>Ga0255058_10001861_pt1 | contig 11807 bp, 10 predicted proteins | sample Cases_109_9_MG_FD_188637 | JGI IMG/M metagenome (GOLD analysis project Ga0255058, IMG submission 188637) | Seawater microbial communities from Amundsen Gulf, Northwest Territories, Canada - Cases_109_9 | ecosystem: Environmental > Aquatic > Marine > Gulf | place: Canada: Northwest Territories... | reverse complement strand
CGGACTCCTGGGTGCCACACCCCTATAAGGACGGAGTCGCTCTCATCGGAGACGCCGCCTCTATGAGCGACCCCTCGTGGGGGCAGGGCCTCTCGCTCACGGTTCACGACGTGCGCTTGCTCCGCGACCGTCTCCTTGAGAACGACGACTGGGACGCCGCCGGACACACCTATGCGGAAGACCACGACCGCGACTACGGAATCGTTCACGAAACGGAGGATTGGTTCACCCGCATCCTGGCCGAGGCCGGTCCCGAGGCGCAGGAGTTGCAAGCAAGGGTTATCCCCCGCATGATGCAAGACCCGGACTACCTCCCGGACACGTTCCAGAGCGGCCCGGAGCACGTGACGCTGGACCCGGAGCGCAAGCGCGAGATCTTTGGCGACTGACCCGGAGCCGGTCCCCCTCATCCGGCAGATCGACTGCATACAGATCCCGGTCTCCGATCTGGAAGATGCCCTCGCCTTCTATCGCGACAAGCTCAATCACGAGCTGATCTGGCGGACCGACACCGCCGCTGGCCTTCGACTACCCGATAGCGAGGCGGAGATCGTCGTCCAGACAGAACGGACGCTTCTGGAACCGAACCTGAAGGTCGATTCGGCGGACGAGGCCAGCAAGCGCTTCGTGGCGGCGGGCGGGTCCGTAGTCGTACCGCCTTTCGATATACTGATCGGGCGCTGCGCCGTGGTCGAGGACCCGTTCGGCAACCGGCTGGTGCTACTGGACACGAGCAAGGGTCGCTTGGTCACAGACGAACACGGCAACGTCACCGGCAACGCCTGAGCACTAACCACGCACGAAATCTAGCACCATGGGTCAAAAACCCCACGGTTGCGACTCGGTAACAAATCTGGCCCAAACTCCCACGCACGCTACCTGAGCCCGCACACCCGTTCTATCGTCTCGCAACACTTGGGCCTATCCCACCGTCCCAAGCTTCAGGCGAGAGTATGGTCATAAATCATCACGATAATGGGGATAAGGGTGAATCACGCCCTAAGGAGATCACCTATGCCCCTGCTCGTTAACCCCTTCAAGCGCTCCCCGCGCGAGGTAGAACCCGAGCCACCCGAAGAGACTCAGCCCGTCGAAGACGAAATCGGCGGGTCGTCTCTGCGGACGAACCGGCTCGTTGTTCTGCGTCTATCCGCTGGCGGCCTCGCCTACCGCCTGCACGCGTTTCCGGACTTCGAAAGCGCTGCAGAGTACGCGCAGGCGAACCTGCTGCCACACACTCAACCAGGAGGGGTAATCACGTTCTGGGCGCTGCACCGCCCTCCGAAGGTCGCGGATTCGAAGGAACCAGCCGAAGCCGTCGTAATCGTTCGCGACCCGCAGCGCGAGGACGTCATCCAGATCTACTCTTTCGTGGACATGGATGCGGCTCAGGAGTTCGTCCGCCAGGAGTTCACAAACGGAATCGATTTCAACCTCGTGTTCGTCTTCTGGGCGGGTCACGTCGACCTTTCAGACGCCGCCGGCCAACCGCCCGAGCAGGCCGAACCAGAGCGCGCCTACTTCTCAGTGCCTGCGCTCCAGCGCCGCACTTCAGAGCGGCCGAAGGAGATGGCACAGCCATCGGCCTCGAAGATCGCCAAGCAACCCACGAAAAAGAAGAAGGCGCCCGAGCCCGAAACCGACCAACCGGACCAGACCGAACCGACGGTTATCGATCAGCTTAAACAGCACGCCGCCGTCATCATGGAGCGCATCCAGACTTGGCCGGGCTGGAACGGCCTGGCGCCGCGGGTATTCAAAGCCGCGACGATGGATGAAGTGGTATACGAAGAGGCGTTCCGCGACCCGCATGCAATGGGCCGCGCTCGACTCATCATCGGCGTGGGCATCGTAGCGGCGGCTCTCGGCGCTAGCCGGGGCGGCGTCGACGCGATAGCGCTTCATCTCGTGGCCGCGGCCACCGGGTGGGCCGCCTACGCGGGAGTGATCTACGGCTTTAGCAATCTAGCGTTCGCGGGCCGGACAGGTCCCAAGCCCTGGAGGCAGCTCCTCCAGACCCTCGGCCTCGCCTCGGTGCCGATGTCTCTCCTTTTCTTCGCTATCATCCCGACCTACGGACCGATCCCGGTACTCGCCGCCTTCTTTTGGATGTTCGTGACCACGGTGCACGCGATCTCGCCACCGTTGAACATCGACCGGCAGTCCGCCGTCGTCTCCGCAGCGATCGGTTGCCTCACCTTCTTCGCCATTGCACTCGTGGCGCCCGTACTCCTGGCGTAACCAGAGCGCTCCAGCGGCGATCGCCACCACATCCGCCCGCCCCTCGTACGCTATAATTCGGAACCACACCGCCCAATCCGCCCTATGTGCATCCCAGAAGGAGACCGCGATGCCCACCGCCGATGGCCTATCCGCTGACGTAGTTATAGTCGGCGCGGGGTTCGCCGGCCTCACCGCCGCCCGTGAGCTTGCAGAGATATTGGCCTGACCACGGCCTGACTCAGAATGCACATCGCCCCGCAACTTCAAGAGAGCTGCGCAGGCGCTCTGTCCGTATTTGTCACCGACTCAAAGGAGGTAGTACATGAGCAGTGAGAAGAAAGGAATCGCCCTCGTCACCGGCGCTTCGTCCGGCATCGGCGCCGAGTTCGCCCGGCAACTCGCGAGCCGCGGGCACAACCTCGTACTCGTAGCGCGCCGGAAGGACCGCCTCGACGCGCTCGCTGAAGAGCTTTCTGCCGCAAACGGGATCGAGGCCGAGGTGATCGAAGCCGACCTCTCGAAAAGCGCAGGCGTGGCAGCGGCCGTCAAACGCGTGAAACAAGGCGACATCACGCTCCTCGTCAACAACGCCGGATTCGGCACCAACGGCGAGTTCGCGAACATGCCCATCGGCCGTGAGACGGAGGAGATCGACCTCAACATCAAGGCGTTGACGCTGCTTTCACACGCGGCCCTCAAGCCGATGATCGACAAGAAGCACGGGACAATCATCAACGTCGGATCGGTCGGCTCATTCGAGCCGGTGCCGCACATGGCGACCTACGCGGCGACGAAGGCGTACGTCCTCAGCTTCACGGAAGCACTCCACGAAGAGGCGCGGCCCTACGGCGTCAACGTGACCTGCCTCTGTCCGGGCGTCGTCAAGACGGAGTTCCAGGAGACCGCGAAGGTCAACGAAGACAAGCTCCCGAATGTCGGCGTTCTCACCCCCGAGAAGGTCGTGGAGGCGGCGCTACGGGGCGCGGCACGTGGCAGGGCGATCGTCGTGCCGGGCGGAATGAACCAGGCGAGCGTAGGACTGATCAAGTTCGCACCCCGGTTCCTCGTTCGCCGCGTCACAGGATCGATGTTCAAGGACATCAAGGCATAGTCGGATATCAGCAAAGGGAGGGACCGAATGGGCAAGCTAAAGGACAAGGTAGTAGTCGTAACCGGCGCCAGCTCCGGCATCGGGCGAGCGATCGCCAAGACCCTCGGCGGCGAAGGCGCGTCGGTCGTACTTGCCGGACGAACGCTGGCGCCGATGGAGGCTGCCGCCAACGAGATCTCATCCAACTCCGGAAAGGCTGTCGTCAACCAGATGGACGTGCGCGACGAGAAGCAGATGGCCGCGCTCATCGACCAGGCCGTATCCGAGTTCGGCGGCCTGAACATCATGGTCAACAACGCCGGCGTCAACCCGTTCGACAACGTCATCGAGGGCGACCTCGAGAAGTGGCGCGAAACGCTAGAGGTGAACGTCCTCGGCCTGGCGCTCGGCTGCCGCGAGGCGTACCGGGTGATGAAGGGTAAGGGTGGACACATCGTCAACGTCAACAGCGTCGCCTCCCGCTACGCGGAGCCGGACGACCCGATGTACGCCGCCTCGAAGCATGCCGCCGGTGCGCTAACGGAGAGCCTGCGCCTATCCCTGCAGAGCAAGAACATTCGCATGACGGCTATCATGCCCGGCGCGGTCGCGACGAGCCTCGTACGCAGTATGCCGGAAGAGCAGATCGCCGGGATCATCAAGATGTTCGGGATAGACGCGGAAGCGGCCGGCGTAAAGCCGGGCGAGCAGATACCGGACGCGGTCCTGGACCAGGTGATGACCGTCGCCAAGGCCCTCGTCCTGCGGCCCGAAGACGTTGCTCAGGCGGTGCTCTACGCCGTCGCTCTGCCAGAGACCGTGCACGTCAACGAGATCATGATCCGGCCTTCGCAACAGCTGCAGCTGCCGGGGCTGAGCCTGCCGGCGTAATACAGAATACGAACGTAGGGGCGACCAGCCGGTCGCCCCTACTACCACGATTAGCGCTCGTAGAAGTCTCTCAACGATCCGTCAAAAGCGGCCACTGAGTATGCAGCACTTCTTGAAATCGACGTCCTGATCCGCACGGACACAAGTCGTTTCGACCGAGCTTCTCGATCAGTTCCTTGTCGCCGTGCACGAAGCGCTCTCCACGCTTCACTCTCGTCTCTGAGGGGAATCCTCTTCGACGCTTACTCATGCGCTCGAAAGCGCGGCTCTTCCTCTAATCGCTCGTAGTTTCGTATCGCGGCACCTCCGGTAGTCGTGCCGGAGCAGTGTATCACGAGAACGCTGGAGGCTATCGCCTCGCGGTTAACGAAGCGCCCAGACGCGGTACTCCACCGCGCCCCTCATGAACCTCCCCCGACCCACGGCCACGACGCTGTTGAGCCAAGCGTACTTCTCATGGCCGGTCTGGAACATCGGGTTCGTGTAGAAGTAATACTCGTCCAGCGGAACGTCCTCAGCATTGAAGATCCGCTGCTGGACTTCCGGCGTCATGATGATCAGTCCGCCGTAATACGTGTGGATGAAGGCGCCGTCGTCCGTCTTCAGGGTCGCCCGGACGTCGAGCTGTATCGCGCCGTCAGACCGAATTAACGCCCAGTCGCCACCGCCCGCAGGCATCTCACCCTTCATGCGCGGGCCCTCAAACGTCCCACCCGCAACGATCGCCGTCAGGCGCATGCCGATGGGCGTCCGCCCGATCGGCTGAGTGGCGTCAAGGTCGACGTGCAGATCGAAGAGATGTTCGAAGCGGGGTTCGGAGAAGTCGCTCACGGGCTAGCGGAGGCCGACGAGGTAGTGGTGGATCGCCTCTGACGCGCGGCGACCATCAGCCATTGCCGTCACGACAAGGTCCGCGCCGTTGACGTTGTCGCCGCCGGCGAAGACGCCCGGTCGCGTCGTGCTGTAGTCCTCGTCCACGCGCACCGTCTTCCAGCTCGTCGTGCGCAAGCCGGGAGTCGTTCGCTCCAGCAGCTCGTCGGGGCTGTAGCCGATCGCCAACACGACGATGTCGCACGGCCACGAGAACTCGGACCCGCTGATCGGTTCGGGGCGTCGTCGGCCGGATTCGTCCGGCGCGCCGAGCTGCATCCGCTGGCACTCAGCCGAGGTGACACTGCCGTTGTTACCAACGAACTGCGTCGGAGTCGTCAGGTACTGGAACACCACGCCCTCTTCGACTGCGTTAACCCGCTCTTCGATACGGCCCAGTTGCTCCGCCTCGGTCCGCCGGTACATGCACGTGACGTCCGAAGCGCCGAGCCGGACCGCCGTGCGTACGCAATCCATCGACGTGTCGCCACCGCCAACGACCAGTATTTTCTTGCCCTTGAGCTCGAGCGGCTTCCGCATCGCTTCCGGAAGTTGCTCCGGCTCGAGGTTGCCGCGCACGAGGAACTCGGTCGCCTGATGGACGTTGCCGAGCTCTTCGCCATCGATTCGCATCTGCCCGCCGACCGGAGCGCCCGTGCCGAGGAACACCGCATGGTACCCCCGCTCGAATAGCTGGTCGATCGTCGGGTCGCGGCCGATGACGGTGTTGTTGACGAACTCGATCCCCATCTCTTCCAGATACTCGAGCTTCGCGTCCAGTACTTCTTTACGCATCTTGAAGTTCGGGATGCCGTAGAGCAGAACCCCGCCGGGTACCGGCCACGACTCGTAGACCGTGCACTGATGCCCCTCCAATGTGAGCTGCTCCGCGACCGCGAGACCGGCCGGGCCGGAGCCGATGATCGCTACCTTCTTACCCGTAGGCGGCGCGATATCAGGCTTGGGGAGGCCAATGTTCTTCCGTTGGTAGTCGGCGAGAAACGATTCCAGCTTCCCGATAGCGACCGGCGGCTGCTTCCCGAATGGCGCGGGCCGGATCGCGAACCCGACCACGCAGGAACCCTCGCATAAGGACTCTTGCGGACAGAGACGGCCGCACATGTCCGGAAGGTTGCTTGTCTCACGGAACTTATTCGCCGCGCCCTCGATGTCACCCTCTTCGAACAGGATCAGGGCGCCCGGGATGTCGTTATCGGTCGGACACGCCTCCTGGCACGGAGCGGTGGGACAATGGATGCAACGCTCTGCTTCGATAACGGCGGTCTCGATCGTGTAGCCCAGAAACGATTCGTCCCAGTTCTGCACCCGGTCCTTAGGTTTCTGCTTTGGAACGGGCTGAACGGGTATCTGGAGTCGACGGTGGTTATCGTTACTTTTTAGCTGTTCTTGCTCTATGGTCATAGGCTTGCCGCACTCGGATGTCTACTTGATGCAGATGTGGGGATAGTTTAGCAGAACAAATCCGATTTTCGTAACGCAGTACGTTTGAACTCAGTTATGTCAGGCGGATGAGCAGACTTCGGTATCTAGTGGTACCCTGTACGCGGTGGTAATTGTTCAGTTCGCTATGGAGCGAAGAAAACTAGTGAATTCGGTTCAACCAACTCAGATGGCCGAAACGTTGCCAACTAACGACGAAAGGAGGCCATCGTGAGTTTCGAAGACAGAACCTTATCCTGCCAGGACTGCAGCGCCGAGTTCACATTCAGCGCTGACGACCAGCAGTACCACGCTGACAAAGGCTACACGAACGAGCCAAAGCGCTGCCCGAGTTGTCGGGCGGCACGCAAGAGCGAGCGTGGCGGCGGCGGCGGCGGCGGTTACGGCCGACGCGAGATGCACCCGGCCGTCTGCGCCGAGTGCGGCAAAGACACCGAAGTGCCATTTCTCCCGCGCGGCGACCGGCCCGTTTACTGCAGCGACTGCTTCAGTCGCCAGCCATCCGGCGGCGGCGGCGGCGGCGACCGCTACTAAACCCAGGAACCGCAAGATCGACAGGGGTCCCACCAGGGGCCCCTGTCTTTACGTATCATCACCACGTAGCCGCGGGTATTCAGACCCGCCCACGGACTCAGCCAGAAATCCCCCGCAGGGCTCGCAACACGGCTCGTCGCTAGCGGTCGACGACGAAGGGAATCGCCTACGCCGGCGAAGGTGCGGGCAGACCCTGGCGACCGTCGTCATCCGGCGTCTGCTCGTACGTCATGCGATAGAGACGCGCGTAGATCCCGTTGATCGCCAGCAGTTCGGCATGAGTCCCTTGCTCGGCGATGCGGCCTCGCTCGAGCACGATCACGCGATCGGCGCCACGGACTGTCGAGAGGCGGTGCGCGATGACCACCGAAGTTCGGCCCTTGAGCAGCCGCTTCAGCGCCTTCTGTATGACCACTTCTGTGCGCGTGTCGACGTTCGCCGTCGCCTCATCCAAGATGAGGATTCGCGGCTCGGCGATGACGGCCCGAGCGAAAGCGATGAGCTGACGCTGGCCGACCGAGAGGTTCTGGCCGCGCTCGTGCAGCTCTGAGTCGTATCCGTCAGGCAACCGCTTGATGAAGTCTTGCGCACCGACGATCTTCGCCGCCTCGTCGATCTCTTCGTCCGTCGCATCAAGCCGCCCGTAGCGGATGTTCTCGCGCACCGTGCCTGAGAAAAGGAACGGGTCCTGCAAGACGATCCCCATGCGGCGCGCCAGCGACTGACGCTTGATGTTGCGAATGTCGTGCCCATCGATCTTCAGCGTGCCACTCGTGACGTCGTAAAAGCGCGCAACCAACGACGTGAGCGTACTCTTGCCCGCTCCCGTCTGGCCGACGATTGCGATCGTCTCACCCGCGCTCACTTTGAGATCGATACCATCGAGCACCGGCACGTCTTCGACGTACTCAAAGCCTACGTTTTCGAAGACGATCTCGCCCTTGACGTCGTCCAGCTCCACGGCCTCGTCCGCATCGACTATCTCCGGCTTCGTGTCGAGCACTTCGAAGATACGCTGGCCACCGGCCATCGCCCGCTGCAGCTGCGTGTACTGCAGGACGAGATCGCGGATCGGGTCGAAGAAGCGCTGCACGTACAGGACGAAGGCGATGACGATACCGATCGTCATCGTGCCGTCAAGAACCCGGAAGCCCCCGAAGATGATGACAAGCCCGGTCGCCACCGAAACGAGCAGCTCCACCACCGGCATCACGGCGGCCGTAATGCGGCCCGCGTTGACGTTGGCGCTCAGGTTTTCCTGGTTCACGCGGTCGAAACGCTTAGCGTTCTCGTCCTCGCGGGAAAGGCTCTGGATCACCCGCACGCCGGAGACGTTCTCCTGAAGGTTCGAGTTGACCACCGCAATCGCCTGCCGCACACGGATGAACGCGCGGCGCGCGAACACCTGCCAGATCGCCATGATGACGACGAGCACCGGCACGACTGTAAACGTGATCAAGGCGAGCTGAACGTCTTGCCAGGCGAGGAAGAAGACGACCAGCCCGAGCCCGGCGAAGTCCGCAAGTATCGTCAGCAGACCCGTCGTCAGCAGCTCCTGGAGCACGGTGACATCGTTCTGAACCCGGGACATCACCCGCCCGACCTCATTCCTATCGATAAAGCTGAGCGACAACTTCTGGATATGGTCGAACATCTTCGTCCGCAGCGTCAGTAGCACGTGATGTCCGACGAACCCGGTCATCATCTGCTGTGTGAACTGGCCGATCCAGCCGACGAAAGCCAGGCCGATCAGCAGACCGCCGACCATCGCCACCCCACCGAGATCCTCGCCCGGGATGAACTCATCGATCGCGAGGCCGATCAGGAACGGCTGGGCGGTCGACGCCGCCGCGAAAACGAACATCCCCAACAGAGCCAACCCGACCTGCGCCTTGTACGGCTTGAGGTACGGGAATAGCCGTGTCATGACCGAATGGTCGTAGACCTTGCCAAGCTCTTCGTCGTCCCAGCCGTCAACGCTGCGCTTCAGACCCGCCCGCGCCGCCGGGCTGTTGTGCGACCAACCGCCTGCGTTAGCGCCTCCCCACATACCCATCGCTAGCTGCCTCCCGCCGCGATTCCGGTCTCGGCACGAACCGGGCGCGCCGGCGATTCGACACCGTCGGTCGGGGCCAGCGCTTCTTCCTGGTCTCGCAGCTCGAGGTCGTAGATCTGACGGTACAGACCATCGATCGCAAGCAACTCTTCGTGCTTCCCACGTTCGACGACCTTCCCGTCCTGCATAACCAAAATCTGGTCGGCCATCTTCACCGTCCGCAACCGCTGCGCGATCACAAACGTCGTCCGGCCCTTCATCAGCGTGTTCAGCGTATTCTGAATGAGAAATTCGGTCTCCGTATCAACGCTCGACGTCGAATCGTCAAGGATGAGGATTCGCGGGTCCATAAGCAGCGTGCGCGCCAGCGCGATGCGCTGCTTCTGGCCGCCGGAGAGCGTTGTGCCGCGCTCCCCGACCCATGTGTCGTATCCATCAGACAAGCCACTGATGAAATCGTGTATCTGCGCCGACTTCGCCGCTTCCTCAATCGCCTCTCTCGTGGCGCCGACGGCCCCGTACGAGATGTTGTCGGCGATCGTGGCGGAGAAGAGGAAGACATCCTGCTGAACCGTACCAATCACCTGTCGTAAGGAGGCAAGCTGCGCATCCCGGATGTCGACCCCATCGATCGAAATCGAACCGCTGGTCGCGTCGTAGAACCGCGGCATCAGGTTGACGATCGTCGTCTTCCCGCTGCCCGTCGGGCCCATCAAGGCGATGACCTCGCCCGGTCTCGCGTGGAGATCGACGTTCGCCAGGACGGGGCTGATCGAGTCGTAGCTGAACGAGACGTCGTTGAAGACGACCTCGCCCTTTACTGACGTTAGCTCCACCGCATCCGGTTTCTCTTTTACCGCGGACTCGGCGTCGAGGATCTCGTAGATGCGCTGTCCCGCAGCGTTGGCCCGCGAGGTGACCATGATGATCCAGCCAAGCACGCGCACAGGCATCTGCAGCACGGCGAGGTAGAGGAGGAACGCTGCCAGCTCGCCGATTTCCATCCGGCCCGCCGCAACCTCCGTTCCGCCAAACCAGAGCGTCGCCGCCGCCGCGCCGAGCCAGAGGCCGCTCATTAGCGGCGCGTTCTTGGCCTGCACCCGGCTCGACGTATAGGAGTCCTCGAACACCGCTTCCGCCTCGCGGCGGAACTTCTCGCCCTCGTACTCCTCGCGAGCGAAGGCCTTGACCACTCGCGCGCCCGTAAGCGCCTCCTGGAGAACGGTGGCGATGCGGGCCAGCCCATCTTGCACCTTGGTCCAGATCGGTCTCAACGTGAACGCCATGATGATCGAGCGCCACACGATGAAGGGAACGAACGCCCAGACGATCAGCGCCAGCTTCCAGTTGGTGACCAGCATCAACACCAGGACCGCGATCATCAGCAGCGAGACGTAGATGCCCCTGAGCACGCTCATGCTGATATACCAGCGCACCGCCTCGACGTCCTGCGTCGCCCGGGACATGATCTGCCCCGTTTGCTGCTGGTCATGATAAGCGTACGAAAGGCGCTGCAGGCGGTCATAGATGGCGTTGCGTATGTCGTAGGCCACCCGCTGGCCGATCCACTCCCCGAGGTACGTCTGCCCGTAGGCGAAGATCCCCCGTATCAGGGCCACACCGACGATGGCACCGGCGGCAATGTACAGCAGTTCACGCCTGCCGGTAGCGACGATTTCGCCACCCTGATTCTCGATCCCGAGGCCGTAGTCGATCGCCCAGCGGATGAGTTGCGGCATCGCCAGGATCGCGGCGCTCGACGTTAAGATACAGAGGCCAGCGAGCAGTCCCCGCCGCTTGTAAGGGGTAAGAAAAGATAGAAGTCTAAGCGAATACATAAGCCGTCGGACGCGGGAAACCGCAACATCGATTCTAATCGAACCTAACGCTAACGTAAAGGCGCGAGTTGCGTTTCAATACACGCCTCAATCGCCCATATTTGGTCAAATATCGCACCGCGAAATCCTATGCTAGAATGTCGGAACCATGCGTATTGCCGTGCGTTATTCCGTCCGCCCGATGACCGTCGAGGACATCCCCCAGGTCCTTGAGATCGAGCGCGAGTCTTTCCCGTCGATGTGGCCGCCGACAGCCTTCAAACGCGAGCTGCAGCAGAACCGCCTCGCCAACTACATCGTGCTCATCGAACACAACAGCGACGCCTCCGTCGCGCCGCCCGAACCCGAGCCGCAGAGGCACGCCGCGCACCTCGGGAGGATCTTCGGAGAGCTACGGTCGTTCCTCGGACCACGCGCAGAGCGCCTGCTTCCGCCGCCCGAAGAGCGCGCCGAACTGATCATCGGCTTCATCGGCGTCTGGATGCTGCCGGACGAGGCGCACATCGTCACCGTCGCCGTGCGTGAGAGCCACCGCCGGGAGGGACTGGGCGAACTGCTTCTGATCTCCGCAATCGATCTCGCCCAGAGCGAGCGCCAGGCGCTCGTCACGCTCGAAGTGCGCGTCAGCAATGAAGCGGCCCTGGCGCTGTACGAGAAGTACGGCTTCGAACGGACCGGGCTGCGGCCTCGCTACTACTCGGACAACCGCGAAGACGCATACGTCCTCACAGCGCACTCCGTCCTCACAGAGAAGTACACCGCCCGCTTCGAAGAGCTGCGCTCCGAGCACCGCCGCCGTTGGGGCGACTTCGACCTCTCACGCGAATAGCGCTTGCACTCCCCT
>Ga0255058_10001860_pt1 | contig 11807 bp, 13 predicted proteins | sample Cases_109_9_MG_FD_188637 | JGI IMG/M metagenome (GOLD analysis project Ga0255058, IMG submission 188637) | Seawater microbial communities from Amundsen Gulf, Northwest Territories, Canada - Cases_109_9 | ecosystem: Environmental > Aquatic > Marine > Gulf | place: Canada: Northwest Territories... | reverse complement strand
ATTATTCAGGATTGCCTCCAGACGTAATTCACGATCCAGTATTTCTCTTTGTTTCCCAATCAAGCTTTGGTGCATTATTTCGAGGTCTTCTGCCAGACACGTGAGTTCAGAAATATTGGTGTTGACTTGGAATTCGACGGAATGATCGCCAGCAGCGATACTTGTTGCCAGATTTCTCAGGGATGAAACGGGCCGGACAAGAAACCGGCCAAAGAAAATTGCCAGAAAGATGCTGAATACAATATAACAACTTGCGATAAATGAACCATAGCGGTACGCAGCATTGATTTGTTCCTGGACTGATAATTCATCGTATCCCAGTCTTAATGTACCTAGCGATCTGCCATCAACATTACTGAATAACTGTACTGCGATGAAATATGTCTGATCTGCATGTTCACCAAAACTATAGTCCTCCCTAAATACTATTTTTTCCTCGGTACCGTCTGTCTCGGCTCGGATAGTCGTATCATCACTGTTAAGAAATTCCGCAAAGATCACGTCACCACTGATTTGCGTCTCATAAAGAAATGAGGCCTGTTTTTGTGTGTCTTGAACTTCAACGGCAGGCTTAAGTAATTCAGAATACAACAGAGTATCGTGGCGTACCTGATCGATAAATTGCGATTCAAAACTGCGCTCGACAATCAACATGATGCCGTAGAAGAGCAGGGGAGTAAGCAGGATATGGATGATAAATATCCCAAGTATCATGCGGCCGGTGATACTCAGCCAGAGTCGTTTTAGTTTTTCGAGTCTGACCATAATATGCCCAGTGATTTTAGTCCTGTTAGATGCTCAAGTTGTTCCGACCACATATAGGATAGGGAGTCCGGCGTATCGAGCAATGCCTTAGCCAGCAAATCAATGTCTTCATATTCAGGTGGCCGCTGATCCCCAAGTCGGAATACCCGTGACAGTAATTGACGTTCATATTGACGCCTGGACATAAAAATTACTTTTTGTAGAAATACGTCTGTAGCGAGTGGATCACTCGCGTTCAGTATGGGTTTGAGCCGTACCTGATCAACAATCAATGGTACACCCAGGAACAACTTTCGTACGTCCGCGTGAGAAAGTGACTCTAGATTTGCATTGTCACTACAGACAAGCAGCAAGCTGCGTTGCGTCGTCTGCGCGGTGCTACTAATACAAATCAAACTCAGACACAGGCACAGAAATAAATTTCTGAGATTTCCCTCTTTCATTCGCATCAGAACATTGCATCCCATTGCAACATGAACTGGCCGAAATTATCCTCCTGTGTACGATTTCCGGAAATTTCCAGTTTGAAGGCATGCCGGTCAAAAGCATCCAGTCGGACCCCACCGAGAATCCTGTCGTGGATGTGTTGCGGAAATAGCTCGAGATAAGCGTCATTCTCATCATCAACGGTCCACTCAACACGACCAAATATTGTCCATTGATCATCTGGTTTGAAATCTGCTTGAAAATAGCTACTAATGAAGTTATCTGTCAGTACTCCGTTCAATTGTTGCAGACGGTTACGGAGATAGAAGGTAGAACCCGTCAATCGCCAGCGCTGAGACTCCCAGTTCCCATATACGCCAGCACTAATTTGACGTATTTCATCAAGCCCGTTTCTGGTGGCGGGAATTTCAGTATGATTAATAAACAGACCATATCGGGTTGGGGCATATAATACTGGTTCATGATAGAGGTTCAGTGTGAGGGAGAGATCATGTGAACCTGACCCCGGGTCCAATACGTCCAGTGCTTTCAACTCATCGGACAATTCAGGTCCAGCGCCCACTGCCAGGGCATAACCCAATCCCTGTTTGTCATGTTCAATGACGCCCTCAATGAGTAATCCCGTCAAATGTATAGGCAAGAGTCCGTTGTCATCTTCGAACTCAACAATTGATGGTCGACTTATACTGGATTCTAAAAAGGAACCATGATGAAATTGAGTATTCCAGTAACCAACAGGATTATGAAATCGTCCCAGCCAGACCTTACTATCGCCTACAATAGAGCCTAACTGGAGACGCTCAATATCCTGTTCTTGTTTAGCTAGAAGTAATTCACCAAGAAAGAGGAAATTCTGATAACTAGATGTGGCAAATATGTCCACACCATATGTGTAATCGACACTATCCAATAGTGAATCATCTGCCAGATCGGAACGGAAAATTGCGCCTATATGGGGAAATAGCAGGAACTCACCAGTAGCGTCTCCCAGACTTATCGGTGAATAAACTATTGATGTAATAACAATCAGGCTATAAAGTAATCCGACACGATGATGATCACGGTTCACTTCGTATGCTCCTTGAATTAGTGCATCCGGGCACAATCAAATTCGCTCTGAATAATCATACAATGTTAATCGAGAGACAGTCTTTCCGTAGATTTACCTATCCACTCCTCCAAGGTTTTCGCTGGGCCCAATCACCGATTGGAGCCAAAATGCCCTGTCAAGTAATTCATCAAAACAGCCTAGAATTAAGAAATGACTGAATCCGCGAAGATATTAATAGTTGATGATGATGTTCGAATATGCCGAACACTGAGGCAGTATCTTAAACGGGAAGGGTATCTTGTCAGCATTGCAACCGATGGCGAAGAAATGTGGAATCATATCGATAATGATTTTCCTGATGTGATTCTACTTGATGTCATATTGCCCGGGGATGATGGCATGACCCTGGCGCGCGAGCTGCGAAAGATTTCAGACGTAGGCATCATAATGTTAACCGGGAAGAATGATCCTGTCGATCAAATCATCGGCCTGGAAATGGGTGCTGATGATTATGTGACGAAGCCATTTGATGAACGGCAGTTGCTCGCCAGAATTCGGAGTTTGCTGCGCCGGCGCGCAAGTCCCGCATCAAGCACAAACGTGGAATCGGGAGATGATAGTCAGAAGATTCATTTTGATGGATGGGAAATGGATTTATTCAGCCATGAACTGATTTCACCCTCCGGTTACAGGATAGAGCTGACTTCCCATGAATTCAGGCTACTGGAAATATTTGTACGGAGTCCGGGTGGTGTCCTAAATCGCGATCAGATTATGCAGCGACTTTACCAACGTGATTGGTCTCTGAACGACAGAAGCGTAGATGTACTCATTGGTAAACTGCGGAAAAAGATCGAAGAAGACTCTTCACAACCAAGATTGATCCTGACTATCCGTAATTTTGGCTATAAGTTTGCCGGTCGAATCACAAAAACCTGATCATAATAAGTTTGCCTGATCCTGCAGAGCTGTGCGGTTTGACCTCGTTGTAGTCATTCTAATATCTACAATGAATTTACAAATAATTACGATAATCAACCAACGCTTACCTAATCTTGTCCTGTGAGTTACATAGATGTAATAGAATTACATCCGGGACTGCATGCCGGAGACGAATAATCTGGCGAGTAATTCAGAAATTAGTCACAGGTGATGAATGAACAGGCATCGAAAAGCGAACATTGCTAAAGCGATGAGAGAAGGACATGCAAAAAAACTCGTTATATTAGTTCTTGTGTTCATGGTCTCATCTCCCACATCATATTCAGAATATGGTGATGTGGTATTGGATAGGTATAAGGAGATTATGGCAGAAGTTGGTTTATCACCTGTGGTGTTCCCACACTGGACTCATCGAATACAATTTAAGTGCAAGGCTTGTCATGAAAGTATCTTTGCCATGCAAAAAGGGGCGAATGATATCACTATGTCAGCCATTATAGACGGGGAGTTTTGTGGCAATTGCCATAATGGAAAAATCGCCTGGGACCCACTTTATTGTGATCGATGCCATTCATTATCAGTTTTGGACGACAAGCAGTAGCAGATGTTTTTCAGGAATTGTCTTGGATTGGGCACCGTGGTGGCACGGTATTGCGTCTATGGAGTCCTCACGCTAATTCTCTTTTACGGCAGTAATCAACTTGTGCTGGCCCAGGTTTCAATTGACGAAGCTTCGGTAATCAAGGATCAACAGGCGTCCGAATCAAACGAGCAGCCGGAAGCAAAACTTCAACCATCAAAGATTGCATCAGAAGACGTGGTTGATCCTGCGGATGCAAGTGAATATGTAGGAGAGATGTATCAACTTGGACTCGGTTGGCATCCCGCTGGCCTGGAAGGTTTTCCCACGGACAAATTCGGTCTGGTCGACTGGGTGGCAACATTGGACCAGGAATTGATCCACCCAAGACGCAGTATTGACGCAAGCGCCGTGGAGGGTGTTCCTTTCGACATGAATATACTCATGCCGTCGAAAACCGGCATGATTGCAGGTGCACATTTCCCACATAACATACATACCACGTGGCTGGGCTGTGAAAGCTGTCATATTAAGATATTTATACCGCTTGCCGGCTCCAATGATTTAACTATGTCCAGGATTGTTGAAGGAAAGGCATGTGGCGTCTGTCATGGGAAAGTGGCTTTCCCGCTCAATGATTGCGTCCGATGTCATGTGCCACAAGCACCATCTGGTGCCAACAAAACTGCCGAACGATGATCAATGACATGTCTTTTACAGGTCTCATACCATGCGAATTGCATCGACTTCAATCCGCATAGGGCTGGCTATGATAGTTTTTGTTTGCAGTGTCGCTGCTAACGAAAATATGTCAGCGGCGCAAGCGCAGACAGATAATGGAACTTCTTCGCCAACGCAAGATGCCGAATCTGCCTTCCTGGAACAATTGCATTATTCCCACGAAGGCTTCATACATATTTATGAATCTCTTCCAAGAGATGAAGAGAACAAGGTCGATTGGGAGCGGGCAACCAGGGAGGGACTTATTAATCCCCTCGCCTCTATCGATGTAAATAGTGGCGAAGAATTTATTATGGATTTTAAGGTCGTAATCAAGTTCAACGACATGCTGATCAAAGATGTTGTATTTTCCCATGCCGTCCATACTTACTGGCTAAATTGTAATTCATGTCACCCAAGGGTTTTTCAGCCGGAGATTGCCGCGAATCGTATGACCATGAAAGAGATTCGTGAAGGAAAATATTGTGGCTTATGCCATGGGATGGTTGCTTTCCCGGCAAATGTGATAGAGGCCCCCAATTTCCGTGCCAATTGTCTAAGGTGCCATCGCGCTCAAAGAGGGTAATCCACAATGCGAAACTATTTAATACCTTTCCTTTTAACTTTGATTTGGATTTTGTCTCCTGATTCCATTCTTCTTGCCCAGAACAATGATCCAGTGGATACCCAGGCCGTCATGGAAAGAGCCAATAATCTGAAGAATATACTTGATCGCCTGCTAGTGGATTCGAACCAAAGCAGTATCCAGAAAGTCATCAGACAAGGGGGCGAATCGAGCGAACCACTCATTGCAGAGGCACTCAGGTTAAAATCAAGTGGCGAGCAATTGCTGGCAGAGAAAGAATATATGAAGGCTGCTATCACGCTCCAGTCTGCGCTGGATCACATTTTTCAAGCGATTAGGTCGGAGGACAATATAGACGAGTCAGCGGACGCATTAAATGTCAGGCTGGCAGAAAAAATAACGGTGAATGACACTTTTCTCTCGGCTGCTTTACGAGTCGTGACCGGTGAGCCGAACAAGGACGCGTCAGGTTTGCTGGCAATGGCCAAAGAGGCACGCAGCAGAGCGGACACGGAAACCGGCAAAGGTGACCTGGAAGCAGCCCTTGAGGAACTGGAACAATCAACCCGCCTGGCCCAGCAGGCTATCATGTCAGTCAGGAATGGCACGGTCATTGAAAGAGGACAGTAAGCAGCCAGGCGACTTGCTAAAGCACTGTCCTTTTCAGAGAGTACATCCATCATGATAATTCGAATCAGCTTTAGTGCAACACTTGTCGTCTGTCTGTCTATCGGTTTTTTGGGCACGGACCTAATAAGCTCAAGTTACGCAGCACAGGGGAATTCTGAAGCGGAACTACAAAAAAACCTGCCGAGTAATATTGACGGAAAAATATCGAATATTATTAGTGTCCCGGGCTACACCTATGTTGAGGTTGAGACGGGTGACGACAAAGTCTGGGCCGCTGTTCCCAGCACCTCGGTAAACATCGGCGACGAAGTGTCCTTTTCAACGGGGATCCCGATGAAAAATTTCTACAGCAAGACCCTGCAGCGTGAGTTCGGCGTCATATATTTTGTAGATGGATTTATCTCGAATGATCGCATGTCGTCGACCGATAGCAAGGCAGCGGCGGCACACGGCCGCATCGGCGAGCGGGCGGCGGTGGCGCCCGTTCAGGGAATTCGCCAGGCGGAAGAGGGCTATACGATTGCCGAAATCTACGCCCGCAGCGACGAACTGAGCGGAAAACAGATGCGCGTCCGTGGTCAGGTGGTCAAGTTCACGGTCGGCGTCATGAATACTAACTGGATTCGGATCAGGGACGGCAGCACCGCGGACGAACTGGTCGTGCCTACGGATGCCACGGCCGCGGTAAACGATATCGTCCTGGCAGAAGGAAAACTCGTGATCAATATGGACCTGGGACAGGGGTATGTACTTCCCGCCGTCCTGCAGGATGCCGAAGTTACGATCGAATAATGATGTGAGCCACTATTCGCGCATGTAATCGGCCTGCCATTGTGCGGCCAATGAACGGGCTTCGTCGATCTGCGCTTCATCCATAATGGACTCAAGCACGGGTATATATCCCTTCGCATCCTTGTCGCCACTCAAATCCGCAGCACTAAACCACACGTGCGCCTGAACAAGATCCCTCTCGACGCCCACTCCCTGAAAATACATGGTTCCCAGCTGCTTCAGCGCAGGCAGGTGGCGTTGATTTGCTGCCTTGTTGAACATATCCAGCGCCGACTCCAAACTTTGCTCAAGGATGGCACCTGAAAGGTATTGCATACCGATTTCAAACTGCGCCTCAGCCAATCCTTGCTCGGCCGCCTTGACCTGCCAGTCCACACCCTGGCTTTTGTCCTGGTCGACACCCTGGCCAAGGACATACATACGACCAAGGTTGAACTGTGCTTGGGCAAAGCCCTGCTCAGCAGACCGGGAGTACCAGTCGAAAGCCCGCTTCTGGTCCCGCAAAGCCCGTCTTTGGCTCTGGGCCTTGTCCGCTTGGCTCACATAGTATTGCGCCAGCTCGAACTGGGCCGCCGCATCACCGGATTCCGCTTTCTTCCGGATATCGGCAGTGTCGTTTGCCCACGACCCGGCAGAACAGACTGCGATGAGAATTGCTGCAATTATGGTAAATCGCATTCAGGCGACCTCTTATCCCTGACGACTCGATAATTTTAGATCTGTCCGGATGTGGATGTCCATTCGCCTCCGGACCCGTTTACATACTTTTACATTTCATTACCAAAAATCGTTGGCGGCTCATACGGCGGATACATGGGCCCGATACCCTGACAATCAATGGAATAGGCCGGAGAGCCTGTTTCCATCCCGCAACCTAACGAAGGAGAAAGACATGAAGACCTTAATCTCAAGCCGCTGGCACCGCATAGTCACGGTCCCGCTGTCAGTACTGTTGATGGGAACGGGTCTGTTGTTTTCAGCGCCGGCGTCGGCGCAGATCTTAGGTACTGCGCACGATTTCTCGGCTGACCTCTGGAACTCGACTGGTGAAATCTGCGTCGTATGTCATGCACCGCATAACACCGTTGCAACCGGTGAGCAGGGGGGGACGGGAAGTCTCGGCCCGCTGTGGAACAGGACGCTTTCGGCAGTAAACAACTACAGCGTCTACTCCAGCACCGGCCGTGCAGGCAGCTTTCTCGAAGGCTCAACGGTGACAAGTCAATCGACAGATCCGACCGGTGTTTCCAAGCTCTGCCTGTCCTGCCACGACGGCACGATTGCCATTGATTCGTTCGGTCGCGACGGCGCTGGGTCAGTCTTCACGGGTGGAACGACCTTCATCGACACCATCAACCCGAACTTCAATATTGGTGAGGGCAGTGGCGTAAACGGTAACTTGAGTAACGACCACCCCGTGGCTTTCACGTTTCCGATCACAGATCCCGAGATCTACGCATTCGCTAGTGGCTTTGTAAGTGCTGGGCCGAATCCCGGCATTCTGCCGCTCTTCGGTGTTCCGGGAGAAGACCAGATGGAATGCGCGACCTGCCATGACGTGCATGGAACCGGCAATAACAAGTTGCTCAGGGTCGACAACGCCGCCAGCGGCCTCTGCCTGAGCTGCCACATCAAGTAAGCCATGTCCTTCAGGCTCTGCATGTCTGCACAACAGCAGTAGAGCCAGGTTGCAGCACCCCCATCCGCTTGGATGGGGGTGCAGTTTCGTGTAAAACGGCGTCAGACATCAAAGTGTGATATGCAGGAAAGGGCATTATCGAATTTGAAAGGGTAGGGGCATGCAGCAGGTGAACCATATGAGATTAAACCCGGTTTTCCAAATCCTTATCGGCCTCGGCATGTTCGCATGGCTGGTTCCAGTGTGCGCCCAGGATGAATTTCCGCTGTTTTACCCGCCGCTCCCGGATGGGCCGCGTATCCAGTACCTGACCAGCTATTCCGTCGCTTCAGACGTCAAGGAAGAGGACGAAAAGAAAAGTGGTTGGCTGAGCGATTTCGTCCTCGGCGAGGAAGGCCTGGAGGACGACGAAGGGCTAAACAAGCCTTACGGCGTATCTCTGAAGAATGGGCAGATATACGTCGTTGATACTCGCGGGGCGGGCTACGCGATATTCGATGTCGCCGGCAAGGACTATCGATTCCGGGAAGGCTCTGGGCCCGCTAACATGCCGAAGCCCATCAACATAGAGATTGACGACGACGGTACGAGGTTCGTTGCCGATACCGGCAGGAACCAGATCCTCGTATTTGACAGTAACGACGAATTTGTCAGAGCCATAGGGAAAAGAGGCCAGTTCCGCCCGACGGATATGCTCGTCGACGGGGACAAGCTGTACGCGGTCGACATCCAGGGACACCGCATCGTCGTACTCGACAAGAATAGCGGCGAGGAGCTTTCTTCTTTCGGTTCACCGGGTAGCGGCGACAACAACTTTTTCCACCCGACTAACATCGCCATGGGTCCGAACAAACACCTGTATATCAGCGACACCAGCAATTTCCGCGTGCAGGAATTCACGCGGGACGGGGAGTTCGTAAAAAGTTACGGGGCCGGAGTAGGCACGGCGCCCGGCAGTTTTGCTCGCCCTAAAGGCGTTGCTGTGGATCGCGAGGGCCGGGTGTATGTCGTCGACGCCGCCTTCGAGCGCGTGCAGGTATTTGATGACCAAGGCAGCCTGCTGATGTATTTCGGCGAGCCGGGTTCGAGGCACCAAAGCGGCATGGACCTGCCGACGGACATCGATATCGACTACGCCAGCGTTCCCTTCTTCCAGCAATATGCAGATCCCGAGTTCGAGCTCGAATTCATCATTGTAGTTGCCAACCAGTTCGGTTCCAACAAAGTCAACGTGTTCGGTTTTGGGCGGCACAAATCAATGAACTATGACGAAGAGTAGGGGCAACCGGACCAGGGGGCGCATTGAATGCGAAATGCCATTCTTACCTGCACCGCACTGGTGCTTCTGCTGTCAGCATTCGCCGCTCACGCACAAAAAGTCGCTCCTTTTCGGCTGACCGATTTCTGGGCCTATCTCGAGCTGACGTACCGGCTTGACCAGAGCAACAACAAGTCGACCGGCGTTGAGACTGACATTGACGATGATCGGCGGCAGATTGAACTCGGAGTTTCAACCAACAGCTACGTTTATCACCCCAAGCTACTGCAAATGCGTATAGTCGGAAGCCTGCTTTCCGACCGGCAAAGTATTGTGCGCGAGCTGACCTCCCTGCCTGCGGGCAGTGTCGACGTGTCGCGCAGCAGTCGCAAGGAACTGCTGTTGAATATGGACGCATCGTTGCGATTCTTGAAGGACAAGCCGTATCCGACCACATTCACCTACGTTCGGGACAACCCGATCGTAAGCACTGGCGTTGAAGGGAGTTTCTCGCAGGAAACCGAGCGCATGGCCCTCGACTTCCAGCTGCGAGACGTGCTGCCGTTCCGCCTGGCGCTCAATGCGTCCAAAGGCTGGGCGTTCGGGGAGTCCCTCGATCGGGTCATTGACACCAGTACTGAACGCGTGAACGTTAAGGCGAGAAAGACCTTCTCGCCAGGTAGTCTCATGACTCTTGATTACGATACGTCAGTACAGGAATCCAGGAATGGTGATCCGAGAAGACCTATCCAGGAAACGATTCGCGAGACGGAACGGCTTCGGTTGACGACCAGTTCGCGGCATGGAAGCGAAGACCAGGTGCGTATTGACCAGACGTTGCGCTTCAATCGCCGCGATGAACCGGACGTAACCGACATCATGTTCTCGCCCTTGGTTCGCTGGACGCATAATCCCAAGTGGGAATCAATTTATCGATACGACTTCAGCCAGACTGAAAGACCGGGGTCCGACTTCGAGAACAGAACGGAGGCGCTGAGTGCCTCGGTTCGATATTCGCCGTCATTGAAATTCAATGGCCTGATTCGCACCGACTTTGACCGGTCAAACGATGTCGATCGACTCTCACAGGATGCGCGCGGACTCTCCGCGCAAGCCAACATAAAGCACGATACATCAGTGGGTCAGCTCAGCCTGTCGATGGGGCTTGGCTATCGGCTCGACGACCGCGTGTCTGAGAGTCCGCGGGTGATAATCGAAGAGGAGCCCGTGACCTTTGTCGGTACGGCCCCGATACCGCTGTCCCGTGATTTCGTGGTTGCGGGAACGGTCATTGTCCGAAATGCGACGGGTACGCAGACTTTCATCGAGGGCGTGGACTACCTGCTGAGCGAAATCGGGTCAACAACCCGAATAGAGAGGATTATCAGCGGCAGCATCCTGGATGGTGAGACCGTGCTCGTCGATTACCAGGCAGAAACGGGCGGTACATTCGAATTCTCGCAGGTCAACCAGTCCATTAGCGCCGATTTCAGGTTTACCAGGTATCACAACCTGTTCTTCCGATATTTCAACAACCGGCAAAACCTGCAGTCGGGAACGCCAACGCTACCGTTCAATTCGGTAGAGTCTTTCGAAATCGGTTTACGTGAAGAGATACCGATACAGACACGCGGCATCCAGATCTCCGGGGAAGCCCGGTATCGGCGGCAGGAAGAAGACATAAATCCATTTGACCAGGCCAGTCTTACGCTTTCGGTACAGGCGCCGCTGTCAGCAAAGGCGAATCTGTCGGCATCTGCATCGCGCAGCGTCGTCGACAACTTTTTTTCCGACGAGGATTCGGACTTGATGACCTTTAACGCCAACATCACCTGGCAGGCATTGAGAAGCCTGACGGTTCGGGCTGAAGGCCACTACGACAAGGATACCGGCGGAACTGTTCTTCGCAGCAATACGCGTTGGAAGGTTGCAGCGCAGTGGAGATACCGCAGAATTTCAATGCGCGTGGACACCCGCTACAACCGGCAACGGCAGGGCGACCTGGATAACGACAACTTTGAGTTCTGGGTGCAAATCCGGCGGGACATGTTTTGAATAGTCGGTGCAAAAAATTGCTGGTCAGCCTTTGGCCCGTCGCTTGCAGCCTGATGCTGCTCGTAGGCTGTGCATACACGTCCGGGGAAACCTTGCAGAGTGTGCCTGCTACGGGGCTGGCCTGGCCGGCGCCGCCTTCCGAGCCGCGAATCGCCTACGTAATGTCTTTTACCGGAGCGGAAGACCTGGGCATCAAAAAGCGTTTTCTGCAGCGCTTGCGCGTTTTCGTCAGCGGCCGAAGCCCGGAGCGTCTCGTCAGGCCCATGGCGATCGTCGAGAGCCCCGGCAACCGGTATTTCGTGGCTGATCCCGGGGTTCGAGGCGTGCACCTGTTCGATATCG
>Ga0255058_10001858_pt1 | contig 11811 bp, 7 predicted proteins | sample Cases_109_9_MG_FD_188637 | JGI IMG/M metagenome (GOLD analysis project Ga0255058, IMG submission 188637) | Seawater microbial communities from Amundsen Gulf, Northwest Territories, Canada - Cases_109_9 | ecosystem: Environmental > Aquatic > Marine > Gulf | place: Canada: Northwest Territories... | reverse complement strand
TGTCGATTTTATAGACATTGAATGGTGCAAAGTGTAATAACCTTAGGGTTTATTCATTTAAATAAAGGTTAATATATACAAGAGTTACATTCATCTGGGTTTACTTAGAAAAAGGTTACATCTTTTAGGCAAGATATTTGCGATCTATTTTTTCATACTTAACTGGTTTTTACATTAATACTTTGAGGTTTTAAGATATGTGTGGAATTGTGGGATATATTGGCGAAAAAATAGCCAGACCGATACTCATTAATGGAATAAGAAGGCTTGAGTACAGGGGGTACGATTCTGCAGGGTTGTCTATAGTAAAGGATAACGAAATAATTTGTGAGAAATCAGTAGGATATGTTGATGAATTGGAGAAGAAGATAGATAGTAGGTTTAATGAAGGTACTATAGGTATTGTTCACACTCGATGGGCTACACATGGAGCACCGACAGTAGAAAATGCCCACCCACATTGTGATTGTTCCGGAAAGATTTCAATAGTTCACAATGGTATAATCGAAAATTACAACTATCTGAAGGCAAAACTGACAAAAGAAGGACATATATTTAAAAGTGAAACAGATTCAGAGGTGATTGCTCATCTTATTGAAAGTTATTTTGAAGGAGAGTTGGAAGATGCCGTAAGGAAAGCGTTGAAGGAGGTTGATGGCGCTTATGGTCTGGCCATAATCAGTCTGGATGATCCTGGCAAACTGATTGCCGCAAGGCGTGGGAGTCCATTGATAGTAGGCGTAGGTAAGGGAGAGCATTTTGTCACTTCAGATGTAGCTGCCATTTTAGAATATACAAAAGAGGTTGTTTATCTGGACGATAACGAGATTGCTGTTTTGACAAGGGATAAAATGGAAACTACAGATATTGACAACGTGCAGATATCAAAAAGTATCGATGAGATTCAATGGAATCTTGATAAGATAGAAAAGTGCGGATACGAGCACTTTATGCTTAAAGAAATATATGAGCAGCCGCAAACCTTGCGTGATGCAATGCTGGGTCGATTTGAGAAGGATAGTAACCTTGTACATCTTGGAGGATTAAAAGAAAAGGAAAATGTTCTGCGAGATATCAGGCGCATTATAATAGCTGCATGTGGCACCTCGTGGAATTCCGGACTTATTGGAGAGTATATGATAGAGGAATATTTGGGAATACCGGTTGAGGTGGAGTATGCTTCAGAGTTCAGGTATAGAAACCCTATTATTGAAAAGGGGACTATGGTATTGGTGATAAGCCAATCTGGTGAGACTGCGGACACACTTGCCGCAATGCATGAGGCTAAAAAGAAAGGCGCAGTGATTCTGTCGATATGTAATGTGGTTGGGAGCAGCATTGCAAGGGAAGCGGATTGTGGTATTTTTCTTCATGCTGGTCCTGAGATTGGTGTTGCATCGACAAAGGCATTTACTTCACAAATTGCCGTTCTATTTCTACTAACTCTCTTCCTGGCCAGGGTAAGAGGAAAGAAGGAAGTTTTAAGCACTGATTTGACGAATAAGTTGAGAGAAATTCCGGGGCAAGTTCAGCAAATACTTGATAGAGAAGACCAAATAATCAAGATTGCACAACTTTACAGCGATAGTGATAATTTTCTTTATTTGGGGAGAGGTTACAATTATCCTGTGGCCCTGGAAGGAGCGCTTAAGTTAAAGGAGATATCCTACATACATGCAGAAGGTTATCCTGCCGCAGAGATGAAACATGGGCCAATAGCGCTTATAGATAAGAATATGCCTGTTGTAATTATCGCTACCACGGATAGTGTGTATGTCAAGATTTTAAGTAATATTGAAGAGGTGCGTACTCGTGGTGGTAAAGTAATCGCTATAGCAAATGAGCGAAATAATGAAATCTCTGAAATGGTGGATCATGTCCTTTATATACCTGAAACAATTGATGTATTAATTCCAATTTTATCTGTGATTCCGCTTCAATTATTAGCTTACCACATAGCGGTGATGAGAGGGTGTGATGTTGACAAGCCCCGCAACCTGGCTAAGAGTGTAACGGTGGAGTAGTCAATTATCGTGTAACTTTCTTTCCATCTCAGTTAAAGCAAAAATAGCCTTGAATACTTTTTCTCCGTTACGTGTCATTTTCTTATTGCGCCTTGCCATCATTCGCTTGGCTACCTGCAATTCTCTTTTTATGTCGTAGGCCCTTGTAACGTTGTCGGAATACCACGAGAAGGATGGTGTGAATTTAGGAGGCGTACGTGTCATAAGTATGTTGCAGGCAAACCCTATAATACTTCCGGTAGTAAACTTTGTGTTTATGGCGGTTTTTGTATGGTCTCCCATTATCATCCCAAGAAGAGTTTGACCGGTATCAATTATTTTATCAAACATTTGTACCTTAACCGTCCCATATGTATTTGTAAGATTACTGCTTACTGTGTCAGCTCCCAGGTTCACCCACGAACCTATATAAGAATCTCCAAGGAATCCATCATGTTGTTTGTTGGAATAGTCTTGAATAATCGTATTTACAATCTCTCCGCCTACTTTGCTGACCTTTCCTATGTTTGCCCCTGCCAGAATTCTTGAGAGGGGTTGAATGACGACATTGTCTCCAATGAATCCAGGGCCTTCAATCACTGAATTCGAAGATATTTTAACATTATTGCCTATGTATATCGGGCCATTTTCTGCATCGAGAACACAACCTGGCTTTATTACAGTATTCTTTCCTGTGAATATTTGAGAATCATTAATCATGTGAACTCCCTCGTATATTATTCCCTGTATATGTCCATCTTTAATGTGTGATGTAACGTCAGATTTAATCTGCTCTTTGTTGATATCAATCAAATCCCATGGGAATTGTACAAGCCTTGCATTTACCTTTTTAATATTAAACTTCCTTTTTAATTCTTTTATGAAGTCTTGATCTAAAAACTTTTCGGGAGTAAATGCATGACAGTTTTTCATGAGTAACCTTGCATATACTATTGTATTGTCCATAATTCCAATCTCTTCTTTTCCTGAAACAGAAATAGGTGCAGACATCAAGAGTCTGCCGTTTATAAACAAACATTCTTTTGTATTCTTTTTTATTTTATTTACACTGTAAGAATAGCTTTCACTGATTAAATTGTTGAGATATTCTCTGCAAAAAAGATTAATCTCTGTATCTGGATATTGGAGAACAATTCTATCAAGAAAACTGTAAATGCCGCATCGTAGTTCATAAACAGGTCTGTTGTAGGCCAGAGGGAGGAAATTCCGATATGTTCCATCTTCGAAAATACATATGCTTTTCATTAAACACAGGATACTTTATGGAGTTTTCATTGTCAAGGTGAATGAAGCTATATTTTCCTTGTAATAAATATTTGCCATTCTTATAATTATACAAGTTGTTCAAAGACTCTCCGGCAAGGTTGAATAGAGTGTGTAAAAACCTGCTGGATTGTTTTTTTTAATTTGAGTAAGTAGTTTTCTAAAAATTGAAATTATATGGCAATGGAAAAGGTAAATTATGAGTTATAAAGCTTGGTTCCAGTGTTCTTCAGGTTGTGATGAACGCTATGAATTAAATGAGATAATATATAATTGTAAAAAGTGTGGTGGTCTACTGGAGGTACGGCACGATATTGAAAGACTGAAACATCGTGGTCCTGAATCGTGGATGAGACTTTTTGACGAGCGCAATAGAAGGACAAAATGGCCGTTCGGAAGTGCCGTTTGGGGAAAGAAAGAAATGGTTTGCCCAAATGTGGAGAATAATAACGTGGTATCACTTTATGAGGGTGGGAGCAATTTGTTCTGGGCTGAACGTCTAGGTAATATTATTGGCACGGAGGACTTATGGATTAAGCAATGTGGTAACTCTCATACAGGATCGTTTAAGGATCTCGGTATGACAGTGCTAGTATCTATGGTTAAGCAGATGATTTCAGAAGGGAAAGACATAATGGGGGTTGCGTGCGCCTCTACTGGTGATACTTCTGCCGCTCTGTCTGCTTATAGTGCTGCCGCAGGGATTCCTGCTATAGTGTTTTTGCCAAAGGATAAAGTTTCAACTGCACAATTAATTCAACCGATTGCCAATGGGGCTTTAACACTTTCACTCGATACTGATTTTGATGGATGCATGGAAATAGTACAGAAAGTTTGCAGTGAGAATAATATTTATCTGGCCAATTCGATGAACTCATTGAGGATTGAAGGGCAAAAGACCGTTAGTATTGAATTAGTTCAACAGCTTGACTGGGAAGTACCTGACGTAGTTATAATTCCCGGTGGCAATCTGGGGAATGTTAGCGCCCTGGGTAAAGGTTTTCTCTTGATGAAAGAACTGGGCATGATTGACAGGCTTCCAAGGATTGTATGTGTGCAGGCCGCAAAGGCGAATCCTCTATATCAAAGTTATTTGAAAGGTTTTGAAGAATTCAAGCCGATACGGGCGCAAAAAACACTGGCAAGTGCAATTCAGATAGGAAATCCAGTTAGTTTTAACAAAGCAGTTAAGATATTGAAGATGTTTAACGGCGTTGTAGAACAGGCGACAGAGGATGAACTGGCGAATGCTGCAGCGTTGGGTGATAAAACTGGTCTTTTTAATTGCCCGCATACAGGAGTTGCGTTAGCAGTGTTGTTTAAACTCGTAGAAAGAAATGAGATTAAAAAGGACGAAAGAATCGTAATTATTTCAACTGCACATGGTTTAAAATTTACAGATTTCAAAGTTAAATATCATGAGAACAAATTAGATGAAGTAGATTCACAGTATGCAAACACGCCTATTGAGCTTCCTCCTGAATATGATAAGGTGAAAAAGGCTATTCTTGATAGAGTAACTAACTAAAGTCAGCTACTTTACAAGTGTAAAATGTCTAAAGTTTTACCACGCTAACATAGATCTGCTTTGGCTATGCCTTACCTCAGCTTTAGATCGCTTTAAACTTCCTGTCCCTGCCAGAACGACTTTCAGGCTGTTTGTCAGCCGACAGATTGATAGTTCAGGTTGGTATTGACTTTAGTTCACTTAAGTCACTTCAAACTTGGCTTCGGCGTGAGCTCAGCCGAACGGTTGCCTGCCCGACTTTGTCATTCAGGCGGGCAGCTATGCCACACCATGGTATATGTGAAGTTGTTATGTCTTATATTCATCTACGACCCTTCATTCCTTGATGGTGCTCTTCAGTTTTGTGTATTCGGGCAGATTCCTCCCTTTGTTTTTTAGAATTATCTTCAGGGTGTTTTTCTAAATCTTCTAAATATTTACGATATAGCTCCTTGTCATTGTAGCTGGAACACTTTGAATTGTGCCATTTATCATGTGGTTCTTTGAAAATTGCGCAATGGTCTCCAATATTTAAAATACAACCATGACATTTTCGTACAGGTTTACCTTTCTTATTCATTGTTGCTCCTTATCTTCTATGCAGGTATTATCAAAATTAAATGTAACTAATCATTTGTATCGTAACACACATTATCTGGAAAACAAATAAACCAAAAACTGAAATCACAAAAATTAAGAAAGTACTTTTATAAATTGCGTCTTTTATTGGTAACTCTCACAGGGGGCAAGGTTAACTTTTCCTTCACCTGTATATTAACTTATAATTTAATGCAAATCAAGCTGGTAACCAATCAGGGTTGAATATATTACTCTCAATTTAGGTTTTAATAAAATACGGTTAAATGTATATAATAAAATAGAGCCAGTTCTGGATAAATTTGCAGCATTATGTTTAAGAATAAGCACTTATGTACGTTCCTTTTCCCGATGTGTCAGTAGTAGCAAAATTAATTAAAATTAGGCAAATTATAATTTTTGTTTGTCGTAAGAGTCTAATAAATAAAAGGGTTAACAGAACTTGTACCTCCTGGATATCATTACATTAATGTCAGCAGTGATGTGCTTTATCTATAAGTGTGACCGTGACTTATGGTTATTATCTATAGTCGTATATAACATGTCTGGCATATTTTCTACAAATTCTAATGTACTTGACAAAAAAAAGCATTTTCGTATAATTTTATGTCTAGAGACGAAAGGCAAAAAGATAAAAAGTTTGAAAATAACCCAACATTAGGGTTTGTGAGAAGGGATTTCTAATGTATCTCTTTTTTCCTTCTAGTCTTATTTATAACAATGATTTTCAGCTAAAGGGAGGAGTTATTAAATGATTCATTATAACTGTGATATGTGTGGAAAGTCACTGGTTCCTGATGAAGAAGATAGATATGTGGTAAAAATTGAAATATATGCTGCGTGTGACTCTCTGGAAGTTGATGATGATGAGGATCTAATAAACGATTTTGAAGAAGAAGATGATGATGAAGATGATGATGATGACGATGATGAAGTGGACAACCTCGATCCAGATGAGATAGACAGCGTTGAGTACAAGACTTTTCGTTATGATTTGTGTAGTAAGTGTCACAGTCGATATTTGCTGGATCCTCTTTCGATTAAGTCGATAAGGAGAGGTCGTTTTTCTGAAAATTAAAATTTCGGAATTTTTTAACCTTTTGATATTTAGGAACAGAAGACTCTTGAGGTGCGAGTCTTTAGCCTCTTATATGGAGTAGTGGAATTTTTGAGTGATTTTTCAGAAGCTGTTGATTGCTTAATCACCCTGTGAGCTGGAGATAATAACAACCATCAACGTTGGAAATTAAATATAATCTGTCAGGATGGTGTGCTTCGTTTCAAGGAAAGCATATTATTTAGATTCATTCATCCCATAATACCTCAACCTATTAGCACAGTGTTCCACTTGATGTAATTTTCTAACTAAGTATTTGCAAGAGCAGAATAATTATTAGTATTTGAGCAATATGGGAATGACCATTACAGAGAAGATTATAGCTGCACATTCTGACATTCAAGAGATACGTGCCGGTCAATTTGTTTATGCAGAAGTTGATATATGTCTGGGAAATGATATAACGGCACCAATTGCTATTGAACAATTTGAAATGCTTGATATAGACAAGGTTTTTAACCCTGACGGGATTGTTCTGGTTCCTGACCACTTTACTCCAAATAAAGATATTAAATCAGCTCAGAATGCTAAGCTTCTTAGAGAATTTGCGCAAAAACACCGAATAAAGAATTATTTTGAAGTAGGCAGGGTGGGAATCGAACACGCCTTGCTGCCTGAGAAAGGAATAGTTGTCCCAGGTGATTTAGTTATTGGTGCAGATTCACACACATGTACGTACGGGGCTATGGGGATATTCTCTACAGGTGTTGGAAGCACTGATTTAGCAGCATGTTATGCAACTGGAAAAGTGTGGCTTAAGGTGCCTGAAACCATAAAGTTTGTTTTTAATGGTAAACTGAACAAATGGGTATCCGGTAAAGATTTGATTCTTTATGTTATAGGCCAGATTGGAGTTGATGGTGCAGGGTATAAGGCGATGGAATTCTCAGGACCGGTTATTACTGATTTGTCAATGGATGACCGTCTTGCAATGTGTAATATGGCAGTTGAGGCTGGAGCAAAGAATGGGATTATTGAGCCGGATGATTGTACTGAAGAATACATGAATGATAGAGCTCAAAGGGAATATAAATTTTATACCAGTGATGCTGATTGTGAATATCTTGAAATTCATGAGTACGATGTTAGCACACTTTCACCTCAGGTTGCATTGCCTAATCTACCTGAGAATACACGTCCTGTGGAAGAACTTTCTGATGTGCAAATTGACCAGGTTGTAATTGGTTCGTGTACTAACGGAAGGATTTCTGACTTAAGAATAGCTGCTCAAATTCTTAAAGACAAAAAGATTGACCCTTCCGTACGTTTAATTATAATACCGGCTACGCAGGATATATACCTGGAGGCTTTAAAGGAAGGTTTTATAGAGATCTTTATAAAAGCCGAGGGTGTTGTATCAACACCAACCTGCGGTCCATGTCTTGGCGGGCATATGGGTATTCTGGCAGAGGGAGAGCGTGCGTTATCTACCACAAATAGAAACTTTGCAGGTAGAATGGGTCATCCAAAATCTGAAATATATCTTTGTAATCCTGCAGTAGCAGCGGCTTCTGCTGTTACTGGGAAGATCACACACCCTGAATATATTGATTAAAGTCCAGTCAAATCGAATTGTATTCGTAGTTGTTTATTAAGCCTTTGAAGCAGGAGATTGACTAAATGATAAGAAGTTTAGAGAAGAATCCACAGAAAAAGCAAAAGAAATACATAGGAATAGATATAGGCTCTGTGAGCATAAAGACAGTGCTGATAAACGGAAAAAAAGAGGTTCTGGAGAACCACTATGTAAGGTCACATGGCCAACCGATAGAGACGGTGTTGATAGTTTTGAAGGACATCATTAATCGAATTTCAATTGCTGATATAGAGAGTATGGCAGTTACCGGATCCGGAGGCAAATTGTTATCAGAAATACTCGGTATAAGCTTTGTTAACGAGGTTGTAGCTCAAAGCACGGCAACATCTGAATTTCATCCTGAAGTAAGGACTGTAATCGAGATTGGAGGTGAAGACTCAAAGCTGATAATGCTTGAGCCTGATGAGGCAGGTGGAAAAAGTTTAAAAGTGTCTGATTTTGCTATGAACACGATGTGTGCAGCCGGTACGGGGTCATTCCTGGATCAGCAGGCAACTAGAATAGGTGTCTCCATAGACGATGAGTTTGGTAAATTGGCCGCAAAATCAACAAGCCCACCGAGGATAGCGGGCAGGTGTAGTGTGTTCGCCAAATCGGATATGATACATTTACAGCAGGTTGGTACGCAGATTCATGATGTTGTGGCCGGCCTGTGCTATGCACTTACAAGAAATTTTAAGAGTAATATAGGTAAAGGCAAGGAATTCGTAAAGCCAATAGCTTTTCAAGGTGGTGTTGCCGCTAATACAGGGATAGTCAAGGCATTCGAGGATATACTGGAGTTGCGTGAGGGGGAACTCATTATTCCCAAATACTTTAATACTATGGGAGCAATTGGATGTGCGTTGTCATTAATAGATAAGGGTGCTTCTTCTCCGTTTAAAGGGTTTCAGGCAATTGATGACTATCTAAGGGACCGTAAGGGAAAAGACACCAATCTAAAGAAACTGGCATGTAACAACTATAAAATTAATGTTAATCCATTTAAGCTCAGTACCAGAAAGAAGACAGATGCGTATGTAGGTGTTGATGTTGGATCTATAAGTACAAATGTTGTTGTGATAGACAAGGATAAGAATGTATTGTCCAGGCGTTATTTGATGACAGCTGGTAAGCCTCTGGAGGCAGTAAGACAGGGGTTGGTCGAGGTAGGGAATGAGGTTGGTAAAAAAGTTACAGTAAAGGGAGTGGGTGTAACCGGTTCAGGAAGGTATCTGACAGGAGAGTTTATCGGTGCGGACATAGTTAAAAATGAGATAACGGCTCATGCAACTGCCGCCGCCTGGGTTGACAAGAATGTAGACACAATATTTGAAATAGGCGGGCAGGACTCTAAATATATAAGCCTGGAGCACGGGGCAATAGTTGATTTTACGATGAATAAAGTATGTGCCGCCGGGACAGGGTCATTTCTTGAAGAACAATCTGAAAAACTGGATGTTAATATTAAGAAGGAATTTGGTAACCGCGCTCTGGATTCATGTTGCCCCTCTCAACTTGGTGAGAGGTGTACGGTATTTATGGAATCTGATCTTAACCATCACCAGCAGCTTGGAGTACCTAAGGATGATTTACTGGCAGGGCTCAGTTATTCAATAGTACTGAATTATATAAACCGTGTTGTTGAAAAAAGAAAGATTGGCGACACTATCTTCCTGCAGGGCGGAGTCGCTGCGAATCGTGGAGTAAAGGCGGCTTTTGAGAAGATTACCGGCAGGGAAATTATAGTACCGCCACATCATGATGTTATGGGTGCAATAGGCTCTGCAATAATATCCATGGAGGAGCAAACATGGAGTGACTCCAGATTTAAGGGTTTTGACTTAAGTAATAGGAAGTATGAAACAACGTCCTTTGTCTGCAGGGATTGTTCAAATATATGTGAAATAAGAAAAGTTACAATAACCGGAGAATCTCCTCTCCATTACGGAAGTCGTTGTGGTAAGTTTGATGACGAAAAAAAGGTAAAAAAATCAAAGAATTTGCCCAGGTTGTTTAATGAAAGAAGCAGACTCTTGTATGGTCCTTACTACACAGATAGAAAAACCAGGAGCGTAGTAAAAAAGCGTGACAACGGCGTCAAATCTTACGGACGTATAGGAATACCTCAGGCCTCTACATTTTTTGAATTATTTCCAATGTGGAGAACTTTTTTCACTGAATTAGGATTTGAGATAGTAATTTCGAAGAACACTAATCGAAGCATTATTAGTCAAGGGGTTGAACATGTAAATACAGAGACGTGTTTTCCTATAAAAGTGTCACACGGACACGTTGTAGATATGCTTGACAAGGAGATAGATTATCTGTTCCTGCCCAGTGTGATCAATATGACTCATGAATCTTCCAATCTGACTCATTCTTATGCGTGTCCTTATATTCAATGTCTTCCTTATATAATTGGATCTGCTATAGATCTGGAATCACAGAAATTTAAGCTCTTGCAGCCTATAATTCACTTTGAATACGGAGAATCTCACGTCGAAAAAACATTCCGTAAGATTGCCGGAGATATTGGTGTAAGGGGGGGGAAGGTAATCAAAGCAATAAAAAAAGCACAGGAAACACAAAAAGACTTCTATAAGCACCTCGAGAAAAGAGGCAAGGAAGTGTTAGATAATTTAGGCAAAGATGAAATTGCGTTGGTAATCATCAGTCGTCCTTATAACGGTTGCGATTCCGGTGTTAATTTAGATCTACCTGAAAAACTCAGGGATATGGGTATCACGGCAATACCGATGGATTGTATACCGATGGATTTAGAAGATATATCAAGGGATTATCCAAATATGTATTGGAAATATGGACAGAAGATACTCGCAGCGGCTAGATTTATAGCAAAAGACAAAAGGCTGCATGCTCTTTATATAACAAATTTCGGGTGTGGTCCGGACTCTTTTATCTCCAAGTTTTTTCCTAAAGAAGTTGGTGGAAAGCCATTTTTGATGATAGACATAGATGAGCATAGTGCTGATGCCGGTGTAATGACACGTTGCGAGGCATTTCTGGATAGTTTGAAAAATGCGAGAACTAAAAAGTTTAAGAGAGATGCGGGCAATAAGCGTAAACACTCGTTAAATAAGAAGAGGACTATGTACATACCTTATATGAATGATTGTTGCTTTATGGCTGCTGCCGCAATGAGAGCAAACGATGTTGACGCTGTCGCTCTGCCAATGCCGGATCAAACAAGTCTTGAATTAGGGAGAAAACATACGTCCGGAAAAGAGTGTTACCCGGCTATCCTTACAACAGGAGATATTGTGAAAAAGGCGAAATGTCCTGATTTTGATCCTGACAGGAGCGTATTCTTTATGGCAACTGCATCAGGCCCATGCAGGTTTGGCCAGTATAATACAATGCACAGAATGATCCTGGATGACATTGGTTTGCCACATGTGCCAATATACACATTAGATCAGGGAGATGACTACCAGGAAGATACAAGCAAATTAGGGTCAAGTTTCCGTAAACTTACCTGGAACGGAATTGTTTTTGTCGACTATATGCAAAAACTGTTACACGAAATAAGGCCATATGAAGTACATAAAGGCGATTCGGATGTTGTATATAAACAGCATCTCAGAAAAGCAGAACATGCGATAGAATACGGACATGATCTTTTGCAGGTTGCTAAAGATGCATGTGACGCATTGAACAGGGTAGAAGTCGACAGAAGCGTGAGAAAGCCAAAAATTGGTATTAT
>Ga0255058_10001857_pt1 | contig 11813 bp, 9 predicted proteins | sample Cases_109_9_MG_FD_188637 | JGI IMG/M metagenome (GOLD analysis project Ga0255058, IMG submission 188637) | Seawater microbial communities from Amundsen Gulf, Northwest Territories, Canada - Cases_109_9 | ecosystem: Environmental > Aquatic > Marine > Gulf | place: Canada: Northwest Territories... | reverse complement strand
GAGACGCACGACGTCGCAGTGGAGCGCCGGGGCGTTTACGATGTGGCGATCAAGGCGATCAAGGCCTTCCGCGACGCCGGTCACCGCGTCTGCACCAATACGACGCTCTTCAGCGGCAATCAGCCCGAGGAGTACCATCGGCTGTTCGCGATGCTCAACGACATGGGCGTCGAAGGGATGATGGTCTCGCCCGGCTTCCAGTACGAAGAGGTTGCGCACAACGACATCTTCCTCCAGCGCGAAGAGGCGCGCTCGTTCTTCCGCCGCGTCTTCGAAGGCTGCCGCGACAGCGTGCGCTTCTATCACAACCCGCTCTACCTCGATTTCCTCATCGGCGCGCGGGAGTACGAATGCACGCAGTGGAGCACGCCGACTTACACGCCCGCAGGCTGGCGCAAGCCCTGTTATCTCATCGCCGATGAGCACGTTACGACCTTCGACCAGCTGATGGAGACGGATTGGAAGGCTTACGGTCTGGGCAAAGACCCCCGCTGCGATACCTGCATGATGCACTGCGGCTACGAGGGCTCAGCAATCCAGGAGGCGATGTCCAGCCCGCGCGCCTTCATCGAGATGGTGCGCCGCCAGTCGAAGCCCGGTGTCGCCAGGAAGGCCCGACGGATGGAGCGGGCGGCACCGCCGATGACCGACGCTCCGAAACCTCAGGCGCCCAGCCTCACCGGCGGGCGCAGGCGGCGCTAGTGATCCTCGTCTTCGCAGCGATGGAGCCTGAAGTCCGGGCCTGCATTGGTGGTGGCTCCATCGGGCCGTCCAGAGACGTCGCAGGCTTTCCCGTCTACGAAGCCGAAGGCCTCGCCGTCTGCCAGACGGGTCTCGGCCGCCGCTCCCACGCTGCCGCGACGTCGGTGCTGGAGCACTTCAGGCCAGAGTCTGTGCTTTCGGTTGGGACGGCCGGTGGCCTGAACCTCGATCTGCGCGCCGGGCAGCTGATCGCGTGCTCACACATTCACCACGCTAGTGCGCGCGGCGCCCTCGAAGAGACGCCGGCGTTCTCGGACGAGCGGCTCCTGACGCTGGCGCTTGAAGTCGCCAGCGGCGTCGAGATCGAGGCGAGAATCGGTTCCGCTGTGACAGTCGATGAGGTCGTTTGGACGTCAGCCGACAAGGCGGACCTCCACGCCTGGATGGAGCATGACGTCGTGGAGATGGAAAGCTACTGGATCGGCAGGGCCGCCAGCCAGGCCGACCTGCCGTACCTCGCGCTGCGCGTCGTCACGGATCAGGCCGCCGATGATCTTGTTCAGACGCCGGCGATCTCCGAGGACGGCACGTTCGACGTGGACGCGTTCCAGGCCTGGATCAAGGACCATCCTGAATACATCCCGATGTTCGCTGAGCAGGCTGAACGCTCGCGGCGCGGCTTCGGCACCCTGACCCGGTTCTTGAGCGCCTTCCTGCCGCGCCTCGCCGGCACTCAAGTGTCATGAGCGCTTCTCCCGACGCGCTGGACGAGGCGATCCGGCGGACGCAGGAGTACTTCCTTCGCACGCAGCACCCGTCAGGCTACTGGCTTGGCGATCTGGAATCTAACGTTTGCATGGCGGCGGAGTACCTGCTGCTCACGCACTTCCTCGGCGTCGGCGACGACGGGCGTTGGCGTAAAGTCGCGAACTACTTGCGCCGCCAGCAGCGCGCCGACGGAACGTGGGCCGTCTACCACGGCGGCCCGCCGGACATCAACGCCACCGTTGAGTCCTACTTCGCGCTCAAGCTCGCCGGCGTATCGCCCGACGACCCGGCGATGTCCCGCGCCCGCGAGTGGGTCCTCTCGGCCGGAGGCGTGCCGAAAGTGCGTGTGTTCACCAAAATTTGGCTCGCGCTCTTCGGTCAGTGGGACTGGCGGGGCGTTCCGGTCCTGCCGCCGGAGATGATCTTTCTTCCGCGCTGGTTCCCCCTCAACATCTACGATTTCGCGGCCTGGGCGCGGGCGACGATCGTGCCGATGCTGATCATCCTCAGCAAGCGCCCGACGTGCCCGGTGCCGGACTACGCCCGCATCGATGAGCTGTTCCCTGACGGCCGCGAAGGCACGGACTACAGCCTTGCCGCACCGCGAGGGTCCGGGTGGGGTTCGTTCTTCCACCGCGCCGATGGCCTGCTCCGCCGCTTCCAGCAGTTCGCTCCCGGTGCCACCCGCGAAGCGGCCTACCGCGCTGCCGAGGAATGGATCGTCGCGCACCAGGAGGCCGACGGCGCCTGGGGCGGCATTCAGCCGGCCTGGGTGTACTCACTTCTCGCGCTCAAAGTACGCGGCTATCCGCTCGAGCATCCGGTGATCCGGCGTGGCCTCCAGGCGTTTGAGTCCGGATGGGCGATCGAGGATGACGAGACGTTCAACCCGCAGGCCTGCGTGTCGCCAGTGTGGGACACGCTGCTAGCGGTGAACGCGATGCTCGACTCCGGCGTGGCGCCTGATCACCCGGCGCTCGCGCATGCCGCGCACTGGTTGCTGGACAAGCAGGTTCTCACCGGTGGCGACTGGCAGGTCGGCGCGCCTGGTGTCGAGTCCGGCGGGTGGTCGTTCGAGTTCGAGAACGATTGCTACCCGGACACCGACGACACGGCCGAAGCCTTGATCGCTCTCTCCCGCGTGCGCCTGCCGGACGAACGACGGAAGAACGACGCAATTGATCGCGGTCGGCGCTGGCTTATCGGCATGCAGTCGGCAGACGGTGGTTGGGGCGCGTTCGACCGTGACAACACCCGACGCCTCGTGAACGAGATCCCGTTCTGCGACTTCGGCGAGGTGATCGATCCGCCGGCGGAAGACGTAACTGCGCACGTGATCGAGGCGCTCTCCCTCATCGGCGAGGGCGACTCCGGACCCGTGCGGCGCGGCCTGCGCTACCTGCGGCGCGAAAACCGCTCGAACGGGAGCTGGTTCGGCCGCTGGGGCGTGAACTACGTTGCCGGCACGGGCAGCGTGCTGCCGGCGTTCAAGGCCGCCGGGTGCGACATGACGAAGCGGCGCTTCCAGCGGGCCGCCGGCTGGCTCACGGGCACGCAAAACGCGGACGGCGGCTGGGGCGAAGATCCCCGCAGCTACGTCGACGAGTCGTGGGCCGGCCGCGGCGATAGCACGCCATCACAGACGGCCTGGGGCATGGCCGGCCTTCTCGCAGTCGCTGGAGACGGTCCGATCGACGATTCGCTCAAGCAAGGGGCGCAGTGGCTGATCGAGCATCAGGAGGAAGACGGGCAGTGGTTGGAGCCGCAGTTCACGGGCACCGGATTCCCCGGCGACTTCTACATCAGGTACGACCTGTACCGGAACTACTGGCCGCTTTTGGCCCTCGGCCGTTATCGTGACGCGCTGAGCGAGTCCTAGGCGCTGGCTTCCTTCGCCTCTATCAGCTCCCAGATCTGCTTCTTGATCTCGCGGATTCGCTCCATCTCCGGGTAGATGCCGTCCTCTGCCTTGCGGTCGAAGAGCGCCTTGCCGTCGGCGCGCAGCGTCAAGTTGCCCTTACCGACGGGGATCAGCGTCACCGGGGCGTCGGCACCGAAGTCGTGCCAGATCTCGGTCGCCATCCAGGCGGCCACAGGAAGGTATCCTCACTCGACGCAGTACGTGATTTCGATCGCGATGCGGCCGTCGTATCGTCCTTCGATCACAGCAGTCTCCTAGTCCAGTCCGAGGTCGGCTCGCGCCTCGTCCGTCATGTTCTCCGGAGTCCAGGCAGGGTCGAACGTAAACTCGACGTCGACGCCTGTGACGCCCGGCATGAGGCTGAGGAGCTCCTGGATCTGTTCCGTGATCATCGGCCCGATCGGACACATCGGAGTCGTCAACGTCATCACGATCTTGACCGACCGGTCTTCCTGGATGCGGATGTCGTAGACGAGGCCGAGGTCGTAGATGTTGTAGTGAAGCTCCGGATCGTAGATCTCGCGCAGCCCCTCGACGATATCGCTCTCGGTTACCATGGCGTCTCTATTGTAGCCCAATGCCGGGTGAAACATCCGCGCTTGACAAGTTTCGGCGGGTCAATAGAATAAATCTCATCCGGCTAGGTGGAAGGCCGAGGCCTCGCCGCTTAGCCCAAAGGGAGGGGTCAGACAGGGTGCCGTTCAGGCGCCTTGTCTGTTTTCAGACTACTCCACGCTGACACTGCTGCCGGCCTGCGTCTTGTGCACCACGATCCGCGCCGGCATCCGCTCCGCCAACGCCGGCACGTGCGTGATCACGCCGATCAGCCGGCTGCGGTCCTGCCCCAGCACCTCGAGCGCCGACGCCACGTCGTCGAGCGTTTCGCTGTCCAGGTGCGAGAAGCCCTCATCGATGAAGAGGCTCTCCAGCGCCCCACCTGCCTCTTCTCCCGCAAGTCCGGGGAGCTGCTCGGCCAGCGCCAGCGCCAGGGCCAGCGAGGCGAGGAACGTCTCGCCGCCACTCAGCGTCTTGACGGATCGCCTCTCGCCGCCGTTCCAGCGGTCCTCGATCGAGAAGTCCTGCCCCTCGACGACGAAGTTGTAGCGGCCGTTTGAGATCTCCATCAGCCGCTGCGAGCCGTCGCGCGCAAGCGTTTGTAGTGCGCTTTCACGGATGTACGAAGGGAAGGCGTCCGCCCTGAGGAGCGACGCGAGATCTTTCGCCAGCGATGCCTCCTGGCGCGCCTCCTTCTCCTCCGCGCGCAACTCGTTCGCCCTCTGGATGTTCGCCTCGATCGCCCCTATGCGCGTCTGGCCGGCGCCGATCGCCTGGTTCAACTCACGGTCGCGGTCCTGGGCGCTCTGCAGTCGGCGGCGAACGATCGGGACGGCATCCTTCGACTCGTCGAGAGCGAGCAGGATGTCGTCCCAGCCGGAGCGCGTGGCCGTCTCTCGCAGCTTCGCCTCCGCTCCGGTCGCCTTCTCAGCCGCAGTCTTCGCGTCGCGGTCCGCTGCTTCGAGTGCGCCCCGCAGGCGGCCCAGGTCCGCCGTTGCCGCGGCCATCCCGGCCGTGATCTCAGCGAGCGTCTTGTTCCTGGCTTCGAGATCGGACGTCAGATGCTTCCGCTCGCTCTGGGCTTCGTCCAGTCGAGCAAGATGCGCGGCGATCTCCGTCGCTGGCGGCGGCTCGCGGCCCAGCGTCTCCTTCAGGCGTTTGCGCCGCTCCTCGACGCGCTTCGCGGCAGCTCCCCGGTTGTCTACTGCGGACTCGGCGCGCGCCTCTAGCTGCGTGAGTGTGCGCTGAGCGCTCTCGGCGGCCGTTTGCGCGGCACGCTCCGCATCCTTCGTCTGCTTCGCCGCCGCCTGTGCGTCCGTCAGCTTCGGGTGCTCGATGTGCGGCAGCTCGCCGACGCTCTGGCCGCACACCGGGCACGGATCGCCCGCCTTGAGCCGCTGCTGGAGCGCCGCAGCCGCGTTGGTACGGCGCGCTGAATCAAGAGCCGCGTCCGCAGCCTTCGATGCCTTCTCGGCGCTCTGGTGAGCGCTCGTCGCCTTCCTTGCGTCGGCAGTCGCGGTCTTCGCCTGCGATTCCAGCCTGGCGTGTTCTTCCTCGAGCTTGGCCAGCCCTGCCTCCTCGTTCGCCAGGTCGCTGGCGATTCGCTTCGCATCCCTGTAGCGCAGGTACTCGTCCGGGTCGAACACGTTCGCTTTCAAGCGCTTATCAAGTGCCGCGATCTCCTTGCGAATCGCCTCGGCCTTTCTCTCACCCGTCTGCGCCGCGTCCTTCGCCTCGATCAGGTGCTTTTCGGCGGCATCCCGAGCGACCATCACGGCGCGCTGCTCATTTCGAGACGACGACAGCGCCTCGGCCGTCGCCCGCGCAGCGTCGAGTGATTCGCGGGAAGCGGTCGCTTCCTTCGCCTTGGCCTTGAGGTCAGCCAGTTCCTTCTTCGCTTCTTTGAGCGCGGCGGGAGTGGCGTCCGCGAGTTCACTCGTCAGGCGCTCGGCGATGCGAGTCGCCTTCTCGCTCTGGCGCGCGGCGATCGCGTTCGCGCTGCGCTGCATCTCTCCGTAGACGCCCAGCCGCAGAAGGCCATCGAGCACGCGGCGGCGCTGATCGCGGTCGCCGGCGAGGAACTCTTGGAACTCCCCCTGCGGCAGGAGCACTGAGCGGATGAACGCCTCGTAGTCCATGTGCAAGAGCCCTTCGATGAAGGCGTTCGTGTCGCGCACCCGGTCGACTTCCTCGGAGCGCCATTCGCCGGTCTTCTTGTCGAGGCGCTCGAGCTGGGGCGGCCGCTGACTCTTGCGGCTGGATTCGCGGAAGATGCGGTAGCTGTCCCCGCGCACCGTGAACTCCAGCGACACCTTGAGCCGGTCCTCACCCTGGCTGATCAGCTCGCGGATCGAGCGGCCGATGCGCGGCGCCTGCCCGAAGAGCGCGTAAGTGATGGCGTCGACCAGCGACGACTTTCCCGCGCCCGTCGGCCCGGTGATCGCGAAGAGGTCGAGGTCACTGAAGTCAACTTCGACCGGCTTGCGGAAAGCCGTCAGTCCCTGCACCGTGAGCTTAGTCGGCCGCACCGCCAGCCTCCTCGTACAGCCGGTTGAAGAGCGCCAGCAGCGCCGGCGCCGGCTCGGAGCCGTATGTGCCCTGGTGATACGCCGTGAACAGCTCTTGCGCAGACATTCGCTGCACCATCGGCTCTGTGTCTTCCGCCTCCTCGTCCGTGCGCTCGACGACGATATCGACGGCGTTCGGGACGATCTCGCGCACCTGCTCGGCCAGCCCGGGCAGCGGCCGGTCCACCTTCACGAACACCTTCACGTAGTCCTCGGTGACCTCGGGCGCCAGCGTCTTCAACTCGTCCAGCGTGACGCCTTCCTTGTGGCTGCCGACGTTGCGCAGTCGCTTCGGCGTCGTCAGCGGCACCTCACGCACCTTCGCTTTTCGGCCTGGTGCGACGTCCACGATATTCACCCGCTTCGTCTGTCCCGCCTCACCGAAGTCGCATTGCAGCAGCGATCCGCTGTAGGCACCGTTCGCGAGGCCGGTGTCCTGAGGCATATGCACGTGGCCGAGCGCGATGTACTGTGCCGTCGATGGTAGCGCCTGTCGCTTCACGACATAACTCTGCCCCATGTGCAGCGGCCTCTCGCCGCTCTCCGGGCCACCCACCCTGGCGTCGTCCACCAGCAGGTGGGTGGTGAGCACGTTCACGGTGTCGTCGCGGAACGCCGTACAGACGTGCGCCAGCATCTGCGCGACGCCGTCCGCGTACTCTTCGAGGTGCTTGCCCTCCATCATCAGCGACTCGAAATCGCGCACGCGGCGCTCGCTGACCCACGGCAGGGCGGCGATGATTGCGGTCTCGGTCCCGTCGCGCGACGGCAGTTCGATCGCGCCGCCGTCGTCCACGCTGACGGGCTCGCCCCGGACGTGAATGCCCAGGTGGCGGAGCACCGGTGCGTAGGCGTTCCAGCGGCGCGGGTGATCGTGGTTGCCCGCGATGACGACGGCCGGGATGCCCGCGCCGGCCAGCTCGCCGAAGAAGTGGAAGACGATGCGCTCGGCCTCCGGCGGCGGCACGGCCGAGTCGAAGACGTCGCCGGCCACGAGCAGGCAGTCGACCTCTTCGCTCTTCGCGATCTCGATCACCTCGGCCAGCGCGGCGGCGTATTCGTCGTCTCGCCTGCGGTTGCGGAGCTGCTTGCCGACGTGCCAGTCAGAAGTGTGCAGGAAGCGCATTCTTCGCCAGCCTCAGGACGCGCGACCGGCGGTCACGACTTGAAGCCCTTCGGCACAGCGGTCGGTTCCGCGACTTCGTCCGGGCGTGTCGCCCAGGCGGGGAAGGGGAACTGCATCAGCAGCGGCACCGGTATCTCCGGCTGGTGCATGAACATGCTGCCGGGCTTGAGCAGCGACGCCCGCGCCCGGGCCGCTTGCGTCAGGAAGCCGTACTCGCTGCGTTCGGCCTCGGCGGCGTCCAGGCGGCCGACGATGCGAAAGCTGGCGTTGGCGACGACTCGCCGCTCGACTTCGCTCGCCGTCTGCTGCGCGCCGATGAGGATCACGCCCAGACTGCGCCCGCGCTCGGCGATGTCCAGCACCACTTCCTTGATCGGGCTCCAGCCGTCGCGCGGGGCGTACTTGTTCAACTCGTCGAGTACGACGAACACCAGCGGGTCTCGCGTGCCGTGCTCGTCCTTCTCCTCGAGCAGCTGCTTGAGCACGACGCCGACGACGAAGCGCTTCGCCCGGTCGTGCAGGCCGTGGATGTCGATCACGTTGAGTTGGTTTGCCCCCCACTCGATGCGATGTCGGTCCTCGTCCTCCTTCGCGTCAAGCTTACGGATGAGATGGCCCGCCGTGTCCACGGAGGCTGCCAGCCGCCGCAGGAACGCGTCCTGCGTGCCCGTCGCCAGGCTCCCGCGTGCGAACACCGCCTCTCGCTGATCGCTGATGTGCTCCACGAGGTCCTCGAACGACGTGATGCGCCCGCCGTCGATCTCGACCCAGGTGCGGTCTTTCGGCTGGCCCAGCGTCTCGTGATACAGGTAGCGCTCGACGACGGAGACGGCGTACGAGAGCTGGCTCGACTCGCTGTCCGCCTCTGCGAAGAGGAAGCGCAGCATGCGGTTCTGGCAGAACTCGCGCAGCGACCAGCAGTACGCCGAGACGCCGTCCTGCCGTGAGCCCAGGCTATGCACGATCTCGAACGTGCTGTTCTTGCTCGCCGGCGACCAGAGCCCGACGTCCTGGAACGGCGCGCACGGCAGGCCGAGACTCGCGTACTTCTCCTCATCCTCGGGCGAGATGCGGTTGTTCGGCTTGTCGGCGAACATCAGGTCCTCGCCCTTGACGTTGAAGATCACGGCGCGGGCGTTGTGGCCCTGTGCACCCAGTGCGTTCGAGTGGAAGAGGCTGTAGAGGAAGAACATCGCGCAGCTCGTCTTCGTCGCCACTCCGGAGATGCCGGAGATGTTGACGTGCGCGCCCCGCGTCCCGTCGAGGAACTCGAGGTTGCCCCAGATCACGTCACCTTCGCGCGAGAGGCCGGCCGCGAACTTCTTCTTCATGCCGTCGAAGTAGAGCGCCTTGTCCCGCTCGGCGCCCTCCGCGCGGGCGGCCGGCTGTCCCGGCTGCGGCGGTACGAAGATCTCCGGTTCGATACGCGTCACCGAGACGTGCGCGGCCGTTGCGATGCCCACCGGCAGAACGCCCTCGGCCGCGCGGAAGACGTCCGAGTCGAACTTCGCGCCCTCATACTTGGCGCGCACCATGTCCACGACGCCGTAGAGCGTGATCTCGCCGCGGTCGGGAACCGTCGTCTTGACGGCGACGATGTCGTCGAGCTGCAGGTAGCTCTCCTCGTGGACGCCCACCCAGAAGTCGAGCGGGTGCGCCGGGTCAGTGCCGAGCACACGTCCGACGTCGGTCATGCGGCCGCGATCTCCCGCGCGAAGTGCACCTCGATGTGTCGGCGGATCCACTCGCTGTCGCCCAGCGAGTGGCGCAGCTGCTCCTCCAGCCCGCCGATCGGATACAGGTTCTGCGGCGCGCGCGGGTCGTGCATCGAATCCGACGCGAACGTTGGCAGGTGGCACGCCGTCAGGTCGGCCAGCCGCACGGCCGCTTCGATGCCGATCGTCTCCAGCGTCTCCACGCGGACGACGCCGGCCCAGGCGTGATCGATAGCGCGTCCTTCGGTCAGCCTCAAGTACCACGAGTAGACGGCGCGGTCGCGGCCGATCCGAAAGAGCGGTGTGCGCATCCGCGGTTTGAGCGCCGCGATGACGGTCGCCTGTTCGTCGTCCAGATAACGCTTGTGAATCGTCTTGATCAGGCCGATCACCATCGCCTTGCGCTTCGGCTGCCAGTTGAGCCGTCCGTCGACGACGACCATCTCGTGTCCCTGCTCGTCCAGCCGCTCGCCGAGCGCTATCTCGGCCTCACGGCGGGCGCTCTGCACGGCTTCCTGGACGCCGCCGAGCCCGCTCGCCGCCGTCGGGTGCGATCTGAACTCCAGCGTCGCCTCGCCGCAGGGGACGGAGACCGGCTCGTGCGTCTCGCCGTCCGCCAGCGCCAGGACGCGCAGCGGCGTCTCGGCCGCTACGTCCGAGCCACCCTCGCGCGCGAAGACGGCGCCGACGGCGACAGAGGCGAAGGCGCCGTACACGGCCTTGCCGTCGCGGTCGCCGATGACGCGCATCTCGACGCGCTGTACGCCGTCCACGAAGGCGATCGTGCCCGGCCGCTCGACGAACTGTGGCTCGCGCGCGCGCCAATCATCAGTCTCGACGAACGGGTCAACGACCAGCTGCGGGCCGGTCTCGTCGTCCTCGATCTGGAGGGCGGACTCATACGTGGGAGTCCAGGGGTCGAGGCGAAGGGTCAGGGGCATCGGCTAGAGGTTCGCGTTTGCGTGCGCACAAGTCAACGGAAGCAGCCGCGCGAATTGTTGGCAAGGCCCAAGTGTCACCGCGGCGATAGTGACAGGGCTCAGTTGCACAAATCCAACGTAAGGAGGAAAATCTGAGTATAGTAGCGCGTCGTGCGCGCAAATGGGCGTCCAAGACAACGGCCGCCCCAGCCAACTGGCCGCCTTCCTGGCGGCATTTTTTATTTCTGGGAATGATTAGATTACGCTTTTCCGGCGTGATCGAGATCTTTGCGATTCGATGGACCTGGCAAGATAGAGTCGCCCTCCTCCTTCTAGGAGAAGGATGCGGCCTACTTACCTTCACCATCGACGAGCTTGCCGTCATATGTTTGACGGCAAGATTCATTCGCCGCTAGTTTCTCGGCCACGCCGATCCTTGACCGCGCAATGTGAAATGTGGCGCGGTTTCCTTATGCCTCAGAATTGAGTGATTCCAGAAATGCATTGCCGGTGTCTTAACCAGGCGGCGTCAGGCGAAGCGGATCAGTCGCCGCAGAAGTCGATAACTGCCCGCGCTAGCTCCTCCGGGCGGTCCATCGGCACGAACGTGCCAGCACCTGGGATCGGCTCGATGCGGGCGTTCGGGAAGTCTGCGGCCAGCCGCTCCGCGTAGCGCCTGCTGAAGAACCAGCACTTGTCGCCCCAGGCCAGCAGCACCGGCCTGTCGAAGGCGCCGAACGACTCCGCGGCCTTCTTCGTGTGCTTGCTGTGGATGCCGCGCAGCACCTTGTTAACGTCGCGGCGCACGTCGCTCTTGCGCGCCGGCGCTCCGAACGAGCGCCTCAGGCGGTCGTCCGTCGGCTCCCGGCAGACGATCCAGAGGAACGCCCAGCGTGAGATGCGTAGCCGTTGGGACTGCACCATCAGCCACGTCGCACCCGGGATCCAGCCCAGCGCCTGCAACGGCCAGAACACCTTGGGCAGGAAGTTCTCGTAGGCGTCGCAGTTCGTCAGCACCACCCGCTTTATTCGCTCCGGGTGGTTCGCGAGCACGATCTGCGTCAGGGCGCCACCGGTGTCGTTGGCGACGATCGTCACGTCCCGCAGGTCCAGCGCCGCCATGAAGTCTGCGATGATGCGCGCCTGACCGGGCGGCGTCAGGTCGGCGTCGCGGTTCATCGCCTCCGCGTGAGCGCCCAGCGGCAAGTCCGGCAAGATGCAGCGGAACCGTTCCGAAAGCGTCGGCACGACCTTGCTCCAGAGCCCACCGTGGACCAGAATCCCGTGGATGAAGAGCAGCGTCTCACCGGCGCCGGCCTCGCGGTAGTGGACGCGGCCCTGCGGCAGTTCGGCTACGTGCGTCTCCGTGCTGTTCCAGCCCATGCGGTGCCCTAGAATGCGCTGACGCCCAGGACTTCGCGGCCTAGCAGCAGCTTCTGGATCTGCGTCGTGCCCTCGTACAGCGAGAGGCCGATCGCGTCGCGCAAGAGCCCCTCGACGGGGTACTCGCGCAGGTAGCCAACGCCGCCGTGCAGCGAG
>Ga0255058_10001856_pt1 | contig 11815 bp, 10 predicted proteins | sample Cases_109_9_MG_FD_188637 | JGI IMG/M metagenome (GOLD analysis project Ga0255058, IMG submission 188637) | Seawater microbial communities from Amundsen Gulf, Northwest Territories, Canada - Cases_109_9 | ecosystem: Environmental > Aquatic > Marine > Gulf | place: Canada: Northwest Territories... | reverse complement strand
TTCCCGGCAAATCGGCATGTCCCGGCCTCGGCCTTGTAACATCCGGCAAAACGTCTATTTTGCTATCTTTATTCTCTATCTTTAAGCAAATAGGGCTTCCAATAGTAGTACTCTTTCTTACACCTGATAAAATGCAGACTCTGTCACTTTCAATCTGCATCCTTCCGCCTCTGCCAAAGCCGCCTTGCCGCCTTTTCAACTCCTTGTTTATGTCAGATTCGTCCAATTGAATCCCCGCCGGAAACCCATTTACTATTACAATCAGACACTTTCCATGTGATTCACCGGCAGTTGTAAAATTCAGCATAAAAACACCTTTTAAAAACATAAAATTATGTAAAACGATTATTTTATATTTAAATATAACTTCTTTTACAAGCTTTTTTTATATAAAATAGAAAGGGTCTGCTGTATACATGGATTTTTAATTGCTTATGTCCATATTGTTATGATAGTATTTTTAAAAATCCGAATTTGAAAACACAAAAATGTACAAACTACTAATAAGTCTCAGATATCTGCGAAGGAAAAAGATCACCTTTTTCGCGGTTGCAGGAGTTGCCGTTGGGGTTATGACGTTAATAGTTGTACTATCGGTAATGAGTGGTTTTGACAAAGAATTACGCACAAAAATAAAGGGCACGTTAGCACATATCATAGTCGTAAAAAGAGGTATCTATGGTTTGGGTAATTATAAAGAGGTCATAAAGAAGATAGAATCTTTTGAACATGTCAAGGCGTGTTCCCCGTATATAGAAGGACCGGCTCTGCTTAATATAAGAGGCGCAAAAGAATTCACATACTTTAAGGGCATCGATCCTCTTGCAGAAGCAAGAGTGGGGGGCTTTGAAGACTATATAAAACAATTTGGCAACAAGCCGCAGGATTTATTAATGGTGCACGGAGAGAAAAAAACCCCCAGCGCTTTTGGAGGCGTCGAACTGTTACGTATCAAAGAAGGTGACCCTGAAACAAGCCCTGAAAGCTTTGTAGAAAATGGAGAAAAGATTGTTTTAGTGACAATAAAGGGTTGGGATAAGATTAATGTAAAACCGTTTATCATTACTGGAAAATTTAAATCGGGCATGTATGATATTGACAAAAACTATATTTACATAGACCTAAAAACTGCCCAGGAATTAACAGGGGCTAAGGATTCTGTTACTGGAATAAGTGTCAAATTAGATGATTATAAAAATGCTCCAATGGTGCGTGATCACCTCCAGAGGGAACTTGGATTCGGTTATTATATTCAAACCTGGGAAGAAGTACGTGGAACATTCCTGAAAGCCGTTGCTCTGGAAAAACGTGTTATGGCATTTATCTTGTTCTTCATCATTATCGTAGCAGGATTTAACATACTTGCAATCTTAACCATGATTGTATTTGAAAAAGCTAAAGACATTGGCATCTTGAAGGCGCTAGGCGCTACAACCGGAGGCATAATGTTTATTTTCCTAATGAATGGCCTGTTCATTGGCCTCTTCGGTTCAGCAATAGGTACCGGCCTGGGACTTGGTTTCATAAATAGAATTAACTGGATTGAGAGAACCGTATACAATTACTCAGGCTGGAGGCCGTTCCCGCCTGAAGTTTATTATTTTAACGAAATACCAACCGTTGTGGACGTTAAGGATATACTTGTTATTATTTCCTTCTCTATTGCATGCGGCGTTTTATTCAGTATATACCCGGCATTAAAAGCCGCACGTTTAGATCCAATCGAAACGCTCAGATACGAGTAGTAGATTCGACTATGATGAGAATCACAGCACCATTTACAGTTGGTAAACTCAAAAACTTTTGACTTGCAGGTATACTGATGATAATATGCTATTATTCATAAGATTTTCATCAACTAACTTGAGTATTAACAGGCAACAGAAAACAGACGTATCATTCGTTTAACATAGAAAAAGAGGTAATCTAAATTGATTAATTATTATCAGGTATTACAAGTACAAGAGGGATCTGATAGAGCCGAAATCAGAAACTCATTTAGAAAACTTGCAAAGAAATATCATCCGGATAAAACCAAGGCAAATGGAATCTCTTCAGAAGATAAAATTAAGTTATTAATAAAAGCATACAAGACTCTAACTGACTCCGAGAAACGAATTCATTACGACACTCAATTACAGAGTAACAATGTAAGAATAAGAGATTTTTACTACAAAGAAAAACCGCAAAGAGAGAGCGGCAAGTACGACTTAAGATCTCAAGCAAAAATGGTTTTAAACGACCTCTTAAACAAAAATGGACACCAGGCAGTTAAAAATTATGAACGCTTAAAAGAGGAAAATAAAGAATTTGAGCTTCTGGCCTTTTTAAATTTAAAAGATTATCTGGATTGCAAATTCCTCCTTGCCGAAGAGTATGAAAAACAGGGGAATTATGAGCTGGCATTTGAACTGTACGAGTATGTTTATCAAGAAGAAAACGGCAACCCTGCACGCAAGCACTTACTGGAGGAGATCAAAGAAAGAATCATTCGTTTATCATGTAAGAAGTTAGTAAAACTGACGCAACCTGATACTGCAATAACCTACCTGTCAAGAGCATTAAACTTAAAATTAAGCAAAAATGAAGAAGCCTTCATTTACAAAAAAACTGCAGATTGTTATGTAGCTTCAGGCAAGTGGGACAGGGCATTGGAAAGGTTCAATAAAGCTCTATCACTTTGTCCCAATCTCAAAGGCGCTCAAACGTTGAAAAACAAACTGAACAAGCACTTCTCACAGGAAAACTATTTCAAGGTAAAATGACAGATTCCAGCGATACAGTTCTATTAGAAACAAGTATCCCTTATTTAAAACTACACAATAAGGGCAAGGTCAGGGAGATATTTGAGATTGACGACAATCTCCTGCTCGTCGCGACTGACAGGATTTCAGCTTTCGACGTAATCCTCCCGAATGGCATACCAAATAAAGGCAAAGTCCTTACACACATGTCAGAATTCTGGTTTAAGCTTACAAGTGAGTTAACGGAAAACCACTTAATCACAACCTCAATCGACGAAATTGATAAAATAACAAAAGAAGACAAGGACCTGCTTAGAGGACGTTCAATGCTAGTTAAAAAAGTTGACGTAATTCCCGTTGAATGTATAGTAAGAGGCTATCTCGCCGGTTCCGGCTGGAAGGAGTATAAAGAGCTGGGGACTATCTGCAAGATAAAGTTACCTGACAACCTGAAAGAGAGTGACAAGTTACCTGAACCTATCTTCACACCATCAACAAAAGCAGAATCCGGACATGACGAGAACATTTCTTTCGAAGAAGCCGTCAAGATTACGGGCAGAGAACTCGCAGAAGAAATAAGACAAAAGAGCATTGCAATATACAAAAAAGCAAGCGAATACGCCCTGACAAAAGGAATTATAATTAGTGATACGAAATTTGAGTGGGGCAAATATGGCGATAAAGTAATTTTAATTGATGAAGTCCTGACGCCCGACTCATCCCGTTTCTGGCCGATGGAAAGCTATTCACCCGGAAAACCACAACCATCTTTTGACAAGCAATTCGTGAGAGATTATTTAGAGTCCTGCGGGTGGGACAAGAATCCACCTCCACCCTCACTCCCTGAAGACGTAATCCGGACTACGTCTGAAAAATATCTTGAGGCTTACACTAAGCTTACGGGAAAAGAAATATCTAATTAAGCACACACACCAAATCTTAAGTATTCCAAGACGTCTTACCTGGATTTTTTCACACCAACTCTTTTACAGTACTTGAAGATTTTGCATTTGCTGCACCAGGGTGAAATGGGCACACAAAGATTTTGACCGTATGTTACCAGGAGGTCATTAAAGATTAACCAGTGTTTTTTGGGTAATTTCTTTCTTAAGTCAAACTCAGTTTGCTCCGGGGTTTTTGTCTTTACCAAACCAAGCCTGTTTGAGATCCTGTGTACGTGCGTGTCCACGCATATTCCCAGCTTGCCGTAACCCAAGGTAACTGTAAGGTTGGCAGTCTTACGGCCAACGCCTTTCAGCTTTAAGAGCTCGTCAATCTCATCAGGGACAACACCTCCATAATCATCAAGCAGGACCCTGCATATTTCTTTAATCCTTTTTGCCTTTGTCTTATAGAAACCAACAGGATAAATAGCTTTTTCAATATTCTTTATGCTTAAACCGAGCATCTTTTCAGGATTATCCGCTAGTTTGAAGAGCCTGTTTGAGGCTTCGGCTGTAACCTTATCTTTTGTCCTTAAGCTGAGGAGACAAGAAATAAGAACCATAAAAGGACTTTTTGTCATGGAAACAATCGTGACAATAGGCACAATATATTTCTTGTTTTCTCGTTTAAGAATGGTTACTATATCGTCGATTTTATCCAAATGTCTCTCTCACAGGCTTTGCACACATATTAACTGTAATGCAGTATTACCTTATGATAGTGCAGTAAGCTTACTGCACTTTAAGGTCGTTTTTCAAGAACAAGTCAAATGTAAAATACTTTTCAAATATACATAACACGTTAGGATTTACGGAGTTACCACTATTTATGTATATTTTCTCTACAAAATCATCTTACTGGCATCTTTTTTGTTATACATACTAACGATCATGGAAAATTTACCGTTTTTTAAACGAATTATAGCAACAGTAAAAAACTATCTGCCTACTGTCGTCAGCATGGGTAATCTCGCATGTGGCTTTGGCGCAATTGTATTTATTATAAACAATGAACTGGCATATGCAGCCTGGCTCGTTATAGCGGCTATGGTGTTTGACGGATTGGATGGCCAAATCGCACGATTAACAAAAACAACTGTTGCCTGGGGTGCTCATTTAGATACGCTTGCTGACTTGATAACTTTTGGACTTGTTCCAGCATTCCTGATCGGCAGGCTGGGTGCTTATAATGCTCCTATCGCAGTCTGGTTCGTATGTTTCTTTTATACCTTATGTGCCACAATTAGACTGGCAAAATTCGAATTCGAATCAGTAAACAACTCCGGCAACACACGAAGTAAATATTTTACAGGATTACCATCTACACTTGCAGGTGGCACAGTCGCATCATTAATACTATTGGACGCTTATCTTAAGACCACACTCAATTATCAATCCGTTGCAACGTGCCTTCCAAGCATCATCTTTGTTTTAGGCATCTTAATGTTGAGTAAGATCCCATACATAAGGATTGTAGATGTTGTAGGAAGCAAACGCGATCCGGTTTCTCTGTTAATCACATCTGTACTCTTTTTCACACTCCTTGTTTTCTTTATTCTGTACCCTAGTATTATGCTTGCACTTGGTTTTTGTGTGTATATTATTATCGGCAACCAGGGAGTCTTCAGGAAGAAGGCAATTCAAAGCACTTAGTAAGCATTAATGTAAAGTTATTTTTTCCCGAACCCTTAACTACACCATCTCTACCTTTTTATTACCCCTTACCACCTTTCCTATAATAAACGCATCTTCCTTCATTCGTTTTAGTTTTTTCATTATAGAAGATGAAAAATGCTTCGAAACAATTAAGACCATTCCTATCCCCATATTAAGGACGTGGTACATTTCATCCTCATCTATTTTCCCCTTTTCCTGTATTACCCTGAAAATCTCAGGAACAGGCCAGGAACCTTTAGTAATCCGAACTGAACACCCTTGAGGTAAAATCCTGGGAATATTGTCTATCAAACCACCTCCCGTAATATGAGCCATCCCCTTAATCACCTTTTTCCGTTTGTAATGACGCAAAAGATTACTAATCGATTTAACATATATTCTTGTCGGCTTTAGAAGTTCATCACCGATAGTTCCGTCTATGGCCTTAATCTTACTATTTACATTCAGCCTGGCTTTGTCAAATAATACCTTACGCACTAAAGAAAAACCGTTACTGTGCAGCCCGCTTGAACTCAGGCCTATAACGACATCACCGGTGCTGATGTCATTCCCATTAATTACCTTTTTCTTTTCTACAATACCGACTGCAAAGCCTGCTAAATCATACTCACCCTCGTGATAAAAACCCGGCATCTCGGGAGTTTCCCCTCCCAGAAGGGCGCAGTCTGCCTCACAACATCCATTCGCAATCCCGTGAAGAACTTCCTTCATTTTCTCAGGGATCATCCTGCTACTGGCCATATAATCCAGAAAAAACAGAGGTTCCGCTCCAAGCACTAAAATATCATTAACGCACATCGCGACTAAATCTATTCCTATGGTGTCATGCCTGTCCATCATAAAGGCAATCTTCAGTTTCGTTCCAACACCATCAGTAGATGCTACCAGTACTGGTTGTTTGTAATCCTTTGCAAACAGCTTCGAGTTATAATTCAGCGAAAAAAGGCCCCCGAAACCACCGGGGTTCTCTATAACTCGCGGCCCAAAAGTCCTGCGCAACTGATGATAAATATCAGTAGTAAACTTACCCTTAGCTTCAATATTAACCCCTGCATCTTTATAACTAAATCCTGCCATTTTCTATATCGTAACAGCCTTTCTATTTATTGGTTCTTTTGTAAGCGTCTTTTTACCAACATTTTCAATAGAGGCAGGATAATTGCCGGTAAAGCAAGCGTTACAATAATGATTACGCGGAGAAGCCGTACAACTCAACATCCCCTCTGCACTCAGATAACCCAGGCTGTCTGCTTTTAAAAAATCTTTTATTTCTTCAAGTGTATGGTTGGCTGCAATAAGTTCATCCTTAATCTGAAAATCAATCCCGTAATGACATGGGAAACGATGTGGAGGACAACTGATCCTCAGATGTACCTCTTTAGCACCTGCCTTACGCAAAAGTTTCAACCTGGACTTTGATGTAGTTCCACGCACAATAGAATCATCTACCACAACAACCCGTTTACCTCTCACCACTTCAGTTATAGCATTAAGTTTAAGCTCAACCTTCTTTTGCCTGCTTCCCTGCTCTGGCTGAATAAACGTCCTGCCAACATAGTGGTTTCTGATAAACCCACGTTCTAATGGTATACCCGAAGCCTCCGAAAAACCCATTGCGGCCGAATTCCCCCCCTCCGGTACAGCGATCACAATATCAGCGTCTGCCGGAAACTCCTTTGCAAGCCGCCTCCCAAGCTTTTTACGGAAAAGATGGACGTTTTCACCAAATACATTACTATCAGGACGGGAAAAATAGATTAACTCAAATATACAATACGCCGGACGAATCCGTCTTGGCGAACAATATATCTCACTTTTCAGACCATCCTTATTAATATAAACCACCTCACCGGGTTCAACGTCTCTTACGAATTCTGCACCAATCTGATCAAAAGCACAGGTTTCAGAAGACAGTACATAACTATTGTTCAGCTTCCCTATTGAAAGTGGCCGAAATCCATTTCGATCCCGTACTCCTACCATTTCATCTTTTGTTAAGAACAGGAGAGCAAATGCACCTTTTAAATGATTCAGTACATGAGAAAGATTTGGCTTTTCGACATGACTTGGCTTAGCCATTAAGTGTACAATTACTTCTGTATCTGATGTTGTGTGGAAGATTGAACCATGCTGCTCGTAATCATTTCTCAGCTTGCTGGCATCCAGCAGTTGGCCATTATGTGCAATTGCAACTTCACCCTTGGAATATAATACCACCATGGGTTGTACATTGTCTATGTTATCACTTGAACCAAAAGTAGAATAACGGACGTGACCGATGGCATGTGGATTTTTTATCCTGCTCAAGCTCTCTGGAGAGAAAACATCATTTACCAATCCAAGGTTTTTGTGATGTTTTATACTCTTACCGTCAGAAGAGGCTATTCCCGCACTTTCTTCACCACGATGTTGCAGAGAATAAAGCCCACTAAAGACCTTCTCTACTGCATCATCGCAATCAAAAATTCCAAATAAACCGCAATATTCTCTTGCTTTTGCCAAGGCAGGATTCTTTTTGAGAGGTTTTATATTTCTTCAAGTGGATTATAACAAGACGACAAAACGTGTCAAATCAAATTAGATAAAACTTGAAGAACTCAGGCTATTATGTTAAGAATTTTACGTCATTCCCATAGAACGATTTATTCAGAAAGCCATAAAAATCAAAAAAATATGACAAAAAAAGAATATCTTCATAGAATGAAACTTTATGTCTTGATAAGCGGCAAAATTGCAGCAAGATCAGTTAATGAAACAGCAAGACTTGTCATTGATGGCGGGGCAGATGCCATACAATTACGCGAGAAAACAATATCTGACAATGAATTCATATCACTGGCCGGAGAGATACGTGATATAACAACTAAAAGAGGAACCTCATTGATCATTAATGATCGTGTAAGAGTTGCCAGGGAAGTAAATGCAGATGGCGTCCATTTAGGTCAACATGACATGAGTATAACAGAAGCAAGAGAAATTATTGGTAATGAAAAGATCATCGGGGTATCAACACACAATATAATACAGGCCCGCCAGGCGCAAAAAGATGGTGCCGATTATATTGCCATCGGACCCGTCTATCCTACCACGACAAAAGATTATGAACCATCTATAGGACTCGAAGTTATTCAGGAAATTTCCAGGGAAATAAGCATCCCATTTCTTGCCATAGGCGCTATAACCCTTGAAAATCTGGATGAAGTCCTGAAAGCCGGGGCGTCAAGAGTAGCAGTGTGTTCGGCAATCATAAGCTCAAAAGATATCCTTTCAACCACAAAAGAGTTTAAAAATAAATTAACTACCTGTCAGACAGTACCAGAATCGGACAGATAGTTCGGGATGAGTCGAAGGGGGCCAATTTATAATATGCAGGAAAAGAAGAGTTTCTTAAAATCCGCAAAGACCGTAAGCCTCTGCACACTGCTGAGCAGGATTTTAGGACTGGCAAGGGATATTATATGTGCAAGCTTTTTTGGTACCAGCCTGGCCTGGGATGCCTTTGTCGTTGCCTTCAAGATACCAAATCTCTTCCGCCGTCTCTTCGGCGAAGGGGCATTGAGCGCCGCCTTCATTCCAGTCTTTACAGAATATCTCGAAACCAAAGGCAAAAAGGACGCATGGGAACTCATAAACATAACGGGAACACTGCTCTTCATAATCCTTGGAGGCCTGGTCGTACTGGCAGAGATTTCATTCTCTGTAATACCCACGGTTTTCTCCCTTAACCAGAAATGGGACTTAGTATTAAGCCTGCTCATGGTAACATTTCCGTACGTACTGTTTATATGCATGGTAGCTTTCGCAATGGCCGTCCTGAATTCACTCAAACACTTCCTCATGCCTGCCCTCGCACCTGTCGCCCTGAATGCATGCTGGATTATGGGCGTATTATTACTTACACCGGTATTCGGGAATACATTGGATAAAAAGATATTTGGCGTTGCTATAGCCATACTCTTCGGAGGTATGATTCAATTGGCAATGCAGTTACCTGTATTGAGAAGTGAGGGAATAACCTTCAAACCTTCATTATACTTTTCACATCCCGGCCTGAAACGCATCCTCGCCCTGATGCTTCCTATAATCTTTGGCCTGGCCGCAGTCCAGATAAACGTATTAATGGATAGTTTTATTGCAATAGCTTTTGCCAAACCACCGGGCGGTTCTGAAAGCTTTCTAATTGCGGGAATCTCAATACCATATCCCCTGGAAACAGGTGCTGCGTCAGTTTTGTATTATGGTGACAGGTTGATTCAATTTCCTTTGGGCGTTTTCGGGATAGCAATGGCAACCGCCGTATTTCCATTCTTCTCCACACATGCCGCACGTAAAGACTGGACAAGCTTCACCGATACATTCAACCAGGCAATAAGGGTTGTATTATTTATCGGAATACCGGCATCAGTGGGCTTAATATTATTACGAATGCCACTCATAGAGTTGTTTTACGAAAGGAATGCATTTACGGCAGAATCAACTTACAGAACAGCTACCGTTATCCTCTTCTATTCCCTTGGCGTATGGGCATACTCCGCCTCTCACGTAATCATAAGGGCCTTTTATTCCATGCAGGATACACGCACACCCGTAAAGGTAGGAGCCGCTATGGTGGGACTCAACCTTGTTCTCAATCTGACCCTCATCTGGTTTCTTCGAGAAGGAGGACTTGCGTTGGCAACTGCCATAAGTGCAACAGTTCAAATAATAATCCTGTTTGCCATTCTCCAAAGGAAGCTCAATATCACCGGATATAAACACATCTTTGCATCAATTCTCAAGACATTGACTGCCACCTTTTTCATGTGCATTACGTGCTGGATAACGCTGAAAATAATCCCAACCGGTGATGGAAAACTTATGATAAAGTTCATAAGGCTCCTTATACCCCTGGTATCAGCCCTCACTGCATTCTTTACCGTATCATTTCTGCTGAAATCAGAAGAATTAAGATATCTATACACCTCACTACTGAAGAAAAAGCAATAAATTTTTTATTCTTTTTTTTAATGACCTATTTGTTTATAATCCGCAGAATTATTTTTACCACTCATCCTGTTATCCAGTAAAAAAGAATGGCAAAAAAAGATATTTCAAAATCTTCAACGAGTAATAAATTATCTATTACATTTTTCCTCATAATAATGGCATATGCTTTCTACGTATCATGTGCCAGTTTTTACGAAAGAACAAACTTCACTCCCAGAAATACAGTACGTCATTATAGCGGTAACGAGGAAAACCCTTATAATGAATCAAACCATGAGTACGACGAAAATCTTCTGCAGGAAGGCTTCTACTTCCCCAAATCATATAAAGAAATCGTTGAGATCACTCATGTACACGCATTCACAATTCCCCTGATCCTATTCGTCATGTCACGCATCCTTTCCATGACGTTGCTGAGAGACTGGATAAAGACCACAATTTATAGTGTTGCTTTCGCAGGCACTGTAATGAATTTATCCGGGCCCTGGCTGGTAAGATTCCAATCAGACGTATTTTCCATATCCATAATAGCATCATATTTTCTTCTCGGTATTTGCTTTATAGCCCTCATATCTATACCTATGTACATTATGTGGTTTAAGCCAAAAGAAGCAGGTAGTTGACAGACACGAATTTCACAAATTTACACTAATGACGAATTACGATTTGGGATTTACGATTTCAGCTCCCCGCCTGATTAATTACTATAACTTGTATCTAAATGGAGTGTAAATCATGGAAGTGCTTGATCTCTCCGCCTTGCTTTTAACCCTGGCGGCAATTTTCAGTTATATCAATTTTCGGTTTCTCAAGTTACCGACTACTATTGGCATTATGCTGATCGCCATGCTTATCTCTGTAAGTCTGGTAGTGCTCGGTCACTGTGGTTTTGAAGGCATTCAAAACAAGGCAACAGTGGTGTTGGAGGGTATCGATTTTAATAAAGCCCTGATGCATGGCATGTTGAGCTTCCTCCTGTTCTCGGGAGCATTACACGTAAACCTTGAGGATCTGGCCAAACACAAATGGATCATCAGTATACTGGCTACATTTGGTGTAGTGATGAGCACCTTTATAGTCGGCGGCTCTGCCTGGATAGTTTTCTGGATTATCGGACTCAAGCTGCCGTTTATTTACTGTCTGCTGTTCGGAAGTCTTATAGCACCGACTGATCCGATAGCCGTGATCGGTATTTTAAAGAAAGCGGGAGTTCCCAAGAGTCTGGAAACCAAGATCACGGGCGAAAGCCTGTTTAATGACGGTGTAGCTGTGGTTGTGTTTCTGGTTATTATGGGGATTGTTACGGGAGGCCATGATGTTACTGCCGGACACATAATGCTCCTGTTTATGGAAGAGGCCGTAGGTGGTGTGCTTTTCGGGTTGGGCATTGGCTGGCTGGCTTACCGGATGCTGAAGAGTGTGGACAATTATCAGGTTGAAGTTCTGATCACTTTGGCATTGGTC
>Ga0255058_10001855_pt1 | contig 11820 bp, 12 predicted proteins | sample Cases_109_9_MG_FD_188637 | JGI IMG/M metagenome (GOLD analysis project Ga0255058, IMG submission 188637) | Seawater microbial communities from Amundsen Gulf, Northwest Territories, Canada - Cases_109_9 | ecosystem: Environmental > Aquatic > Marine > Gulf | place: Canada: Northwest Territories... | reverse complement strand
CAGTACACGAAGGGGGTGCCCAACCCTGCGCGGGACGGACACTAGGCTTCGAGAAGGGCTCGCAGGACGGTCCGGATGGACAGGAAACCGATCAGCCGGCGATCGTCGAGGATCGGAATATGACGATGTCCGTCGACACCCATGCGGTGTAGGGCCCACGAGAGCGGATCGTCCTTCTGTAGCGCCGTGGGTTGACGGGTCATCACGTCCTCGAGCAGGGTGCGCTTGGGATCACGGCCGCGGGCGGCGATCCGTACGGTGACATCGCGCTCGGTGAAGACACCGACGATCCCCTCGGAATCGTCCTCGACGAACACGCAACCCTCGTGACCGTCGCGCATACGCTCGATCGCCTCGCCGGCGCTGGCCTGGGGAGACAAGACGATCGGTTGCTTGAGGGGCAAGTCGGCCAGCGGTCGGGAGAGCTGCGGATCGTCGGGATCGACTCCCCAGGCCGTCACGTCGAGACCGGCCAGATCCATTCCGCATTCCTCGCACAGATCGACGCCGGGAATGTTGTCGTGACTGCAGGCCGGACAGCGCACCTTCAGGCCCCCTCGCGGCTGGTGTACCGCTGCCGCAGGCGAGGTGGAAGGTTGACCGTCTCTTCGGGAAACTGATCGGTGAGGAACTGCACGATATCGGAGGTCGTCAGCAGTCCGCGCAGGACGCGGTTCCGATCGACGACGACCAGGTGCCGGTATTGCTCGCGAACCATGACACCGATGGCGTCCACCAACGGATCGCTTCGGCGCACGGTCACCGGAGGCTGGCTCATCACCTCACTCAACGGGATGCGATGGCGATGCTCGCGGGACGTGAACAGTCCCCCCGAAATGCGGTAGAGCACGTCGCGCTCGGTGAAGATACCGACCGGCCGCGGCGAGTCACCGCCCTCGACCACGACGATCGCACCCCGCCGCCCGCGAACGAGAAACTGCAACGCCTGCTGCACGGTGGCGTTCGGCGCCAGCCGCGGAGCCGGCAGTGGGCCCAGGTCCAACACCTGGTTGTCCCGAATCAGATCTCGCAGGGAGTTCACCCGTCCATTCTAGCGGCAGCGGGCCCCGGAAGAAAGGTGTCCCCTAGGAATCCGCCGCCTCATGACGGCGCAGCACCAGCAGACCGGCCCGGGGGTTGACCCTTTCCACGCGGACCGTGATCGTAGAACCGGGTTCGACGCCGGTCAGCGCGGGCATCGGCTGCTCCCAGAGCGTCTCGACCAACTGTACGATGGGGCGCGGCGTCACCGCGACCACCCAGGCCTCGACGAGATCGCCGGTGTGGCCTTCCAGGTACCGCAGGACCCAGTAGTCGGCGCACTCGCGCTCGGCCCTACGGGCCTCGCGCTCGGCGCCGTCGGTGGCGGCCATGATCCGCTGCATCTGCTCCCGCGTGTGCGGCGGCTCCTCCCCGGCCAGCACCGCGAGGATCTGCCGGTGGCCCACGAGATCCTGATAGCGTCTCAAGGGCGAGGTGATCTGGGTGTAGGCCTTCAGGCCGAGACCGAAATGAGGGCCTGGACGCAGCGATGCCTCCGCCCTGCGCAGACTCCTGCGGAGGTTGCGCACCGTGACCGGGTCCAACGCTTCCCCCTCGGGAATCGATAGCGGTTTTTCCGGTGCGGCCTGGCGGCGAAAAATCATCGGGATCTCCGCGTCGACGCTGAAGCGAGCCGCCACGTCGCCGGCGAGGATCATCGCCTCGGAGACGATCCGCCGCGCCGGCGAGGCCGTCGGCTGGCGTTCCAGCCGGGGTTGCCCCTTGTCGTCGATCCAGAGGTCGATCTCCGGCGCCTGGATCGACACGGCACCGGCGGCGGTTCTCCGGGCGGTCCGTTGGGCGGCCAGCGCGTGGGCCGCCAGGAGCAACTCGGCGAATGGCCCGGCGCCGGCGGCGAGGGTGCGGTCCGCGTCGTTGTAGTCCAACCGACCCTGCGAACGAACCATCGATCGACGGATGACGTAGTCGGTGACCGCTCCATCGGCGTCGAGGTCCACGAGAAAGCTCACCGCGGGTCGATCCTTGCCCCCGGCGAGGGTCGCCGCGTGCTCGGAGATCTCGCGGGGAAGCATCATGATCTTGCCTTCCGGAAAGTAGTGTGTCAGCGAGCGGGCCAACGCCTCCCCGTCGAGCCGGTCGCCGGGAAGAACGAAGGCGGAGGGGTCGGCGATATGGATGCCGAGCCGACGCGAACCGTCTCCCCGGACCTCGAGGGAAATCAGGTCGTCGATCTCGGTCGTACGGGGACCGTCGATGCTGATCGTCTCGAGGGCGGTCAGGTCGACGCGGTCGCTTCCGGAGGGCCCGGCGGCGACCCGGCGCGCCGCGACCTCGTGAACTTCCGGTGAGAATTCGGAGCGCAGGCGACATCGCAGGCGGGGCAGGTTCAGGTCGTCGGATTCGAACCGTCCCACGCGTCTCAGCAGGCGGAACGCACCCTCGTGCGGTCGATCGAAGCGTATGCCTGCGGCCGCGAGCGCCTCCTGCGCCGGTGTCCGAGCAGGCTCGGGTGCGTCTTGGCCGTGGAAGGCCAGCTGTTCCAGAGCCTCCAGGTAACGGCGTTCGATCTCCGTTCCCGGCGACCGGTAGGGTTCGCCCCGGGCGGCCTCGGACAGGCGTTCGAACAGCTCGCGCGTCCGGGTCGCCCGCTCGGCGACCCGCTCGCGCTCGAGGCGCAACTCGACGACCGCCTGCAGCGATCGCGCCTCCCACGCGGTCCCGCGGCGGACGAAGTGCAGTCCGTCCTCGAGCAACGCCGTGACCAGGACCGCCTGTTCCTCGCCGCCGTCGCCGTCCAGCGCCAGCTGGCAGAGCTGCGCCACCTCCACCGCAAGCGGCCCGCCCTCGGCCTCGCCGGCCACGATCTCCCACAGCAGGGCGACATCGACCGCCTCGGCCCGCTGCCGCACCCGCTCCGCGATGCTGCTGACGCGCTCCCCCGCCGCCCGCCGCTCTTGCAGCCCCTTGCCCGGCACGCCCGCCGGCGGCTGGACCTCCAGCAGGATGCGCGCCGCCTTGACCCTCAGCTCTTGCCCGCGGACCAGCACCAGACGGATCCGCTCCTTCTCCTCGCCTCCGACGACACCGAAGGCGAGACGGTTCCCGTCCCAGAAGGCGACCACCGCCCCCGGCCTCGCGACGAAGGACATCTCAGAGCCGCCGGACCAACTCGCGTACCGGCGCCTCGGAGGTGATCGCCTGCAGCAGCGGCCGCGGCCCCTCGGGAGTGATGGCCTCGTCGGTGGGCATAGGTCCGGAGTATAGCGTCAGGGTGACCGGGTATTGCGGCCGAACGGATCGGCGAGTCCGGCGAGCTCGAGGGGCCCGAGCCCCTTCGAGAACATCAGCACGCGAAAGGCGCGCCCCATACCGCTCGGGTGCAGCAGTTGCATCGCACGCAGGCGCCCGCGAACGCGGTCGGCGCCGGCCCACGCTCCGTCCCCGGCCTCGAAGGCTTCGAGGATTCCGTTCTGGATCAGGAATCGATCCTGCGTCGTGCAGCCGAGAACGGTCAGGCCTCGTTCACGGGCTCGGTCCTCGAGCGCCGTGAAGTTGACGTGGGCTGTCAGGTCCTGCTCACCCACTCGTTCGAGGTAGGCCTCGTTGATCCGGTGACGGTGGTGGGCCAGGAGCGTTCCTCTCGGGCGTTGCGCTCCGTACAGCTCGGAGGCCGGCTGACCATAGTCGACGATGACGAGCACGCCGCGATCCAGACAACCCACCATCCGATCGAGCATGTCCCCTGCCGACGGGGCGACCTCGGCCTCGGTGCCGTCGGCGGCCGCGGCGCCGTAACGCTCGGCCATTGCCGCCGCTCCGGACGTCGGCTCGGCCTCGACCTCGATCAACCGACCGGCATCGTCGAGTCCCACGTAGACCTCGACCAGCGTCCCGCCGTGACGTCGCAGGCGATGCACCGGCAACGCGTCGAATAGCTCGACGGCCAGCACGCAACCCTGATGCCCCTCGCCCAGCTCCGCCGGGTCGAGCGCCTCGGCAGCGGGGGCCGTTCGCCGGGCGTGATCGCGCATGGCCGCGCTGCGATCGACCGTCCGGTACCGGACGCGGCTGGCCAGCTCGGGCCTGCGGCCGGCCAGGGTGTCGAGGACGTCGCGGGCCAGCAGGCCCCGTCCCGCACCGAACTCGATCACGTCGAAGGGATCGAAAGGGCCTCCGGCGGCGTCGATCTCCCACAACTGTTCGGCGACGCAAGCTCCCAAGAAGCTGCCGACGTCGCTCGCGGTGAAGTAGTCGCCGGCGGGACCGAGACGATGCGCGCCACCGCTGTAGTAGCCGCCTCGAGGATCGAACAGGGCACGCTCCATGAAACGGGCGAACGTCAGTGGACCGTCGTCGCGGATCTCCCGACGGATGCGATCGGCGAGTGCTGGCTCTTCGATCGGATCGTGCGGACCGTGGGTCACGCCACCGATGCGGGATTCGTCATCGTTCGGGCCGATCGCGGCGATGGGTCCGATGCAGTCGACTGGATTGGCACGGCCAGTTCGGAGGCGCTCGGCTCTCCTCGGGTGATCTTGCGCTGGATCTCGAGGATGGCCTCGATCAGCGCCTCGGGGCGCGGTGGGCAACCCGAGATGTAGACGTCCACGGGAAGGATCTCGTCGACCCCCTGCACCACCGCGTACGAGCGATACATACCGCCGGAGGAGGCGCAGGCGCCCATCGAGATCACCCAGCGCGGGTTGGGCATCTGGTCGTAGATCTTCTTCACGGCCGGCGCCATCTTCTTCGTGACCGTTCCCGACACGACCATCACGTCGGCCTGACGCGGCGAGAAACGCAGGGCCTCCGCGCCAAAGCGAGCCATGTCGAAACGGGGGCCGACCGTCGCCATCAACTCGATCGCGCAGCAGGCCAACCCCATCGGCATCGGCCACAAGGAGTTCCTGCGTCCCCAGGCTATGAAATCCTCGACCTTGGTCGTGTAGGCGATCTGGTTGGCATCTTCACCGTCGGCAGGCCGCCGGTGTAGGATCAGTTTCTCGTCGCCGGAGGGGTCGGATCTGCTTCTCACCCTGGGCTCCACGGGCTCCACGGGTTCCGCGGGTTCCGCGGGTTCCGCGGGTTCCAACTGAGCGTCCAATCTACGCCAAAGCGTCAGAATCGGCCAGCCATACGCCCTCGTCCCCCGGCTCCCACGGACCGTCGTCATCGACCGGCCGGCGCCCGGCGTTGCCGGCCATGCAGGGGTGAACGGCGGAGGCCGGGTGCCAGTAGTCGAGACTCTCCTCACCGACCTGCCAGCACAGGAAGACCGGCCGACCGGCCCGGCGAGCGGGGAAATCGACCAGACCGTGCTCGAAGTCCTGGACCAGGACCCCCATTCCGCTCAGCCGTTCGAGCAGGCGGTTGAGTTCTGCCACCAGGGCGAAGTAGCGACGCTCGACCGGCCCGTCCGGCTGGATCGGCTGCCCGCGGCCGTGGCGGCGTCGCTCGATAGATCGGTAGACCCGGCGAATGCGCTCGGCCACCGGTCGGACGTCGCGCAACGCGGACCGTGCGCTGCGCGGAGTGAAGATGGCGTTTGAATCGAACATCTGAATGCTCCAGCCAGGGCCGGGACAGTCGGACTGTAGCCACTCGACGGGAAACGCGTCAAGTACCCCGAACGGGATCCGTCGCCAGCCGCGGCGCCCTCGATTGCATCGCGGAAACGAGATCACCCCGGAGGCGCCTTCTTCGGCGGCACTCCGGCCGCGGCCGTGCTCCGCTTGACGCTCGTGACGCCCTTGGATACAGTTTCTTCTTCGATCCGATCCCGTCGTTTGTTCGGGCGCAATCATCTCGTATCGTACCTCGGCGCAATCTCTTCGCTCCTCGGTCAGCCCGCCCAACCACAGGAGTTCTGGCGAGTGAAATCGACGTTCGACATCACCATCATCGGCAGTGGACCCGCAGGATACGTCTGCGCCATCCGCGCCGCACAGCTCGGCCTGAAGGCCGCGGTCGTCGAGATGGCGAAGCTGCCCGGGGGCACCTGCCTGCACTGGGGCTGCATCCCCACCAAGGCGATGCTGCACGCAGCCGAAGTGCTCGACACCGCCCGCCACGCGGCGGACTTCGGCGTTCGCATCCAGGATCCCGCCCTGGATCTGGCCGGGGTCCACAGCTACAAGGACAACGTCGTCAAGGCCAACACCAGGGGCGTGGAGTACCTGTTCAAGAAAAACGGCGTCACGCTGGTATCGGGGCGCGGGCGCCTCGCTGGCAAGGGCAAGGTCGAGGTTACGCCGGAGAGCGGCAAGCCTCGGATCGTCGAGTCGAAGCACGTCGTGCTGGCGACGGGTTCGGTGATTCGCGGACTGCCCGGCGTGGAGTTCGACGGCAAGCGGATCATCAACTCCGACCACGCGCTCCATCTCGGCGAGGTCCCCAAGTCGATGATCGTCCTCGGAGCCGGCGCCGTCGGTGTCGAGTTCGCGTCGATCTACCACTCCTTCGGTTCTGACGTGACCGTCGTCGAGTTGCTGCCGAACCTCGTTCCTGTCGAGGACCAGGCGTTGGGCAAGGAACTCGAGCGCGCCTTCAAGAAACGCGGCATCGGCGTTCACGTCGCCACGAGGGTGCAGAATGTCAAGGCGGGCACCAAGACGGTCAAGGTCGTCGCCGAAAAGAATGGCAAGCGATTGGAGCTCTCGGCCGAGACGCTGCTGGTGGCTATCGGGCGCCGGCCGTTGACCGAAGATCTCGGACTCGCGGGAACGGGGGTCGAGGTCGACGACGCGGGGTTTGTCGCGGTCGACCCGATGATGCGCACCGGCGAGCCGTCGGTCTACGCCATCGGCGACATACTGAAGACTCAGGCCCTGGCTCACGTCGGCTCCCACGAGGGTATCGTCGCCGCCGAGCATGCGGCCGGGAGCGATCCGCACCCCATCGACTACGACAAGATCCCGTCGTGCACCTACTGCCAGCCCGAGGTGGCTTCGATCGGTTTGTCGGAGGCGACAGCGAAGGAACGGGGCCACGAGGTGGTCGTGGGGAGCTTTCCGTTCTCGGCGATCGGCAAGGCCAAGATCCTCGGCGACACCCGCGGTTTCGTGAAGATCATCGCCGAGAAGCGCTACGACGAGGTGCTGGGGGTGCACATCATCGGTCCCCATGCCACCGAACTGATCTCCGAGGCCACCGCGGCGCTCAACCTCGAGGCCACAGCGGAATCCCTGTTCAACGCGGTGCACGCGCACCCCACACTGGCCGAGGCGATGGGCGAGGCCGCCCTCGCGGTGCACGGCCGCCCCATCCATTCATGATGCCCCGCCCACGAGCATCCCGGCGGGGAAGGGACAGTTGGAGAGGTCGACATGCGGGTTGACGTAGTCATGCCACAGATGGGCGAATCGATCGCCGAGGGAACCATCACGCGCTGGATCAAGCAGGTCGGCGACACGGTCCAGCGGGACGACCCGATCTTCGAGATTTCCACCGACAAGGTGGACGCCGAGATCCCTTCGCCTTCCAGCGGCAAGATCGTCGAGATCCGGGGCCAGGAAGGCGACACGGTCCCGATCAACCAGGTGGTGGCGATCATCGAGACCGAAGGGGCTGCCACGGGGACGGCGCCCGCCGTGGCCGAGACAGCGGCGGCTCCGGCGCCCGCATCCGCCCCGGCCGCGCCTGCCGCGGCTACTCCTGCCGCCGCCGCGGCGACGCCGGGACGTTTCGTTTCGCCGGTGGTCAAGAAGATCGCCGCCGAACACGGCATCGACCCGGCCCTGGTACCGGGGACCGGCGCCGGTGGCCGCGTCACCAAGAAGGACATCACCCGGTTCCTCGAGCAGGGCGGCGCCACGGCCGCGCCTGCCGCGAGCGCACCGGCGTCGGCTCGACCTGCCCCACCGAGTGCGGTCACCGTTCCCCACTTCGAACCGGGCACGACCGAGCGGCGCGAAAAGATGAGTCGCATGCGAGAGATGATCGCCGAACACATGATCGTGTCGCGACGAACCTCGGCCCACGTGCAGTCGGTGTTCGAGGTGGACATGTCCCACATCGTGGCGTTGCGCGACAAGTACAAGTCCGTCTACGCCGAACGCCACGGTACCAAGCTCACCTTCACGCCGTTCTTCATCAAGGCCACCTGCGGCGCCCTCAAGGCCTGGCCGGTGGTCAACGCCTCGATCGACGGCAAGGAGATCGTCTACAAGAAGGCGCTCAACATCGGCATCGCCGTGGCCCTGGACCGGGGCCTGATCGTGCCGGTCATCCGCAATGCCGACGAGCTCTCGCTGGTCGGCCTGGCCAAGCGGACCCTGGACCTCGGACAACGTGCCCGGACCAAGCAGCTCAACCCCGACGAGGTTCAGGCCGGCACCTTCACCATCACCAACCCCGGACAGTTCGGCGGCCTGTTCGGCCTGCCGATCATCAACCAACCCCAGGTGGCGATCATGGGCATCGGCGGCATCAAGAAGCGGCCGGTGGTGATCAACGACGCCATCGCCATCCGTTCGATGATGTACATGACGATGTCTTATGACCACCGTCTGGTGGATGGCGCGGTGGCCGATCAGTTCCTGGCGATGGTTCAGCACTCTCTCGAGACCTTCGACGAGTCGCTGCTCTGAGCCGGCGGAGCGGTCGATGACCTGGAGTATGAGATCGGACCCGTGGCCCACCGCGGCGTCGGTGACGGGATCGCCCGTGGTTCCCGCGGCCCCGACAACGGCCGACGGCGACTCCCCCACGCCAACGCCGCCCCTGACGGCGCGGTGGCTGGGACGGGTCGCCTATGGCGAGGCGCTCCAGCTGCAACATTCGCTGGTCGGGCGGCGACGACAGGGCGAGATCGGCGACACACTGCTGTTGCTCGAGCACCCTCCGGTCGTCACCCTGGGCCGCCTCGCTCGGCGGCGGCACGTGCTGTCCTCCGAAGCCGAGCTGGCGCGGCGGGGCATCGAGCTTCACGAGTGCGGTCGAGGCGGGGACGTTACCTTTCACGGGCCCGGGCAACTGGTTGGCTACCCGATCGTGCAATTGGTGCCCGGGCGGCGCGACGTCCATCGTTACCTGCGGGACCTCGAGGAGGGACTCTTGCGGGCGGTGGCGACCTACGGCATCCGGGCGCGGCGGGTCGACGCCCTGACCGGCGTCTGGGTCGCCGACGAGAAGTTGGCGGCCATCGGCGTACGACTCTCGAGCCGCTGGATCACTTCTCACGGCTTCGCCCTCAACGTCGGAGCCGATGTGTCGGGTTTCGACGAGATCGTCCCCTGCGGGATCGCGGACCGCGGCGTGACCTCCCTGGCACGGCTGATCGGCACCTCACCCCCGTTGAGAGAGGTCGCGCGCCGCGTGGCGAATGCCCTGGCCCCGGTACTGGGCCGGCGGCTGATCGACGAGACCGGCGCGGTCTTCCGCTCCGCCGAGGCTGGACGATGAGCGCCGGCAACGGCGGGCGACGACCGGACTGGCTGAAGATCCGCCTCACCACCGACGAGACGTTCCGCCGCGTGCGCTCGATGGTCTCCGAACTGCGACTGAACACCGTCTGCACCGAGGCCCGCTGCCCCAACATCTACGAGTGCTGGAACGCCGGCACGGCGACGTTCATGATCCTGGGAGACATCTGCACCCGGCGCTGCGGCTTCTGCAGCGTCACCAGCGGCCGCCCGCGGCCCGGCGTCGACCCCGACGAGCCGCGGCACGTCGCCGAGGCGGTCGAACGCCTCGGGTTGCGGCACGCCGTGATCACCAGCGTCGACCGCGACGACCTGCCGGACGGCGGGGCCTTCCACTTCCACCAGGTGGTGCGCGCCATCAAGGAGCGGGTCCCGGACTGCGCGACCGAGATCCTCACGCCGGACTTCAAGAACAAAGATGGCGCGCTTTCCACCGTCCTCGACTCACGGCCGGAGATCTTCTCGCACAACATCGAGACGGTGCCGCGCCTGTACCGTGTGGTCCGGCCGGGCTCCCGCTATCGCGGCTCGCTCGCGCTGTTGCGAGCGGCCGCCGACCGTCGCGACCGGGAGCGTTCGACGATGCGCGTCAAGTCGAGTCTGATGCTCGGCCTCGGCGAGACCGACGGCGAGGTGTTCGAAGTGCTCGCCGACCTGCGCCAGGCCGGCGTCCAGGTGGTCGCCATGGGCCAGTACCTGCAGCCAACGCGTGAGCACCTGCCAGTCGATCGCTTCGTCCCGCCGGAGGGGTTCGAGGCCATGCGGGAGCGCGGCATGAAGCTGGGCTTCCTGCACATCGAGGCCGGCCCGCTGGTCCGCTCGTCCTATCACGCCGAACGACATCGGCCCGACCCCGCCCCGGCCGGTGGGACGGGCGGCCTGCTGTCGATCGGAGTCGAAGACGGCCCCCCCGTCGCAGGCGATGTTGCTCTCGAGAGGTAAGATTTGGAGCGGGAAACCGGGCTCGAACCGGCGACCCCGACCTTGGCAAGGTCGTGCTCTACCAACTGAGCTATTCCCGCATCTGGAAAACGCCGCCGAGAAAAATACTCTAGCGGTCTGCCTTCGTCAACCGGGGCACACGGATCAACCGGTGGGCCAGAGCCGGAATGCATCGACGATGTGGCGGATCCCGACGATCCGTCCATTCCGGACCTCCACCTCGACGACGTCGAACCGCACCGGGCGTTCGAGCCAGCCCCTGCGGGCCATGTAGTCCAGCGCCACCCGGGCCATGCGGCGCCTCTTGCCCGGTGTGACCGCCGCCGCCGGCGCGCCGTATCCCGTGCCGGCTCGGGTCTTGACCTCGACGAAGACCAGCAGGCTCCCGAGGCGGGCGACGATGTCGATCTCTCCGATCCGGCGGCGATACCGCCGATCGAGGATCGTAAGGCCCGCTCGCTCCAGGGCCACGACGGCCGCCGCCTCACCGCGCTCTCCCAGGCGCTGGCGACGGTCGCGCGAGGGCTCGCAAAGCGCCCCCGACCGCGCCGCGGAGCCGGCCGGGGCCATCAGGGTCGGTTCCTTTGACGGCCGCGCGCTCCGGGACGCATCCGGTCGGGGCGATCCCGACGCAGCTGCTGGATCCGGTTCTGTATCTGTCTGCGGAAGGCCTCGGCGAAGAACCGATACTCCACGCGCTGTCGCACGGTCAGGAGCCGGTCGATTTCCGCCTGACCCGACTCCCGCAGCTCCTGCTCGCGTTTCTGGACCGAACCCAGCTTGTCCAGCAGGGCCTGCAGTTCCCCGTCGGTGGCGCCCTGCCGCAGACCCAACCGCAGGGCACGAGTCGTCTCGGCTCGCTCGCGCCGAAGCTCGGTTCGCTCTCGCTCGATCCGCTCAACCTTCGGCAGAACCTCCTTCATCTGCTCGTCGGTCAGCCCGAGTTCCGAACGCAGCCGCTGCTGGAAGTAGTCGCGCATCGCCTTTCGCAGCTCCCCGGGCTCCGCGGTTTCGTCCACGGGCTGCGCCACGGCCGGAGGCGCCACGGCCAGGGAAAGCAGTACCAGGACCGTCATGGCCAGAACTCTCATCACGAAACTCCTCGGGCTCGGGCCGACTGATCGTTGAGCCATTGCAGCAGCTCCCGGCGCGCTTCGTCGTCGAGGTCGGTGGCATCCGGAAACAGCCCGCCGCCGCCCGGCGTGGCCCAGGGGATCACCGTCGCGAGCTCTTCCACCGGCGCGTTGTCGAGCATTGCCGACAGCTCGTCGGGCAGCGCGGGTGGCCCAGGCTCGGGGGCGACCTGAGCCGATCGCTCGACCGGACTCTCCCGCGGAGTTTCCGGCGTGAGCTGCCGGTAGAGCCAGGAGCCGGCCAACAGCAGCGCCAGCGTCGCGGCCACGCCGAGCCCCCCTGCCGCGCGCGTCCGCCGACGACGCTCCCCGTCGAGACG
>Ga0255058_10001852_pt1 | contig 11828 bp, 13 predicted proteins | sample Cases_109_9_MG_FD_188637 | JGI IMG/M metagenome (GOLD analysis project Ga0255058, IMG submission 188637) | Seawater microbial communities from Amundsen Gulf, Northwest Territories, Canada - Cases_109_9 | ecosystem: Environmental > Aquatic > Marine > Gulf | place: Canada: Northwest Territories... | reverse complement strand
TGCCGTTGTTGGCCGCCGCTTCCAGCGCCTTGGTCACCAGCGAATCGACGACTGACTCCTGGAAGGCGGCCGCCAGTTCCGCCGCTTCGGGCGAACCACCCTCCTCGCCGCGGACGATGCGCTGGACCTTGGCCTTGAGGCCGCTGAAGCTGAAGTCGTACTCGCCGTCGAGCCGGGCGCGCGGCAACCGAAGTGTCTTCGCCCGCCCGTGTTCCGCCGCCAGGCGGTCGATGGCGGGGCCGCCGGGAAAGCCGAGGCCGAGCAGGCGCGCCACCTTGTCGAACGCCTCGCCGGCGGCGTCGTCCACGGTCTGGCCGAGGCGCTGATAACGGCCGTGGCCGATCATGAGGACGACGTCGCTGTGGCCGCCGGAGACGATCAGCACGAGCGAGGGGAAGCGAGGGCCTTCGACCTGCGGGTCTTCCGAGTTGCTTTCCAGCCAGGCGGCGTAGATGTGGCCCTCGAGGTGGTTCACGGGCACGAGCGGTAGCCCGAGCGAGAAGGCCAGCGCTTTGGCGAAGTTGAGGCCGACGAGGAGCGCGCCGGAGAGGCCGGGCCCGTAGGTGACGGCGATCGCGTCGAGGCCGTCGAGTCCGCAGCCGGCGCCGGAAAGCGCTTCGTCGAGCACGGGGATCATCGCCTCGACGTGTTTGCGCGAGGCCAGTTCCGGTACGACGCCTCCGTACTCGGCGTGCAGCTCGACCTGCGAGGAGACGATGCTGGCGACGAGGTGGGTGCCGTCTTCGACGACGCCGATCGCCGTCTCGTCGCAAGAGGTTTCGATGCCGAGCGTTCTCATCAGTCCGAGTCGGGGCTGGCGTCCGAGTCGGGGTTGGCGTCCGAGTCGGGCTCGGCGGACGCCGGTCCGTCGGTGGCGATGAGGAGGAGAGCGCCGCAGTCGCCCACGCCCTGTGCGCGCCGGTAGAGCTGCGGCAGGGCTTCTTCGCCCGCGCGGCCCAGAAGGTCCACGAGGTCGTCGTCTGAGATGCCCTCGGCCAGCGCCGGCGTGAGCATGAGGAGGCGGTCGCCGGCCTCCAGGTCGAAGCGGCGGAAGTCGGGGCGGAAGTCGTCCTCCAGGCCCAGCGGCTCACGTGCCTCGATCAGTTCGGGCTCGATCGTCATCAGTTCGCCGCGGCGGAAGAAGACGGCGCGAGCCGGGGCCACCTGGGCGGTGTAGGCGCGTTCATCCTGCACGGCCAGACAGCTGACGCCGGCCGCCACCTTGTGGTCGGGGAGCGAGCGCTTGTTCCAGTCGCGCAGGTTCTGGTGCGCGCCGCGCAGGGCGTGCAGCATGCCGCCGGTGAGGGAGAGCTTGTGGCGGTGAAAAGAGTTCCCGATGACGTCCTTCATCTCGCCGCAGAACTCTTCGCTGCCGGGCAGCGCCGGCGTCACGAGGACGTAAAGGTCGGACGGCTCTTCGGCGCGTCCGGGGTCGGGGTAGGCGCCGACCCATGAGGTCTGTTCGCGCGCCTCGCCGCCTTCCATGCCGAACTGTCCGACCCAGAGCGCCATGGGGACATTATGCCGGAGACAGGGGACAGGAGACAGGAGACGGGGGGCTGGGGCTGGTGGCTAGTTGGTGACGGGGATGCGGTCTTGTTCGGCGACTTCGTGTGGGCGAACGCGGTAGGTGCAGGCGGATTCGCCGCGGAGAAGGCTGCGGGTGAGGCGGGTGTCGGCGTCGGTGAGGAGGCTGACGAACTCGACGTGGAGCGCACAGACGGAGCGGTCGCGCTCGGCCGCCTTGGGGAACGGGCAGCTGTACTCGTCGATGAGGTACTCGCCGTTCGCCTCGGAGACCTCCGCGACGCAGCCCTGTTGCTCGAGGGCGTCTGCCGCTGCCTTGACGCGCTCGCCAAGGGGCCGGCCGTTGACGTTGTCGAGGTGTGGCTCGGCCAGGCGCTCGGCGACGCGCTGCAGCATCTGGTACAGTTGCTCGTTGCCGACTGTGGAGCGCATCTCTTCGAGGAGGACGCTGACCAGCTGGTCGTAGGCCTTCGGGAAGAGGTCGTCCGCCGTCGCCGTTATCGAGTAGACGAGCGTGGGCCGGCCAACGCGGCCGCGCTCCTCACGCGCCTCGACCAGGTTGTCGCGCTCGAGCACGGTGAGGTGCTGGCGGATGCCAGTAGACGTGAGGCCGAGGAGCTGGCCCAGCTCCTTGACGGTTCCCCTGCCGTGGCGGCGGAGGTAGTCTAGTATCTGCTGGCGGGTGGTCTGCATGTGCAGATGTGCCGTTGACATACAGGGATTTTAGCACAATTACGAAGTAGCCTCAGTTAAAAAAGGAGCTTTAGCGGTGACGCGGGACCCCCTTCAGTTTAAGAACGAGGCAGACGATGCGCTGGAACGCGCGGCGGACCGGCTGCGCCGTCTGCTGGGCGAGGCCTGCGTTCGGCTGGATCCGTTTCCGCCGTTTCCGGGTGCGTTCTTCTCCTACGGGATCGAGATCGACGCGCCGGCTGTGGAATCGCCGGACCGCGGTTGCGTCGTGCTGGCCCCGGACGGCGAACTGTACGAGCTGGAGATGCGCCACGAACTGCCTGACAGCGACATGGAGATTGCGGATCCGGTCGCCTTGCGGGACGAAAAGATGAAGGCGCTGGACCTGCACCCGCTGGAGTACGTCGTCTACGCCTACGAGGCGCTGCGGTCCGTCACGGAGCTGCTCCTTGAGCGCGAGAGTGAGAGCGAGAGCGAATGATACAGGTGACCGGAGACAGGAGACAGGGCCTGGCCCTGCCCGCATGAGGTTGGCGAAGCTGATCGCCCAGCGCGGAGTGGCGTCGCGGCGAAAGGCGGAGGAGATGATCGTCGCCGGCGAGGTCACGGTGAACGGCGAGGTCGCCGTCGTGACCACGCCCGTGGAGCCCGAGTCTGACGTGGTCAAGATCAAGGGGCGGGCGCTGCCGGACGAGCCGGCGAAGGCCTACTACCTGCTGAACAAGCCGCGAGGCTACATCACCGGCCGTCGCGATACCCGCGACCGGCAGACGGTTCTCGATCTCGTCACGCACCTGCCCGTCCGCATCGAACCCGTCGGACGGTTGGACTTCGACACTGAGGGAGCGCTGCTGCTGACGAACGACGGTGACCTCGCGTTCGGCCTGACGCACCCTTCGCGAGGCGTGGAGAAGGTGTACGTTGCGCGGGTCGAGGGCCGGCCGATGGCGGAAGACATCGTCGCGATCGAGCGCGGGATACCGCTCGAAGACGGACCGACGAAGCCGTGCAAGGCGCGCATCATATCGCGGGGCGAGCGCAGCTCGGTGATAGAGATCACGGTGAAGGAGGGCCGGAACCGGATGATCCGGCGGATGATGGCCTACCTGGGCCACCACGTGATGGACCTGCGCCGTCAGACGTTCGCCGGGATCGGCCTCGGCCAGCTGCGACCGGGCAAGACGCGGGAGCTGACGGAGGCGGAGGTGGCGGGGCTGCGGAAGCTGGCCGAGAAGCCGAAGTCGAAGCCGAAGCCGAAGTCGAAGCCGAAGCCGAAGCCGAAGTCGAAGCCGAAGTCGAAGCCGAAGCCGAAGTCGAAGCCGAAGTCGAAGCCGAAGGCGAAGCCGAAGCGGAAGCGGAAGGCGTGAGGCGGCCCGTCGTTCAGTCTGCTTCGTAGTCGCCGGACTTGCCGCCCGTCTTGCGGACGAGCCTGATGTCGCCGATGCGCATGTCTTTCTGGGCGGCCTTGAGCATGTCGTAGACGGTGAGCGCGGCGACGCTGACGGCCGTCAACGCTTCCATCTCGACGCCGGTCTGCGCGGTCGTCCTGACGGTGGCGTTGATCTCCACGGAGCCGCGCTTGTCGTCCGGCTCCAGCGAGACGTCGATGCCGGTAAGCGGGAGCGGGTGGCAGAGCGGAATCAGGTCGTGGGTGCGCTTGGCTGCCATGACGCCGGCGATCTGCGCAGTCGTCAGCACGTCGCCCTTGGCGCCGCCACCGATTGCCAGGCGTAGCGTTTCGGCGGACATGAAGACGCTGCCGCGTGCTACCGCCTCGCGGGCCGTCTCCGTCTTACCGGAGACGTCGACCATGCGCGGCCGGCCAGCGTCGTCGAGGTGTGAGAGCGTCGGTTCGTCAGTCATCCGCCGATGTACGACATCTCGACTTTATCGCTGCCTGGCGTCTTCGATGTCCGCTCCTCTGAGTAGCGGTCTGTGCGTCGCGACCAGAGGCCGCGCAGGAACGCCTCGATCTCTTCGTCGTCCGCGCCGCCGCGCAAGAGCTTGCGCAGGTCGTGGCCCTTGACCGCGAAGAGGCAGGTGTACAGCTGGCCGTCGGCCGACAGTCGGGCGCGCGTGCAGTCCCCGCAGAACGGATCCGTTACGGAGGCGATGACGCCGATCTCGCCGTTGCCGTCCGCGTAGCGCCAGCGGCGTGCGACCTCGCCGCGGTAGTTCGGGTCGATCGCCTCCAGCGGCAGGTCGCGGCCGAGCGTCTCGATGATCTCGGCCACCGGTACGACGTCATCGGTGCGCCAGCCGTTGGTCGTACCGACGTCCATGTATTCGATGAAGCGCACGATGTAATCGGGCCCCCGGAAACGCCGCGCGATCGCCTGCGCGTCCTCCTCGTTCACGCCCCGCTTGACGACGACGTTGATCTTGACCGGCATAAGCCCCGCGCGGCGCGCCGCCTCGATCCCCTCGAGCACTAGATCTACCGAGAACTCGGCGCCGCTCATCTCGCGGAAGCGGGCGTCATCGAGCGAGTCGAGGCTGACGGTGACGCGCTGCAGGCCGGCGTCGCGCAGCTCGGGCGCCATCTTCGCGAGGCGAGAGGCGTTTGTCGTCATCGCGAGGTCTTCGATGCCGTCTACCGCCGACAGCATCCGTACGAGCTTGGGCAGGTCGCGACGGATCGTGGGCTCGCCGCCGGTGAGGCGCAATTTGCGGACGCCGAGGGCGGTGAAGATGCCGGCGAGGCGGGTGATCTCCTCGAAGGAGAGTAGGTCGGACTGAGGCAGGAACTTGTACTTGCGGCCGAAGATCTCCTTTGGCATGCAGTACGGGCAGCGGAAGTTGCAGCGATCCGTCACGGAGATGCGCAGGTCGCGCAGAGGCCGGCCGAGCGTGTCGGCGGGGGCTGCCGTCTCAGTGGCGGACGAGCGTGGGGTCGTCTTCTTTGTAGGCATAGAGTAGTTCTCGCAGGGTCTGGCGGGCGATGGCGGCCGCGCGGGCCCTGTGGCTGATTATATTCTTCTCGTGCTCCGGTAGCTCGGCCATCGTTGCCGAATGGTGCGGGACCCAGAAGATCGGATCGTATCCGAACCCGCTTTCGCCGCGCGGTCTGTCGGCGACGAGGCCGCGGATTTCGCCCTCCGCCGTCTTCGTCTCGCCGGAAGCTGGATCGGCGACCGCCATGACGCAGACGAAGCGGCAGCCGCGTCCCTCCTTCGGCACGTCCGCGAGCCGCCGGTCGATCTCGGCGAAGCGCTCGCCGTACGAGGCGTCGTCGCCGAGGAAGCGCGCCGAACGGAGGCCGGGTTCGCCACCCATGGCTGCGATCTCGATGCCCGAATCGTCGGCCAGCGTGACGAGTCCGCTCGCCTTCACGCCGGCGAGCGCCTTCTGGCGGGCGTTTTCCTCGTACGTATCGCTGTTCTCCTCGACGTTGAGATCGATGCCGAGGTCGGCGGGCGTGACGATCTCCCAGCCGCAGCCCTCGAGGAGGATGCGCAGCTCGGCCGCCTTGCCGGGGTTATTCGTGGCGATCATCAGCTTCGGCATGCGCTAAGGGTAGCACTGAGACTAGTGTGCGATTCGGGCGGCTACCGGGCCGGGTTGTTGGGGTCGGCCACTACGGCGTGCCCGCTCGTGTCGGTGTGGAACTCGTACGCGAGGAAACCAGTGTCGAGCCGGACGACGTAGCCCGGCGTGATGACCTGTGCGCAGGCGATGCCCGGGGTCTCGACGCCAAGGCAGGCGTTGGGCCAGTCGACGGCGCGCACTTCGATGACGTCGAAGAACTCGCTGGCGGGCGGCCCGTCGAGCGCTTCCAGAGCAGCGAACGCTGCCTCGATCGCCAGCGCCTGGCCATCGTCCGTGTCGCCAATGTCGTCGGAGATCGGCGGGTCGATGTCGTTCGGGGGTGGCGCGTCCGTGACGTCGTCGCCCTCGTCGCCGCCGGGGACAACGATCGTGTCTTCGCAGTCTTCGGCCCCCTCGACGCAGAGAGCGGCCGTGTCGGCCTGCTCGCCGTCGCCGGGGCTATCGCCGGATCCGCCATCGAAGACGCCGGCCACGGCCAACGCCGCGACCACGGCGATCACGACGGCGGAGAGCGATCCGAGGGCGAGAGGCCACTTGTTGATCATCGGTTCCCTTTCAAGTACTGCTATCTCTCAGACGGTGGCAGCGCCGCGATGGTTCCCCTGGCAACGAGACAGGCGGAGGACCTGCGCCCTCCGCCCGTGCGTTTCTTGCGTTGCGGTTATTCGACTTCGGCGATTGGGGCGGCCATGATCTTCTGCTTGTCGCCGGTGTCCACGAGGTCTGTCCAGCGGTCCGCGAGCTTGGCGGCGACTGCTGGCATCGTGGTGTACTCCATCTCGTCCAGCGGCAGGCGGTGTGGCTCGAACGGGCCGTGCTTGCGCAGGAAATCGCCGATGTGGTTCGCCTCTTCGCGGACGTGGTCGTACCCAGGGTCGTCGAACATGTCGCGCGGGCCGATGAGCTTGCCGTCGGCCAGCTGGAAGCCTAGCGCGGCGAGCCGCGGCGGGCCGTCGAAGCGGCTGGGGTGGGCATCCTTGAGCGCTACTGGCATCAGCGGGCCGTTGTGCGAGCCACGCATCCAGCCTTCGACGATCCAGGGCGTGGTGAACGGCTCGATCACCTCACCGACGGCGGGGAAGTTGCCCTGGCAGCGCACGACCATGGCCGGGTCGTCCTTGCCGACGTAGCGGCCGGCGATCAGCGACAGCTTGTCGGTGCTGGAGACGGCCGCGATCTCACCGCTTATGCGGTTGTAGACGCGCTTGATGGCGTAGCGGGACGGAGCGCCGATGAAGACGAGCAGGTCGTAGATCTCGTCCGGGGCGTTGAGTTCGATCTGCTTGTGCTCCTGGACGTCCTGGACCTGGAAGCGGAAACCCTGGTGCAGCGGCTCGGCGATGACAAGCCCAGGAGTGTTGAAGGCGTCGGCGAACATCTTGTAGAGGGGCAGGTTGAAGGCGCCGGCGGAGGTCTTGTCGGCCATGAAGACGATGATTGGCTCGCTGGGGCGCTCCTCGATCTCCATCTCGGCGGAGCCGGGGCCGGCGCCCTTGATGTTGCCGCTGAAGGCGTCGGTCAGGAGGTCCTGGCCCGCGCCGTAGAGCTTCAGTTTCTTGGCGATCTCGGTGCCGGCGGTGAACGTGTCCCAGGCCAGCTTGTGGACCTCTTCGCTGTCCTCGCCACGCTCGTGGGTCATGATCAGGAACATGTCGTCGCCGCAGTAGCTTACGTGGGAGTCGATGAGGAGGCCCTGCTGCTGCGCCTTGATCAGCTGCTCCTTGCCGAAGGCGAGGATGTCTGGGTGGGAGGCGGAGTGGCCGACGAAGCCTCCGATGTCTGCCTTGATGACGCTAACTGTGAGCATGAGTGGACGAACCTCCGCTGTGACGTGGGGATATAAGAACTACAAATCCGGAATGATCCGGGAAAACGACCCTTCGTTGGCGACCGTGGGGATGCGTGGTTGGGGCATTGGGTTCCGCACGTGATTGTGCTTGTCCACACTCGCCGCTGTCAAGAATGGGCATGGTTCAAACGCATTTCATACGAAACCTACGCTTTGCGGAGATCATGCAGCACCTGGCGGCCGAGCACCCGTGCCAGTCGCCCCCATTCGCCGTGACCGTTGTTAGCCGGTGACGCCAGCATCTCCTCCAGCTCCGTCCGTAGGGCCGCCGTCTTCTCGGCGGCTATTTCGGCGTTCAGCGGCTTGAAGCCCTGGAGCTTTCGCGGGCCCTCGCGGCCGCCCTCCGAGATGTACCAGTCCCGGTAGGAGCGGACGCCGGCGGCGAACAGCCGGAAGCCGATCGGCGAGGCGGCGGCCGGATAGCGCAGCGTGAGGATGCGTTCGGTCGCGCGGTGGCCGGGCGAGTCGTACTCGACCATCAGGTGGCCGCCGGCGGGGACGAGACCGCTCAGCGCTTCGAAGAGGGGCTTATCGAGTCCGGAGTCCCAGAGCGAATGCTCCGTCTCGCCGAAGCGTGGTCTCTCCTGGTACTGAATCATCTCGATCCAGTTGAAGCCCGGATACTGTCCCGAGTTGTGAAGGCCCAGAGCGAGCGCGCCTTGTGCCAACTGGCCCGCCGAATCGGCGAGGAAGAGCTGGAAGTAGCGAGAGCCGACGGCGTTCTTCGGGCCGAGTATGGCGACCGTTCTGCAGTCGCCGATCGCCAGAGCGTCGAGTGCTGACACGGGGTGCTCGCCGGGGAGGCTCCACTTGCGGGAAAGGAGGTCTTCGATGCGGGCACGGTCTTGCGGCCGGATGCCGGCCAGGACGGAGCCAGTCATCGGCCCATTATAGGCGTGGGCAACCGTGCGGCTCTCTTTGCCGTATAACCTAGCGGTTGCCTATAATTGATGCGGGCGCGGATGCGCCGACACACCCCACGTATGAATGGTGACAGTAATTGCGTATTGCGCTCGGCAGTGACGAACGGTCGCACGTTACCGACTTCGTAGAGCAGGATCTGCGAAGCCGCGGTTTCGATGTGCAGTTGTTCGGTCCTCTAGGCGAAGAAGGGGCTCCTGCCGCCTGGCCGGTGGTAGCGGGCGCAGTGGCGCAAGCGGTGGCATCAGGTAATGCGGAAGAGGCCGTGCTGTTCTGTTGGACGGGGACAGGCGTTTCGATCGCCGCCAATAAGGTGCCGGGCGTTCGCGCGGCGCTCTGCGGCGACGCCGAGACAGCCCGCGGCGCTAAGGCCTGGAACCAGGCGAACGTTCTCTGCCTGAGTCTGCGCTCCACGACGGAGGCGCGGGCTCGCGAGATACTGGACGCCTGGTTTTCCACTGAGGCCGATCCCAGCGAGGAGGCCAACGTGCGGGCGGTGAACGAGATGGACGAGCGGCTCAAAGGCGCGCTAAGCGCCGAGCGAGCCGGTTGAGACAAGGCGAAAGGAAGAGCTATTGGCGGATGAAGGACAAGGCAAGAGGCGGAGGCGAGGCCGGCGACGCGACCGGAAGGACGCGAGCAACCGACCGGAGGAGGGCGCTGGCAAGGATGACCTAACCCGGGGCGACGTCTCCGGCGAGGACATCGCAGCCGATAGCGACGTTCCGGATGTAGTAGACGACCAGCCGGAAACGGCGGACGACCAGCCAGAGACCGCGGACGAAGAGTCGGAAGACGCCGGCAAGGCCAGCCGGCGAGAGCGCACGCGCGCTCCCGTCGGGCATGGAGAAGTGGCGCCGATGGACTTCTGGCGCAGCGGTCGCATGCGCTCGGCACGGGAGCGGCGTGCCGGCACCGGGCCCAGCGAGCCGCAGGGCTTCTTCAAGCGCATCACCAGCATGTACCTTCCGCCCTGGGTGCCGGTGGTGGGGATCATCTTCGTCGTCTTCGCTGTCCTTGGCCTTCTGTTTGTGACGCGCTCGGCGACGGGTGCACCAAGGATCGGCGTGGACCACTGGCACGTTCCGTATACGTACTTCATCTGCGGCGAGAAGCAGCCGCCGGCACCTACATGGGAGGGTGTGGGCGTGCACACGCACGCCGACGGCATCATCCACATCCACCCCTTCCAGCAATCGGAAGAGGGCGCCGGTGCGCGTCTTTCGCGCTGGTTCGATTACGGTGGCGGCAAGCTGGACGGCGACGAGGTTCGTATGCCGGGCAGCCCTACAACCTACAAGAACGGAGACGAATGCTCAGACGGGACGATCGGTGAGGTACAGGTCTTCGTCAACGGCGTGAAGCTCCACGATTACAGGCGCTTCATCCCGAACGATGGCGACCGCCTCCGGATCGTCTTCGGGCCATCTGAGGAGCAGGTGCAGCTCGACGACCGCATCGTCATCGCCGAGGGGAGCGCGACGCGAGAGATAGCGATAACGGTCAACCAGCCTGACGCCGCGGAGTCGTCGACGATTTTCACGCCGGACGAGATCCAGGTGGACGCCGGTGAGGTGGTGAAGCTGGTCCTCGAAAACGTTGACGAGGTCTCCCACGGCCTGCGGGTGGCGGGCGTAGACGGTGAGTACGGCACGAGCGACGACTTCGTAGTCGTGCCAGAAGGCAGCGACCCTGAGACGGCCGACCAGGGAGACATCATCGAGCCGGGCGGGTTCGGTTTCGTGGTCATCCGCTTCGACAATGCCGATACGATCCAGTTCCAGGACCCGACAGTGGTAACCACGACCGGAACGATCATCATCGAAGATACCGCGCCAACGGAGACGGACGCGCCCGTCGAAGACTTCGACGTGGAGTTTGACGTCGGCATGCTGGACAACCTCTTCGAGCCCGATGTTCTCGTGATCGACGCCGGCACGACGGTGAAGCTGAACTTGAACAACCTGGGCGAGTTCGTGCACAACTTACGCCTCGCCGGACCGGACGGGGAGTACGAGACCGAAGACGATATACTGTCTGAGGATATCCTTCCGGGGGACACGGGCGAGCTGTTCTTAGAGCTTGATGACACAGGCACGTATGCTTTCCGAGACGACTTTCATACGGAGACGATGACTGGCACCCTGACTGTGGAGTAAGGAGGGTGGCCTCTGAACGAGGCAGAGTTCAGGCGGTTGTTACGGGTTGTCCTGCCGGCCGGCCTGACGGTGGCGTTTGTCGCTGTCGTCGTCGCGGCGGTGCTTGAGGACGGTCGCGCCACAGCACCTTCTCCCGGCGGTTCGCCTGAGCCCAGCGCCGACGTCGCCGCGCCACGCGTTGGTGAAGACCACTGGCACGCCGTGTACGAGTACATCGTTTGCGGCGAGCCGCAGCCGCCGGCTCCGATGTGGTCGGGCAGCGGCATCCATACCCACAGCGACGCTATCATCCACATCCACCCGTTTTCGCGGAGCGAGGAGGGCGCGGGGGCGCGGCTTGTGAAGTGGTTCGAGTACGGCGGCGGCCTCCTAGACGAGGATGAGGTGAGGCTGCCCGGCGCCTCGGTCACTTACGCGAACGGCGATGAGTGCCCGGATGGGACGACGGGTACGGTGCAGGTCTTCGTCAACGACGAGCGCCTGACAGAATACGGGCTCTACGTTCCGCAGGACGGCGATCGAATCGTTATCGTGTTTGGGCCCGAACGTGACTTCGTGCGGCGGGCGTTGACGAACACGCAAGCGCGGCTATACTGATTGCACCTGACGCGCGGGACGAGAACAGGTGCTTATATGCCAGTAATCACCCTCACCGGTAGGACCGCCAGCGGCGCTCGTGAAGTGGGCCCCCTGGTGGCTTCGCTCCTCGATATTGACTTCGTTGACCAGCAGCTTATGGTGCAGGCCGCGCAGCGCTGTGGTGTGTCTGTGGGCGTCGTCGCTGAGCGCGATGAGCGCTACGGCAGCTTCCGTCAGCGCGTCGTGGCCGTCATCAACACGATCCTCGAGCGGTCAGCCGCCTCCGGCGCCGACCCGCTGGCGGGGCCGGGCAGCCTGGAGGCGGTGCTGGCCCGGTCCTACACGGAGGTTGGGCTCGGCGAGGAGGAGAAGGATTTCTCTGACCAGACTTACCTGGACACGGTCGCTGCGATCATTACGGAGTTGGCGGCGAGCGGCCGTATCGTCATTCTTGGCCGGGGGAGCCAGATGATCCTCGCCGACCTGCCGCGGGCCTTGCACGTGCTCTGCGTCGCGCCGAAGGAGTTGCGCTACGAGCGCTTCGCCGATCG
>Ga0255058_10001850_pt1 | contig 11836 bp, 8 predicted proteins | sample Cases_109_9_MG_FD_188637 | JGI IMG/M metagenome (GOLD analysis project Ga0255058, IMG submission 188637) | Seawater microbial communities from Amundsen Gulf, Northwest Territories, Canada - Cases_109_9 | ecosystem: Environmental > Aquatic > Marine > Gulf | place: Canada: Northwest Territories... | reverse complement strand
CGAGGCGCTACTCGCCATGGCCGGAAAACATCAACTCAAGCAGCGCAAGGCCCAGCACGTCGCCGCCGCCCTCCTCGCCTCACTGATGGAGCGCGCCAACAACATCGCCGGCGGTCGGTTGAACGTCGAGGCCCCTACCCATGATTGGCAAGCAATCAAGTCCGCCGCCGCCGAAATCACCCCCTCCGACACGGCAGCCGCCCTCGAAATTCTCGGCACGCTGCCCGAACAACCAAGATCCGAACGCAAGCGTTCCCGAACAACCAAGAATCAGATACGAAAAGCCCTTGATTGATGGTCGGTACGCGTTGATTGTTCGTCTAGAACCCGTCTTGGTCCGCTCCCCGGCTAGCGAAGCAGCTTTTCGCTATAGTGGTGGCGACATGACCAATGACACCCCAGACGAAGCTCCGGAGGCCACGCCCGAGGACATCAAGCGGTTCCAGCGGAACCTGGACGAGGAGCTGGACGGCATCGCGATCTACGAGATGATGGCGGAGGCGGAGCCGGACGCGGAACGGCGGGCGATCTTCGAGGAGCTGGCCGAGGTCGAGGTGAAGCACGCCGACCTCTGGCGGGAGAAGCTGCGGGAGGCGGGTGTGGAGCCGAAGGAGCACGGCCCGAGCATCAAGATGCGGTTCTTGGGACGCGCGGCGAAGGTGTTTGGCGTGAAGTCGATCCTGCCGATCGTGCGGAGCTTTGAGGCGGAGGCGTACGGCGTCTACATGGCGCAGGGCGCGGCCGGCCAGTCGATCGCGCCGGACGAGCGCGAGCACCGCAAGACGATGGCACGAATGTCGAAGCCGTCAACGGCGCCGATAGAGGCGATCGCCGCTCGCGAGACGTGGCACCGGGGCGGCGCCGGCGGAACGCTGCGGGCGACGGTGTTCGGTGTGAGCGACGGACTGGTGTCGAACTCGGCGCTGGTGATGGGGTTCGCGGGAGCATCGACGGAAGGTGAGTTCGTGCTGCTAGCGGGCGTGGCGGGGTTGCTGGCGGGGGCGTTTTCGATGGGCGCGGGCGAGTACGTTTCGATGCGGGCGCAGAAGGAGCTGTTCGAGCGTCAGATCGAGCTGGAGCGCGAGGAGCTGCGGACGATGCCGGAGGAGGAGCGCGCGGAGCTGACGCTGATCTATAAGGCGAAGGGTCTTACGGCGGAGGAGGCGGCGGCGGCGGCGGACCGGATCATGGCGGACCCGGAGGTGGCGCTGGAGACGCTGGTGCGCGAGGAGCTGGGCCTGGACCCGTCGGAGCTTGGGTCGCCGTGGGCGGCGTCGATCTGGTCGTTCGTAGCGTTTGCGTTCGGGGCGATCGTGCCGGTGGCGCCGTTCGTGTTCGCGGACGCGAGCTGGCCGTTCGTGGTGGCGAGCGGTGCGCTGAGCGGGGTGGCGCTGTTCGGCGTGGGCGCGGCGCTGTCGCTGTTCACGGGCCGGAGCGCGGTGCGGAGCGGGTTGCGGCAGTTGGGGATCGGCATTGCGGCGGCGGCGGCGACGTTCGGGATCGGGAGCGTGATCGGGGTGACAACGGACGTTTAGGGGCTAGGGGCGGCGGGACGGAACGTCGTTATCGACTCGGAAATCGATCTTTGGCCTTGAGCTAGGCTAGGCGGTTGCTGCTGCGGTTGCCTCTTGAGCGACGCGGAGGCCATCGCCCGCGCCGATCGAAACGTAGCTGCGCATCTCCAGCAGGTCAGCCCAAAAGAGCGTGTCTTGCATGAACGCGCTCGGGTCGTCGGCTTCCGTGACGATCAGACCGGTCCACTCGCCTCGTTGGGCGCCGAGGAACCAGTGCTCGTCGACGATCTTCGCCTTGGGCTCCCACTTAGCGCGTCGTGAATACGTCTCTAGCGCCTTCTCCTGGGGAATGTCAGCCCTAACCTTGAAGAGGGTTGCTAATCGCATTGTGCGCCTCCTTGTGCGGTTCCGTCCCGCGCGCACACGCCGCTCGGTGAGCGGCACATCATCATCATTGGCGAACTGGCGACGCTTGTCTGTCAGGCAAAGTACTGATCCCGGCCATCTCGCCTTCGCTCGCACCCGCCCCGGCTAGCGGAGGTGCTTTTCGTAGAAGCGGAGGGTGGTGCTAAAGGGCTCGATCCAACGGCTGCTCGTCTCGGTGTAGCCGTGGTTGGCGTACATGACCTTGGCCGCTTCCTGACGATCGGTGGTGTCGAGGACGATGCGCGTGTAGCCGGCAGCGCGGCAGAAGTCCTCGGCGATTTCGAGTAGCAGGCGGGCGATGCCCCGACGGCGGCGGTCCTTGGTGACGCGCATACGCTTGATCTCCGCCGTCGTATCGTCGTGGCGGCGGATGGCGTTCATGGCGATGATTCGACCGCCGTCCTCGACCACCCAGAAGTGATGGCCGGGCTGGAGGTAGTGGCCGGGGATGTCACGGACGTCCTTGTCCCAGACGTTGTCGCGCTCGTAGTGGACGCCAGCGACGTCGAGGATGCCCTCGATATGCAGGTCCCAGGCCGCGCCGGCATCGTCCGGCTCGAAGGTGCGGATGAGGAGGCCGTCGCGTTCGATGCGCTGGCGGTCGGCGGCGGGCATCAGATGTTCGAGTGGCTCTGGGCACCGTCGACGACGACGGTGGCGCCGGTGACCCAGGATGCGCGCGGGGAAGAGAGGAAGACGACCACGTTGGCGACTTCTTCGGCGGTCCCGAAGCGGCCGGAGGGGATATTGTCTGCTACGAACCGTGCCATGCCCTCGGGGTCCTCCTGCTGACGCTTCCACCAGGTGCCGCCTTCGGCGCTGATGGAGCCGGGGGCGACGGTGTTGACGCGAATGCCGTCTGGCGCGAGTTCGATAGCCATTGCCTTGGCGTGGCTGATGAGGGCGGACTTCATAGCGTTGTAACCGGGGCGGCCGCCGGCTTCTTTGCCGTAGATTGAGCTGAGGTGGACGATCGAGCCGCCGCCTGCGGCGCGCATGTGAGGGGTGACGAGTCGCGTCATACGAGCAGCGGTGAGGAAGAGGACGTCGAACGCCTGTTGCCAGGTCGAATCGTCGTCGCTGCGGGGGGAGAAGTGGATCGAGTTGACGAGGGCGTCGATGCGGCCAAAGCGCTCGGTGGTGTCGCGGACGAGACGTTCGGCGTCGCCCGGGTTTGTCAGGTTGCAGGGGATCGGCAGGACGTCGACGCCAGCCGAGGCGGCTTCGCTGGCGGTTACGTTCAGGGCATCATGATCGCGGGCGGCGAGGACGACGTTCGCGCCTTCGGCGGCGAAGGCGAGGGCGGTGGCCTTGCCGATGCCGCGGGAGGCGCCAGCGATGATGGCGACTTTGTCCCGGAGTTGCAGGTCCATGGCGGGGTTAATCGTATGGCGGTTCGGAGTTCTGGGGAAGGGTGCGAGCGTGATGGCGTAGAATGGCCGCTATGGAGCGCGAAGTCCACTATTGCACCTCGGCAGACGGGACCCGGATCGGCTATACCGTATTCGGGCAGGGCCCGGCTCTGATTCAGTGTCCCGCGTTGTGGGTGTCGATGGACAACCCATACCCGTGGATGGCCGAACCTCACTCGCAGCTTCATTCGGGTCGAACGGTCGTCCAGTACGACCTTCGAGGAGTAGGCTTGTCGCAGAGAGAAGTGAGCGATTTTACTCTCGACCGCATGATCGAGGACATCGAGGCCGTCGCGGCAGCGGCCGGACTGGACCGATTTGCGCTGTACGGTTCTCAGATCAGCGCATCACCCGCAGTACTTCTTGCCGTCCATCACCCACGGCAGGTTACACGGTTGCTGCTTACAAGACCATTCTTCAAGGGTTCGGATCTGATGTCGCCAGAGACGCTTGACGGAATGGTCGCGCTGATACAAAGCAATTGGGAGATGGGCTCCCAGATGATAGCCGACCAAGGAATTCGCGGCGGAGCGGATCCGACTGCTGGCATCAAGGCCGCGGAATTACTCAGGCTAAACATGTCGGCCGATGCGCTCGCCAGAATGTTGACCGATCTTTACCGGACAGCTGACGTGAAGGCAGTCCTCCCTGATATTCAGTGCCCAACCCTAATGGTCCAACGCAGGGAGGACACCCTCGTATCTTTTTCCACCGTCCAGGAGGCGGCGGCGGCGATTCCCGGTGCTCGGCTCTTGCCGCTTCCCGGAAGCGGCCCCGTCGATATTGGAGAGGACCCAACGAGCGCCTTCAGAGCCATGGCCGCTTTCCTCAACGAAGATCCCGAGACGAGTGCGCTCACTGGCGAGCCCACGAAGAAGGCTCCAGACTCCTCCTTCCGCACCGTGCTCTTCACTGACATCGTCGGGCACACCGAGATGATGTCGCGCCTCGGCGACGCCAAGGGCCGCGACGTACTACGGGAGCACGAACGCATCACGCGCGAAGCGCTGGCAGCACACGGTGGCGATGAGGTCAAAACCATGGGCGACGGCTTCATGGCGTCGTTCGGGTCTGTGACTAAGGCCGTCGAGTGCGCGATCGCTTTGCAGCGAGCGTTCGCGGAGCGTGAGAGCGACGAGCCGCTGAGCGTGCGCGTGGGCATCAACGCCGGCGAACCGATCGAGGAAGACGGCGATCTGTTCGGAGCGACAGTGATCCTGGCCTCCCGCATCGCGGCGAAGGCTGAGGGTGGGGGGATACTGGTGGCGGATACGGTGCGCGGGCTGTGTTCCGGAAAGGGGTTCGTGTTCGCGGATCGCGGGGAGTTCGTGGCAAAGGGGTTCGAGGATGCGGTACGGGTGTACGGGGTGAGCTGGCATGCCTGAGCCGGAAGTCCGGTACTGCACGAGCGAGGATGGCGTACGGATCGCCTATACGGTCGAAGGCCATGGCCCACCACTAGTCATCTCGGGTTCGATGCTGGACACGATCGATGTGGAAGGGACTGGAAGTCGTGAGTTCCGAGAGACGCTGGGCCGCTACCACACCGTTTACAGGTACGACTGGCGAGGTGCAGGTTTATCGCAGGAATACACGGGGCCAACGAACCTGGATACGTACCTCGCGGACCTCTCAGCCGTGATCGAGCAAACAGGATCCGAGCCATGCGATCTTATCGGGGGGTCTCAGGTGGCCGCTGTATACGCAGCGATGCACCCTGATCGGGTGGCACACTTTGTCGCGTGGAGCCTTATGCCATCCGGGCCCGCCGTAGCTAGACCGGGCGCGGTTGATAGCCTGGTTGCGCTCATTCACTCAAACTTCAAAATGGCAACGAGAGCGATGGCCGACATGGTATGCCCGAGCGGCCCCGAGTTAGACAAGCGCATCACCGCTGAGGCGATGGACGCGCTCGGCCCGGACCGCACCACCGAGTTCATACGGCACTTCTGGGCCCTCGACGTTAGCGAACAGCTCGCGCGCATAACCGTTCCCACTATGATCATCCACCGCCGCGACAACGCGCTTGTACCCCTTGGCGCAGTGCGAGCGGCGGCAGCGCTCATCCCGGACGCACGCCTAGTGATCCTTGATGGCGACTCTGGATCAATCTATTTCGATCACGAGCTTCACCTTGAAACAATTATTTCATTCCTCGGCGCGGAGCAAGCCGACCAAGACACCGTGACCGCAGATGCTGCGGCAGTCCGCACAGTCCTCTTCACGGACATCGTCGGGCACACCGAGATGATGTCGCGGCTCGGTGATGAGCGGGGGAGAGACGTGCTGCGCGAGCACGAGGGCATCACCCGCGAAGTGCTGGCCGCACACGCCGGGACTGAGGTGAAGACGATGGGCGACGGCTTCATGGCGTCGTTCGGGTCTGTCACGAAGGCGGTCGAGTGCGCGATCGCGCTGCAGCGCGCGTTCGCGGAGCGTGAGAGCGACGAGCCGCTGAGCGTGCGCGTTGGCATCAACGCCGGCGAACCGATCGAGGAAGACGGCGATCTGTTCGGAGCGACGGTGATCCTGGCCTCCCGCATCGCGGCGAAGGCTGAGGGTGGGGAGATACTCGTGGCGGACACGGTACGCGGGTTGTGCTCTGGCAAGGGTTTCTTGTTCGCGGACCGCGGCGAGTTCGTGGCGAAGGGATTCGAGGATCCGGTGAGAGTGTACGAGGTGAGCTGGCGGGAGTAGCGCTCCCGGAGACCGTGTCTACAGCGGGGTGGCGATGTTGGCACAGGGTTCGTTCTGGGCTACGGAGAACCCGACTAGGTGGCGGAGAACTTTGAGGGCGTCTACGGAGTCTACGTCGTCGTCGCAGTCGACATCACCGAAAAGGGAAGCGAACTCGCTGCCGACGACGGGGCAGCCGGGCTGCTGATTGACTTCGAAGCCAGCAACGTGCCGGAGCTGCCCTAGACCGTCGACGGCATCGATGTCGTCGTCGCAGTCGACGTCGCCCTGGAGCCGGACCGCGTCACTGCTGGTGGCGACGAAGCAGGGCGAGAACTCGGAGGTGCTTTCGGGGCTGGAGACGGTGGACGTGATAAACGCGCCTGGCTGCACCTCGAAGGGCAGGCTCACATCGATGAGGACGTCGCCGTCCGGGCCGGTGCTGAAGACCGTCTTGCCCAAATAGGTGCGGCCTTCACCGTTTCCGGACGGATCGCACTCGGTGTTCGAGAAGAAGAAGGCGTTCACGAACTTGCCGGGCCTGGTGTCGAGGGTTCCTTTGATCACGATACTGCCGGGCGGGTCGGAGGTTTCGGCGGAGGTGATGATGGGGAAGTTCTGGAGGTCGTTGGGGCCAGAGTCGAGGTCATCGAGGTCGTTGGGGGTGACTCCATCGTCTCCAAGATCGATGCCCATGCCGCCGTTGGAGTGCATCTCGTTAGGATCTACGTAGTTGTTAACGCCGACGCCATCAGTCATCGCGACAGCGTGGCCGCCGTTGTAGGCGATGATGTTCTCGCCCTCGACTTGCTCGCTGCCAATCGTGTTGCAGAGAGCGCCGTCTGAGAGCAGGACGCCGTGAGAGTCGTTGGGCAAGGGGGCATCGCCGTCGCGGGCGGCGCCGATGATACTGCCCTGGACGTTGACAAGCATCGTGTTACCGGTGAGCTCGATGCCGATTCCGTTGCCGGAGATGAGATTGTTGTGCTCGGGGCTGAAGCCGCCGATGAGGCCCCACCAGGAGTTCCGAACGGTAACGCCTGTCCCATTGCCGAGCGCGACTTCGCCGTCGACATCCGTCCCAAGGAAGTTGCCCTGTACTCTGTTCCGAGTCTCGATCAGGTTTCCGATACCGTCGTCGAGAAGGATGCCGCTACCGCCAAAGCGGTTGATGACGAGCCCGCTAACGGTGCTGTCCCCGCCGTTGACGACCAGGCCATCGGCGTCCGGTCCAGCGTTCGAGCCGTCTATCTCAATCCGCAAGACGGCGTCGGTGCCTTCTTTGGGGCCGAGCGTGTTGGCGGAAGCACCGGGCTGCGAGTAGCCATCGATGACGACCGGGTCGGTAATTTCGGGCAGCGGACTGGCGGGCGTGATGGTATGGGGGCCGTCGCCGTCGATGTCGAAGACGATCGTATCTGTGCCCGGGACTCCGTTCGCGGTCTCGATCGCGGCACGGAGGGTGCAGTTGCCTGCGCCGTCGTCACAGTCGCCATTCCCGGGCGTGGGGTCGGCGCCATCGCCAACGCTATCGACAACGATTTCAGCCACGCCTGCGGAGGATGATCCGGCCGAGAACCAGATAGCAGAGCCAAAGGCTGCTATCAGTACGAGCGCACCGAGACCGAGAGCCACGACGCGCCATCCGGCCATCCTCACCACGGGACGATAGTACGAACTGGTCACTCCGCGGTCAACGGAGCGATCAGATGACGGCAACGGTGACTTCTGACCCGATTAAGGGGCAGCCGGGCTCCTGGTTGACCGGAAACGCAGCGATGTCGCGGAGGATGCCGAGCGCGTCGACGGCATCAACATCACCGTCACAGTCGACGTCACTCCAACGGCGGTCGATGGATCCGGCTGGGGTGACGCTCACCGTTTCGCCAAGCGGGAAGCAGGGGTCGCTCTGGCCGAAGGGGAGAGCGGCGACGTGCTGGAGGGTCTTGAGGGCGTCAACCGCGTCAGCGTCGCCGTCGCAATCGTCGTCGCCCCAGATCAGGGGCAAGCCGGTATCTACGGGCGGCGGGTCGGTGCTGGGCGGTGGGTCACTGATGAAGGCGTAGGTATCGTCTCCGTGGTTGGCGACGTAGACGAAGCCTGCGGTGGGGCTGACGGCTACGGCGTCCGGGCTGTCGCCGACGTCCACCGTACCGACGACTTCGTGTGTGGTGCGATCGATGATGGAGACGGTGTCGTCGAAGGCGTTGGCGACGAAAACGCGGTCGGTGAGAGGGTTGATTGCGAGGTCGATAGCGCCCCCGCCAACGGCGAATGTATCCACGACCGGTTCGGCGGACCCAAGTGACTCGCTATCGATGACGGAGACGGAGCCACCGAAGACGTTCGCAACCCAGACATCGCCGGTCTCGGGATCGACCTCGATGCCTTCCGGACCGTCGCCAACATCGATATTGTTGAGGTTTTGGTTGGTTGCGGTGTCGATGACGGACACCACATCACCGTTGAAGTTCGTAACGTAGACGAGGCCCGCGTCTGAGTCGATCGCGATGTCGTTGGGGCTGCCACCTGTGATGACTTGCGTGACCTCCGTCATCGTCTCGGCGTCGATGACGTACACGCGGCCTTGCGTGAAGGCAGCGACGTAAATTTGGTTCGTCGCGGGATCGAAGGCCGAGCCTCTCGGGCCGGGGCCAACAGGTATGGAGATGACATCACCCACCGATGGGCCGCTGCCAGCGCTTTCTGCGTCGCCACCGCCCAGCAGCAGAAGGATGATGAGGTATACGATGGCGTCCACGTTGTCGGCTGCGACCAGATATCGGACGCCGAAGAACTCAAAGATGCTCACTCCCTGCCACAGACAGTGGAAGAAGGCGGGTTGAGCGTCGCCAAGGCCCGTCGTCTCGGCGGGGCAGGGGAGAGCGATCGATTCGACGAACGAGCCAGCGGTGGTGTAGACATCGACCCCGGGTCCGCCGGCGTTGAGGAAGTAGGCGAGCCCCGCCTCCTCATCGACGGTGACGTCGCTGGGCATGGAGCCGGTGCTATTGAAGAAAGAGACTTCGCGCTCTACGCAACGGGCGGCGCCCGTGCCGTGGTTGGTGGGGCCGTTGTCGATTTCGATGGCGAGCACGACCTCGTCCTCTCCGGACATCTCGCCGTCCTTTCCCTGGATCTCGTTCTTGACGCACTTGAGGGTGAAGGTGTGCTGTACGACGACTTTGGCGTTATTGGACGTGCCGGTGTGCTTGACGTCAGCCTCGCCGAGGCGGTCGTCTGGATCGAGCGTGCCGTCAACGTCGACGAGGTCCACGTTGATCTCGCCGGCGAGCTTCTCTGTTTGGGTGATGAGTTTTGTGATGTGTACAGTCACCTCTTCCGAATCACCTTCGAAAATGTCGAGGTCTTCTGGGTCGAAGATGACGGCGATCCCGTCTTTGCATTTGACCGAGAAAGAGGGGCTGTTGAGGGTCCCCGATCCGAAGTCGACCCTAAGGTCAACTTCGCCGCCGCTGGCGCCTTCGACGGTACCATCGACGCACTTAAGAGTGAACTTGATCGTGAACTCGAATGTGTCACCTTCACCCTGGTCGTCTGGCACGTCGACGTTTTGCGTATCGATGACATCGTCTGAAGGGAAGTCTTGCTCTATCAGCCGCACCTCGACGGAGCCAGCCGTGACCTCGTCCGCAGTGAGGTCTCTGAAGATAGTGACGGTCACTTCGACGCTCTCGCCGTCGAGGATCTCTACGTTTGAGAGCGAGAATTCGACGAGGTCATCGAAGGCTGCGGCCGGTTCGGGACCGTTCGAGACGATGAAGAGAAGAGAGGCTACGGCGAGGACGAAGACGATCGAGCGGGAGAGGGCGGCGAATGGTGTTACCACGAGGTTCCTCCAGGGTTTGGGGTGCGGATGCGCTGACGATAGCAGGCGGGTGCGGGCGATGGCAACCGGCGCGCCATCGAGCTTGTTAGCCGAAGGTGACGGGGTCTCCAATGTCCGGGCAATCCGCGCCGGTTGCGAGCGATGGCAGCGCTGCGACGAAGCGCAGGATGTTCAGCGCATCGACCGCATCGACGTCACCGTCGCAATCGACATCACCCCACGTCGCCTTGAGCGCGAAGCTGGCAGGCACGACAGTTTGGCTGGAGCCGAGGGCCGGACAGGGATCGTTCTGGCTGAACCCGATGGCGGCGACGTGCTGGAGGCCCTTCAGCGCATCCACGGCGTCAACATCGATGTCGCAGTCGTTGTCGCCCCAGAGGGCGCCAACGGGTACCGGGGTGGCTGTCGAGGAGGGAGGCGGCGTGGGTGAAGGTATCGGGGTCCCGGTAGCGGAGGGCCCGGGCGCGCCCGACTCGAAGGCCCCTATGTCACAGGCTGCTCCTTGAGGTCGAGCGACGCCGCGCTGGTCAGTGGCTGGCGCTGGACAGGAGGGGCTAGCCGCATCAATCGCTGGGCTGCCGGCGAGAAGTGCGTGCGTCAACGTGACGCCGCCGTTGTCGGTGAGCACGCCGAGCAGTGGGTCCGTGTTGATCTGGTCGCCAACGGCGTTGAGTCCGCAGGAATCGGCGTCCTCGATGTTGTAGCCGAGCGATGTCAACCCGACGTCACAGTTCGAGCCGCCGGCATTCCCGGCGATGATGCTGTTATCGATGGAGAGTTGCCCTGGGGCCTCATCGGAGACGGCAGAGCCGATGGCGGCAGCGTTGTCGCTGAGGGTCGTAAAGGAGATTTCGATCGGCCCCTGAGAGGCTACCCCCGACGGAACCGCAAGGGGCGACGCTTCCGGCCCGCGATGAATGGCGCCGCCCTGCGTGGTGGCGTTGTTGCCGCTGAACGTGACGTTCTCGAGGGCTGCGCTGCCACCAACGACGAAGATGCCGCCGCCACTGTCGGCGGCGTTATCGGTAATCGAAGTACGCGCGACCTGCAGATCGAGGTCGGAGTGAATTCCGCCGCCGCCGAGGGCGGCGAGGTTGCCGGAGATGCTCGAATCCGTGATATCGAGGATGCGAGATAGAATACCGCCGCCCGGCCCGGCGCTGGCGACGTTGTCGCTGATGTTGGCGTTGGTAATCGTGGCATTTTGGACGCTGAGCCCACCGCCTCCGGCGGGGTTCGCGGCGACGTTAGCGGCGATGACAGTGCCATCGATGATGATGTTAGAGGCGTTGATTCCGCCGCCGGATGAGGTTGGAGCCAAGTTGCCGGTGATGGACCCGCCGTTGATTTCGAGGGTAGTAGCGGGCACATAGATCCCGCCGCCGCCATTGCCACAGGGTCCACCGCAGACCATCGTAGCGCTGTTACCGGTGATGTCCGTGTCGTTGATGACAGCGCTATCGGAGACGCCGACGTGCATCGCGCCGCCCTGGAACCCCTCATTACCGGAGAACGTGCTGTCATTGATGAGGAGCGTGTGGGCTATTCCGTCGGCCTTGTGGAGACCGCCACCTCCCATACCGGACGAGTTATCAGTGAAGGTGACGTTGGACAGTTCGACAGAGGCGGAGTCAGCCACATAGATTCCGCCGCCCGAGCGCTGGGCGGCATTGTCGGAGATTGTGCTGTTGGTGATAACGAGATCCCCCGCACCGAGGATCCCGCCACCGTCGTCGTTGACGCCGGGCGGAGTGCCGTAGCGCACGGTGACGGCGCTCATCGCCAGAGAGCCGCTGGCGTGTACGTGGATCGCACGGTCGATGCCGTTGCCGGCGGAGGGGCCGGCCTGGATGATCGTGTCGCTCTGCCTAGCTCCATTGATGGTGAGGTCATCTGTGATGTCAAGATCGCCTTCGATGTTGCCGTCTTCACCGCTGGCGCCGTTGGTAAGCTCGTAG
>Ga0255058_10001848_pt1 | contig 11846 bp, 4 predicted proteins | sample Cases_109_9_MG_FD_188637 | JGI IMG/M metagenome (GOLD analysis project Ga0255058, IMG submission 188637) | Seawater microbial communities from Amundsen Gulf, Northwest Territories, Canada - Cases_109_9 | ecosystem: Environmental > Aquatic > Marine > Gulf | place: Canada: Northwest Territories... | reverse complement strand
TTCGCTACCGCGTCACCCGCGCGGGAGCCACGGCGCTGACGGCCTGACCCGAGCCGGTCACCCGTGAGGGAGCCACGGCTCTGACGGCCTTACCCGAGACGGGCAGCCTGACGCGCTGCCTACCAGTCGAAGTCTTCGCTGAGCTCGGAGAGCGAATCGCCCCGGGCCCGCTGCCGCATGCCCCAGGGCAGGTGCAGGTCGCAACGCTCTACCGGCTCGGTTCCGGCGACATAGATCTCCGTATACAGCCGGTCGGCCGGACACCAGGAGGTCGCCAGGAGCCCGGTCGTGCGGTCGACCCGTCGCTCCACCAGGCCGTCCGGCCGCGTCCACGGCTCCGGCGGCGGCCGGTCTCGGTAGTAGGCGATGAGCACCTGGGCGCTCACCGGCGCCGAGTCCCTCCCTCCCGTCGCTCCGCGGTGAATCCGCACGGGGCGGTCGAAGCCGATCCAGGTGGTGGTCACGATCTCGGGCGTGAAGCCGACGAACCATGTGTTGGTGGCCTCGTTGGTCGTGCCGGTCTTGCCGGCCGCCGGCACCTCAGGCGGCAGCCCCAGACGCCGAACGACGACGCCTGTCCCGCGGGGAGCGTCCACGACGTCCCGCAGCATCGCCGTCATCACGTACGCCGTCTGCTCGTCGAGCACGCGTTCGCGCTCGATTCGGCTCTCCCAGATCGTCCGGCCGTCGCTGTCCTCGATCCGCAGGATAGGCCGCGCCGCCACGCGGATCCCGAGGTTGGCGAACGTGCTGTACGCCTCCGCCACCTGAAGCGGGATCACGGACGCGGCTCCGATGGAGACGGAGGGCACGCGAGGGATGTCGGTCCGGATGCCGAGCCGCCGGGCCGTCTGCGCGACCGTCTCGAGGCCGACCCTCAGGCCGACCTTCACCGCCACCACGTTGATCGAGCGGAACAGGGCCTCGCGCAGCGTGATGGGCCCGATGAAGGTGTCGGTGAAGTTCTTCGGCGAGTAGATCTCGCCCGTGACGAGCGGTACCTGAACGGGCGTGTCGTAGATGACCTCGGAGGCGGGGATGCCGCTCTCGATCGCCGCGGTGTAGACGAACGGCTTGAAGACGGAGCCGGGCTGGCGCCTCGCCTGGGTCACACGGTCGAACTCGGAGTCCCGGAAGTCGCGCCCGCCGACCATCGCGAGGACGTCGCCGGTCCTCACGTCGAGAGCCACGAAGCTCCCCTGCACGTAAGGCATCTCGGGGCCGCGGAGGCTGTCCTCCGGCCAGTCGCGCGTCTCCCGGTAAGTCGGAGCCGAGAAGCGCGGCTGCTTTTCCACCCAATCGAGCTGGGCGTGCAGCGCCGAGTCCGCCGCCGCCTGCAGGGCCGGGTCGAGCGCGGTGTAGACGCGGAAGCCCGCCTCGTACATCTGGGGGCCGTACCGCTCGTAGAGGATCCGGCGCACCCACTCCACGAAGTAGGCGGAGGTCTCCGATCGCCGGGCGCCTTCCCGGAGGAGGATCGGGAAGGCCTTCGCCAGCTCCGCCTCGCGCTCCGTGATCATGCCCTGGCCGGCCATCAGGTCGAGCACGAGGTTGCGCCGGGGCAGCGCGCGATCCGGGTGGCGAATGGGCGAGTAGCGGGCGGGCGCCCGCGGGAGGGCCGCCAGCAGCGCCGCTTCCGGGAGGGTGAGCTGGGATGCGTCCTTGTCGAAGTAGTGCTGGGCGGCGCTCTGCACCCCGTACACGCCGTCGAAGTTGATCTGGTTGATGTAGGCCTCGAGGATCTCCGTCTTCGTGTACGCATCCTCGAGCGAGAACGCGACCTTCATCTCCCGCAGCTTCCGCCGGACGGAGATCTCCCGCCGGTCGACGGTCTGGGCGAACATGTTGCCGGCGAGCTGCTGCGTGATCGAGCTTCCCCCTGCGCGGCCGTACCCGTGCAGAGCGAAGTCGAGCGTGGCCCGGAAGGTCCGCCACACGTCGATGCCGTCGTGATGCCAGAAGCGGCGATCCTCCACGGCCACGAAGGCGAGCGGCACGTGCGGCGGCAGGGTCTCGTACGCCACCGGGATCCGCCGCTCGACGGCGAGCTCCGCGAGCAGGCTGCCGTCGCCCGCGTACACTCGCGTCGCCTCCTTCGCCTCGAAGGCGTAGATCTGCGCGATCGAGGGGCAGTCGTCGCACAGGTGGCCCCAGGAGCCCCACGCCAGCCCGAGGCTGAAGGCGATGAGCCCGACCGCGCCGGTGAGGATCAGCCACCGGTCGCGCGCCGAAAGCCGCGCCCACAGCTCCTTCAGTCGCCCGCTCAGCCGCTTCAGTCGTTGCACCCTAGCGTCTACTCCGCCCCGCTCGCGGAGTTCATGGGCCGCAACGCCGGCCGCAACGCCGCCTTGCCCGCGGCCGGCATCGCGACAGCAGGCGGCTTGCCCGGGGAAGGCCCGGCGCCAAGCTTTCCGGCCATGAGTTCTCACGCCTTCCCCCCCGTCGAAGAGCAACTGGAGCGCATCCGCGAGGGAGTGGCCGAGATCCTCCCGGAGGAGGAGCTCGTCGCCAAGCTGGCCCGCTCTCGGGAGACGGGCCGTCCCCTCGTCATCAAGCAGGGCTTCGATCCCACCCGGCCCGACCTGCACATCGGTCACGCTGTCTCGATTCACAAGCTTCGGACGTTTCAAGAGCTGGGACACGGTGTGGTCTTCGTGATCGGCGACTTCACGGCCAGAATCGGAGACCCATCCGGGCGAAGCGAGACCCGGCCGATGCTCAGCGAGGAGGAGATCGAGGAGAACCTGGTCACCTATACGGATCAGCTCTCCCGAATCCTCGATCCCGAGCGGACCGAGCTGCGCCGCAACAGCGAGTGGCTCGAGGATCTGCACCTCGCCGAGGTGCTTCGGCTGACCTCTCACTACACCGTTGCCCGGATGCTGGAGAGGGAAGATTTCAGACAACGCTACAAGGAGGAGCGGCCGATCACTTTGGCCGAGTTCCTTTATCCGATGATGCAGGCGTACGACTCGATCGCGCTCGGCGCGGACGTCGAGCTGGGCGGCACGGACCAGAAGTTCAATCTGCTGCTCGGCCGGACGCTCCAGAGCCGCGCCGGTCAGGAGCCGCAGGTGTGCCTGATCATGCCTCTCCTGCGGGGCACGGACGGCGAGCGGAAGATGTCGAAGAGCTACGACAACTACGTCGGTCTCGCGATGGAGCCGGAGGAGTCGTTCGGCCGGGTGATGTCGATCCCGGACGCGATTCTCGGCGAGTGGACGGAGCTGGCCTCATCGGCGAAGGGCGAGGAGCGGGCGCGCCGCCTCGAGCAGGCCGCGAGCGATCCGCTCGGGGCCAAGCGCTGGCTGGCCCGGGACATCGTGGCCCGCTACCACGGCTCGGAAGCAGCGGATCGCGCGCGCGAGGCGTTCGACCGTGTGCACCGGGAGCGCCGGGCTCCGAAGGACGTGTCACCATGCGCCGTCGAGGCCGATCCGGAAAGCGGAACCCTGTGGATCGGCTACGCGCTCACGCGCTCGGGTCTGGCGAGCTCCACGTCGGAGGCGCGCCGCCTGATCGACCAGGGGGCGGTGCGCATCGATGGTCACGTTCTGCACGAGAGCGACTTGCAACTGAGCCCCGGCGCCCACCTGCTGCAGAAGGGAAAGCGATCCTTCGTGCGTCTCCAGGTGGAGGCTCAGCGTCGTAAGCGCTAGGGGCTCCAGGGTCGTGAACGCGAGAGGCTCCAGGGTCGTGAACACGAGGAGCGAGGAGAAACGATTGCTTGCTTTGGTTGGCCGACTGACATAGTTTTTTCCGGCTTGCGGAGGAAGAGGCTTCCCCGCAAGAGCATAGCCCTCTACCCCTAATGCCACAGGAGGGAGCTTCCATGAATCGTAAGTCGTTTACACCCAAGGGACTTGTGTCCCGAACAGGCGTTCTTGCCTCGGCCTTCGCGGCCACCTTGCTGATCCTCGGGACCGCTCCGGCGTTCGCGCAGGAGGGAGCGATCGAGGGCATGGTGCAGAACGCCTCTAGCGTGGCTCTGGACGCCGTGAACAACGCCTCGGTGTTCGTTGAGGGCACCAATATCTCGACGCTGACGGACCGGCAGGGCCGGTACCGTTTGACCGAGGTGCCGGCGGGCCAGGTGACGGTGCAGGTGACCATCATCGGATTCCGGGCCGCCTCGCAATCGGTGACAGTCCAGGCCGGCCAAGTGGTGACGTTGGACTTCGAGCTCGAGGTCTCGGCCGTGCGCCTGGACGAGGTGTACGTGGATGTCCTCACCGGGACACAGCGTGCCCGCCGCGAACTGAGCACGAACGTAGGCACGCTCAACGTGGCGGAAGAGGTGCCGATGGCCGTTGTCCAGGACTTCGGCGAGGTCCTGACGGGCCGCATCCCGGGCGTGGTCGTCTTGGACGTCAACGGCTCGGTAGGGACCGCGCAGAAGATCCGGATCCGGGGCTCCAATAGCCTGTCGCTGTCCAACGAGCCTCTGATCGTCGTCGACGGCATATACTACAGCAACGACTTGACCGGCCCCAACTCCGCCTTCACCGGCGGTCAGGAGACCGCGCGGCTAAACGACCTCAACCCGAATGAGATCGCGAGCGTCGAGGTCATCAAGGGGCCGGCGGCCTCGGCGTTGTACGGTGCGATCGGCGCCAACGGCGTGATCCTGATCACGACGAAGAGGGGCAACCCCGGCGGCACGGACTGGCACTTCTACGGCGAGTTCGGCGGGTCCGAGGACCGGACGGACTATCCCCTCAACTTCGAAGCGGTCACGTTGGACCCGGGCGGAGATCCCAACGCGCCGGTGTTCACCGAGGACGGCTTCAACTTCGACAACTACACCAGGTGTGAGAACTTCGAGGCGGGGGCCGGAAACTGCACGCAGGACCAATTCCTTAGTTTCAGCACGACTCGGGACCCCCGCACGACCATGATCCAGAAGGGGGACCGCAAGGTCTTCGGGATGAACGTCTCCGGCGGGACCCCGATAGCGACCTACTTCATCTCTGGTGAGTACGAGAAGTTGAACGGGGTCGTCGGCTTCGACTTCAACAGCACGGAAAGGTTCAACGTCCGGGCGAACGTGGACGCCGCGCTCCTGAACACCGTGGACATGTCGGTGAGCATCGGGTTCGTCTCCCGTGGCGTGAACTTCACCAACAACGACAACAGCCTCTTCAGCCCCCTCCTCAACATGATCGGCGGGATGGCCGGGTTCGTCCCCGGTCCGGACGACAACGGGGGCCCCAACAAGTCCAACTACCTGTTCGGCCGGAACCTCACGGACCTCGGAGAGGCCTCCCTCGGTACCCAGGACACCGACCGGTTCACGGGCAGCGCAAGCCTGAACTGGCAGCCCTTCAGCTGGCTCAGCGCGACGGGCTCGTTCGGGTTGGACCTATTCAGCACATTCGATTTCGTGACGATCCAGCCGGGACTCGACAACCTCGCCTCGGACTGGGTCGACGGCTTCCGCGACGCCACCCGGTTCCAGCGACAGAACTGGACGGGGACTGGCTCGGTCAACGCGACCTACCGCCTCGGCGGCGTCCTCGGCACCAGCACGGCCGGGTTTAGCTACCAGGAGGAGTTGCTGAACGGCGTGGAGTGCTTCGGCGCCGGATTGATTTCGGGCACGGACTCCTGCGCCTCTACCAGCGCGCGCTTTTCCGTGGATGAGCTGTTCTCGAACGTGGTCACGCTCGGCACGTTCTTCCAGCAGGAGTTCGTCTTCGGGAACCGGCTCTTCCTCCGCGGGTCGTTCCGGGTCGACGACAACAGCAACTTCGGGGGGAGCCTCGGGGCGGAGATCTATCCCTCGGCCGGGTTCTCCTACGTGATGAGCGACGAAAGCTGGTTCCCGACCGGCGACTTCATCAGCGAGCTGCGGTTTCGCGGCGCCTACGGCGTGGCGGGCGTCCGGCCCGACTTCCGCGACGCGATCACGCTTTTTGGACCCGTTACGGCGACCATAGGTGGGTCGGACGTGCCCGGGGTCGAGCTGAGCGAGACGGGGAACGAGCTGTTGAAGCCGGAGCGGACGACCGAGTACGAGGGCGGGTTCGACCTCGGACTGCTCCGCGATCGGCTGGGGCTCGCGTTCACCTACTACAATAGTCGGTCCAAGGACGCGCTGATCGCGGTGCCGCTCGCACCCTCCTTCGGGCTCACCGCCGATGTGTTCAAGAACCTCGGGGAGGTGCAGAACAAGGGAATCGAGCTCCAGCTGAGGGCCTTAGCGCTCGACAAGAGGAAAGCCAGGATAGGGTTGGAGCTCAACTGGACCACCTTTAACAACACGATAATAGACTTGGGCGAGGGCGTGGAGCCGATCATCTTCAGCCGCGGCACCCAGCGTCACGAGAACGGCTTCCCAGCGGGCGCATACTGGGACAATGAGTTCACGTTCAACGACGCGAACGGCGATGGGCTCCTCTCTCGCGACGAGGTGACCGTCCTGGACGATGAGGTGTTCGTCGACGAGTCGACGCCGACGTATGAGGTCGGCTTCATCCTCGACATGACGTTCTTCGAGGCAATGCAGATCAACACGCTGTTCGACGCGCGGGGCGGCCACAGCCTTAATAACTTCACGGAGCGGTTCCGCTGTCAGAGGTTCCTAAGCAGCGGCCGGGGGTGCGAAGCCACCGGCGGGCAGAACGCCCCGTTGGAGGAGCAGGCTCGGTTCATCGCCAGCCGGTTTACTTCGCCGACCCTCACAACGAACATAGGCTACTTCGAGGAGGCGAAGTTCCTGAAGTGGCGGGAGCTCTCGGTCACGTTCTTTGCGCCACCATCGCTGGCCGATAAGGTCCCCCTGCTGAGGCGCACGAGCCTGACGTTCGCGGGCCGCAACCTGCAGACGTGGACCGGCTACACCGGGTTCGACCCGGAGATCAACGAAAGCGGAGGCAGCAGCAACTTCACCGCCGGCGATTTCAACACTCAGCCACCCGTCCGGCTCCTCACCGTGAGACTGGACATACGCTTCTGAAAGCCGGTTCCAGGCGCTTGCGTGATGGGAGAACGTGATACGAGAACAGGGGTTGGACGCGTCCGGGCCGGAGCCCGGGCGTGTCCCCGCCCCGGCGTGCGATCACCAAGAAGCCGACACTCGCGGAACAGAACGAACTATACGTGAAGAAGAGGAGGGTATTGAGACAATGTTTGGTAAGATACGGAAGGAGAAGAGAGGCGCCCGGGTGCACTCAACGGCCCTGTTGGGGGCCCTGGCGCTCTCCGCCCTCAGCCTCATCGGGTGCGACAGTATCTTGGAGGTCACCGACCGAGAGTTCCTGACGCCGGACGGAGTATCGCCCGACCTCCTGGTCGCCGGAGCGTTCTCGGACTTCCAGCTCGCCTACAGCGGTGGCGGGCTCGACGACAAATTCCTGTCCACTTCGTCGCTCATCAGCGACGAGCTGTTCTCGGCCGGAACCTTCACCACTCGAACCGCCACGGACCAGCGCGCCCAGTTCTCGATATCCCAGGGGAACACCTCCGATGCGACTTACCTCGCACTGCACGTGGCCCGGCGGGCATCGATTCGGGCGAGAAGGGCGCTGACGGAGGCGGGCGTCGCAGGATCGCTGATCTCCGACATGAGGGTGCTGGAGGGGTTCACCTGGATCGCGTTGGGAGAGGGATTCTGCTCGGGCGTCCCCTTCAGCGAGGTGACCGAAGAGGGCGATCTTGTCGATGGTCCAGCGCTCAGCACGCAGCAGGTGTTCGAGGGGGCCATAGCGATCTTCGACCAGGCGTCGGGAGACCCCGCGGCTGTTGTGGGCAAGGGGCGGGCCCTTCTGAACCTCGGCCGGTTCTCGGAGGCCGCGGCGGCGGTGGCCGGCGTCCCGACTTCGTTCATGAGGGTCATCGAGCACAACGAAAACAGCGGGGATCAGGAGAACCCAATTTTCAACCTGCAATCGAACGGGCGGTATTCGGTGTCGGACAGAGAAGGGGGTAACGGGCTTCCCTTCCGATCGGCGCAGGATCCCCGGGTCCCGTGGGTGGCAAACGGCGTCGGCTTCGACCCCAATATCCCGCTCTTCCTCGCGCAGATGTACTCGGAGAGCCGGAGCTCACCGGTGGTGTTGGCCGACGGGCTCGAGGCACGTCTCATCGAGGCGGAGGCGGCGCTCAACGCCGGCGATAACGCCGCCTGGCTGGCCATGCTGAACGCGCTTCGGGCCAATGTGCGCGATATCATGTCCGCTCGGATCCTCAATTACACCTCCCTCGTTCCGGGTCCGAACAATCCCACCACCACACTCGATCCCCTTGCTGATCCGGGGACCGCGGCTGCCCGGCAGGACCTCATGTTCAGCGAGAGGGGCTTCTGGTTGTACCTGTCCGGTCACCGCCTGGGCGACCTGCGGCGACTCGTCCGTTCGTACGGACGCTCCGTCGATGCTGTCTTCCCCACGGGCGTGTACTTCAAGGGTGGCGTCTACGGGACCGACGTCAACATGCCGCTCGACTTCACCGAGACGAACAACCCGAACTTCACGGAAACGTCGTGCGTCTTCAGTAGCGCTTGAGGGCTGGATCGGGTTGACCATGCAGGCGTGATCGGTGGCGCTTGGCCCCGAGGGAAGAGAAGGAATAAAGAAGGGGGACGCGATCCGCGTCCCCCTTCTTGTTGCCTTCGCTGGGTGCGGGCGCCGGGCCCGGTCCACGGTTCGGAGCGGGTTACCTCTTCGTAGCGGCTCCGCGCGCGTCCTTGAGGCTCACCTCACCCATATCGTGGAGTGCTCGAGTCCTGTCGCATAGATCACGATCCTGATTCGTCGATCGCAGCTTCCCACCGACTCCCCCTGCAATCGAACGCTACCGCCAGCTATGGCTCGAAGGGAGAAATCGCTGGAACGGTGCAGGAAATCAGCGCAGTTCGCGGGGAGCCGAGCAACCTGTCGCGCGCCGACGAGCCCCAAGCGAATAGAGGCCCCGGCGCGGAGCGTGTAGACGACGACGTCTCTGTAGCCTTGATTGTCGACGGTAACCGTGTAGTCCAGGCTCTCTTCGGAGGCTAACGGGTCCCCGTCCGTCACTTGTGACTGAGCTGCACTGGTCGCGGGAAGGCCGAGCAGGAGAACACTGCCGGCCAAGAACGGCAACACATGGCTTGTCAATCTCACTCGTTCCTTCCCTTCGATCAGCACCCACTGCCTGCGCGGTACCTACTTACCCTACCCCCCAAAAAACCCTGAGCGATCAAGGATGTTCCAGCATGCCCGACGCCGCTCGGCTTTAGAACACCTCCGCCGTCACCTTGCGGGTGTTGTATTCTGCCAGGTAGCGCCGGTGCTCTTCGTCCGCCGGATACGACTCGTCGGGGCCGTACGGATAGCGGCTCTGGGAGTGGAAGGGAAGCGGCTCGACGGTCTGGCCGGTCGCCGTGTTCAGGTCGCCGTCCTTGATCCATCCGTCGGTGTAAATGAGGAACGTGCGCGTCCACCCATCCGGCAGCTCGGGCGCTTCCGCGGCGTCGAACTCGACCGTCACCTGGTCGCCCGCATTCATGATCACGTACATGTCGTCCGATTCGAGGAGCAGCGTCCGCACGTCCCCGTACCGGGTGTAGTGGCCCTCCAGGTCGCTCCACCTGGGCTCCGTCGTCACATCCGAGTAGTCGAACCAGTGGGGACCGTAGCGCCCGCCCTTCCGGTACAGGCGGGAGAAGCCGCGGTGGTGGATGTCCGCGGCCGTCGGGAGGAGCGTCGTGCTGCGGAGCCTGCCCTGAGTGCCTCCTGCCGGCTCCTCAGCTCCCGTCCCTCCCGTCGAGAAGAAGATGTGGTCCCAGTAGACCTCCATGTTGGTGCGGATCCGCACCCGCCGATCCTCGCTCAGGAACCTCCCGCTCAGCTCCGCGACCACCGTCTTGTTCTTGCCGGAGGGCACGCCGAGGTTCTCGATCACCGTCCGCCAGCGCCCCTCGTCGTCCAGCACCTGGAGGTACGGGAACACGGCGCGCACCGCGTCCGACTGCGACATGGCCACGTTGATGCTGGCGTCGGACGGGAAGATCCAGCCGTTGAGGAAGAGCACCACGCCCTCGGCCCGCGCCTCCTCGCCCAGGTCGAGGACGAGGTCGTGCATCTCCGTGATGCCCTGGTACTTCCCGGGTGTGAGGTTCGAGGCGTACAGGTCGTCCTTGCGACGGATCGCCGGGAGCAGGTCTACCCCACGCCCGTCGGTCGCCGAGACGGGACTCCTCTTGCGGGCGACCTGGAAGATGCGGAGCGAGGGGGGCGCCGGCGGCACGAAGCGCTCGTCAACGTAGACCTCCACTGAGTCTGGGTGGTCGATGGCCAGCAGCTTCACCTCGTCCAGGTAGGCGGTCTCCCACAGCTCCTCGGTGAGCTGGATGGAGTACGCGCCATCCCTGGCTTCGAGGAGATCGCCCGGGATCCGGAGGTACTCCTGGGAGGCGGCGGGAGGCGCGTAGCTCCACGCCCCGCTGCCACCCATGATGCCCAGCGGCATCCCCAAGGCGCTCCGCCACATCACGTCGGTGACGAACGCGTACTCCTCGCCGTTCCAGGTGTAGAGGAAGGCGCAGGAGCCCTTGAGCGTCCGTTCCTCGATCAGATCCTTGTCGGAGCCGGGGAAGTAGATGTCCTGGGTCACGCCGTTCGTCCAATCGACCCGCACCACGTCCGCCTTCAGGCGGTGACCGAAGCCGAAATGGGTGACCGGAGCGGTGACCACCCGGACCTGGAAGAGATCGCCCGCCCTCACCTCGACCCGCGCGCCGATCCCGAAGCGGTTGTTCTTTCCGCTCCCCTCCCCGAGCCCCACGAGTTCGATCTTGAAGTAGTGGTTGACGTTGGCGCCGTCGTTCCGAAGCAGCCGGACGCGTCCGTCGGAAGCGGCCAGGAAGATATCCAGGTCTCCGTCCTCGTTGTAATCCGCCACCGCCAAGCCTGCGGCGCCTTCCAGATCGCGGGGCAGGAAGCGCGATGCTTCCTCGAATCGACCCGTCCCGTCGTTGCGAAAGAGGACTACCCCTCGACCCGATCCGCCCCGGGGCTCTCCGACCACGAGGAGATCCAGGTGTCCGTCGTTGTCGAAGTCGAAGAACTCTGCGCCCAGCCCGGCGAGGTGCCGAATCGCACCCAACGCTTGATCGGAGCGGCGGTCGATCTCGAACGTCCCGTCGCCCTCGTTGCGATAGAGAGTGTGGCCGCCGCCGCTCAGCGTGGTCACGAAGAGGTCGAGGAAACCGTCGTTGTCGTAGTCGCCGACGGCGGCCGCGCCCGAGCTCCCGCCGCCCGAGCTCCCGCCGCCCGCCAGCCCGCTCTCCACCGTCACGTCCTCGAAGCGTCCCTGCCGGACATTGGAGAAGAGCGCGTTGCTGCCGTTCGCGTTGATCACGAAGAGGTCCACGTCGCGGTCGCTGTCGAAGTCGCCGAACACCACGTCGCGGCTGTCGGCCCCCTCCTCTCCCGCGATTCCCGCGGCGGCCGCACGCTCCTGGAAGCTCCCGTCCCCGTTGTTCCGGTAGAAGCGGTTGGCCCCGTCTCGAGCCTCGTAGAGGTCCAGGTCACCGTCGAGGTCCAGGTCGGCGAACACGGCCTTGGCGCCGCCCCCGCTCCCGGCGATGCCCGCCGTCTGGGTCACGTCCTCGAACCTCCCGTCCCCTACGTTCCGGTAGAGGAGGTTTGCCCCGACCCTGACGATGTACAGGTCGAGCCTCCGGTCATTGTCGTAGTCGGCGAAGATGGCGGAGCTGACCTTTCCGGCGTGCACGACGTCAGCCTCCGCCGTCGTCTCGATGAACCTCCCCAGGTCGTTCCTCAGGAGGAAGCCGGAGCGCTCGGACGTGGCGGCGCGATCGTTCGCCGCGTACAGGTCCTGGTCGCCGTCTCCGTCGAAGTCGG
>Ga0255058_10001847_pt1 | contig 11847 bp, 9 predicted proteins | sample Cases_109_9_MG_FD_188637 | JGI IMG/M metagenome (GOLD analysis project Ga0255058, IMG submission 188637) | Seawater microbial communities from Amundsen Gulf, Northwest Territories, Canada - Cases_109_9 | ecosystem: Environmental > Aquatic > Marine > Gulf | place: Canada: Northwest Territories... | reverse complement strand
GATCACTCGACGCGCTGGCCGGCGTCGTATCCCTCCAGGATCGCCAGCATCGAGTCTGTGGAATCGAGCCGCAGCTTGAGCAGCGGTGCGTACTCCTCGGATTCGTAGAACTCCTCAGCCACCGCGCGGGATGGAAACTCCAGGATCACCACCCTGTGGTGGTCCCACTCTCCCTCCAGAACCTCGACGCCCCCTCCGCGCACCAGGTAGCGGGCGCCCCATCGCGCCAGCATGGGGCTGACCTCCCGGACGTAGCGCGCGAATCCCTCGGGGTCCTTCACATCGATATTGACGATGACGTAGGCAGGCATCGATCGGATCTTCCGTTGCGGGCGAGTGGTTCCGGATCTCGAGAAGACCTGCCCAACCTCGGGATCTCATCCCGCCGCATCAAGCGGTGGCCTCGCGGCTCGCCCTTCGATCGACAACCTCGGCGCCGGCTCGTCTAGACGACGTCGAACAGGCCGAGCTGGCCGCCCAGCGAGGGCCGCCGGAAGTGGACGGTGGAGAGCGGCGGCGGGCTCCTGGCCAGGCCGAGCCGGTTGCAGCTGATCTCGAACATCTGCTTAAGCTGTTCGGCGAACGGCCCCTCGCCCCGTTGCCGGCGGCCGAACTGCGCCTCGTAGAGTTTCCCGTCGCTCAGATTGCGAAGGCGGTTCAGTACCTTCTCCTTCCTCTCCGGAAAGTGCCTCTCCAGCCAGGCCTCGAAGAGTGGGGCCACCGTCCAGGGAAGGCGCAGCAGGATGAACCCTGCGCGCGTCGCTCCCGCCTCGGCGGCCGCGCCCAGTATGTCCGGCATCTCGTGATCCGTGAGGCCGGGGATGACGGGCGCCACCAAGACTCCCGCCGGGATCCCGGCCTCCGTCAGCTTTCGGATGGCGTCCAACCGACGCTCGGGCGTAGATGTGCGCGGCTCCATGACCCGCTGGAGCTCTCGGCTCAGGCTCGTTACGGAGAGGCTGGCTGCAATCGCCCCATACTCCCTGAGCCGTGAGAACAGGTCGATGTCGCGGGTCACGAGGTGGTTCTTCGTGATGATGGCGGTCGGGTTTCTCGTTTCGGCGAGGACCTCCAGGCATCGGCGGGTGATGCGCAGCCGGCGCTCGACGGGCTGGTATGGGTCCGTGACTCCGCTGAGAGCCACGAGCTGCGGTTTCCACCGCTTCGACGAGAGCTCACGGCGAAGCAGCTCCGGCGCATCCTCCTTGACGAAGATCTTGGTCTCGAAGTCGAGGCCGGCCGACAGGCCCAGGTACTCGTGGGTCGGACGAGCGTAGCAGTAAGCGCAGCCATGTTCGCATCCTCTATAGGGATTGATGCTCGCGTTGAAGCTGACGTCCGGGCTGTCGTTGTATGTAATGATCGATCTGGAGTTGTCCCGGAAGAATCGGGTCCGGGGCAGGGGATCGTCGTCCGTCCAGGATTCCCGGTCCACAGAGATAGGGACAAACCGGTTCGGTGGGTTCTCGGCGGTTCCTCGTCCGCGGATCGGAAGCGGCTTCATTCAAGAGGTTACACGTCCGAGGGACATACGTTCGGGGTGTATTCGGTTTCAAGTCATCCTCACCTCCAGGTCCTTCCGATTGGTTTGTCCCAATGGGGGGCGTTTCTTCTGGGAGGGGTGAGGGGCGCCGTCTGCAGCTCTGCCGGGCGGCTCTGCTGGCCGCGCCCGCTCGCATTGCGTCTGCCGAGTTCAACTCACCAGGCTGCTTTTCGAAATGGTAGCTGAACGTCGGCCACTACGCCGGCGTGGTCGGAGGGCCACAGACCGCTGGGCGTCCGATCAGATTTTCGGGCACCGACCAGCTTTGCGCGTACGGAGCCGCGGACGTCCGGCTCGAACAGCTGGAAGCCCCGTAAGAAGACGAGGTCGAATCGCTTCTCGAGGGTCGAGACCGGGCTGGTGAGGCTCGGGTCCTGACAGCACGTGTCGCCGTCACCTTTGGATGCCCAGGAGTCCTGGAAGCCTGCCTCCAGGAACGAGCGGGCCGCCGGTGTGGGGGTTCCGTCGGGTGAGGAGTTGAGATCCCCCACGAGCACCGTCGGCGCGGTTTCGGCGCTCAGGATTCCCAGCAGCTCGGCTGCCTGAGCCACCTGTACCTCCGACGAGAAATCGGCCGGTTCCAGGTGGGTGTTCACGAAGCGGAACGTGAAGCCGCGGACTGTCGCTCGAATCGAGGTCCAACCGCGTTCGAGCTCGAGAGACTGCCCGGCGACCTCCACCGGCAGGTTGACGGCGTAGTTCGACCCGGTTCCCTCCGAGTATGCCACATCGGAGCGGACGAGTATGACGTCGTAGTCGGTGAGCCGGATGTCCGCGAACGGCAGAGCGCCCGCTGGCGGATAGTACATCGGCACTTCGGCGTCGAAGTTCTCCACGCTGGAAGCCACATCGTAGTCGAGCCCCTTCGCCTCGAGCGCGTCCAGGAGGATCGCGAGGAAGTCGATTACCGGCTCGGTGGCGGGGGCTGTTCCTCCGACGATCGCGTCGCTCGGCGACTGGAGCCGGAAGAGCGATGCCTCCTGGAGTCCGATCACATGAGGCCGGTTGTCGGCCACCTCTTCGGCGATCGCGGCTGCGCGCTCGGTGAAGTCGGTCGCGAGGATCTTCCCAAAGAGCTCCGCGGCCTTGAAGGGCAGCTCGGCGAGGGGGAGATCGGGGCTGAAGATCTCTTCGATCGCCGCTCCGACGAACAGGTTCCGGGTCATCATCGTGATCCGCGTCGGCTGGCCCGGCTCCGCCCTGCTCGCCGATGCTCGAGCATCTGGCTCCAGCGGTGAGATGCCGTCGCACGCCGAAGCGAAGAAGGCGGTGGCCGCCATCAAGAACACGATCGGCGTCCACGTCGAACTGATATTGCCGTAAGTAGACATGAGGTCACTCTCCTGGTTGGTATCTGGCGACCAGGCCTGCAGCGATGCGCTCGGCGTTCGCCAGAATCGTGAGGCTGGAGTTCACGGCGAGGGATCCGGGGACGGCGGCTCCGTCGGAGACGTAGAGTCCGGGATAGCCGAACACCCGGCCCTGGGCGTCCACGGCCCCGTGCTCCGCCGAGCCGGCCATCCGGCAGGAGCCCACCTGATGAGCGGTCGAGAAAAAGAGGTCTTCGTGGGGCGCTCCATCACCGTCGAGGAACTGAGCTTCGAGGAGACGGCACCCGTTGCGAGAGAGTATGGAGTGAAGGAGCTCCTTCGTGGACCGACTGTAGGAGCGGATGCCATCTGTGAGTTCCAGCCGCGGCAGGACCTTGCCCTTGTGGAGCACGAGCTCTGCCGTCGGCGGCGTAAGGCCGAGAGCTAGCAGGGCGATGACGCGTCTCCGAAAGCTCTTCATGAGCTTCACGTTCGATTCGCCCCAATGAGTCGGGCTCCGTCCGTCGCCCTCGAGCCTCAACCGGGCCGCCGCTACTGCTTGAAGCGGAAGAGGCTTCACGGGTGCGATCGTGATCCCGTGAGACTCGAGGAACTCGTAGCTGATGACGCCGGGATGCGAGATGCCGCTGAACATGTCGCCTTCCGGCAGGTCGTCGGGCAGCAGACCGGCGACCTTGATGCTGCCGTTGAACGAGATGTTTCGTCCCACTTGGTCGCTGAGCGACGGAAGATTCTTGCGTGAGCGGAGAAGGAGAGCGGCCGTCCCCACCGTGCCGGCCGCCAGGATGAGAACGCGCGCTCTGAAGAGCGCCGTGGATCCGTCGCTGCGACGGCAGGCTACCTCGTAGCGGAACGGGACACGCGACAGCTTGCCGCTGTCGCCCCCTCGGTGAGGGCCACCGGACGGACGAATCTCGAGGGCCTCTACGCCGGTGAGCACGGAGGCTCCGGCGTCTTCGGCCTCCGGCAGGTAGTTCACATGGAGCGACTGCTTCGCCCCGTAAACACAGCCCGTCACGCAGTATCCGCTGCCGACGCAGCCCGAGACGGCGTATCGGCACCGGTCGCACGAGTACCCGAGGTTCTTCATCAGGAGCGCGAAGACCAGGCCCGTCTTGGGAATCCTCTCCCAATCGAGTTGCTGTACGAGCAGCATCTCTTCGGCGAGCTCGTAGTAAGGTTCCAACGCCTCCCGATCGACGCCCTCGGGCCACAGAGGCCGCCCCGAGTCGTCCACCTGCTCGAACGCGAGAGATGGGGCCCGGAGGGACACCATCTCATAGAAACCGGACCCTCCGCCGAGGCCCTCCGCGTAGGTGAAGGCGACGTTATCGCCGGAGAGCCCGTGCACGTACCTCAGCAGGTACTTGGGGTCCTGAGTTTGCTTGAAGTCGAACGGGCCGATGTGAGGTCCCTTCTCCAGAACCGTCACGTCGAAGCCGGCACGACTCATCCGAAGCGCCGGAGCCGCGGCTCCGAAGCCGCTTCCGATGATCAGTACGTCGCGATCGATGCGCTTCATCTCTCCTCCTTCGCCGGTCAGGCGTAGTTGCCATCCGGAGTGAGGTAGGCGTCGAAGTAGCCTTCGGGGTTCGGGTAGGTTTGCTCGGCGAGCGGAAGAAGCCTCGAGGCACCGTCGAAGTCGATGAGCTCGCAGCCGGCGCCATCATCGTAGACCCCGGCGTAGAAGGAAATCTGAGCGAGGAAGATCGCGCCCTCGTACAGCCGCCTCGTTGTCTTGTCGGCGTTCAGCGCGTCCTGGATGACCTGGACCCGCAGCTCGGCCTCCAGGTCGTTGAACCGCCGGGCGCCGAACAGGCGATCGGAGCGCTCGCACAGATCGTAGACCAGATAGCCGCGGTACGGAGTGAGCGGATAGAAATCATCCTTGTAGACGCGAATCAGACTCGGTGCGTCCTCCGGTGCGCCGGGGATCACGGTGGCGACGAACGCGCGGAGCACTCGGTCGCCGATGCGGGAATCCGAGTCGTACTTGCCCGGGTACATGCGGAGTCCGATGCGAAGGGGCGTGCATCCCACCGTCAGTCCTACCGACAGCCCGGCGGTCACAATGGCCATCCGGCGGAGAGCCTCGCGACGCGTGACGTGAACGGCTGCTCGGGATTCCGTATGCGGATTCATGCGATCCTCCTCTCTCCCGCGCGCACCCGGCGGGGTCGAGGGAATCGTCATCCAGTGCGGTCAAGTGGCGATAAAGCCGAAGCGGCAGGTGAGGGTGTCAGGACGACTCAGGCAGGGGCTTTCTTCCGGATTCTCTCCGTCTGACCCGCGGTGAGCATATCGCGGGCGATCACGTCACGGACGATGCGCGCCACAAACGTGTAGCCCCTGGGATCAGCGGTCAGCCACCGCTGCCACTCGAGCTCATCGAGCCCTTCAAACACCGCCTCCTCAGCCAGTTCGGTGGCCCTGGCGAGCGTCGCGGCATCGACTCGCTCGTCGAGGACCGAAGCGGCGGCCAGCACCCTCTGGGCGGGCTCCTGCAGTCGCCGGAACCCGATCCGGATCGCCGCCACGACGGAATCCGGCAGCTCGGACGGAAGCGTTTGGTCGAGCGTTCGGTCGGCCTGAGGCCAGGCGGAAGGCTCGTCGCTCAGCTCCAGGCCGAGGCGGACCGCGTTCAGGATCTCCACGGCGAGCAGGGGCAGCGCTGCGGAGTCCGCCTGCAGGCGGCGGACCAGTCGATCGGTCTCCTCGGGAGTGTAGTCGGGCAGCGCCCAGCGCGAGAGACCAACCAGCCCGTCGAGCGTAAACGGTGCCAGCGTGATGGTCCTCCCCGGTTGATCTCGCCCGATGTGGGAGCGGAGGTTCTCCAGTTCCGCGCGGCGTGGATGCGGCGCGATCGCGAGGAGAAGTGCGAAGGGAAGCTGACCGAGATCGCGCAGAGTTCCGGTCAGGGCGAGCGCGGATTCCCGATCCAGCCATTCGGCGTCATCGATGAAGGCCACGAGTGGCTGCTCCTCGGCGGCTACGCGGAGCAAGTCGCTGAAGGCCTGGCCCAGGGGGGCCGGTCTGGCCGCGCCGATCTCCACGGCGAAGCGCTCCTGCCAGCCGCCAGCCGATTCCGCGAGTGCGGCAAGCGCCGCAGCCGGGGCTCCGACAAGGCCCGGTACGTCGATCAGGCCGGCCCGGCACAGAGCGAGGAGACCGCTGTACGGTGTAGCGCGGTCCGACGGGACGGCTCGAACGCCGATCACCACCGAACCGTCCAGCCGGGCGCGCGAGAGGAGCTCTTCGGCGAGCCGTGTCTTGCCGGTGCCGGCGTCGCCTTCGATAAAGAGGACGGTACTCTTCCCGTCGGAGTGGCACGCGCCCAGTGCCTCCAGCGCGCTCAGCAGCTCGTTATCTCGTCCGATCAACGGTGCACGTTTGGGAGACGGTTCCTCCTGCTCCACGGCCTTCGGCAGCCGCCACGTGCGCTCGCGCCGGATGCGATCGGCGAGGCGAACCGTATCGACTTCCGGCTCGATGCGGAGTTGGGCAGAAAGGCGTGTCTCGAAGGACTGATACAGCGACAGGGATCCAGAGCGGTCGCCTGCGAGCGCCGCCACACGCATGGAGGCCCGCACCGCCGCATCGCTCAAGGGGTCCAAGCCCAGAGCTCGCTGTGCGGCGGCGGATGCCGCGCTGGAGTCGCCGCACGCGAGCCGAGCCTCCCCGTACCTGACCAGCACCTCGACGGAGCGGTGGAGCCACGCTGCGCGTTCGGCCGATATCCAATCCTCGAAGTCCGATGAGTCCGGAACGCCGAACCCTTCCAGGAAGACGCCCCCGACCAGCGATGCCGCCGCCTGCCAATCCTCGTCGGCGACTCTCTCCTCCAGCTCGTCCGTATCGAGGACGATCGCTTCGGGCGACATGGTGATCTGGTCTCCCTCCGAGGACAGGACATCCTCTCCCGCGAGACGTCGGATGACTCGGACCGCCTCGTTGAGGGAGTGGCGGGCCGCCTCTTCGGGTTTGGAGCCCCACAGGAGCCCCCGGAGATGCTCGCGTGTCCGGCGCCGACGCGGCGAACGAGCGAGGTAGACGAGGAGAGCGAGGTTCTTGCGCCAGAGGAGCTCTCGCGGAGCGGGAGAGCCATCCACCCTCAGCTCTGCGGCGCCGAGGGTCTTGCAGTGGATCAAGGGCCGCACGCCTCCTCTCGAAGCCGGCGCGCTTCCTGCGCCAGAGGCTCCAGCGCGGGCTCCGGCCGATTCCAGAAGCGGGTCACGTCGGAGGCGTGACGGCAGGCGCTCTCCAGGTCGTCCATGGCGAGGGCGAGCCGAGCGCGCCGGAGTCGGGCGTACGTGCCGAGCGCCCAATCCACCTCCGCCGCCTGGGAGGGGCCGCCCGGCAGGCCTTCCAGATCCTCGTTCTCGTGCCACACGAGCTCGCTGGCGGCGGCTGGAAGGTCGCCGATCCGCTCGAGCCATTCAGCCCGCAGCAGGTGGACCGCGGAGCGGGCGAACGGCCGGCCCACCTTGCCCAGAGAGTCATACGCCAGGAGGGGAGCGCTGGCGGCGAGTGCCGCATCGTAACGTCCCGTCGAGGCTTCGAGCGCCGCGTCGAGGAGCGTGGCCATCCCGGCGTAGCCGGTTTGGCCGGCCAGGTTCCGGAGACTCTCGCCCAGGCGCCGAGCGGCCAGTGTGTCTCCCGCCCGCAGTGCCGAGAGGCCGAGCGTCCACGCCGCCCGGATGGCCCGGCCGGCGTCGGCGTCCGGTCCGGCTGCGGCGGCGACTGCTTCCAGCACGTGCCTGCCTGCCGTCCGTTCCGCTTCCGGGATGCCCTCCAGGCCGAGCGCATCGGGCAGGACCCGCCACTGGGCGGCCTGAAACCTCGCCTCTTCGTCGCCGATCCCTGCTGCCGCATCGAAGCGGGAGAGCGCCTGCTGCGGCCGTCCCATCGCGAACGCCGCGAGCCCCTGCGCCACCCGTCCCGTGACGCGCTCGCTCGCATGGCCTTCTTCTGCCTCTGCGAGCATGGCGCCGAGGGCCTCCTCGGCTACGGCGAGGTCGAGCGATAGACCTCTCCGCGCGGCCAGCGCGGTGGCCTGCCGGTCGGGTGGGGTAGCCACCTGAAAGACCTCGGAGCGCCGTGCTGCTGCCGCCTCCGGCTCGAAGCGCTCCAGGTACGCCTGCTCCCATAGAGCCGGCAGATAGACGTCCACGTCCGGCGGAATCGCCGATATGTCGAACAGGTGCTCCAGCGCGTGACGGGCGCTGGCGCTGTCGGCGAGCTGGATGTCGGCCTGGACCAGGTGGTCGAATGCCGGTACGAGGAACGTGTCGATTTGGGCGGCGTGCCGCAGAACCGTTCGGGCGCTGTCCAGCGGGATCCCCCATAGCGGCCCTCGATGGAACAGCTCATCCCCATAGATGAGCGTGGCATAGGCATCGCCGGGGTACTCCCGGACTATAGCCTCGTAGGCTTTCAGCTGCTGTGGACTGGGGCCCATCCGCCGAGCCTGCAGAAGCAGCCGGTCCACTTGCCCGAGCTGCGTCGCGGCCGCCGAGTCCAGGCCTCGGAGATCGGTGGGAGTCGCCGTGATCGTCCAGCGGCGGATGTCGGCGAGCCGCCACCGAGCTAGAACGAAGCTCGAGTCGATACTCAGGGCGTCTACGTAGTGTCGTTGCGCCAGCGACCAGGCGCCGCGCTGGAAGGCCGCCTCTCCTGCAAGCAAAGCCCGGATCGCCTCGACGTGGTGCCCCGAGAGTGCCCTATACCCGAGGTCTGACAGCACAACCGCCGGCCGCAGCGCGTCGACTATCGCCAGGGTGAGCGAGTCGGCAAGGCCTACCGGCGTGCTCGTCGCGGGCCCGCCGACCACCGAGGCGTGCTGCACGTTTCCCGACCGGTCGACCAGCTCGAAGCGGGCCTCGAATCGATCCGGGGACGTCCGCACGAGTGTGCACCGAAGCGCGTGCTCGGCGCCGAGCGCGCGGGCCGCCTGGCTCCATCGGTCAGGGGACTCATGGTGTGCGTCCCACCACCGGAAGCCGGTGTGGACCGGTGTCTCCCTCAGATTGGGGATGCCCTCGAGGTTTAGTGCCGTCATCCGAGCGATCGCCATGGCGGCGCCGCTGTCCGCGGGCATGACGGCGCTGCAGGGAAGCACGGCGATGTCCGAAACGAGGCTCGCCGGACCGCCGGCCTCCTCCCCGCGTTCGCCTACGAAGCGCCACGCGAGGGTGAGGGCGAGCACGAAGGCCAGGGCGAGGAGGACCCCGGCGACCATTCGCTGTCGACCGGAAGGCCCGGTGCGCAGCTCTTCGGAGTGGGTCCCTGCCACGAGCGCACGGCCGAACTCCTCGGCGGTGGAATACCGGTCCTTGGGGGCCTTCGACAGGGCCCGATGCACCGCCGCCTCGACAGGGGGCGGGACTCCCTCCACCTTGCTTCCCAGCGGCGCAGCCTCGTCGCGCAGGCTTCGCGCCATCATCTCCAGGGGCGTGTTTCCCGTGAAGGGTGGCTCGCCCGCCAGCATCTCGTAAAGAACACAGCCCAACGAGTAGATGTCGCTGCGCCCATCGATCTCGGGCTCACCTCGCGACTGCTCCGGGCTCATGTAGGCCGGCGAGCCCAGCGCGGCACCGGTCTGCGTCATCTGGTCGCTGCCGGCTTGGCTGAGCGCCTTGGCGATCCCGAAATCGGCGACGACCGCCTCTCCGGCCGACAGCAGGATGTTGCCGGGCTTGATGTCCCTGTGCACGACGCCGTGACCATGGGCGTAGCTGAGCGCTGATATGACCTCCCGGGTGATCATCAGCGCATCGGCCGGGGTGAGCCGACCCTCTCGCTGTAGCCGCTCCTTCAGGGACTCACCGTCGACGAGCGGCATCACGTAGAAGAGAAGTCCGTCCGCTTCGCCTGAATCGTGGACCGGCAGGATATGTGGGTGATTGAGGGGAGCGGCGATTCGGATCTCGCGCTTGAACCTCTCCCAGCCGATCGCGGAGGCGAGCTCCGGGCGAAGGACCTTCAAGGCCACGCGGCGGTCGTGTTTGAGATCGGTAGCCAGATACACCGTAGCCATACCGCCCCTGCCGAGCTCGCTGTCGATGGCGTAACGGCCGGAAAGGGACGACCTGAGGCGATCCAACTCGATGGGCATCGTGCGCCGCTCCGAAGAGGATAGGAGTCAACAACATAGAGAAGCCATAAGCCTCCAGCGAGCGAGCCGGCACCTTCCTGTCGGGAACAGGAGCCGTGCCTCCACCGTATCTGAGCCCCGGAAGAGGAGACATATGGAAGACGCGATCATCGTTGGCTCGGGGCCCGTGGGACTGGCCTGCGCGGTATCCGCCAAGCGAAGAGGTCTGGATCCGCTGGTGGTGGATCAGGGTTCGGTGTGCGACTCCATCATGCGCTACCCGATCGGAATGACCTTCTTCACGACGCCGGAACGGATGGAGATCGGCGGGCATCCCCTGACCTGTGCCGGCCAGAAGCCCACCCGCGAGGAGGGGCTGAAGTACTACCGCGGGGTCGTGCGGAGCGAGGGACTCCGCGTTCGGACGTACGCTCGAGTCGCCTCGGCGATTCGAGACGAGGACGGCATCGCATGCCGACTGGAGGCCCGGCTCGGCCCCGAGTCGATCCGCTGCTCGAGGCTCGTGTTGGCGACCGGCTACTACGACCACCCAAACCCGGTCGGTGTGGAGGGCGAAGATCTTCCTCACGTCAGCCACTACTTCGACGAGGCGCACCGGAGCTTCGGGCAACGTGTCGTCATCATCGGAGGCAAGAACTCCGCGGTGGAGGCGGCGCTCGAGCTCTATCGTGCCGGGGCCCACGTCACGCTCGTGAACCGGCATACCGAGTTCCGGCCGACGGTCAAGTACTGGCTCGTTCCGGACGTTCAGAACCGAATCGCGGCCGGAGAGATCGAGGCGAGGTTCGGGGCGGAGATTCTCCGGATAACCCTGACGGCCGTCACGATCCGAAGCGCCAACGGCCAGGTCGAGGATCTTCCGTGCGACAGGGTGTACGCACTGACCGGGTTTCAGCCGGACTTCGACCTGTTTCGCCGCGTCGGCATCGAGCTGGACCCCGACAGCTGCGTCCCGGCGATCGACACCGCGACCCTGGAGACGAACGTTCCCGGCGTCTACATGGCCGGCAGCATCACACACGGCCACAAGACGTCCGAGGTCTTCATCGAGAACGGCCGTTTCGACGGGGAGAAGATCTTCGCCGACGTTGTGGGAGGAATTTGAGCCGGCTATCTTCTCCTGCTGTTTTTCCCACGAACTGGTAGACGGAAAGCACGATGCGAACAGGTATACATCCGGAGTACAAGAAGACCCTGATCACCTGCGCCTGCGGGAGGGTCTCGGAGACGCGAGCGACGGTGGACGAGCTCCACGTGGAGATTTGCTCTCACTGTCATCCGTTCTTCACCGGCCGGCAGAAGCTGGTGGACACGGCGGGCCGCGTGGAGCGCTTCCGAGCCAAGTACGGTACCGGCAGCGGGCGGAAGCCCGCCGCGGCGGAGGATCGGGAGGAGCCCGAGGCGGAGCCTGCGGCTGCCGTTGAAGAACCCGAGGCCGCCGTAGACGTGCAGGAGCCGGAGGCTGTGGAGGTGCAGGAGCCGGCGGACGAGCTGGAGGCCGCTTTGGAGGCCGAAGCTGCCGACGAGCCGGAGGCCGCGGAAGCCGATGAGGCCGAGGCGGACGAAGCCACGGAGCCCGCGGCTGCCGACGAGCTGGAGGCCGCTTTGGAGGCGGAGGCGTCTGATGACGAAGCGGCCGTCACGGAGCCCGCGGCTGCCGACGAGCTTGAGGAATCAGCCGAGCTAGCCGAAGCGGAATCCGAGAAGAGCTGAGCGCCGACCCGCAATCCCGCCTGCCGGCGCCCTCTCGGCGGGCGTCCGCGCATCACAGGGTGACATCGCCGCGCGAGCCACGGTTTCCATGAGCGACACCGCCGCACTTCTCACCAGGCAAGTTCAGGAGCGGAGCGTTCGCCATC
>Ga0255058_10001846_pt1 | contig 11857 bp, 11 predicted proteins | sample Cases_109_9_MG_FD_188637 | JGI IMG/M metagenome (GOLD analysis project Ga0255058, IMG submission 188637) | Seawater microbial communities from Amundsen Gulf, Northwest Territories, Canada - Cases_109_9 | ecosystem: Environmental > Aquatic > Marine > Gulf | place: Canada: Northwest Territories... | reverse complement strand
ACCGCCTCCTCGAGGAGTTGGCGCTCCTGAGAGGCCCGCAGGTCAAGAGGCTCTCGTGTGTCGCTGATCAGCCGGTCCCTGGCGATCACATCGATCAGCCCGTAGTTCCACAGCGAGCGCAGCGCGGCGATATCTGAGGGGTCGTCTCGCGAGATCCGCTGCAGCTCGGCGATTGCCTGGCGGGTCGCCACATCGGGTGCGTCCGGGGCGGCCAGGGTGTAGTCGGCGTAGCGGGGCAGATCCTTGCCAGACGGCTCGAGCTCGGCGAGGTCGGCATCGACGAGGCGCTCGCGCTCCAGGCGAGCCTTTGCCTCGGTTGACTTCTTGTTCCTGGCGTAGGCCCGATACAACAGGTAGCCACCGAAGAGGAGCAACGCCGCGATCAGCAGCCAACCCCACGGGAAGCCACTGAAACGGGCCGGATAGTCGCCTCCGGTCGCCGGCAGGTTGCCCTGCAGCGACTGGTCGACGGCCACGGTGATGGCGAACAAGCCGTCGTCCCAACGCTCGGATTGGAAGAACGGCCGGGCGGCTGCCGTGAGTACCTCGCCGTCGACGTCCACCCCCTCGTTCTGCGCAACCTCGAGGCGCTGTTCGTCGACCGACACGAGCACCAGCAGCCCGTTCTCCTCGCCCGGCGTTCCCACGCCCCAGGCCTCTGCGAGACCGATGGCGAAATCCTCGGGGTCATCCCCTCTGCTGTTCTGCACGACGACGAGGGCGAACTCCACGCCGTTCTCCTCGCCGACGCGCACCACGTTGTCTTCGATCCGCTGCCAGTCGGTGGCAAGGCCCGGCTCGTCGGTGAAGAACCCCTGGCACACCAGCCCCTGGTATGGGGGGCATTGCTGTGCCGCCAGCGGGGTGGCGACGAGAATCGTCACGACAAGCGCGGTCCCGAGAATGATCAGGCGTCGCATCCCCAGATGGTCCCACATTCCGGCAGGGGTAGGTTTGGTCCATGCCCGTCTACGACCCTCCCGGCCCGATCGACCTTCGCCGCACGCTATCGGCGGTGGGCGTCAAGGATTGGGCCGATGGCAGGGTGTGGTGGACCGTAGCCACCGGGTCGGGTCCGGCCACGGTTGCACTGGCCTCCGCCAACGGCCGCATCGAAGCCGAGGGGTGGGGGAGCGGCGCCGACGAAGCACTGGAGAGGGTGCCACGCTTGCTCGGCTTCGAGGACGATCCCGGCGCCTTCGATCCGTTGGGACTCCGCGAGCTGCACCTCGGCTCACTCGGGCTGCGTCTCGGGTCGACCGGCGCCGTGTTCGATGCCGTGGTGCCGGCGATTCTCGGTCAGCTGGTCACCAGCGTCGAAGCCAAGACGTCATACCGGAAGTTGCGCCGCGCCCTGGGCACAACCGCTCCAGGGCCTCGTGACGACCTTGTGGTGCCACCCGCCGCGGTTGCGATTGCCTCACTGAGCTATCAGGATCTGCACCCGTTTGGGATCGAGCGCAAACGAGCCGGGACCCTCATCGAGTCCGCGAGGCGGGCCGGGAGGCTCGAAGAGATACTCGACTTCGAGCGCGATGACGCCTATCGCCGCCTGACTGCCATCAGAGGGATCGGGCCGTGGACCGCGGCAATGGTGATGGGTGAAGCCTGGGGTGACCGCGACGCCGTGCTCGTGGGCGATCACAACCTGCCATCGATGGTCACCTGGGCCCTTGCCGGCAAGCGCAAGGGCACCGACGACGAGATGCTTGAACTGCTCGAGCCGTATCGCCCGTATCGGAGACGCGCCGTTGTGCTGCTGAAGCAGGCTGGTGTGAAGCCGCCCCGCCACGGCCCAAAGAGCCCGGTGCGAAAACATCTATGAGTCCCACTGTCGGCCCAGGGCCGGTAGGGGGATATACGCCGCTGGGGGCCCACAGAGTGAGTCCGCACGGGTGCGACTTGCATCGCCCAGCTCCCTGCTCTTGACTCTCGACTCATGTTGCGCGATTGGCTGTTGTTTCTCCACATCGTGTCCGGGGTGGTCTACCTCGGTGGGGCCGTTGCTGTGACCGTGCAGGCCACGGGGGCCGCCGCCATGCCGCGTCAGTTTCTCAAGCTGGCCGACGTGGCGGGGAGAGCGATCGGCATGGGAGCCGTGCTCACCTTGGTCACCGGCATTGCTCTGGTGCTCGAGAGCGATTTCTACGGCTTTTCGATGACTTTCGTCCTGATCGGGATCGGTGGCTTGCTGATTTCAGGTGCGGTCGACGGCATGTACACCCGCAGGAAGGTCGCCGCGCTCCAGGCCGCGCTCGATGAGGAAGGATCCGACGCCCCGGGGATCGGAGAGGGTCTGCGTCGGGTGATGATGGTCAACGCCGCCGTGATCGGGATCCTGATCTTCGTGATCTGGGCGATGGTGTTCAAGCCGGTGTGAGGCTCAATACAACTCGTAGACACCGTCGATGAGACGATCCCTGACACCCTGCCAGTCCTGAAGCGACTCGGCGACGATCGCGCCCACGACAGCATCCTCTACCGATCCAGCGATCTCCACGTGGACGGCCTGGGGGGCCGTGACCGGGTGCCCGATCGCCGACAGCATCCGCACGGTGGCCTCGGTGCCGTCGGTCTCGTCCATGATCCGGTTGACGATGTCCTGGGCGAATGCGTGATACGTCTTGCCGACGTGGGCGGCCGGGTTCTTTCCCGCGGCTGCTTCCAGGCTCATGGGGCGATACGGGGTGATGAGGCCACCGAACCGGTTGCCGCGACCGACCTGGCCGTCGTCGCCGGCCTCGGCCGACGTTCCCGCCAGCGTGAGGTACTGGGTGTCGTCGCTGTCCGCCTGATTGACCATGACCGCAGCACCCTCGCCGAACACGTCGCGCACCAGGGCGAGCGCATCGACCCGGACCCGGTCGATGACGTCGTCGTATGCGGCCCGGTCGGCCACGGCGGCTGCCATGACCGGGACCGCCACGGTGACGGTGACCTCGCTGCCGGTGCGGGCGCCCATCACCTTGATGTCTCTGCCGATCGGGACCCCGGTGCGGTAGGCGTCAGAGTTGAGATAGCGTTCCAGGCGCCACACGATATCCTCGAGTGGCGATCGGGGCAGCGACACCGCGGCGAAGGAGGTGTCGTTCGAGAGCGGAGCGGCTTCATCGTGGCCCTTGGTGACGACGCTGGCGAGGTCTACCGACGACGGGTTGAGCCATACCTCGACGTCGAACGCCTCAGGGGTGGCATCAGGCAGGATCTCGAGCAGCCTCCGCTTGGTGTCGACGGCGAGCGTCTCGGGATCGGGCTGCCAGTCGCTGTGCGAATCGGCCTTGCCGACGAGAACCACCCGCGACGGGCGAATGTGCTCACCGCCGCCGAAACCGACGTCGACCGAGCCGGCGGCCAGCACTGCCTTGTCGACGTTGAACGCCTGCACCCTGCCCGTCTTCTCCAGGTATGTAGAGGCGAGATCGCGGGCAACCTCCTCGGCGAGATGGTCACAAATGGTGTCGGGGTGCCCGGTACCCTTCCGCTCGACGAACTCGACCGAAGGGTCATACGGCTGGCGCTGAGTGATTGACAGGTTCATGTGGGGGTGAATCGTACCGATCCTCCCGCCCCTTTAGTCCGGCTACCAGCGCTCCCGGTGGATGATGTCGGGCCGGCGCCCGCGTTTCAGCGAGCCGGACTTCCGGTCGGGGGCGGGATGGCCGATCGTGACGATGCCGATCGGGGAGACGTGATCGGGGATGTCGAGCAGCGTTTTGATCTCCGGCATGCGGTGCGATCCGAGGAAGCCCGCGGCGAGACCCTCGTCGACGGCGGCCAGCAACAGGTTCTGCATTGCCGCACCACCGTCGACCCACCAGTAGGGGACTTGCCAGTTTTCCGCCTTGGCCAGCGGGCCGTCCGGACCGCCTTTGTCTTCCTCCGAGTAGCGGTCGGCGTAGACGTCGGCTGAGACGCCGACGATGACGTGGACCGGGGCCCGTGAGATCCAGGGATCCATGCCCATCCCGACGTAGTCCTCTTCCCCCGACAGCGTGGCGATCTCACGCCTGGTCTCCTCGTCGGTGACGGCGATCAGGAAGACGCCCTGGGAGAACCCGGCGCTCGGGATGCGCATGCCCGCGTCGAGGATCCGATCCAACACTGCTGCGTCGACCGGCTCGTCGGTGTAGTTGCGAACCATCCGCCGTCGACGCACGACGTCGGCGAATTCCACTACAGCTGCCCGAGAGCGGCGATGACGTCCTCGAGCCCGGTCTTGGCGTCGGCGAACAACATCATCGTCCCGTCCTGGTAGAACAGCGGGTTGTCGATGCCGGCAAACCCGGGTGAGAGGCTCCGCTTGAGAACGACCGCCGTCCGGGCCTTGTCGACCTCGAGGATCGGCATGCCGTAGATCGGGCTCCCCGAATCATCCCGAGCCGACGGGTTGACCACGTCGTTGGCCCCGACCACGAGGACCACATCGGTGTTGGGCAGCTTCGGGTTGGAGTGGTCGAGATCAAGCAGCAATTCGTAGGGCACGTCGGCCTCGGCGAGGAGGACGTTCATATGCCCAGGCATCCGCCCCGCCACCGGGTGGATGGCGTATTCGACGTTGATGCCGCGTTCCTCGAGGGCGTTGGCGAGATCGCGCACGGCGTGCTGTGCCTGGGCCACCGCCAGCCCGTACCCCGGCACGACCATCACGGTCTCGGCGTAGGCCAGCGATATGGCGACGTCGTCGGGGCTGGCACTGTTGACAGGGCGGTCACCGGCATCGATCGGCCCGGCCCCCTCGGTACCAAAACCGGCGAACAGCACGTTCGCCAGCGAGCGATTCATCGCCTCGGACATCTGAATGGTGAGGATGAGCCCGGCCGCACCCACCAGGGCGCCGCCGATGATCAGCGCCTGGTTGCCGATCACGAACCCGGCCATCGCCGCGGCCACGCCGGAGAACGAGTTGAGCAGTGAGATCACCACCGGCATGTCGGCCCCGCCGATCGCCATCACCGCCGTGATTCCGAGGATGAAGGTGACTCCGGCGAGGAGCCAGTAGCCCAGCGGCTCTCCAGCCGACACCGCCCAGATCCCGAGGCCGAGGGCGATGGCGGCCAGCACGGCGTTGAACCAGGGGCCTCCGGGGAGCGCTAGCGGGCGCCCGGTGACCAGGCCCTGGAGCTTGGCGTAGGCGACGAAGCTTCCGGAGAACGTCACCACGCCGATGGCGATCGACAACGCCACCGTGATCGCGGTCTCGGTGGCGAATACGCCGTCGGTGGCGAGGATCGCAGTGAACGCGATCAGCGCTGATGCCCCGCCGCCGAAGCCGTTGAAGGCGGCGACGAGCTGGGGCATCGCCGTCATCTGCACCCGCAGCGCCAGGGCGCCGCCGATAGCGCCGCCGATGATCATCCCGACCACGATGATCCACCACACCACATCGGGCTCGTCGATGATGTTGAACACCGTGACCAGGACGGCGAGCAGCATGCCGAGTGCGGCAATGAGGTTCCCCCGCCTGGCGGTTCGGGGCCCGCCGAGGCCGCGCAGGCCGAGGATGAACAGCACCCCGGCTAGCAGGTAGAGGAGCGTGGTGAGGGTCATTCCTGCTTCTTCTTGGGCTTGAACATCTCGAGCATGCGGTCGGTGACGAGGAACCCGCCGACGACGTTGATCGTGGCGAAGATCACCGCAAGCAGGGCGAGGATCGTGGCGGCGGTACCGTCGACGAAAGCGGAAGCGATGATCGCACCGACGATCGTGATGCCGGAGATCGCGTTCGCCCCGGACATCAGCGGGGTGTGCAGGGTCTGGGGAACCTTCGAGATCACCTCGAAGCCGACAAAGGCGGCGAGGACGAACACCACGATCCCCTGGACGAACGCTTCGCTCACGATGCCTCCTCGTCGAGTCCCATGGCCGAACGAGTACGAGGGTGGACGATGCTGCCCTCGTGGGTGATCGTGGCCGGCCCGATCACATCGTCCTCGAGGTCGATGACGATGCCGTCCTCGGTGCGCATTCGCTCGGCGATCTCCTGAAGGTTGCGGGCGTACATCCGGCTGGCGTCCGTGGCGGTGTGGCTGGCCAGGTCGCTCGGGCCGTGGATTGCGACGCCGCCGATGTCGACGATCTCGTCGGGTCGCGACCCGGCAACGTTGCCGCCGGTTGAGGCTGCCATGTCGACGATGACCGCACCGGGGTGCATGGCGGCGACCATCTCCTCGGTGATCAGGCGCGGTGCGGCGCGGCCGGGGATCTGGGCGGTGGTGACGATGGCGTCGGAGTCGGCGACGAACTCGGCGAGGACTTCCTGCTGGCGGGCGGCGGTGTCCTCGTCGACCTCGGTGGCATAGCCGCCCTCATCGGCGGCCTGGGTCGGCGCCTCGACGAACCTGGCGCCGAGGCTCTCGACCTGCTCCTTGGTCTCGGGGCGGATGTCGTAGGCGTGGACGATGGCGCCGAGCCGCTTGAACGTTGCAATGGCCTGGAGCCCGGCTACGCCGACCCCGAGGACGAGGGCGCGTGCCGGGGGGATCGTGCCGGCGGCCGTGACCAGCATGGGGAGGAACTTCGGCGCCTCCGATGCGGCGAGGAGCGCCGCGGCGTACCCGGCGATGTTGGCCTGCGACGAGAGCGCATCCATCGACTGGGCCACGGTGATGCGGGGGATGGCCTCGACGGCGACTGCGGTGACGTTGCGGTCGGCGAGGGCGTCGACCAGGTCGGTGGCGATGAACGGGTCGAGGAATCCGGCGAGCACGGACCCGTCGCGGAGGAGCGAGATCTCGTCATGGGTGGGCGGCCCGACCCGCAGCACGAGATCGGCGCCATGGGCGGTTGCCGGGTCGGGGACGATCGATGCCCCCGCCTCGACGAATGCCTCATCGGGAAAGCCGGCGGCCACCCCGGCTCCGGTCTCGACGCCAACATCCCAGCCCCAGTCGACGAACGTCTTGACCGAACCGGGCACCGCCGCGATCCGGTTCTCCCGGACGGCGTTCTCTTTGGGGATTCCGACTCGCATCGGCGGGCACGGTAACGGAATCCCCGAGCCGACGCGGCAACCATGATCGGGGCTTGCGGTCCGCACGGGCGAGTCTTGCGGGTTATCGTTCCCGGCGGCGGCATAGATTTTCGTCGATCGGCCGCCCGAACCCATGACTAGGTATCTCGCAGGTCGAGTTCTTGCCGGGCTGGTGACCCTCGTCATCTTTGCCACCATCCTGTTCTTCATGGCGGACCTGCTTATGCCGGGAGACTTCGTCACCCGCTTCACCCTGCAGATGAACGATGCACAGCTCGCCGAGCTGCGCAACTTCCTGGGCCTGGACCGGCCGCTGCTGGAGCGATACGTCGACTACATGGCCGGCCTGGCCACCGGAGACCTCGGGCTTTCGTTGTGGGGCGTATCGGTGTCGTCGCTGCTGTGGGCGTTGCTGCCGTGGACCCTGCTGGTGTTCATCGTGGCCATGGGAATCGCTTTCCCTGCAGGGTTCTGGCTTGGCAAGCGGGCCGCCTGGCGATCGGGGACGACCGGCTCGGCCGGCCTCACCGTGGGCTCGGTCGCCCTCAACACAACCTTCCCACCGCTGCTCGTCTTCATTCTCGTCATCGGCGTTGCCCGGCTGACCTCTGGCAACGGGATGAACAGCCTGCATCGGCTCTTCTTGGAGGGGGGACTGACCTCACAGACGGTGTGGTGGATGCTCGGCACCATTGCACTGGTGGCGGTGGCCGTCGCCGCTGCCGGTGTGGTCCTCTCCCGGATGAACAAGCGGCTTCCGATGCCGGTGTGGGCCTCGGTCTTCGTTGTGGGCCCGGTGCTGGTGTGGGCGGCGCTCGGTGTGGCCGGTGACGCCTTCGACATCCTGGTCTACCTGTCACTGCCGATCATCGCGGTCACACTGCTCGCCGTCGGGGAGGTCGTGCTGGTCACCAAGGCCACCACCGGTGCCGCCGCCAGGGAGGATTTCGTGCAAACCGCCAGAGCCAAGGGGGTGGCCGAGCCCGACATCCGCGATCACCACGCCGCCCGCTACGCCGTCCTCCCCACGCTGAGCAAGCTGGCGGTGAGCGTCCCCTTCGTGTTTGCTGGGCTGATGATCGTCGAGGTCTCTTTCGGTTGGCCGGAGGCCGGCACGCTTGGCCTCACGGTTCCCGGTCTGAGCTCGATGCTGTTCAACTCGCTCGAGCAGCGCGACGTCCCGGTGGTCATCGGCGGCCTCTTCGCCATCGGCGTGATCATGCTCGTTCTCCGGCTGTTCCTCGACGTCGCCCACGCCGTTCTCGATCCCAGGATCCGGTACGGGGGGACCGAAGCATGACCGCCGTCGCTGAGCCCGAAGCCGCACCCGCCCCCACCGAGCGAGCCGCCCGCACCCACCAGCGCTATGCGGTGTGGGCCCGGTATCGACAGAGCCGCGCCGGGATGCTCGGACTGGTGCTGCTGCTGGTCTTCGTGCTGATGGCGCTCGCCTATCCGATCCTGATCAGGACCGTGTGGAGCCCGAATCTGTACGACCCCGAATTCGGCCTCGATCTGGTGATCGTCGACAAGGTGGTGGTCGCCGAGGTCGCGGACTCCCAGCGCGAGGTCGCGCTGGCCGCCGCAGTGAGATTCAACCGTACCGTCCAGATCGGAGACACGGTCCGGGGTAGCGTCGGCGCCGGGTTCGGAGCGGCGCACCTGCTCGGTACCGACCACGTGGGCCGGGATATCCTGGCCATGCTGCTGGCCGGAGCCGGACCGGCGCTGGCGATCGCGGTGAGTGCGGCGCTCACCACCGCGGTCGTCGCCCTCACCTTCGCCACGCTCGGAGCCTATTTCAGGGGACCGGTCGACGCCGTCCTGTCCAACACGTCGAACGCACTCCTGTTGCTGCCGGCGCCGCTGGTGATGATCATCGTGGGGACCTCGCGGTATCGAGAGGTGTTCTCCCCGGTCGGGTTCGGGGTTCTGTACGGGTTGCTCGTTGGCGGCGGCGCCGTCGCCGTGGTGATGCGGTCCGAGGCGTTCTCGACGATGAGCAAGGGGTTCATCGATACCGCCCGTGCCTCGGGCGCCGGTTCCGGGAGGATCATCGGAAGGCACCTCGTGCCCAGCCTGCTCCCCCTCGCCTCGGTGTCGATCCTGGTCGGGATCACCGGTGCGATCGTCGCCGACGCCTTCGTCGCCTTCACCGGTTTCGGCCCCAACCGGTTCAGCTGGGGGACGATGCTGTCCTGGGCCATTGCCTTTCCCGATCTGAACGGCCCCGTCCCCACCCCCTGGAACGTGCTGATTGCCGGCGGTCTGGCGATCTCGCTGCTTGCCGCATCGTTCTATCTGGTCGCCATCGGGATTCAGTCCGCCTTCGACACCCCGCAGCGCTGAGCGAGGCCAGTTCCGGCGCGTTATGGTGCGCGGCGGCGGCATGGATTTTCGTCGATCGGCCGCCGGAAACGTATGACCAGGTTTCTCGCAGGTCGAGTCCTCGCCGGGCTGATCACGCTTGTCATCTTCGTGACCATCCTGTTCTTCCTGGCCGAGGTCATCATCCCGGGCGACTACGCCACCCAGTTTGCGCTCGGGCTGGATGGAGCCCAGCTGGCCGAGCTGCGCGCCCGTCTCGGTCTGGATCAACCGCTGCTCGACCGCTACTTCGCCTATATGTCGGGGCTGGTCAGGGGAGATCTCGGCGACTCCGGCAGCGGAGCTTCGGTTTCGGACACGCTCAAGGCGGTCCTGCCGTGGACGCTGCTGATCTTCGTCTATGCGCTGGCCGTGGCGTTTCCCGTCGGTTACTGGCTTGGCAAGGTGGCAGGTTGGAAGTCCGGTGCCAGGGGCTCTGCAGGGCTCACCATCGGATCGGTCGGGTTGTACACGATCTTTCCTCCGCTGCTGGTCTTCCTGCTCGTGATCTTTGTCTCCGGCCTGACCGACAACCAGGGCATGAGCGCGCTGCGGACGATCTTCAATCAGGGCCGCCTCAGCCAGGACACGGCCTGGTTCATGCTGTGGACGCTCGGGGCGTTTGCGCTCGGCATCGGCATCGCCGCGCTGGTTCGGTCGCGGCACGACCGCACGCTCCCTCGCCTGGTCTGGGTGCCGCTGCTGATCGCCGGGCCGTTCATCGTGTGGGCCGCCCTCGGAATGGGCGGCGAGGTTGCCGACATCCTGGCCTACCTGGCGCTGCCGATCGTAGCGGTGATGATCCTCGCCGTCGGCGAGGTCGTGCTCGTTTCCAAATCGACGACGGCGGAGGCGGCGCACGAGGACTTCGTGTTCACCGCGCGAGCCAAGGGAGTGCGAGACAAGGACGTTCGCGACCACCATGTGGGTCGATACGCACTGCTGCCGACGCTGAGCAAGCTGATGGTGAGCGTCCCCTTCATCCTGGTGGGGCTGATGATCATCGAGATCTCGTTTGCCTGGCCAAAGGACGGCGCTTTCGGGATGACCGTTCCCGGGATGAGCTCGGCGCTGTTCACCTCCCTGGAGAACCGCGACACGACCGTGGTCGTCGGTGGCCTGCTGGCGGTCGGCCTGATCGTCTTCGGCACCCGGCTTTTGCTCGATGTGCTCCAGGCCGCCCTCGACCCGCGGATCCGGGTGGGGAGCAGATCGCATTGAGCATCGAGATCACGGCATCGGCCGACAGCCGGGGCGCCCGCCACAAGGCCAGGGGGGCGGTTTGGGGCCGATTCAGGACCAGCGTGCCCGGCATGACCGGCGTGGTCCTGCTGTCGATCTTCGCCGTGATGGCCGTCGCCTACCCCATCCTGACCAGGACCGTCTGGGATCCGAAGATCTATGACCCTGAGACCGGCATCGACATGGTGGCGGTGGAAAAACTCTACGTTGATGAAGTCATCGATCCGGCAACTGAAGTGGGTCGCGTCGACGCCTTTCTCGCCGATCCATTCGCCAAGCCCGGCGACATCGTCGAGGTGATCACCCCTGCCGCAACCAGCCTGCGCCACCCGCTTGGCACCGACCCGTGGGGTCGCGATGTGCTGGCGATGCTGCTCGCCGGAGCCAGCTCGGCGTTTGTGATGGCGATCTTCGCCGCAATCACCACCGCGGTCGTCTCGATCACAGTCGCAGCGATCGCTGCCTATCGAGGCGGCTGGATCGACAACATGCTCTCCAACTTCTCCGGCGCCCTGCTGCTGCTGCCGGTTCCGCTGTTGATGATCATCCTGGGCACGTCCACGATCCAGGAGTCGATCGGACCGGCCCAGTTCGGGTTCATCTACGGCCTGCTGGCCGGCGCCGGTGCGGCTGCCATCGTGGTTCGGACCCAGGCGGTGTCGACCATGCGGCGCCCCTTCATCGATGCGGCACGGGCAACGGGTGCCGGTGGATCACGTATCGTGATCCGCCACCTCGTGCCCCATCTCATCCCGCTGGCTGCGGTGGCGATGCTGATTGGGGTGACCGGTGCCATCGTCGCCGACGCCTTTGTCTCTTTTCTCGCTTATGGCGAGAACCGGTTCAGCTGGGGCGTCATGTTGAACTCGGCGATCCGGTTTCCCAGCCTGCGGGGCCTCTTCGACACGCCCTGGCATGTTCTCATCGTGGGTGGTGTGGCGATCTCGCTGCTGGCGGCGTCGTTCTATCTCGTCGCAATCGGGCTCCACACCGCCTTCGACACCCCGAAATTCAAGCGATGACGAGGTATCTGGCAGGACGCGTGGTCGCCGGCCTGGTAACCCTGTTTCTCTTCGTCACCATTCTCTTTCTTCTCGCCAGGTGGCTGATGCCGGTTCGCGAGGGCTTTTGGGGAGGGTCGGCATGGGACAACTACACGTCCTTCCTCTCCGAGCTTGCAGGCGCCGACATCCTGCGGTCTGCAGCGCGAGGACCGCTGCCCTGGACCCTGCTCATTTTCGTGTTCGCCGTCGGGATCGCCTTCCCGATCGGTCACAA
>Ga0255058_10001845_pt1 | contig 11865 bp, 8 predicted proteins | sample Cases_109_9_MG_FD_188637 | JGI IMG/M metagenome (GOLD analysis project Ga0255058, IMG submission 188637) | Seawater microbial communities from Amundsen Gulf, Northwest Territories, Canada - Cases_109_9 | ecosystem: Environmental > Aquatic > Marine > Gulf | place: Canada: Northwest Territories... | reverse complement strand
GACGTCGCCAGGTTCATGCGCATGTAACCGCCGGAACCGTAGCCATATTTGTAACCATCGTTCAATTGCACGCCGGCGTTTTCCACCAGGTATTTTTCGATCATGTGTTCCGGCTGTATCTCCGCGGTATCGGGTGGTCGCGTCTTGTTTGCCTCGACCGCCATTTCTCGAGCGCCGATCTTTCTGCTCAATGCGCTCATGTCAAGCCAGGCCAGATAAGTGCCCTGCGGTTTTCGCCATTCGACCAGCGGTATTTCCGCTTCAATGAACTGCTGCGCAAAGTCCATATTGCCGTCAATGTACTCCGTTACCTGATCCAGCCAGTCGGCACCTTCGTTGTATGCCATTTCAGAGGCGACAATGCCAAGCGTGTTGACGGTTTCGATGTGTCCGGCGTCCATGATTCTCTGGATGTAATCGGCATTGCCGGAATACATATATGCGCACTTGGTGGCAGCGAGGTTGAATGATTTGCTGGTGGACTTGAACGTAATGCTGTTGCGGACAGCTGCTTCGTTATCCAGCTTTGAGTAAGGCGTGTAAGTGTGGCCTTTGTTGACAAAGTCACAATGGATTTCATCCGCGAATACGACCACCCGGCGCCGCGTGCAGATTTCACCGAGTGTCTCGAGGTCCGCAGCAGACCAGCAGTTGCCGGTCGGGTTGTGCGGGTTGCATAGAATGAGTACGTCGGTGTCATGGTCGATGCGACGTTCGAGGTCTTCGAAGTCCATTTCGTAGCGCCCGTTTACCAGTTTCAGCGGGCTTTCTTCAACCTTGCAGTGTGCTTTGCCGATGATCCAGTAGAACGACGAATAGACCGGTGCCTGTATGATGACTTTGCTGCCAGGCGCTGCAAATGCCCGTAGCGCACTGTGGATGGCGGGTATCACTCCGGTGGAGTTCAGCAGAAGATCGGCATCGATCTCCTCACCATAGCGAGATTTGTTCCAACGCACGATCGATTCTTTATAGGATTCGGGCAGCGTCAGGTAGCCCCAGTTTTCGTGCTGGCACCGTTTCACGAGCGCTTCCGTGACCACGGGCGCCGTCCGGAAATCCATGTCGGCGATACCCATCGGCACGACAATGTTTTCCCGCCCGAAGCGGTCGATCTGCAGGTCCCATTTGTTACAGTCAGTGCCGACCCGGTCGTACGGTTCGTCAAAATTGAACTTGCCATCTGCGCCCTTGTAGCCCTGGACGGCAGTTGTGGCGGAGCTGGCCGTACCGACTGCGCCCGCCAGCGCGGTCATTCCGGCGCCTTTAAGAAACGCCCTGCGATTCAACACCGATAGTTGCGACATTCGTCTTCCCCCCAAGGATAAACGCAATGGCTGTTATTTGGCCGAAGCTGACTTCCGCTGTGCAATTGTGATCTCGCTTAACTCGCCGTTCTTGTCACTGAGGTCGCCGTCACCGGCCGGATAACGATTGAGCGACAGAATATAGGCCAGGATATCGACATAGTCTTTCTGCGGCAGCGCGCCCGGGTTGCTCTCCGGCATCGAGGCGCTCATGACGGTGTTGAACACGCCCAGCGATTGACCGTCCCATGCCTTGAATACCGGTCTGAAGTATTTCTTGTCGTGGCAGATCAGGCACTGGTCCTTATACAGTTGCTCTCCTACTTTTGCCTGAGCTTTGGAGTACACCGCATCGTTCGTTGTACGGGGATCCGCGCTTGCAGCGGCGGCGATGGTCAAGCCGATTATTGTGCTTGTTAGACGTAGCATTGACATTGCAATTTCTCTAATGAGTGATTTGCGTGGCGCATCCTGATCAGGATTATTCCTCGTACAAGGCCATCGCCGTGAGCCTTGGGCCGGTTTGCAGCAGCACATACTGTTTGCCGTCATGCATGTAGGTCATCATACCGTAGGAACTCCGCTCCGGTACCTCGACCTTGGCCAATTGCTCACCCGTCGCCTTGTCGAGCGCGTAAAGATAAGGTGTGTCATCGCTGCCGTTGCCCGCATAGATCAGCAGTGTCCTGGTTACCGTCATCTGTGCGACGCGCACACCGTTACCCGTATTCGGAATGTCCATGCCCTGCAGGTCCGCATGATTCAAGACTCTCTCGGGCGTTTCACCGACCGGTATCCACCACAGGTGCTCACCGGTATTCATGTCGATTGCGGTGATACGGCTATAAGGCGGCTTGAACATGTTCAAGCCGTCGGGACCCTGAACTGCCCCATAGCCGGGGAGTACGACGTAGTCCGCGATCGTGGTGCCGGTCGGATTGTCGAGCAGCGCATCTCTTTCGATGCCCGGTGCCGGGATGCGGTACGAGCAATGCTTGCGTGATGTGACATACAGAATTCCGCTCGCCGGATCTGCCGCCGCCGGACCGTCGATATTCATGCCGCCGATATCGCCCGGGCACCAGAGCGCCGCTTTCTTCCCCAGATCGTTGTCCCTGTGCAACGGCGGATTGAACAGTGGCCCGATTTCGTATTCCTCGAGGATTTCTACCATCCTCTGTCGCAACTCCGGTGTGAAGTCGATCAGATCGTCGTGAGTCAGGCCCTGGTTGTCGAACGGAGCCGGCCTGGTCGGAAACGGTTGTGTTTCCGACAGCTTCTCACCCGGTATTCTGGATTTCGGTACCGGGCGCTCTTCGATCGGCCAGATCGGTTCACCGGTTTCGCGGTTGAAGGTATAGGCGAATGATTGCTTGGTGACCTGGACGACGATCGGGACGGTCTTGCCGTCCATGTTGACGTCCAGTAATACGGGCGCAGTCGGTGTGTCATAGTTCCATATATCGTGATGCACGATCTGGAAATGCCATTTGCGCTCGCCGGTTTTCACGTCGAGCGCGATCAGGCTGGTGCTGAACAGATTATCGCCCGGGCGGAAACCGCCGTAAAAATCCAGCGTGGCGCCATTGGTCGGGACATAAACGATGCCGCGTTCCTGGTCAGCCGCTAACGGTGCCCAGGAAGAGATGTCACCGGTCCATTTCCAGGCGTCGTTTTCCCAGGTTTCGTGACCGAATTCTCCCGGCCCCGGCAGCACGTTGAATTTCCACAGGAATTCACCAGTACGCGCATCGTAACCCAGTATGTCACCCGGCACGTTTTCGATGCGTGACTGGTTGTAACCCTGCTCTGCGGAATTGCCGACAACAACGACACCGTTGACGACGATTGGCGGCGATGATGAGGTAATGTAGCCCTTCTCCAGCGGAATGCCGTCATACGGATCGTACTCGTGGCCCAGGTCTGCCAGCAGATCAACGACGCCGGTCTGCGGAAAGCCGTCGATTGGCACCGGTTTGCCGAATCCCTCCAGCGGCACGCCGGTTTCGGCATCCAGGGCGGTCAGGAAAAACGCCGGCGAAATGATGTAGATGACGCCTCGGCCGTCGACTTCGTGGTAGGCGATGCCTTTGCCGTAATCCTTGCGCATGGAATATTCCCAGCGCGCCGTATTCGGCTCCCGGTAAGACCAGATCGTCTCGCCCGAACCCGGATCGATAGCCACCACGTGCCGGCGTGGACCGGCCACGGTGTAGAGTTTGCCGTTGACGTAACTTGGCGTGGACCGGCCGCTCGCCGCGTTGAAACTTGAACCGTCCCAGATCCATGCTTCCTCCAGATTTTCGAAATTCCCGGCGTTGATCTGGTCGGCCGGCGAGTAGCGGGTGTGGTGCGAATCACCACCCAGGTACTGCCACTGGCCGTCAGAGGTGCCGGGGCCTTCTGCGAACGCGGAGGACGACGCTTCAGCAGCATCCTCCGTGGGTCCCGATTGTTGTGTGCAGGCTGCAAGTGCCGCTGCCAGCAGCACCGCAGTCACGGCAGCCGGCCACTCGCGAGTGATCGAAACGAATTGAATAGTTTTCATTGTTGTTCCCCCTGAGCGCAGGATACTCCACGGATCGGGAATAGAAAACCACTTCGTCGGAAAGTATTTTCCTTTAAAAAGCAAGGATTTATAGAAGGCCCCGAGCATCGTGTTGGCGGCTGCCGCTGTTTGTAGCAGTATGATCCCGATTCATACGGAGGCGGAGATCGGAGCGGAGTAGCAGAACCTGTCTCGCAATTAAAGCGCTACTCCAGGTCCCCGGGCAACATCGGTGACGACAACATGTGTTCGAATTTCTGCCAGCGGGCAGCCTGATCCGATGCATCGCGCTCGACGTATTGACGCACCATGTCTTTTCCGAGGTTGTAGTTGATGACATAGCTGCGATAGGTATCGAAAAACTTGGTCCGTTGCATCGCCCGTTCTTCGGAATTCAGCGAATAGCTTACCAGCCATTGTGCGGCCTCGTTTCTGTCGATGTCGCCGTTCAGGTAATCACGCGCTGCTTCATTGCCGGCGTAATTAAGTTGGCCCAGCAAATCCAACAACTGGTAATAACGATCCGCTTCCGCAGCGTCGAGGCCGGCCAGCGGGAACAACTCCCGCCGCTCGAATTCAATCCGTTCCTCGCCTGGAAACGCGAGATCGATGCCATAGTTGCCGCTGCCCTCTGCAATCAGCGACTGCGGGCTGAACAGTGGATAGAGGCTGTATTCGACCCAACCCAAGTCATCGACCAGGTTTTTCTCGAGCAGTGCATTGAATGTGTGGTGGCCCGGATAACCCTCGTGACAACCGAGATCGACTGCACGGCTGATAAAGATCGGCAGGTCCGTATTGATCTGGATCAGGCTTTGCGCATTGCCCTGGTACCAGTTGTAGCCCGACCAGGGTTTATCGCTGACGTACTCGAGCGTGAACGACTCATTGTCCGGCAAATCGATGTGCTTGAGCGTGCGCCGGCGGCATTCCGCAATCGCGGCGTCGAAAACAGCAGTCAGTCTGTCTTTGGGGATGACAAACTGATCCTGAAAATCGTTGACACGCGCCGACAAATCATCTTCGCCGGGCAGCAGTGCATCGATCTGCGCCAGGATGGCGTCGAAATGTGCAGCTTCGTAGTCGGGCGCCTCGGTGCCGAACAGCAACCGCGACTCCTCATCGAACGGCATGGTCTGGCCCTGGTTCAGCAGGATACGGGTGCGCAGCGCCCCCAGACGGTGAATAAGCCCCTCGATGCGGGCATGCCGCGGAGAATCCGCAGGCAGGTCCTGCAGTTCGTTGATCATGGCGGCGGCTTGCGCGTCGATTTCCGCCAGCGGTAGCTGCGATTCTGCGGCCGCCGCGGTGATTTCCGCGGGGCCGAAGTAGGCATCTACATGCGCGCCGTCGTGCAGGCCCATGCTGAGTTCGAGGAACAGGTAATTCCGCGCCAACTCGTCCAAATCGGCGGTCCCTGACGCAGGGGACGCGGTCGGGTCATATTTGCCGCCACAGGCAGCGCAAAGCATTACGCTCAGAATTCCGATAATTCGAAGTTTCATTGTTGGTTTCCGCGGTTAAACTAGAGGTATCGGTGCGGATCGAGCGCACGATGGCGAGAGCATAGCAGCCGTGGCACGCTATGCGAATAACCCCTTTGCAGCGGGTGACAGATGATGCAGAGAGAATCGACTGGGTGGCTGATTCCGGTGCTCCTGGCTATAGGTGCTGCCGGCGCGCTCTGGTACTACTGGTTCGAGATTAGCAAGACGCCGCAGGTCGTCGAGCAACCACAGGTCGCCGCGCCGCAACCGTCGGTCGAAGAACGTACCGGCCCGATACACCCGCTGGCCGGCACCGAACCGGCTGGTGATCGTCCCGAATTGCGGCCATTGCCGCCACTGCACGAAAGTGACGCCTATTTCAAAATGGAGCTGTCGGATCTGTATGGGGAAGCGGTTGCCGATCTTCTGGCGGAAACCGGACTGATCGAACGCATCGTGGCCACGGTCGACAACCTGCCGCGCGCTCATGTGGCGGAGAGAATCCGGCCGGTTGGCCGGCTCAGCGGCCAGTTTTCCATCGACAACGAACTGGCAAGCGGCGAGTTCGAACTCAGCCCGGACAATTTTCGCCGCTACGACATGCTGGTCGAGATCGTCACAAGGGCAGATCTGGACCAGCTCGAGAATATGTACCGGCGCTTTTATCCGCTGTTTCAGGAAACCTACATCGAACTCGGTTATCCGAACGGCTATTTCAACGACCGCCTGGTCGAAGTGATCGACCACCTGTTGGAGACGCCGGAACCCGCGGAACCGCTCTTGCTGGTGCGGCCGCATGTCCTGTATGAATTTTCGGACCAGGACCTGGAAGACCGGTCGAGCGGACAGAAGCTGCTGCTGCGGATGGGCAATGAGCATGCCGGCAACATAAAACAGGTTCTGCTTGAGCTGCGCGAGCGAATAGCAGAGCAAACAGATTAGTTGTGGGGGACCTGGTTTTGGGGGAGATCTGATGCGACATTTCGTACTCGCGTTGCTGGCCGTGGCGGCCACAGCCGTCGGTGCCGACGCTGTCATCCTGGGATTCGATAAATCCGGCAGCCGCCTGCAACGATCTGTGGAAGCGGATTTTGACAGTTACCTGGATGCCGGCGATCTCGACCAGTGGTTGCGACGCCTGTCGGCCAAACCCCATCACGTCGGCTCTGCGTACGGTAAGGAAAATGCCGAATTCATTGCTGGCCTGTTCGAGTCCTGGGGCTATGACGTCGAAATAGACGAGTACCGGATCTTGCTGCCGGTTCCGAAGATCAGGGAAGTGGAGCTGCTGTCACCGACTCGTTTCAGCGCATCCCTTGACGAAGATTCCCTGTCAGAAGACCCGAGCACCTCGGTGCGGGACGAACTGCTGCCGCCGTACAACGCGTTTTCGATCGACGGTGAGGTCGAGGGCGACCTGGTATTCGTCAACTACGGAATACCGGAGGATTACGAGACCCTGGAGCGCCACGGCATAGACATCAGCGGCAAGATCGCGATTGCAAAGTACGGCAAGTCCTGGCGCGGCATCAAGCCGAAACTCGCGGGGGAAAAGGGCGCGATCGGGACAATTATTTACTCTGATCCGGCCGATGACGGTTACGCCAGGGGCGATGTCTATCCGCAAGGGCCGTTCAAGCATGAGAGCGGCGTGCAACGCGGTTCCGTCATGGACATGCCGACCTATCCCGGCGACGTGCTGACGCCGGGGGTCGGAGCGACGGAGCGCGCCCGGCGCTTACGCCGCGAAGATGCGCCGACCATCACGAAAATTCCGGTTTTGCCGATGTCATGGCGCGATGCGTTGCCATTGCTGTCCGCCATGGGCGGCGCCGTGGTACCCGGGGAATGGCGTGGCGCTCTGCCCATCACCTATCATCTCGGTCCTGGTCCGGCGCGGGTGCGGCTCAAAGCGGAGTTCGACTGGCAGTTGGTCACTGCCTACAACGTCATTGCGAGGTTGTACGGCAGCGATTATCCGGACGAGTGGGTAATTCGCGGCAACCATCACGATGGCTGGAATCACGGTGCATCGGACCCGTCCTCGGGCATGGTGGCACTGTTGGCGGAAGCGAAAGCCGTCGGCATGCTGGCGAGTTCCGGCACGGCGCCGAAGAGGACCATCGTGTACGCCGCCTGGGACGCTGAAGAGCCCGGGCTGATCGGTTCTACCGAGTGGGCAGAGGACCACGCGAAGGACCTCCGGGAGCATGCCGTTGCGTATCTGAATACCGACGCCAACAGTCGTGGCTTTGTCAGCATCGGCGGCAGCCACACCCTGGAACGTTTTTTCAATCAGATTATCGACGACGTGAACGATCCGCGACTGGACATGTCGCTGAAGGATCGAAAGCGTGCTTACCTGCGGCTCAACGGCGAAGACGAAAGGACCCGCGAGGAAGCCGGAACTCGCGACGATCTGCGAATTTTCCCCATGGGCTCGGGGTCCGATTACACGCCGTTTCTGCAACACCTGGGCATCGCCTCCGCCCACATCAGTTTCGGCGGCGAGGGTGATGGCGGTAGTTATCACACGCTTTACGACACTTACGAGCACTACACGACCTGGCGGGATCCGGGACTGGTCTACAGCCTCACGCTGGCGCAGGTCGCGGGCCGCGCAACGTTGAGGCTCGCCAATGCGCCGCGCTTGCCGTTCGAGTTCCAGGCCTTCGCGGATAACGTGGCTCTGTACATTACCGAACTCGAACAACTTGCCGGCGAAATGCGTCGGGAGACCCGGGAGCAAAACGAAAAAATTGCGAGTGGCGTTTATGCTGCTGCGCTGGATCCCACCAAGACCCTCGGTCCGCCGAAAGAGCAGGAAGCGGTGCCGTATTTCAACCTGGCGCCATTGAAAAACGCGCTGGCGCGGCTGGAGGGCGCCGCTGACGCTTATGCTGATTCTGTTACCGACGCTGCGCCCGCATCAGCGGAAATCAACAATCTCCTTTTTACCAGCGAAAGGCTTCTGACACGCGATGCCGGTCTTCCCGGCCGCCCCTGGTACAAACACCAACTCTATGCGCCGGGTTTCTACACCGGTTATGGCGTGAAAACGATTCCGGGCGTGCGCGAGGCTATCGAGCAACGTGAATTCGGCGCGGTTGAGGCACAGATCGAGCTTGCGGCCGAGGTGCTGAACGATATGTCACAGCGTATCGAAGTGCTGGCCGCCGGCGGCGAATAATGCGCAGGTCTTGAACAACGGTTATGCACCGAGGCCAGCGTCGCAAATCAGCTCTGGCCGTCTGGCTTGCGCCGCCGGCGCCGATTGGCCATGGTTGCTGTGGCAGCGGCAGTGAAGACACGCAGATAACGATTCGTCATCAGTCCGCCGACCTCCCGATAGACGATAAACAGGCCGCTGCCGATGATGATCAGCCCGCCAGCCAGTACCCAGCGATCCGGGACTTCGTCCCAGATCAGGTAGCCGGCAACTGCGGCACCGACCAGCGCGGTGTATTCGAATGGCGCCAGCATGGCGGGTGGGGCCCTTCGGTAAGCCCCCACGACGCCAATCCAGGCAGCTGACGAGCACACGCCGGCCAGCACAAAGAAAAACCAGCCGGAGGCAGTTGCCGTCACGTAGTGACCGGGCACCAGGAAACTCGAGACAACAATTGGCCCGGCAACGACATAGACCGATAATGCAAAGCTCGACTCGGCAGCAGCAAGCTTGCGAGCGGTAATGGCGAGAAACGCATAACAAATCGCGGCAGCGATTACCGCGAGCGACGCTGCATCAACGAGACCCGCACCGGGGCGCAGTATGATCAGCACACCGCAGAACCCGACGATTACCGCCATCCAGCGCCGCCATCCAACGTGCTCCCCCAGTAGCGGCACGGACAAGGCGGTGACGATCAACGGTGCGGTAAATGCCAGCGTCAAAGCGTTAACCAAGGGCATGTACTTGAGGCCGTAGAAGAACCCGAACATGGCTCCGGTCGCCAGAATCGTGCGCAACAAGTGCCACGGCCAGCGGCTTGTTACCAGGCTTGCGAAGCCGCCATACCACCTTGCGATCGAGATGAAAATCAACAACCCGAAGACGCTGCGAAGAAATACGAACTGTTCCAGTGAATAATCAGCGAGCAACCACTTGGCGCAAAGGTCCAGTCCAAGACCTGCGCTTACGCCCAGCATGAGGAAAGCGACGGCTGCGGGATACGAATCCTGTGGTGGCTGATAAGTCATGTTCGTCGGTTCAATGAAAAAATGCCACGGACATTTGCCGCGGTACTGTCATGCCCGTTCAGGCGCGGTTCAGAAAACCGCGAAAAAATTCAGCTTCGATTCATCGTCACTGATCTTTAATGGCACCAGGCAACATTATTGTGCTTAGAGGTGAACGTGATGTCTACAAGATCTGCGACAACAAATTCGCGCTGGCTACACTTGATATCCGCCATTGTGGTGCTGCTGGCAATTTCAGTTTCCACGGAAGGACTGGCCGCCACGGAAGGCGGCAACCCGGTGGAGTCACAGCCCGAGAAACGTTCCTCCGTTACCAGCCAGATCGGCAAAGGTGGCCGGAGTGGTAACGCCGACGGTCGTTCGACTACAGACGAATACGACGCGCTGCGAACGGGCGGCGAGCGTAGCAACAGAACCATCAGGCAACTGTCGTCCAAGTTCGACAGTACTGTCTCGGCAGCTCAAAGCACGTCTTTCGACTTCTGGATCTATGACGCCAGTGTCATACTGTTTTCAGACGATGACAATGACGGCCATTTCTACGGCATCGATTTACTGTTCGATGCCGATACTGTGTACAGCGTCGCCGAGGTCTATGCCGTGGTCTACCTGAGTTATGAAGGCGGGCCGTGGAACGAATACGCAGTCACAGAGGACTTCAGTATCTTCGGCGCGAGCAGCAGCGATGAATATGTGCTGATCACCGAGCTGATGTCCGGTTACCCGACTGGCGATTACGACCTTCTGATCGAAATGTTCGACGCCTACGACGGCAGTTTCCTGGCCGGGTTCGGTCCGGGGGATACGCCCGAGCTGGCGTTCCTGCCGCTGGAAGACTTCAACCGTGATGAGCCGGTGGTGACTGAAGTTTCCGTAGCCGTAAGTCACGGCAGCGGCGGTGGTAGCGCGGGCAGCGCGTTCATCGCAGCGCTCTTCACGCTGATTCTGCTGCGACAACGGTGCCGGTGTTGACTTGTTTGACTTATTGAACAGCGGCACCGCTTGCCCGGTTCGTTTATGATCGCTCCCACGATCGGGTAACGGGCCGGGGTACAGCGTGAGAATCAACAAACGAGACTTCTTGAAGTTATCCGCTGTCGCCACCGTTGCTGCAGCAGCTACGGCGGAGGGCGCGGCAGACCACAAGTCGCAGCTCATTCCGATTACCGGGGACGCCAAGCCGATCGGTGTTGCGGAACGAAAAGCGCGAATCGGCAGGGCGCAGGCGCTGATGGCCGAGCATGATATCGATGCCCTGCTGCTGGAACCTGGATCCGCAATGTTGTACTTCAGCGGCGTAAGCTGGTGGCGCAGTGAACGTCTGACCACGGTTGTAATACCCAGGGAAGGGGAAATCGGGATCGTTACTCCATATTTCGAGGAACCGAGCGTGCGGGAGTCGATGACTTTCGGAGATGATGTTCGTACCTGGCACGAGCACGAGAATCCGTTCGAGCGTGTCACCGGTATTCTGCAGGATCGGGGTCTGCAGAAAGGTGCGATCGGTCTGGAAGAAACCGTGCGTTATTTCGTGGTTGACGGGCTGCAACGAGCGGCCCCGGAGTTTGCGATCAAATCGGCGTCACCGGTGACCCTGGGATGCCGCATGTACAAATCCAATAACGAGCTGGCATTGATGAAAAAGGCGAGTGAAGTGACTTTGCGCGCCTATGAGCACGTGTATACGAATCTCGAACTCGGCATGATGCCGGCGGACGTCAGCGCGATGATGCAGGAGGCGCAAACTGACCTGGGTGGCGTTGGTATCTGGAACATGGCTCTGTTCGGGCCGGCGAGTGCCTATCCGCATGGTACGAGTCAGTCGCAGGAAATCAAGGAAGGGCAGATTGTGCTGATGGACTGTGGCTGTTCAGTGCACGGTTATCAGTCCGATATCTCCCGTACCTTCGTATTCGGCGAACCGACCGCGCGGCAACGCGAAGTCTGGCAGACGGTGCGCAAGGGCCAGCAAATCGCATTTAATGCGGCGCAGCCCGGCAATGCCGCTGGCGCGGTGGATGATGCGGTGCGCTCGCATTACGAGTCACTTGGGTACGGACCGGGATACGCGACGCCAGGACTAAGTCACCGTACCGGTCACGGCATCGGCATGGATGGGCACGAAAGAGTCAATTTCGTGCACGGGGAGCAGACTCGGCTGGCGCCGGGCATGTGTTTTTCCAATGAGCCGGGTGTTTATATTTTTGACGAATTCGGCGTGCGCCTCGAAGATTGCCTGTACATCACGGAAGACGGCCCGGCATGGTTCACGGTGCCGCCCGACAGCCTGGACGATCCGATTGGCAAGATGGGATAACCGGTG
>Ga0255058_10001844_pt1 | contig 11874 bp, 12 predicted proteins | sample Cases_109_9_MG_FD_188637 | JGI IMG/M metagenome (GOLD analysis project Ga0255058, IMG submission 188637) | Seawater microbial communities from Amundsen Gulf, Northwest Territories, Canada - Cases_109_9 | ecosystem: Environmental > Aquatic > Marine > Gulf | place: Canada: Northwest Territories... | reverse complement strand
TAGTAAGATAGAGAGGAGGATTTAAGGTGAAGAATTTACTAAAGAGATTGACAAAAGATGAGATGGGAGCGACAGCAGTAGAGTACGGTATTATGGTCGCATTAATCGGAGTAGCAGTTGTAGTAACTGTTGGGCTCCTAGGAACACAGCTAAACTCGGTGTTTCAGAACGTTGTCACCGCAATTGGTGGGTGATGAAGATGAGGTGACTTCCCGAGAAATCGGGAGGTCACCACTTTTACCTTAGAGACAGTGATGAATAAAACAAGGGCACTAATCAAAAAAGAAAAAGGAGCAAGTACCGTTGAGTTCGCGATAATACTTCCGGTACTAGTAACTATTTTGGTTGGAATATTTCAGCTTGGGATAACCTTCAACGGCTATTTGGCGATTACCCATGCCGCCAGGGAGGGCGTCAGGCAAGCCTCAGTCGGAAATTACGACGAGCAGATGGTCCGTTCGGATTCACATCCCGTAAATCCTACCAGTGTCAGTCTCTCATATCCTGAGGGTGAAGGTCACGGACTACCTGTCAGAGTTACTGTGAGTTACGATCTTCCGCTGTCGATCCCTTTCTTTGGAGAGCGGATTATACCCCTTGTTAGCCATGCAGAGATGAGGGCTGAGACGTTATGAGAGACGAAAGGGGAGCGGTAACCGTAATTACATCCATAATTATCAGCGCGATCATCGCCGGTATGGCGATAGTCGCTGACATCGGCTTTCTATATCAGGAGAAGAGACAGCTGCAGACCGCTGTCGATTCAGCAACACTTGCGGGAACTATGGAGCTTGCAGAGGGTGGAAGTCAGCTGGATGCCGAAGCTATCGCATCTGTCTACTTAAGTAAAAACACAAATGTACCACCGTCACAGATAGAGTTTATGTATCCCGCAGAAAATGCTTTTTCTGTACGTTCTCAAACTAATAGAGATATATTTTTCGGACAGATCTTCGGGATAAGCGATGCCAAAGTGGAAGCGTCGGCAGTCGGTAAGTACGGAAATGCCAGCGCAGTAGGCGACCTAGTACCGATAGCTGTTCCAGCTTCAAAGATACCTGGTCATATCGGTCCTGAAAATCTTGCAACTTTCGAATTTGGCGAAGATCGACCACTTGATCCATTCTCGATCTCATATGAACAAGTCGGAAATATGGTCACTTATACAATGAGTTATATAAATACAAGAAATAACTCCGTTAACCTGGAACTATGGTCTCCTCTTGCAAGCGGAGCCACATATGTCGATGGGAGTGCATCCAGCGCCGGAGTTTTCGATGGTGTAGACGTAAGATGGTCCTTTAACGGCATTACATCAGGAGACAACAGAACAGTTACTTATATTGTTCAAACGACTTCAAATCCGGCAACGACAGCTTTTGCCGACAATGGCGTAGGCCAAAACGAGCAAGCATTCGATAAAAATTCTCAAGAAGGCTACTTTTGGTTAACGGATTTTAATGGTGGCCCCAACGGGGTTCCGGAACTTGCCGATTGGATCGTGGGCGGCTATCCGGAGTTGGTATCTGTTGGAAATGTTGCAAGCGGACCCGGAGTGAACGCTACCCTTGGTTCAGCTTTAGATGCAAGACTAAGCGCTAAACCTGAGATGATATTACCGGTATACGACTATACAGAGGGTAGTGGCAATAACGGCATTTATCATGTTACAGGTTTCGCAAAATTTATTTTGATCGGTTTTGAAGTAAACGGTAACCCAAAGTCATTGACCGGTTATTTTATAGACGGAGCGGTGGCGCCCGGCTCCGGTTTACCAGGTGCCGATGATTTCGGAGTTCAAGCTATCTGGCTTACAGAATAGGAGATGAAAAAGAATGAACGTTAAAGTAAGAAACACGACCATCGCAATTGTTCTAGCAGTAATCAGCACATTGATACTTACATCGTATTTAAATACTTTAAGAGCTGAGATAACCGATGGATCTGAGATTGTAAAAGTATATGTAGCCACAGCTCCTATTCCTGCCGGAACGGCTGAAGCTGAACTTCTTTTAAAGGCCGAGCTTACAGAGATGCCTAAGAGATATATCGCGGGAGATGCGATTACTAGTGAGGCTGATATAAAAGATAAGTCACTTGTCGTCTCGATGACCGAGGGTGAGCAACTAACAAAGAATAAACTTAGAAGAGAGTCCGTCTCTGATGTCTCTTATCTAATCGCCGGCGAAAAAGTAGCGATGTCTATTCCCATTGACGAGGTTATTGGTGTATCGGGAAATGTAAAGGCAGGGGATAAGGTTATGATCCTTGCTACGCTCTCACCCGGTCCCGGAGGAAAAGATATGACCAAGGTCATGTTAAGTGGAGTCGAAGTACTTCAAAGCTCCGGTGACTCAAGGACTAACGGCAAGGTCCCAGCGTCAGGTGGAATAAAGAAAACGCTTACGATCGCCGTAACCCCTGCCCAAGCGGAGAAAGTAGTCTTTGCACAAGAAACTGGCAAGTTATGGGTAGCTCTCCTGCCGGCAGACGGATCAGGCAGCTTCGGTAATTCCAGCGGTCAAAGCATTGATACGCTTTTTAAATAGGTGATGTGAAATGACAATAAAACTAATGGTATCTGATCCGGACAGGTTATTTTATAAAGAGGTAGAGAGTGAGTTTAGTTCGATACTAATCTTGGACCTGATAAATGGTCCGGCTAATCCGGAGTTGTTGTCAAAATATATTAAGAAAGAAGACCCGGAACTATTACTCCTTGGTCCCGGATGGGATGAAAACGATCTTAAAAAGAGCGTTAGAGAACTTAATGCCAATAATCCGGAACTTACGATAATAGCAGCTGTCGCAGGTGGCGATGAGCTTTCAAAAAAATTGATCGAAGCGGGTGCTAAAGAAGTCATAAAAGTACCGATCGAGAGCGCCAAGCTGCTGCAGACGATACAGAAGTGTCTAAAGACGGATGGCAAACCGGTAAAGCAGGAGAAGAAGAGAGAAGGCGGAAAGATCATTACCGTTTTTAGTACAAAAGGGGGGGTAGGAAAGACGGTTGTTGCTATAAATGTAGCGGTAGGGATCTCTAAGAAGGAGAGTTCCGAGGTTGTGATTCTAGATCTTGATCTGCAATTTGGAGATGTGGGAGTGATGTTGAAACAATCTCCTAAATATACGATCTACGACCTTGTATCTAGCGGTGAGGATGTTGATAAGACAAGAGTTAAATCAATATTGACTGATTATTCAAGTAACCTAAAAACCCTTCTTGCTCCTCTCCAACCTGAACTCGCCGATCTTGTCCTACCAAAGACAGTTACGCCGACATTAACAGCCCTTAGACAGCTCGCTGATTATATAGTTATCGATACGCCCCCGTTGTTTAACGACAATATTTTAAGTGTTTTGGACCAGTCAGATCACGTCATCCTTGTTAGCACGATGGATCTTCCTTCAGTTAAGAATATAAAGTTATGCCTTCAAACGATGAAGTTGTTAGGGTATCCGCAAGATAAAGTAAAACTGATATTAAATAGGGTTGAGAAAGGGATTGGTCTATCCGTTGAAGAGATCGAAGATTCATTAAAGATGAAAATATCTCAGACTATTCCAAACGACAAGACAGTGCTCTTATCGGTGAACAAAGGCGTCCCTGTCATTGAGGAAGCGCCCAAGTCTCCATCGGGTATGAGTTTATCAAAATTATCGGATATTTTATTAAAGAAAAAAGAAAAGGAGCTGTTGAGCGCATGATAAACGGGAGGAACAATGTCGCTTCATGAGAGACTGACGAACGAAAAACGTGAGTCCACCGAAGAGCAAGTAATTGCATCAAGAAAAGATTTTTTGAACGAGCTGACTCAAAAGATCCACAGCAATGTAATCTCTGCTCTAGGGGGAGAGCTTTACGAGAAGGATATCTCTGTAGATGAGATCAAAGAGAGAGTAAGAGAGAAAGTCGAAGAGATGATCAGAGAGGAGAGTACACCCCTTACAACTCTGGAACAAGATGATCTGATAGATCAGATATCCAATGACGCCTTGGGATATGGTCCTCTCCAGCCGTTATTAGCCGATGATGAGATAGATGAGGTTATGGTTAATGGTTACGAAACGATCTACGTTGAGAAAAAAGGTAAGATCTCTAAAATAGATGCCTCATTTATCGATGAAGACCATTTAAGAAGGATCATCGATAAGATAGTCGCCCAAGTGGGAAGAAGGATCGATGAAAGCTCCCCGATGGTAGATGCCCGTCTCCCCGACGGTTCAAGAGTGAATGCCATAATAACTCCCTTGGCAATCAAAGGATCAAAGCTGACCATCAGAAAATTCGCAAAAGATCCTTTTACAATTGATGATTTGATCAGATTTTCAACTCTAAATGAACAGGTTTCCGCTTTCTTGGACGCTTGCGTAAGAGGTAGGCAAAACGTGCTTATATCCGGGGGAACTGGAAGCGGCAAGACGTCTACATTAAATGTTCTCTCTGGTTTTATACCGGCTGAAGAGAGGATCGTAACAATCGAGGACTCGGTAGAGCTACAGTTGAACCAGGAACACGTGCTTCAACTAGAATCCAGAATGGCAAACATCGAAGGCCGGGGAGAGGTAACTATTAGGGACCTTGTAAGAAACTCTCTTAGGATGAGACCCGATCGTATAGTTGTCGGAGAGGTAAGAGGCGGCGAAACGCTCGACATGCTTCAAGCGATGAATACCGGTCATGATGGTTCGCTCTCAACGGTCCACGCAAATAGCCCAAGAGACGTTATCTCGCGACTGGAGACGATGGTATTGATGTCCGGGATGGATCTTCCAATTAAAGCCATCAGGGAGCAGATTGCTTCAGCAATCGATCTGATCGTCCACCAGTCAAGGCTAAGAGATGGTTCCAGGCACATCACTCATGTTACTGAAGTACAAGGCATGGAAGGTGACGTCATTACATTGCAAGACATCTTCCTCTTCGATTTCTCAAAAGGAAGAGACCAGAATGGAAAATTCATCGGTGATCTGAAGGCTACCGGTATTAGGCCGAAATTCGTTCAACAGCTTGAAGATATGGGGATCGAAGTACCGCTTGAGAGTTTTAAGTTGCAGTATATTCTGAGGTGATCAAATGCTTTATCTAGCCATTATAGTTTTTTTCATAAGCTTATATCTGATATTTAACGTGATCTTTAATATCTTTTTTCCGTCCAGGACTAATCTGGATCAAGCTCTTGACGTGTACGAGCAGGCCTGGGAGAACAACTATGGAAAACATGAGAAAAAAAAGACAAGCGGTCTGTTATCAAAGTTACTGGATCTAACGAAAAGAATCGGTTTCAGATCCTTTATAGGAGATAAGTTGGAAAGAAGCGGAGTAGAAGTAGACACCGGTCGATTCATCCTCTTTCATCTGACGATCGTTATAAGCGTCGGACTTATGACGATGATATTTAAAGGCGGGATATTTATGGTGCTGGTGATGATATTTATATCAGCGTATACCCCGCTTATGGTTTTAGACTTTTTAAGATCCAAAAGAGAGAAGCTTTTTAATGAGCAATTACCGGAAGCGCTACTTCTTATCTCCGGATCGCTTAGGGCAGGTTACAGTTTTATGCAATCTGTGGATACGATCGTAAAAGAGATGCGACCGCCTATGTCTGATGAGTTTAAGAAAGTACTGTCTGAGGCCCGACTTGGTCAACCTGTTGAGCAAGCCCTTGAAAAGATGGCAGCAAGATTTGAAAGCATGACTTTTAAATGGGTCGTGATGGCGGTCAAGATACAAAGAGAGATCGGCGGAAATCTAGCTGAGGTTTTAGACATTCTTGCCGCTGCGATTCAGGAACGTGATCAGGTAGACAGGCAGGTGAAAGTGCTTACTGCAGAGGGGCGGTTGTCAGCACTTATCCTGTTCTGTCTGCCTTTTTTTCTTGGAACTCTTCTCTTTATTCTAAATCCGGGATATATCTCCCTTTTGTTTACAAACATGGCCGGCCTTATTGTGGTAGGAATGTCACTTGCCCTAATGGGACTCGGAGCTATATGGCTTCGAAAAATAGTAAGAATCGAGGTATGAGATGATTGTTGCAATAATCGCATCACTTTACTTTATCGCCACATTTCTACTAGTTTCAGCATTTCTTGGAAGTAAGAGCCTTAGTACGGCGTCACAGAAAGCGGTGCTTGTCCAGAAGAGACTACACGGAGTAAAGAGCCCGGTCGAGACTATAGGTAAGAAGCTTCCAAGATCGGTAAAGACCGGTCTTGAAAGAAAGTTGATATTAGCGGGAAGCCCAAAGGGTATGACTGTTGATAGCATAGTATCGCTTAAGATAATCATCTCTTTTGCGGTGACATGTATAAGTCTTTTCGTACTTATGGTTCTAGGGATGCCCTTCTCTAGGCTAGTACTCCTAGTAGCCGGATCAACACTTTTTGCTTTTTTCATCCCCGACATTCGTATCAACTCACTGATAAAGGAGAGGCAAAAACAAATAAGAAGAGCGCTTCCTGACACCCTGGATCTTCTGACCATAAGCATAGAAGCTGGCCTGGGATTTGACTCAGCTTTAAGTAAGGTCGTAAAGAATACAGATACGGTTCTCTCAAGTGAATTCTATCGGTTGCTTCAAGAGATACAGCTTGGATCGTCTAGAAAAGATGCTTTTAAGAATCTCGAAGCAAGGACGGATGTCGCAGAACTCAACTCATTCATCCTTGCCATTCTTCAAGCGGACGTATTTGGGATATCTATCGGCAAGGTCCTTAGGGTTCAATCAAAAGAGATGAGGATCAAGAGACGCCAACGGGCAGAGGAGATGGCGATGAAGACCCCGGTAAAGATAGTCTTTCCATTGCTTCTTTGTATATTCCCGGCGCTGAACCTGGTGATCTTAGGTCCGGCAGCTATCCAGATTTACAATAATCTTTTTTTATAAGAGCTTTACGTACTTACGCCCTAACGCTCTTACGCCCCAATGCTCCCTAGGATATTTGCTAGTTCGTATGTTACGACAGCTAGCATGATAATATTGCCGGCTGCAAGGACAATTCGTACTTGACGGTGCTGCCAAAGATGGTTACAGATAAGTCCGACCATCAGCACGATCCCGAGCTTGAAGGCGGCGGCACTATAAAAGCTTTGTGCGAAAAGAAAGTCCATGACCGGGTTTGCTTCAAGCGCACCCAGGTAGATCATAGAATAACGCGTCAGCGCCAGATCTACGATACTTAAAAAAGCGTAGATTGGGATTGATATCCCAAAGTTGTCCAATACAACAGATAATCGATAAAACATTTTTTACCAAACCGCATTGCAATTAGACGACAATTTTACCATCCGAAATCGGCCACATCAACTTCGTCAATATCTTTATTTCCAAAAAAAACGCAGAAATATAAAAATATTTTGGAAATATTTAAAAAAATGCTTGCTACCTTTTTTCCTATATGATAATTATTAAATTGTCCCAAGTGGCCCTAGGCAACCTTAACCACGAGTCAGAGGAAAGCCCTTTCTTCTTGCCGGTTTAAGAGTCCCGAAGGTTGCTTGGGACGCCCCTTGTAAGCCTTTTTTATAAATAAAATTATTTTGAATTTAGAAAATAATGTAAATCATATTTTTTTAGGCGAGCCCAATTAATAAAATTCTAGAAGATAATAAATAAAATAATATTTGTTAATACTATCCTGAACAGGCAAGTCTTTCTAAAGCGATTAGACGGTACTAAAGTACTAATCGAAAAGTGACGATATTTATGTCACAAATAAAGACGAGTGCATTTACTTATAACTAAACAGAATTATATTTAAAAAATTTAAATAATCAGTTTTTAAATTTCAGGCGAGGCGCCGGATCGCAAAGGATTACTTACAAAAATAAAGGGCCTCGCTTGAATAATTTATGATAAAAATTAGTAAAAATTAAAACTTTAGAAAAAAAAGAGTTAAACCTGAAAAATCAGTATTATCAAAATTTCTGATATCTCTACATGGGCAACTCAAATAGTTTCGGAGTTATATTTCTATACTAAAGTATAGGTCTTTTTAAGCCGAAATCTAAAGAGTAGTAGTAATATGGGAGAATCATTTGAATTGGCAATATCAACCGCTTGGAAAGATCCTTGTAGATAAAGGTATCATCGATGAAGATCAGATGAAAAAGGCCCTTATCGAACAGGAAGAGAACGGCAGGCCCATCGGTGAGATCCTAATAAAAAAGAAGTATATCTCCGAGGAACATCTAGCCGAAGCATTGGCAAATCAAAAACACTTGGATGTCGTTAATCTCCTTGATTATTCGATAAATCCTCAAGCATGTTCACTAATCTCCCAAAAGGTCGCTCAAAGGAATCAGTTGATCCCTATCGATTTTAGAGATGACGATCTTTTAGTGGCTACGGCTAACCCTCTTGACATCCAGGCTTTGGATAATATTGGGCTTATAACCGGTTTTAAAATAACCCCAGTTGTCGCGACGACCTCTTCGATAAACGAATCCATTAATCAATACATGACTGCTGATGATGCCATCGGCGAGCTTGTCGATAATGATGATGTTATTGAAATAGACAATGACTTAGAGGATGTGCTGACGGACGAGACTCCTGTAGTCAGGCTGGCGAACTCCTTTATCTCAGAAGCAATTAAACAGCGTGCCAGCGATATCCACGTAGAGACAGAAAATAGAGAATCTATTATTAGATTTAGAGTTGATGGTGTGCTAAAAGAGCACGTCTCGATTCCCCAAAAGTACGCGATACCGCTTGTTTCCAGGATAAAGATCATGAGCGATTTGGATATTGCCGAGAGAAGGGTGCCCCAAGACGGGCGAGCCTCTCTTATGATAAATGGCCAGAAGATCGATCTTAGGGTCAATACTCTTCCCAGCGTTAGAGGTGAGAACGCTAATATGAGAATCATGGAGGCCGACAAGAAGGCGATCACCTTGGAGGATCTGGGAATGGATGCCGAGAACCTTAAGAGGTTCAAGAAATGTTTTAATAAAGCCCACGGGTCAGTTCTCGTAACCGGCCCTACAGGAAGCGGGAAGACAACATCGCTTTACTCAGTATTGGATATTCTAAACGTAACTGATAAGAAGATCATCACTATTGAAGATCCGGTGGAAAAGAAGACAAGGGGCATCACCCAGATACAGGTAAACATGAAAGCCGGACTGACCTTTGCAACCGGGCTTCGCGCGATCGTAAGACATGACCCGGATATAATAATGGTCGGTGAGATCAGGGATCTCGAGACCGCTCAAATAGCAACAAGAGCCGCCCTCACCGGACATTTCGTCTTATCGACACTTCACACAAATGACGCGGCCTCTTCAGTGACGCGTTTAATCGATATGGGAATCGAGCCATTTTTAGTGGCATCTTCCGTAAAAGCGATCATTGCCCAAAGGCTGGTTAGAAAATTATGTGAAAATTGTAAGGTCAAGTTTACAATGAAGACGACTGAATCAATGAAAGAATTTGGGATTTCGAAAGTAGATGAAGATATCACCTTTTATAAACCGGGAAGCTGCAGGCGGTGTGGTGATACTGGTTATCAGGGTAGGCTGGCTATATTTGAACTTCTCATCATGAGTGATGAGATCGGCAAGCTTTGTATGAGATCAGCTTCTGGTACAGAAATAGCAAGAGTGGCTATCTCGCAAGGTATGATTACCCTTCGACAAGATGGTTTTGTCAAAGCAAGAAAAGGAATAACTTCTCTAGAAGAGATAAGCCGAATCATGTCTTAAGGCATTAAGATCTTTCCGCTACCAATATCTTTATGATCAAGTATATACCTAGGATGGCAGCCAGAATAAATCCCGCAAGGCCGAGTGTCGAGTAGCCTAAGATGGTACCGCCTACACCAGCTCTTATAATAAGTGATGACCCTACTACCAATCCGGCAACTACGATTGCAAATGACACCCTATTGGACGACCGGTTAAGACTTCGTATCATCCCTTGGAGGTGCTCGTGCTCAAACCGGATAGTTATCTCGTCGTTGATCATCTTGTCGAGAACGGAGTTTATCTGTCCGGCGCTTCCCAGAAGAAGTTTGTTTGATTCAAGAACCGATCTGCTTATCTTGCTTCGACTATTTTGGGACATCAGCCTTTCACCGAACAGCCGCTGGTTAGAACGGTTTAGAAAATCGACATAATCCATCTCGGGAGCCAGATGATATGTTGCCGTGTCCAAATACAGAAGGGCCCTACCTAGCTGATTAAAGCCTTGGGGCATCTTGATGTGATGATCAATAGCCAATTTCGCCAGGTCGATAATGGCTCTGCCGATACCGAGTTCCGAGGCTACCATGAAGTGGTATTTTATGACGATTGTCCTAACGTCTTGCTGGAACGATTTGGTGCTAGTTTCTTCAGTCTTTGATCCGATATCGAGAATCACCTTGGCTACTTCATCGGAATCTTGGTCGGCAAAACTACCTAGCAACCTACCGATCTCTGTTTTCATATTCTCATCCAGTCGCCCGACAACGCCCATATCAAGAAGGGCGATCTTGCCATCATTTTGGATAAGAAGGTTACCAAGATGCGGATCGGCATGAAAAAAACCGTCTTCGATTATCTGTTTTAAGTAGGCATCAAGCAGTTCTTCAGCCAGGTGGTTTCTGCTTACAGGGATCTTGTCGATCTCGCTTTTATTATCTAATCTTACTCCGTCGATCTTCTCCATTACCAGCGCTTTTTTACAGGTGAGATCCCAATAGACTTTTGGTAGAACTATATGCTGATAGTGGCGAAGATTGAAGGAGATTCTTTCCATATTTCTTCCTTCTTTTTGAAAGTCGAGCTCCTCTAAGATGGTAGTCCTGAATTCACCCACAAAACTATGAAAATCATAAAACTTACCGAATCTCGTCTTATCTATAAGGGCGGCTATTTGATATAAGACAGCGACATCTTCTTCTATGAGCTCTTTTACCCCTGGTCGCTGTATCTTTACGGCTACTTCCTGACCGCTAAAGAGATAAGCGGAATGGACCTGCGCTAGAGATGCTGAAGCTGTGGGTCTGGGTGAGAAATACTCGAAAATTTTATCGAGAGGTCTCTTAAGATCTTTTTCCAGGACGGCGACAGCGATTTCGGTATCCATCGGTGGAACGCGGTCTTGCAGTTTTTCAAGCTCATCAATGTAGCTTGGCGGAAACAGGTCTGGTCTACCACTCATCGCTTGGCCGAGCTTTATAAATGTAGGACCAAGTTTTTCAAGTGCTACCCTTAGGTTTCTTGCCCGTACCCGTTGCTTGGACTCACTTTTAACTGTGATATTTGAATACACATAACGAAATAAGATGGTCGATATCTGTCTATATCGCTTTGTTCGCATATTTTTCCGCCAAGAGCGATCAGGGTATACTCGCTGGGTACCTTGTCATTTATTATTTCCTTAAAAAAATAGGCCTTAACAGATAACCGATAATAATGTATTTGTAATCGAAAAAGGTCTTAGTTAATCTGGTCAGGAAAGAAAGTGTCCCTAAGGTTTATCATCGACTCAGCCTGACGTTCTTTCTTCTTTTGGCAATCTATACAAAATATCGCCTCCGGTATCGCCTCCAAACGTTCGCGTACTATAGCTTTTCCGCAACTAAGGCAAGTACCATAACTGCCGTTTTCTATTCTTTCTAAGGCGTTTTTAATCTGAATTTTCCGATCGTCTATGATCTCTTTTATAGCGAGATTCATATCTATCTGCTTATTATTGTTTCTAGTTGTGCTGTTGCCTGCTGCTATCTCATCTTCTATGGTGTCGTTTTGTTCTCCTTTATTTGAGGGCTCCAGCATCTCGGTCAGCAATATCTTAATATCACTGAAATCTTCTTTTTTACTCATATTCTCTCCTTCGTCAATATGAATAGAATTATTTTTTTAATCAATCCGATATCGGCGGC
>Ga0255058_10001842_pt1 | contig 11879 bp, 12 predicted proteins | sample Cases_109_9_MG_FD_188637 | JGI IMG/M metagenome (GOLD analysis project Ga0255058, IMG submission 188637) | Seawater microbial communities from Amundsen Gulf, Northwest Territories, Canada - Cases_109_9 | ecosystem: Environmental > Aquatic > Marine > Gulf | place: Canada: Northwest Territories... | reverse complement strand
CCTTCATGTCTTTGGACCGATGCGCTGATGAGGTCCAGGTATTCACTAAGGGTTCGGTGGGTGGCGTCTTCATCCTCACCAGTCAGACGTGAATAGCTAGCCACATCCGCAGACAGGATGACTGCGAGCTTTCGCGGCGAGTGCTCTGCCACCGGGATGCTCTCTCCTCGGGAAGGGGGCGGTAGTTTCAGGCGATATTATCCCGAGACTAGAGAGGGTCGCGAGCCGGGCGCAGGCTGATTAGAGCAAATTTGGGGCTGTCTTCGGCCTCCGCGTGCAAAAGTTTGGCCAGTAGTGCTTCAAAGACCCAGTTTATCGATTGGCTAACCGAACGGCTGGATCTGGTCTGGAAGCGGACGTTCAAAAGTAAGTTTTCTCGTGCCCCGAATGCCCGGAGTTGGCCGTTTCTCGCCGTTAGGCGATGAAATCCATCCGTGGATGCTCAACGGCGACTTGCGACCCTGAACAGTCATTCGCCGCGGCGGGCTGTATCCGTTCCTATGTCGCAGCACTCTCGGAGGAACTTGTAGATGGCGGCCTTTCCTTCCACGGAGGTCACGACCTGGTGACCGCCATTGGGTATGACGATGGAACGAGATCCGCCGAAAGTGCGCCACACTGAGCAGCTCCCGTCCGGATAGTACGTATCGTTGGCGCCCTTGATCGCCAGCACGGGAGTGTCAGATGGCGCGCTCACGGCTCCGCCGTTGTGGCTGCAATTGACTCCGGTGATGATGTGCGCCGCGAACTCGTCGCCCGAGTAGGAGGCGACCGAATTGCCGCCCTCACTGTGGCCCGCGAGAATTATTCTCTCTCGATCAACCCACGGTAAGGTGATCAGTTGTTCGGCCGCGTATCGGGCTTCCTGCTTTCGCAGGGTTGCGCGGTAAGCCATTCCACCCCCTCCACACATGGCCGCACGGCCAGGCCGCTTCATGCTGTTCGGCGCAACTACGATCGCGCCGGCGGCGAGGTAGTACTCGGCGACCGAAATCGTGTAATGCCCGTACCCACCGCAGCCGTGGAGAAAGACGACGACGGGCCAGCGGGCGCCTGGCTTTATGCGCGCGCCGGCCGCGTCGAGCCACGATCCCGTGAGCTTGCGATACCCCTCTGAGGACTGCTCGCCCACGAACGAGCGATTCGAGCTTACCGCCTCGCCATACCCGAATTGTATCCCCCCGGCATACCTGACTTCTTGCCCACTCTGCGTCGCTTCGGCGGGTAGAAACGCTTTACCGTAGTCGAATGTACGCTTGACTGTTTCGGTTGTCTGACACCCGCCGCTGAGGCAAATTGCGACAGCGACAATACATAGCATTGTCCCGCGCCTAGCGTAGCCGTCACTGCAATCAGGCTGCTCGTGGCCCCGGAAATAGGCGTTGGGCCTGCCTTTGAATCTTTGGCTATTCCTTTGATTCAAAAACATTATCGCTACGCGATGGCATACCGACAAAGTGTTGCATCGACCGATTGAATCCGCAGTCGATTCCCGCCTCATGCAGTGCAGCATCATGACGAGCTGCCGCAAGGCCCCATGAACGGCAAAAACCGACCCCGAGCTGCCGTTCGCCGTCTCTGCTGTCGCGCCCCCGCAGCGCCAGACAGCTGACATTGGCTGCGGCCTCGGGGACGGCCGTAGCTAGCCAGAACCCGACTTTCGCGGAAGATGACAGCAGGAGGGCTCGATTCCGGAGCAACCTAGAACCGCTCTAAGCAACTCCGAGCCTCAGATACGAGATCGGATAGGATCTGTGTGGTGCTCTGCATACGAGTGACCCTGTGCACGCCCTGGCCTGCCCACATGGATAGTGCCTCGATGTCACCTGTGATTTTCTCGTTCGGCGTGGAACGGCTGTAACGCTCGATTGGCGAACCGTCCGCTCTGTGAGCAACGACGTCCAACTCTCCCGGGCGTTCCCCCCTGGGAGGACGCCCCGCTCGTTCCCAAGCTTCGATGGTCGAGTTCCGGAGCACTCGGTGACTGCAATCCCAGCCTTTGTGGAAAAGCGAAGAATGCAGTGTGTCCGTCTCGTTTGCCGCGAAGAGTCGCTCCCGGTAGGTCGAGTGGATGCTAGCCTCTTCAGCACCCAGGAGCTTCGTACCGATCCACACGCCTGCCGCGCCTAGGGCGAGAGCAGCAACGATTGCGCGCCCATCCGCGATTCCGCCGGCCGCGACGACAGGCACCGAACCGGCAACATCAACCACCGCGGGGACTAGCACCATTGTAGAGACAGAGCCGGGAACATGGCCCCCCGCTTCCCACCCTTGGGCTATCAGCACGTCGGTGCCCATCGCCACTGAACGCTTCGCCTCTTCCACGTTGCTGACTGTGTGGAAAACTAACGCGCCCGCTTGATGCACGCGATCTACGTACTCCTCGGGTTCGCCCCAGAAGAACGAGATTGCCGAGGCTTCCTGTTGCAGCGCGACGTCAACCAGCGGGGTAATGTCGTCTATGAAGACGACGTTGACGCCAAACGGGCGTTGAGTCCGGCTCTTCGTCTCTCGGATATTGTCCAGAAGTACATCCGGTGTAGAACTGATCCCCGCCACCATTCCGAATCCACCACCGTTGCAGATGGCGGCTGTCATAGCAGGGGAAGTTGCTCCGCCCATGGGGGCCTGGATGATCGGATGTTCGACGCCGAGTAGCGTCTGTAGGATCTGCGTAGGCCACATGTCGGGTTCCGTTTACAGATGGGCGATGCCTAGATACTAGAGGCAGCGGTGCTGATCTACTACCAATTCATCCCGGAACGGCCGGTTCGGGGCAAATCTGGCCAGCGCGCTGAGCATATCGAGTGGCCGCTTAGGGTAGCTTCGATAGGTGCTCCGCCGTCAATGTGAACGGCTGGAGTTGGCCGAACCTCGCCGTTTAGGCGATGAAATTCACCCGCGGCCGCCCAACGGCGACGTTCGACCCTAAGCCGTCTTCCGACGGCGCGTCTCACCAATGTCTGCTTCACGGAATCCAGCGGGAGAGTTCTGGCGGGCCTAATCGATGCCATGAACGAGAGGAGTATACGGAGGATAATCGCCGTTTTCGGGTTAGCCGAGCATCGTTCGTACCAGGTTCGACACACGCGAACGGCGGGGATCGAAATCCTCGGATGCCGCACGGTCCCGAATTGCGATTCAACTGCGATGGGCAGCTTCGAAACCAGATCGAACTTCACACTCCTTCGCTCAATCCTGCTTCTGTTTGCTCTCTTCGTTAGCGGATCGCGGCGGGGTGCGTGCCTCTTCCTCTTTCTTGTAGTCGCCGATAACGCTTTTCACGGGGCAGAAGCCGAAGGCCGGGCATTTCTTGCAGCCTACTGCGATGGCGATGGGACATAGGGTCATCACACTAACTCCCAGAACGACCCAGGCGAACGGGTACCGCGCAGTGGGCACAGGCGAACCAAATTGACGTTCGCGCTCCGGCCGTTCTTCTCTGTCGGTCGAAACCTGTCACTTGCTTGATCTAGGGTTCTACTCCTGCGCAATCGGCATCGCAATGTTTTCCCGTCTCCACCTCGCGCATCCGCCCGCACCGTTGCGAGACTATCTGAATGTCTAGAGTTGGCCCAGGCCGTGTTAAAAGTCAGAACGAAGGAAATCACCCTTGGGAACGCCGCCTAATTCGCGCCATACGTGCCCTCGTTTACGGGCTAGCGTGGCGAAAACCAAAATTAGGCAGCTGTGCTCGCCGCCAGAAATTTCACTCCGGACTTTTTACACAGCCTGGGCCGATTTCCGCCTCATGCACTGCAGCATCACGGCGTGCTGAGGCAGCGCCCGGCTAAACGGCAAAACCCACCCGACCCTAACCGGTCGTTCGGGGGTCCGTTGCTCCAATGTCCGGTCTGGAAGAGATAGCGGACTAATGATCGGAATCCGATGTAGGACGGCTCGTAGTTATCGTTGGAACCTGGTGCGCCGTCTATATTTTCTTTGTTCGGCTCAAACCGAATGAACAGTGTGCTTTCGGTAACAAGCTGTCGATCTGTGGGCGGCTACTCCGGCAACCCCGCCTTGCGCAGGCCATCGACAAAGTGATTGATGTCTTCTTGGCGGACGTAACCCGATCGGGCGACAAGGAATTCGATCCAGCTCTCAGGCTCACCCAAGGGGCACGCCACCATTTCCTTGCGCGCTGCCTCGAGATAGGAGCTAGCGGTTGCACGAGCCTCATCGATACGACTTGCTTGGGCATAACTGGCGGCTAGCCATCCCAAACCATATGCCCACTCCAGGCTCGCGGCCTTATATGCCGAGATCGCTTCGTCGTAACGCCTCGCTATGAAGTACGCGTGGCCGAGAATACATCGCAGCCACCCCGGAGCCAGCGGATCAAGGCGTAGAGCCTCGCGCGCTAGCTCGATACCTTTGTCGTGCTCTCCCAGGCAGCCCGAGATAAACCCCATCCAGGCGATAGCCCCGGAGGCATTCGGATTGAGCGTCACAGCCCGTTCGGCATGGATCTTGGCTTCGACGGGATCTCTCAGGCCAACGAGGTAGACCTCTGACAGGCGCCAGTGACCTAGGTGGCTGGTCTCGTCGAGTTTAACCGCCAAACGGCCATGCTTCAGCGCGAGCTCAAGCGATGCTTTCGGTGAAGTACTCCAGTGGCCGACCCACTCAAGGAGGTGGGCGGTGCACAACCATGCGTGGGTCAACGCATACCTCGGATCCATGGCTAGCGCCTGCTCAAGCAGCGGTCGCGCTTCGGCTACAGCGGGTTTTGACTCTTGGAGAACGCGACTCGATGCGCGTAATACTAGATCATAAACCTTCCAATCGATTGGCGGCTTTCGTTCAGCGCGTTCGAGCTCGGCATGTTGCAGCTGGCCGGGAAGTGCGGTCACTATTGCCCTCACGACCTCATCCTGTACGGCAAAGATGTCCTCAAGCTCTCGGTCGTAACGCTCAGCCCACACGTGATTGCCAGTGGTTGCATCGACGAGCTGTGCGGTGACCCGTACGCGGTTACCCGCCTTTCTGACACTACCTTCCACGACGTAGCGAACACCCAGCTGTTTCGAGACATCGGTGACATCGACGGACTGTCCCTTGAAGACAAAGGTCGAGTTTCGGGCGATGACAAGTAGCTCCCGAAACCGAGAAAGCTCGGTGATGATGTCTTCAGTGATTCCGTCGGAAAAATACTCCTGTTCGGAGTCACCACTCATGTTCGTGAATGGCAGCACTGCAAAGGAGGGTTTGTCCGGTAGCTCCAGTACTGGCTTATCTAGTCGGACGGTTGGGTCAGGTGGTGGAATGGCCTGTTCATCCTCCAAGCCAACCGTGTAAACCCGCACGGGCTCCTCAAAGCCCTTCACCTTCTGTTCTCCCAGGCTCTCGTAATTGAACGGCAACCGCTGCGGTACGGTTTCGTAGGCCGCGCCTTGAATGCATACGCTTCCGGGCTCAGCCAACTGCTCCAGGCGCTGCGCGAGCACCACACCCGCACCTGTGATCGTTCCATCTGCAATCACTACCTCACCTAAACTGATGCCTATCCGGATCTCTGGTCGAATATCATCAGTCACGCTTTTGTTGTGATCCTCATTGGCGAATTGAAAGGCGAGTGCTGCACTCACCGCGTCTGAGGCACGAGAAAATTCGGCTACGAGTGCATCGCCACGAATTTCGTGCGCGATTCCGCCGTAGGATTCGATCGTCGCAGAGAAGCGTCGGAATACATCCTGAATTCGCTCGTGCGCCAGGGACTCGTTTCTTTGGACGAGCGCCGTAGAACCGCCTACATCGGCGTGCAGGATGACGGCGAGCTTTCGTGGCAAGTGCTCTGTCACCGGGATGTCCTCTCCCCGGGAAGGGGGTAGCGGCCTCAGGCGATACTATCCCGAGATTGGGGAGGGTCGCGAGCCGGACGGAGGCTGATTGGAGAGCAATTTGGGGCGTCGTTGGCCTCCGCCTGCAACAGTTTGACCAGTAGTACTTCACAGACCCAGTTCGTCGATTTGTTATCCGAACGGCTGGATCTGGTTTGGGAGCGGACATTCAAACTTCAGTTTTCTCGTGCGTCGAATGTCCGGAGATGGCCGATTTCGGCCTATCGCACTGCAGCATGGCGGCACAGTGAAGCGAACGACCGGATCCGACCCACTATTGCCGTTCCGCACTCTCGCGATCCTCCCGCTCAGCGACCTGACAGCGGACATTCGCCGAGAGGGCCGAGGCGGCAGCAGATAACCAGAAGCAGACGCCGAACCTCGTTCCCTCGTGAACCTGTTGGCTAGCTAGGGCAGGACCAGTCCCAACACTCCAATTACACCTGCCGGCAGATGAATTGGGCGTTAGGATTAACTATCCACTGCCCTCCGGAGATCAGGAAAAACTGTTCTGCGGCAATGTACGACGAATCTACCGCATAAGCTGAGGTCCGGTGCTCAGCGCTGCCTGGCGTCAGCCGTTCGAGGAAACTACTCCCGGTTACGACTAGCGGTTAGACTGCCTTGCCAATCCTCGTCCGAGTGACCTCTTGATGACCGACAGCCAACGCCACCCCACTGCTATTATCGCCAGCGGTGCCGAGCTTGCCGACGACGTGGTGGTAGGTCCCTATGCCGTGATCGAAGATCAGGTCAGCATCGGAGCCGGTACGGTCATCGGTCCCCACGTCGTCATCCACAGCCATGCGCGCATCGGCGCCCGCAACCGTATCCATGCTCACGCGGTAATCGCCGACACCCCACAGGATTTCTCCTTTTCCGGCGAGGAGACCTGGGTCGAGATCGGCGATGACAACGTTATCCGCGAGAGCTTCACCATCCATCGCGCGACCAACACGGAGCAGCCGACGCGCATTGGCTCGAAGTGCTTTCTGATGGCTTACACCCACGTCGCCCACGACTGCCAGTTGGGCGACGGTGTCATTCTTACCAACTACGCCGGGCTCGCCGGGTGCGTGGAAGTCGGCGCCGGGGCAATCATCGGCGGAGGTGCGGCGATTCATCAATTCTGTCGGATCGGTTCCTGCGCCATGGTGGCGGGTCACGCCGGCATTTTGAAAGACGTTCTTCCCTACTCCATGGTGTGGGGATTGCCAGCGCTTCACTACCGGCTGAACTCCGTCGGCCTCAAGCGCGCCGGCGTAACAGGGGAGCGCTATCGGGCGCTGGAGCGCGCCTTCCGCGTCCTGCGCGCCGGCTCGGAGCCGGATCTCGACGAGACAACACCGGAACTGCAGTTGCTGAAATCATGGCTGGCCGCCGACTCGAAACGCGGACTGACTGGATTCTTCCGCCCCCAACGGCCGCGATAATCGGCGCCATCCTCCTACACGTCGACACACGGGCGGCTCGCGCCCCACCGCCACCTCACCGTATTCCAACGACACTCCAATCACACCTACCGGCAGGTGATTTGGACGTTGGGATTTACAATCCGCGGGCCAGTGCTTCGAGATACTATCGTGGGAGCGCGGGGGGTAGCGAGCGAACGTCTGCAGTTGCATCAAGCCCGGACGTTCAAATGTTGGTTTCAACGTACGCCGAACGGCCTATTGTGGCCGATTCCCGCCGTTCCGGTGATGAACTCCACCCGTGGCTGCCCAACGGCGACTTGCGACCCGGTCCGGTCGTTCATGGTCGTTGCCGCGAGTGTCGGCTTTCAGATCGCCATCCGGTCGTTCAACTGCAGCGAACGATTAGCAGGATGTTGAAAAAGTGGAACTCTTGGTCTGTTTCATGATCAGATCGCTCATAAGGAATCAGTGGGGAGTATTCTGATGCGCGGAAACGACGACCACCAGGATGGATTGTTCAGCTATGTGTCGCTGGACGCGCGGGTTCCAAGCACGCACCCGCTGCGGGCAGTGCGCGAGATGGTCGACCGAGCGCTGGCGGGGATGTCGCGGGAGTTCGAGGCCATCTACGCAGCGGAGGGCCGTCCGTCGATAGCCCCGGAGCGATTGCTGCGGGCGCTGCTGCTGCAGGTATTCTACTCGATCCGCAGCGAACGGTTGCTGTGCGAGCAGCTCGACTATAATTTGCTGTTTCGCTGGTTTGTGGGGCTTTCGGGCGACGAACCGGTGTGGAATCATTCGACGTTTTCGAAAAACCGCGACCGCCTGCTCGAGGCCGATATCGCGCGCACGTTCTTCGCCGAGGTCTACCGCCAAGCCCAGGACGCGGGGCTCGTCTCCGATGAGCACTTCAGCGTCGATGGCACGCTGATTGACGCGTGGGCCTCGCAGAAGAGCTTCCGGCGCAAGGACGGGGACGACGACGACAATCCCGACGGGTCCGGGCGCAACGCCGGGCGGAACTTCCATGGCGAGCGGCGCAGCAACGACACCCACCAATCCACCACCGACCCCGAGTCCAAGATGTACCGCAAGAGCTTCGCCCATCCGGCGAGGCTGTGTTATGCCGGGCACGTACTGATGGAGCATCGTCACGGCCTGGTGGCCGATGCCGCCGCCACCCAGGCCACGGGCCGGGCCGAGCGCGACACCGGTATCGCCATGCTCTCCGCCATCCCCGGCGAGCACCGCATCACGGTGGCCGGGGACAAGGCCTACGATACGCGCGGATTCACCGAGCAGGCGCGTGCGCTCAATGTCACGCCGCATGTGGCACAGAATCTCACCCGCCGAGGCGGCTCGGCCATCGATTCCCGCACCACACGCCATCCCGGATACGCCATCAGTCAACGCACGCGCAAGCGCATCGAGGAATGCTTCGGCTGGGCGAAAGGGGTTGGTCCGATGCGTAAGACCAAATTCCGGGGCGTTGCCCGCGTGGACTTCCAGTTCGTGCTCACCATGACCGCCTACAATCTGATTCGATTGCGTGGCTTGCTCGAACCCGCGCCAACGTGACCCCGAGCGCTGCTTCTCACCGACGTTCTTGAACAGAGGGAGTGGAGAATCAAATAATGAACACACTGGCCATCCACCGAATCGCAACGGAATCATTGAGAACGCGTCGCCATGCACTTCGAACTCACTAAACCACCAAAATACAAGCGTTTTTCAACGTCCTGTTAGGTTGTTGATAGCCATATACGGAAGTCAGCGCATGCGTGAGCGTCCTGGCAGTCACCTTGAAAAAGCTTTCAAGAAAGACTTTCTTGGAGACTGCCGACAAACATCAAAGACACGCCAACGGCCGCTTGGGTTAAGTGGGGGTCTCTGGATACGACCGACGGCGCTGGGCCTACCGAACGGTCTCGCTCAGTTGTGTGGCACCGTGCGCGGCGGCTCCTCCCGCAGCGGATAGGCCGCACCCTTCGTGCAATCGACGTCAGGGTTGGCGTGATGAAAGACACCTGACGGGTTCTTTTTGTAGAGCCAAGCGTGCAGATCGTAATGGTGCACGCTGTCCGGAATAAGCGGTTCGTGTCCGGCCATCGGTCCCTCGAAATCCTGTCCAAAGAGCGTCGGCCGACCCTTAACGCCGGTGGCGAGCGGGATGAACCACTCGACCGCAATGAGCTGGAGCGTGCCGTCCGATCCAGGTTCGTAAATCAGGATCGGCGGCTTGGCCGGATCCGGCTTTGGACCAATGAGGGCGGGGTTAAGGAAGTGGACGCCCATGTCACCATCGGGGTATTGGACGCAGCCAACGGTGGAAAAATAGCCATCTCTGACGGCAACGAAGGGATCTTTGTACTTCGCCAAGTCGTCGCGAATTTTCAAGAGTTCGGGCGTCAGTTCCATGACCGGCGCCGTGTGCTTGTGCGCCTCGGCGCCTGCGCCCCAAAGCGACAATAACACCGCGGCGGTGATCCCAATCGCTCCGCGGCTAGCGAGCCCGACCGGCCGCAAATAGGATTTGAAACTCATGATGCCTCCCCCTGTCTTTGCCTCTTGCCGCACTCCTTGATGCTCGCGGCAAAACTTCTTTCGGCGCGCTCGCCTTGTTCCGCGATTTTCTCCATCCGACGCAAACCCCGCCGAGAACGATTAACCACGTGGGTCCCTCCCGTGGACTACGTGGACAAGCTCCCAGCCACCGCGTGGCCCAATCTTGCTCCGCCGCTGACACACGGGCAAGTGCCTTATTCCATTAAGGCGTTCGGGCACGCTGCGACTTGGAAATAGGGGGCTCCGAGAGGCCAGTCTATCGGTACGTCTCGTTTGTTCCGTTAGCCTCAATTAGCGATTCTACATAGGCGAACCTCATCGTGCGAAATGACAACTTCGGGCCAGAACCGACGCTATAAGATACGTGGGGCGAACGACCGTAAATGGACTCCTCCTCTTTGCAAGCACTCTGTTCTTTGGCGACGAGGTTCGACTGCTCACGTATATCCGGTCTCTGTTTCGTGCCTCTCAGCACGCGACCCTGATGGGCTTTCGCGCGCCAGCTCCCTATTGCTTTATCGTGCCTCTACGCACTTAGTCATTCACGGGTTTTGCTGACGCCGGTTCGACCTGTTCGCCATCGTTCAGAATGCTTCGCAATCGTGGGTGGAAGGTCTCCCTTGAATCGCCCCGGGTTTACCGGAGACTCCATTTCTTGAGAGGATGGAGTTATGAACAAGTCAACGAGATATTCGCCGGAAGTCCGAGAGCGGGCTGTACGGCTGGTGTTTGAACACCAGGGGGAGCACGCCTCGCAGTGGGCCGCGCTCAGTTCGATAGCGAGCAAAATTGGTTGTACGCCGGAGACCTTACGCAAATGGGTGCGTCGAGCAGAGTGTGACCAGGGATTGCGTGGCGGGATGACCAGTTCAGAGCGTGAACAGCTTAAGGAGTTGCAACGTGAGAATCGTGAGCTCAAGCGAGCCAATGAGATTTTGCGTACGGCCTCGGCTTTTTTCGCTCAGGCGGAGCTCGACCGCCGACTGAAGTGATGGTTACTTACATTGATGAGCATAAAGTTCGTTTCGGGGTCGAGCCAATTTGCGCCACAATGCCGATTGCCCCATCAACCTACTACGAGCACAAGGCTCGCGAGGCAGCTCCGGAACGGGTGGCGTCGCGGACGCAGCGCGACTTGGCGCTGCAGGATGAGATTCGCCGGGTCTGGGATGAGAACTTTCAGGTCTACGGTGCACGCAAGGTGTGGCGTCAACTCAATCGCGAACACATTGCTGTGGCGCGCTGTACTGTGGAGCGCCTGATGCGGTCACTCGGTTTGCAGGGCGCGGTGCGCGGGCGTTGGTGCCGAACGACCGTGAGTGATGATGCGGCTGATCGACCGTCCGACCTGGTGAATCGGCAGTTCACGGCTATCCGGCCTAACCAGCTGTGGGTGGCCGACATCACGTTCGTCGCGACCTGGACGGGTTTTGTCTATGTCGCCTTTGTCATCGACGTCTTTGCCCGTCGCATCGTCGGCTGGCGAGTCGCCAACTCGCTCAAGACGGATTTGGTGCTGGCGGCTTTGGAGCAGGCACTTTGGTCGCGAACCGGGACAGAAGGTCTGATCCATCACAGCGACCGGGGCTGTCAATATCTATCGATTCGCTACACGGAACGTCTGGCCGAAGCCGGGGTTGAATCATCGGTGGGTAGTGTCGGTGACTCGTACGACAACGCCCTGGCCGAGACCATCAACGGTTTATACAAGACGGAAGTTATTCGTCGCCGCGGTCCCTGGCGAAATGCCGATGCGGTCGAATATGCCACGCTCGAATGGGTCGACTGGTTCAATCACCGCCGACTACTCGAGCCGATCGGGGACGTGCCACCGGCAGAATTTGAAATGGCGTATTATCGCCAACTGGAAGAGTCGGCTATGGCGGCCTGACTCAAACAAAAGAGTCTCCGGAATACCCGGGGCGATTCACTATCGTTGGTGCAACTATTGGGCGCTCCGCACCCGAGGAAGTGAGAAAGGGAGACTCATGCAGTACATCATCATGGGCACGAAACGTTACAGTCGCGTGCGACTCGTTTTCCACCCTGATCGTCA
>Ga0255058_10001841_pt1 | contig 11884 bp, 9 predicted proteins | sample Cases_109_9_MG_FD_188637 | JGI IMG/M metagenome (GOLD analysis project Ga0255058, IMG submission 188637) | Seawater microbial communities from Amundsen Gulf, Northwest Territories, Canada - Cases_109_9 | ecosystem: Environmental > Aquatic > Marine > Gulf | place: Canada: Northwest Territories... | reverse complement strand
CCCCTAGGAATACGAGCTCACCCCATTTCAGTACGGAAGTTTGTATTACATCCCTTAATTCACACTTTACCCCCCAGGAACCTCAGCACCAGATGTTGAGAAGAAAAAAGCGGAGCCAAAAACTCCGCACTTTCTAAGCTTAAACCAAGATATTGGGTCTCGTTCCAAATAGCGAAAGTGTGGATTAAAGTATGTAATGTGAAGTTTCAGGATATCAGGGCGGACTTTATGCTTTAACGACAAAGCTAAAATTAAGCGATTCTGTAGAGCTGTGAACTGCAGAGCCTTGTTAGCCATGCCTCATGGCAATAAAATTCGTTGTTCTAAATTGCTCAAATATTTCCCTATATGAGGTAATTGGATAGAGATAACCTGAAGGAGTAATCCTAAATAACTGCATTTTTATTTTTTCAAAAAAATAGTAAAAATCTTGGAAGTAGGAACGGCTGTCTATATTGCATCCACCAAATTCAAACACAACCATGTCGATAGCATTTTTGTGAAGCATATTGAATGAACCAGCTAAAACATCTAGTTCATGTCCTTCGACATCTAATTTAAGCAGGTGGATTCTAGCGATACCATTTTCAAGACAATAGTCATCGAGAGTACGCATCGTTATGATTTCAGATCGGCTAAAATCGATATTAAAATGATCGAGCTTTCGTTTTGTTAAAGAAGCCAGCTCCGAACCAGGCTTGTCGAAATACAGCGTGACCTCCCCTGCTTCTTTGCCAAGAGCTATGCTATTTAGCTTAATTCTATCGTTGCGTCTTGAGCTCTCAACAAGCAATCCAAACGCTATGGTACCTGGTTCAAAACAGTGAACGTAAAGATGATTAAGTGGAAGTAATTTTAATAGGAGATTAAGATATTGCCCCTTGCTAGAACCAACGTCAAAAACGTAGTAGGGAGGTTTATACTTTCGAACGAGTACATCGAGGACAGCCTTCTCACCGCTAGATTCGACCTCTCCTCCAGAACCAATTCCCATTAGAGACTGAGCAACTCCGACGTTCTTTTCTAACAGACGCTGTGCAAAACTATTTCCTGTTATTCGCATTAGGAACATTTTGAGCAACGACATTTCTGTCTCCTACTAGTAAATAGCGAAATAGTTGGTATTTTTAATTTCTTCAACATATCCCTTTAACAGAGTGCTGTAGTGGGAAAAATTCCATATGGCAAAACAATAATCAGATCCACGGCTTGAGGTCAGCAACACTATAGCACACATCCATGGCTAATCGTCTCTAGGATGTTCATGCAAACCTCTGCGCGCAAAGGGGGCAGGAAATGGCTCTTTGGCAAGGCAGGAGAATCAGTGTTAGGGCGAGAGAATACGTAATGATGAGATAGGCAAACTCACCTCGATCACTGGGCGACTGTGAATTACATCCCTTAATTCACACTTTTAGCTTCTGGGGCCTCGGCACAAAATGCTGGGATAGTACCATCAGGGTGAGGACTAAACATAACTTGCCAATATGTAAAGTCTTATAAAACTATAGATATGATATGGAGATCCAAACCTGGCCATTCTCTTATTGCTAAAGAGTGTAGGTCATGGACTAGCTGTAACTTGTTTGAATTTTTTAAGAAGTAGTGATGATAGTGAGTTCTGCAGTCGTACGTCCCGGGGACCCACTCGTGAGGACTGAGCGGCTTGTCTCGTCGAAGCTTTAGCGAAGACGGAAGCGAAGCGAGCGCGAAGAAATAATTACTTCCGCTTGAGGAAGGAGAGAATGCCTTTTCCCTTGACCTTCGCACCCTTGTTCACTTCTTGCTGAAATTGCTCCACCGTCTGGACGATAGTGCTCAGAATGGCTCCCTTGAGGTTGGACTTGCCAGCAAGCTGTTGCCAGGCGGCGTCCGGTCTGGTCAATTCCTGGAGGTTAACCGCCATGGCCTCTTCACTCAGAAGCCCGTTCTGTTTATGCAAGATGGCAAGTATCCAGGCATTGAAAGCGTACAGCAGTTCCTCATTGCCGGGAGGAGAATTAGGAGCAGCCGCCAGGACCAGCTTCAGGTTTCCCTTGGCATCGCTGCGGCAATCATAGGTTCTGAGTAACTTCGAGTACTGGGCCGGCACCTGAGCCTTGGCCTCTTCCATGACATTGTAGGCTCGAGCGCCAGCGGCCTTTTCTGTGACCTTCAGCAAGCCCAACAGTACATGGTGATAAATCTGGATGATAGTAGGAGCTTCACTCTTGCCCCTGGAAGTGACCGCAGCAGCACCTCCGCTTGGTTCAATAAGGCCCGAAGAAATCAGAGAGTGGATCATGCGGTAGACAACAAACTCATCGTGGCCGCTGTCGTCGACGATTTGCTCCACTGTCCGCTTTCCATCAACCAGTGAGATTACGCGCCACTCATTGGCCGTCAAGTTAACTGTGTCGCGCTGTTTCTCCACACTCTTGTTAATCTTGAAAACCACCTGGGGATTTGAGATATTCTTGCTGAGAATTTCCCACTCATCCACACGCCGAGTGCCCTCTAAGATTACCTCCATGTGATTTAGCTCAGTGACAAACTCCTCGTCCAGGTCGAAATCCTGGTCCACGTACTCGAAGTCTCCTTTTTTCCACAAGAACAAATCGTAGAGGATGTCGCGCACCTGCTGGTGAATAAACTTCTTTAGCGTCTCGAGGGAGATAAAGCTCTTTTCCACCAAGATCTTACCCAATCGCTCTTTCCTCTGCTTCGCCAGGGTTAAGGCCTTCTGGAGTTCCTCGGCTGAGATGATGCCTTTGGTGCGCAGGAGATAACCCAGTCTTACCTCCTTTTGGGTGCCCACAGCGTAAATGATAGTGCCATTCTTGAAGTACACCCGCACCATTCGCCCTTTATCGGCGATGGTGAGAATACCACTCTTCTTATCTTGGGCAAGCAACTGCAGCATGCTGGACAGATAGAATGTCTCGATGTTTCCCTTCAATGCCATGCGGAATCACCACCTATGCTTTCACAGTATTTTCCTGGAAGTGTGTCAAATCTTTGCTTAACATGCCAGTTTGTATAGATACTTAGGGGTTTTGTCAACTCTTTTGTCCGAGCGCAGAACGTTCCGCGCAGGAAGCGCAGTTCACGAGGAACTAGGCACCAGTTATCTATTAGCAATTAGTATTCCGTTTTGTGATCAGTGGCAGTTTTTGTTTGCTAACGGTTCAATTATCACCCCGATTGAGGCCGCCCAAAAACCGCCCAGCGAGCCTGACAATATCCTCCATCTGTCGTGGGTGAAACCAGTTAATCTCCCGGTCGCGTCGAAACCAAGTCATCTGTCTTTTGGCATAGCGGCGAGTATCTCGCTTCATGGTCCTTACAGCCTCAGTGATATCCACACCATTTATCAGATGTTGCACCATGTGCCGGTAACCCAAGGCCTGCATGCTCTTGAGGTTTGGTCCATAGCCACGGCTCAGAAGTCCTCTGACCTCCTCCAAAAGTCCCTGGGCCATCATTTCTTCCACTCTCCTGTCGATACGTTCATACAGTTCGGGGCGAGGACGTCGCAACCCAATTTTCAGCGGCAGGAATGGTCGATCCTTGAAATCGTGATCACTTTGTAGGGCAGAGATCGGTTGCCCGCTACATTCCCACACTTCCAGGGCCCGGATAATTCTGAAAAGGTCATGTGGATGGACTCGCTGGGCGGTGGTTGGATCTATCCGTTGAAGCCTTTGGTAAAGCTCGACCCCACCCTTTTTCTCCGCTTCTCGACGCAAACGTTGTCTTACCAACGGATCTGAAGGGGCTCCGGGGAAAAGCCCGTGAAAAATCGCTTTGAGGTACAGGCCGGTTCCACCTACCACTATGGCGGGCTTGTCCTGTCGGGCCAGGCTTGCGATCACCTCTCTTGCCAGTTGGCTGTAGCGACTGGCATCGAAGTCCTGGTCAGGATCCACAAGGTCCACAAGGTGATGGGCCACCTCCGCCCTATCAGCCATTGTGGGTTTAGCGGTGCCAATGTCCATGAAACGATAGATCTGGACCGAATCCGCGTTTACAATCTCACCGCCCAAATCCTTGGTCAGCTGTGAAACCAGCCAGGTTTTTCCCACTGCAGTGGGACCCATTACGGCTATGACTTTGGGCTTGTCTTCGTCCATATGTCCTGACATTTGTGACCTAGTGAGCAGAACGCAAAGCGTTCTGCTCACGTTCTACCGAACATCCTTTCCACCTCACCCATGGTGAGTTTCCACCAGAGTGGACGGCCGTGTGGGCACGTTGAACAGTGATCCAGCCCATCGAGCTGCTGCAAGAGTGCCGCAATCTCTTCCCTCCCCAATCTCTGGCCAGCCTTTATGGCGATCTGGCACGCCATGGATTGCAGTAGTTTCTCGAGCAGAGTTTCCGGTCCGAGAGAACGTACCCCCTTACAGCCCGCTGCCACCAGCTCCAGAAGCAGTTCTAGCGGCTCTTGGGGGAGTACCACCGCCGGAACCGCACGTACTACGAAGGTATAGCTACCAAATGGCTCCAGCCTAAACCCCAACTTTGAAAAGAGAGGCAAGGAGTCCTCCAGCCAAGCGGCCTCCTCAGCAGTGAGCTCTACGGTCTCAGTGATCATCAAAATCTGACTTGCCAGTTGCCCTTCAATTGCCTCTTTGTGAAAAGCCTCGAAAAACACACGCTCGTGAGCCGCGTGCTGATCAATCAGAATCAGGCCGTCCGGTGCTTCGCAGAGAATATAGGTGTTGTGGAATTGACCTATGACATTCAGTTCGCCAAATAGCGTCCCGAGTTCCTGGTGCAGCTTCTCCGGCGGTCGCCTGCTTTCTTCATCCGTGGGAAAACCTCTCTGGGGAAAGTCGAGCGCATCATAGGTTGGAATCCCTGGCTCAGATACTGCTAGCCCCTCAGGTAAGAGAGGTGCCAATTCACTTTGAATCGGGGCCTCGGCAGCTCGCAGCCCAGAGCCTGCAGCCAGAGGCCGAGTCCATCGCTGCCTCTCCATGGTGGCCAGTGCGGCTTGCGCCGCATTCGTTACTGTTTTACAGAGAGTCCGTGGATCTTGAAAACGCACCTCCGCTTTCGTTGGGTGCACATTTACATCCACTTGCTGGGCAGGCACTTCCAGGAAAAGTACCCCGAGAGGATATTTACCCTTTGGCAGCAATGTTCTGTAGGCTTCCAGAAGTGCAATCCTCAGCTGTCGATCCCAAACCGGTCTGCCATTAACGTAAAGGAAAAGCATGCGGCTGTTAGATCGGTAGAGTTCCGGGGGGCTCAAAAATCCCACAAGGCTCAAGGCCCCTTGCCTGTGGGATACGGCCAACCAGGATTGCGTCAATCTCTTGGGGAAGATTTGTGCCAGCCGCTGCTGCAGATTTATCGCTGCAGGCCAGTCATGAATCTGGCGATTTTTCTGCCTAAGGGAGAAATGGATTTCCGGTCGGCCCAGGGCCAGCCTGGTTAGTGTATCCACCACATGTCCGAACTCGGTCTTCTCACTTTTCAGAAATTTACGTCGCGCTGGTTGATTAAAAAAAAGATCACGAACCCACACCTGGGTACCAGGTGGACAGCCGCACTCGCTTACTCCTTTCACCACCCCTGCAGCGACACTAATACGAGTACCCGCGGTGGATTCCCTCGTTCTACTTTTGAGCTCAAATTTTGAGACTGCCGCCAGGCTCGGTAGGGCTTCACCGCGAAATCCGAGGGTATGAATGGCAGCGAGGTCTGCATCGCTGGTGATTTTGCTGGTAGCGTGCCGCTCAAGGGCCAGAATGGCGTCATCCTCTTCCATACCCATGCCATTATCAACCACCCGAATTGTACGGCAGCCTGATCCATGCACTTCGATACTTATCTGGCGAGCCTCCGCATCCATGGCATTCTCAACCAGCTCTTTTACCGCTGAAGCCGGCCTTTCAACTACCTCACCAGCGGCAATTTTGTTGGCCAGCTGTTCTGGCATCACACGAATCTTGGCCATCCAGTCCTCCTTTTGCCACCAACTCATTATCCTATTTACAGCAGTTTGACAAGCATCACAATGAGCGAACTGGAGTGTTGGAGTAATAATGATTTGAGATTTTAGAATGCAGATTGCATATTTTAACTACAGATTTTAGTTCTGAAATTTTCATTCCTCAATCCTCAATCCGAAATCTCAAATTTGCAATCCAAAAGTGGTTGACACAACTTCTTAAATAGGCTATTCATGGACCGAACCGTGGCCCGGCATGAGATAACATGCGGTAACAATTAATAATATCGGTCAGAATACGGCGAGATAGCACCCGAACGGGCATGGCTATCGAGCCGCTTCTTTTATATCCTTCTGTGCCCCACCTGCAGGTCCATATGTCAGTTGATCGACAACTCGACGACATCACTGCTCTGCTAAGTAACTGCCTGGATGCGTACACGGCAGCCCTGTTTCTCTGGGATGACAGTAGCAAACGCCTCACCTTGAGAGCATTTCATAGTCTGAGCAAGCACATCAACCCCGAGGCTCGATTTTCGCTCGAGGAAGGTGGCCTGGTGGGTTGGGCGGCAAAGAATAACGAACCACTAAGCATCGATCACTTTGACCGCGACACCAAGATTCTCCCCTACTATCAAGGCGACGAAAATATCAAATCATTCCTGGCTTTTCCCCTTGAGCAGCGCAAAGGCGTGCTTTGTGTGGACAGTAAGCGCCAGTACGTCTTTACCAATAAGGACCAGAAGCTTCTTTCGGGCTTTGCAACTGTTGTCGGTAATGCCCTTGGTGCTGAGCGGGCCAGTCACCACCATCAGCGCCAGCGCCAACTCTTGACTCTGTGGCGCCGTGCTGATGCACTGCCGGCAGACACTGATGATCCGGTCCCTTATCTAACCCGCTTGCTGGACTCCGCCTGTCAATATCTGCAAGCCGACAGTGGTCTGGTTGCTGTGCCCATCAAGGAGGGCCGATTTTTGCAACCAGTCGCCGCTTCGGGCAACATGGTAGCATCTCTTCTTAGAAGTTCACATCCAGCTGACCAGGGCATCATTGGTTGGATTTTCCAGAATCGTAAGTCTTTAGTTATTCCCAAGTTTCGCTCCCGCACTCGAATTCCTTTTCTTTTTGGCCCGAAAGACTCCATCGGTAGAATTGGTGCCCTGGTCGGTATGCCCCTGGCCTGGGAAGCGGATGAAATGGGAGGTGTGATGGCTTTTATCAGTCGCACCGAAGCTAACTGGAGTAAGGAAGAAATAGGTGCAATCACTGCCTTGGTAAGGCGTGCCACTCTCGTCCTCCAAAATTTTTCCTTTAAACGTGAATTGGCTCTTGTTCGCAATTTGGATCCCATCACCGAAGTATGCAACACTGAGGCTTTTGACCGGATACTCAATAAAAGACTGGAAAGGTGTCGGCAGACCGGTGTCAGTCTGGGGCTAGGTATCATTGCCATCGAGGGTTTTGAGGCCCTGAGTACTCGAATAGCTCTGCCGGATCTGGCAATCATACGCCAGCGCATCGCTTCAACACTGCTGCAGCGACTCAGAGACAAACAGCTCATTGGTTGCCTGGATCAAGCCCGTTTTGCCGTATTGTTTGAGGACGAAACAGAGAGAGCCATACATGACCAGCTCGTGTCCAGTACCGCCGCTATACACCAGGAAGTGCTGGCATCATTGGATGACCTGCCCCGGCTGGAGGCCTGTTTTGGTTCTGCACTCTATCCCCGAGATGCGGCTTCATCCCGTGAGCTGTGGACCATGGCTTTTCAAGCCCTAACCGCTCAAGCAGCGAATTTTTCCAATCGAGACACAAAAGCAAAATCTGCTTGACTGCACGTCTGCAGTGATTTCGTCCAGGTACCATCACCGCTGAAAATTGGATCGAGCTTGTGAGTGGACGGATTAACTTGCTGCAATAGACGGCTCCACGTAGGTAGGTAATTATGAGGTTGTTGCACGGATTTGCTGGACTTTTCGCCAAAGATTTGGCCATGGACCTTGGTACAGCCAATACTCTCATTTACATGAAGGGTGAGGGCATTGTGCTCAACGAACCTTCAGTGGTGGCCCTGAGCCGCGATACCGGGAAGGTTATTGCTGTGGGCAGTGAGGCCAAAGAATATTTGGGCCGCACCCCTCAGAAAATCGTCGCTATTCGTCCCATGAAGGACGGAGTGATTGCTGATTTTGAAGTAACCAGTGTAATGATCAAATACTTTCTTAGAAAGATCCAAAGACGATCTTTTCTTTTTCGGCCACGGCTCATTGTGGCCGTCCCCACCGGCGTTACCCAGGTGGAGAAACGTGCGGTAATTGAAGCAGCAGAGCAAGCAGGGGCGCGCCAGGTGCACCTTGTCGAGGAACCCATGGCGGCAGCCATTGGCGCTGACCTACCCATTGACAAGCCGGTAGGCAGCATGGTGGTGGATATCGGAGGGGGGACCACGGAGGTAGCGGTGATTTCGCTCTCGGCCGTGGCCTACTCAGAATCAGTGCGAGTGGCCGGCGACGAGGCCAATGAAGCTATAATCCGCCACGTTCAGAACCACCACCAAATCGCCATCGGTGAAAATGAGGCGGAGCGGATCAAGCTGGAAATCGGCTCTGCCTGTCCACTTCCCCAGCCCATGACGGTTGGAGTCGCAGGGAAGGAAATACTCACAGGAATACCCAGATCTTTCCAGGTAGACGATCAAGAAATCAGGCGCGCCCTGACAGAGCCGGTGAATGTCATAATTGAGAGTATCAAGCGGACCTTCGAAAAGACACCGCCGGAACTCGCATCAGACATCACGCACAATGGTGTCTGGCTGGCGGGAGGCGGAGCACTGCTCAGGGGATTGGACACCCTGTTGAGTGACATGCTGAAACTTCCGGTGCATGTGGAAGCAGATGCGCTCACTACGGTGACCCGTGGTGCTGGCAAGGTGATGGAATCCATTGATGCTTATCGGCAGGTATTTCTCAATTAATCAATCCTGGTTGAAGTATTGTAGAAATAGAAATTCCAAATCTTAGGGTTTCAGGTGTCGGGTGTCAGGTGTCAGGGAAGAAAAACAAAAATACTGAAACCTGAACACTGAAACCTGAAACCTCAGTTTTTGTGATTTGGGATTTCTTGGGTTCGCCTTACGCCATCTATAAGATTTGACTGAGGAACATCTTGGTCCGGTCATGGGTGGGATTCTTGAAGAAGTGTTCCGGCGTGCCCACTTCAACTACCTGGCCCTCGTCCATAAAGATGACTCGATCCGCAACTTCCCTGGCAAAGCCCATCTCGTGAGTCACCACTACCATGGTCATCCCCTCCAGGGCCAGGGTCTTCATAACATCCAGTACCTCGCCAATCATCTCGGGGTCCAGAGCTGAGGTTGGCTCGTCAAAGAGCATCACTTTGGGGTCCATGGCCAGAGCCCTGGCAATGGCAACCCGCTGCTGCTGCCCACCGGAGAGGTTGTCCGGATAGGAGTCGGCCTTGTCAGGAATGCCCACTTTTTCCAATAGGGCCATAGCTTTCTCTTGCGCCTCTTTTTTGGAGCGCTTGCGCACCACTGTCTGGGCCAGGGTTAAATTGCCCAAAGCCGTTTTATGACGAAAGAGGTTGAAGGACTGAAACACCATACCCATTTCTTCCCTGACCTTGTTAATGTTGGTCTTGGGATCCAGAATGTCGACGCCGTCTATGAAGATGTGGCCTTTGTCAGCCTTCTCCAACATGTTCAGGCAGCGCAGTATGGTGCTTTTTCCTGACCCCGAGGGACCGATAATCACCACCACCTCGCCCTTGTCAACTCCACAGGAGACATCAATCAGGGCCTCAATCTTGTGGGTGGTGTAGAAGGTCTTGTAAACGCTTTCTGCTCTAACCACCGATCGCAGTCCTCCTCTCCAAATATTGCACAAACATGGACAGGGCGAAGGTCAACACCAGGTAGAGTAAGGCGGCGACGAACCAGAGCTCGAAGGGTTGCAAAGTGGTGGTAACTACCTCCCTGGTTGCCTTGGTGAGTTCACGAATGGCAATGATCCCCAGAAGCGATGAATCCTTGATAAGACTGATAAACTGTCCCGCCAGGGGCGGTAGGATGCGCCGAAAGGCCTGGGGCAGGATAATGTAGCGCATAGACTGGGGATAGGTCATTCCCAGAGAGCGGGCCGCCTCCATCTGGCCCCGGTGGATAGACTGAATGCCGGCCCGGACTATCTCAGCCACATAAGCCCCGGCAAAAACCGCCAGGGCTGCCACACCGTACCAGATAGGCGGCAGTTGGCCCAAGCCAGTTTGGTCCAGCAAGTTATTGATCACGGTGCCCAGTACAAAATACCAGATAAAAATCTGCACAAGTAGGGGTGAGCCTCGAACCAGTTCGATATAGGTAATCGCCGACCATCTCAGGGCGGGATTGTTGGAAATCCTGGCCAATCCTGTGCAAAGGCCTAGAAGGATCCCCAGCAGCACAGCGAGGACACTCACTTTCAGGGTGACCCACAGCCCCTCAATAAGAATGCCCACCTTCCATTTCTGATAGGACCCCAGAACATCGCCGGAATAAATAAAATCCCCCTCATTCACTAGTAGCGATTGTCCCGGGACGCTATAGGTTTCCTCCTCTCCATCGCCCCGGACCGTGACCTCCACCTGGTCCCCTTTGGTGACAAGGGTGGCCACCTCGCCCTCTATCTCCGCCTTGGTCTCGATCGTGTCTTTGTAATAGAAATACTGGGGCACCCGATACCAGCGCCATATATAGTCTACCTTCAGGGTGGCGAAGTACATTCCGCCGACAACCGCCGCTATCATTACAAAAAAGAGGAAAATGGAGATATGGCGCCAACCCCGGGTTCGGAGATAATCGGTTAGAGAAAAGCTGCCCTTTGTCACTGTCGTTACCCTTTGAAAATTATCCGCCGGCTCTTGCCTCTTTGCCCATATCTGATAGACCAGGTTAATCCTACGAGCAAGACACGCTTTCCCCCATACTGCCAGCGCTCCACAAAAATGGGGGTCGGCGGTCAGAGAATGACTGCCGGCCCCCCTGGAAAGCGGTCTTTTAAAGTGAATCGTATCTTACGCCTGCACTCCACTGCCGTCCTACTGCTGAATACCTTCTATCCAGTTAGTGCCTTTGATCCACTTCTTGTAGACGCGGTCATAACGGCCGTCATTTTTTACCTGCCTCAGGAAGTTATTGAGCCAGTTCATGAAGTCCGGGTCACCCTTGTTGATGGCCCAGGCCAGCGGCTCAAAAGTAAAGGGCTTGTCCAGAAACACCAGCTTGCCTTTACCCTGTTGCGCATTGAACACCACGCAGTAGGGCAGGTCGTAAACAAAAGCGTCGGCCTTACCGTTGACCACCTCGAGGGCGGCCTCGGGTTCGGTCTCAAAGGACTTATAGTTGGCCTTGGGAATGAGTCGCTTTACTGCTTGCTCACCGGTGGTTCCCAGTTTGGAGGTTACAGTGTACTTTTTGTTGTTCAAATCCTTGTAGGAATTCACGTTGCCGCGGTGTTTTTTGGCCAGCAGGATGGTCTGCCCCACGATAATGTAAGGGTCGACGAAATTGATCTTCAGGTTACGCTCCTGGGTGATGGTCATGCCGCTCATGATGATGTCGAACTTTTTGGTGGTCAGAGCAGGGATAATGCCGTCCCAGGCCGTGTTTACCGGGACAAACTTTACACCCATGGCTTTGGCCATCTCTTTGGCCATGTCAATGTCGAAGCCGACAAAATTGCCTCTCTTGTCGGTCATCTCAAAGGGCATATAACCGGATTCAAACCCCACCCGGAGTTCACCCCGCTTGAGAATGGTCTCCAGAGTCGACTTCTTTGCCAGGCCAATATCGGCCGCCAATACCTGTACCTGGGAAAAACATAAGAAAAGTGCCGCAAAAATGGCCACCACAATCATAACTCTTTTCATTCAAGCCTCCTTTGTCAC
>Ga0255058_10001838_pt1 | contig 11887 bp, 15 predicted proteins | sample Cases_109_9_MG_FD_188637 | JGI IMG/M metagenome (GOLD analysis project Ga0255058, IMG submission 188637) | Seawater microbial communities from Amundsen Gulf, Northwest Territories, Canada - Cases_109_9 | ecosystem: Environmental > Aquatic > Marine > Gulf | place: Canada: Northwest Territories... | reverse complement strand
CCGCAGCGTGGCGAACAGCCCCTCGTGATTCTTTTATTGGCTGGTCATTTGAAAGAAGAGCCGCCAATCTTCAATTTATAGCCAACAACAGCAGATTTCTAATTCTGCCGTGGGTCAAAGTGTCTTACCTTGCCAGCTATCTATTGGGCGCAATTTCACGCCGAATTAGTAAAGATTGGATTGGCAAGTACAATCATCCGGTTTATCTTTTAGAGACCTTCATTCAAAAGTACCGCTTTAATGGAATTTGTTACAAAGCTGCCAATTGGATTTATATCGGCGATACAAAAGGAAGATCCCGAAATGATAAAAAGAACGAACATAAGGTGCCTGTTAAAGAGATATATGTTTATCCTCTGGAGCGACATTTTAAAAAGTTTTTAAAAGAGGGAAAAGCTATATGAGAGCGCCTATACAATTACAGGAGAGTAACACCTCTTCAGGACTATTCGATATTATTCGGTTGTTGCTGCTGATCATCCATTATTTGTGGTCCAGGTTAATGGAGCACCAGCAAGAGCTTGAGTTGTTAAACAAGGAAAATCTTGAATTAAAAGTCAAATTAAACAGAACCAGGCGAGTTTTTGCTCCTAAAAACGAGCAGACTTCTGAGGGAGAAAAGAGTGATCCGAAAAAACCAAAAAGAAAAAGTCGCCGACTCATAGAGTCTCTGACTCGGAGAGAGGCGCCCAGCCGGGTCGTAAGCAAAGATCAAGGAATATACCCAAAGACCTTCCGAAAAAAGAGGTCATTCTTGATTTTGAAGAGATTCCCTGCTGTCAAAAATGCCAAACGCCCTATGAACGCATTTCTGCTTTTGATAAAGTCTCCAACTATATAGAGGCATCAATCTCCGCGGTTCATGAGATTGTAACGCGCTACTCATATAAAAAAGGGTGTAATTGTTCTGAGAGTTCAAAAATCATTACAGCTCCAAATAGAAAATCAGTCATCAAGAAATCGATTCTTACTACCGGGACATGGGTGCATTTGATTATTGTGAAGTACCTCCTGGCTGTGCCGGTTTACCGCTATTGCCAGGCATTGAAACCGACGGGCTTTGATCTTTCTCCTGGAACGGTAGAAAATGGTTTTAAAAAAATAGGGGGCCTTTTGCAGCCTGTTTATAACGCACTATTAGAGGAACTGAGAAAAAGTCCGATTTGGAATGCAGACGAAACTCGCTGGAAAGTCTTCGAGGCAATCAAAAACAAAACAAGCTTTCTATGGTGGCTATGGATATTTGCCTCCAAAGATGTTGTATTGTATGTTATTGATCCGTCAAGATCGGCAAATGTCATTCGAAAGGTCAACAACGGGCTGGACAGAATATTCGCCGCTGATCGTTTTAGTTCATATGAAGCGATTAAAGGGGGAAAAGTATTTATTGCTTATTGTTGGGTCCATTTGCGGCGCGACTTTATCAACCTGAAATCACAAAAAATATTCAAAAACAATCCTGCCATAGAAAAATGGGTAAAAGATTGGCTTGATGCCATAAATATGATCTTTACACTCAACAAGCAAAGACTAAAATGCTCATCAGAGAAGCAATTTGCCGAATTGACCGAAAAGTTACGTTTAATTATCGAAAAACTCTACCTGCAAAATGTGGCTGATCTGAAATATGACTTTCAGAAGAAGATACTCAAGAGCTTTAAAAAACGTTATTCAGGATATACGATATTTATCGACAATCCAGCAGTACCTCTACACAACAACAGAGCCGAGCAACTCTTGAAAATAGCAATAAATGGTCGGAAAAACTACCTCGGTAACGTTTCTTGTAATAGCGTGCAACATACACAAATTTTTCTTTCCATTATCGCAACTGCTAAAAACAACAACATAGCTCCACAAAAATGGTTTGAGGATTACCTTAACGCTTGCGCTGAAAACGATTCTAAACCCTTAGAAGGACAAATTCTCAAACACCATGTAAATAAGTTGTTAAATCGTCCTTCCTAGTTCACTTCAGTTTTAAAAACTAAACTACTCTTCCGCTCTGCATACGTCGTTTACTGAATGCTCACAATAACTTTTACATTTCTACGCTCATCTTCAGGCTATCTTTGTCCAATCTTCAATCGCCAAATCCTCAGCATAGCTTTGGCTATGCTTCCGGTTTGACTCAATCAGATTAGACAACTCTAACCTAAATATAAACGCATAAATGTAAAAGTTATTATCTGTCAAGCCCTAATCCTTATATAGATACCCTTTGTCCACTTTTTAAAAGAGAATAATTCCCAAAATCATTCATATTATTAAGTGCTTGTGAGTCAAATACCGGGCCGTCTTTGCACACCATCTGCCCGTCACAGACGCATTGCCCACAGATGCCTATGCCGCATTTCATGTATCTCTCCAGTGATGCTTCGCATTGAATATTTTTCTTTTTACAGAATTCGTATACCTTGAACATCATTATCTCCGGCCCGCAGGTATAGATCATTTTGAAATTGTGTTTCTTGTTTAAGGCTTCCAGGATATCTGTCGGATATCCTTTTTTACCGGCGCTCCCATCATCAGTGAACAAGGCCATGTCCTTGGACCGGTTTGTGAAAAGTAATTTTGATTTTGCAGTCGCTCCATTTAGTATAACAACATTGTCTTTTTGTAATCTTTCAATAAGCGTGATCAGCGATGCCATCCCACAACCACCTCCAACTAAGCATGTTTTTTCTTCACCGCTTCTTATATTATCAGGAATTGTATAACCCTTTCCAAAAGGCCCCCTCACTCCTAAGCGGCTACCTTCATTCATTTCATGCAATTGTTTCGTAAACTTGCCTCTAGCCAGTGCCGTGAATCCAAAATGACCATCACCATGGTTTGATACTGCAAAAGGTTTCTCATCAACACCAGGCAACCAGACCATTATGAATTGTCCGATCTTGTAATTAAGATTGTGTCTGAACATAAATGTCTTTGTATCATCAGATTCGTTGATGATCTCATTAATTTTCAACATTACGGGTTGTTCAAACTGTGCGATGATTTCACTCATGGGCGATTCCTATTATTTCATTGATATTATTAAATCCGTTGTCAGACATCCATGATTCCACTTCCCGGCAGACTTTTTTGAATACGTCCATTCCCCTATGGTATATTCCGGAGCCTATCCCGATAGCGGTTGCTCCGGCCATAATCATCTCAATAGCATGGCGTCCTGTCGAGACGCCGCCGACTCCTATTATGGGGATTTTGACGGCTTCGTATATATCGTAAACACACCTTGTTGCAATCGGCCTTAAGGCATCACCTGAAACACCACCAATCTTAAAAGAGAGTACGGGTTTACGGGCTTCTATATTTATAATCATTCCCGGACCTAATGTATTTACGGCCGTAATAGCATTGGCGCCAGCATTCTCAGCAGCTTTTGCTAATACGCCTATCCCCGGTATATTGGGTGACAGCTTCACAAAGATAGGTAATTTAGTAGCTTTCCTGACTGCAGTAACTATATTTCCGGTACTTTCGGGAGTTCCCTGTCCGGCCAATAATCCGTAGCCGGGGGTATGCGGGCATGAAAGAGGAAGCTCTATGGCGGCAAATTTTGTTTCTGCTAATTTTTTTACCACATGGACAAAATCTTCCGCATCTGTACCAATAACGCTTGCAATTACGGGAATGTCTATCTCCTCCAGGTTAGAGAATTCTCTTGCAACCTCATCTGCGCCGGGGTTCGAATATCCGACTGCATTTAACATGCCTGCTTCAAATGTAACGACTGTTGGATTATTGTGCCCTTCTCTAGGTTCAAGACTGACAGATTTGATGGTAACGGCTCCTGCGCCGTTGCCGGAAACCCTCTTTAATAACGATTTGGAAGTTCCAAGGAATCCGGATGGCAGAATAGTTGGATTAGATAGTTTTATTCCGCACAAATTAACAGCCAGGTTTGGTGTAGTCATTGTCATTTCTTAGACAGAATTTACAGGATAAAGGTGTTTGTCAGAATCCAGTAGAACGCTTAGATAACGATAAAAGCCTGTTTATAAACAACCCCCTGAGTCCCCCCTGCCTACCGGCAGCAATGTCATTGAATTAAAACGTAGGGCGAACCTTTAGGTTTGCTTATTTTGCACGAAAGCAAGGCTGAAGCCTTGCCCTACGATGCGAATTTAAAGGAATGTGCAACAAAAACCCTTAACTAAATGACATTGCTACCGGCAGGCAGGCTTTTCTAAGGGGGAATATTTTGATAATGTTTTTAACTTAATGTCATTGAATTATTTAGAAGTATATCAAAAAGCCGGAATTAATTGAAGATATATTTTGTTTTAAGGATCGGATCAAAAATAACTTGGTATTTTTTCGCGCTCAGGTTTAGGTCAGATTTGGTCGATCTGATTGAGCTGAACCGCAAGCGTAGCCTTCGCTACGTTGAGGATTCAGCGAATGAAGATCGATCAAAGCATGTCCTGAGCTTATCGAAGGGATGGCCTGCCCTTGACAAGCAAGCCCTTGGCACATGCTTGTCAAGGGCAAGTGTCAAGGGCCTGAAAATGGGATGCGAAAATGCCAAGTTATTTTTGACCCGATCCTAAAAGCACTATTCTTAATATATTGACTTTTAATGTAAAATGTGTTTATCTATTAAGTTATGCGTGTTATGGGGATAGACCCCGGTACAATAGTAACCGGTTACGGAGTTGTTGAGGAAGTGGGCAATAGTTTGAGTCTCGTGGATTATGGTACGGTTGCGGGTGGGAGGAAAGAGTATTTTCCTGATCGACTCAAAAAGATTTACGATGGGTTGTGTAAAGTGATAAAAAAGCATAAACCGGACCATATTGCAGTGGAAAAGGTATTTTTTGGAAAGAGTGTTAAAGCAGCAATTAAGATTGGCGAGGGTAGGGGAGTGGCAATATTATGTGCGGCTTTGGCAGAAACACCTTTGTCTGAATATTCTCCTACTGTTATTAAAAAATCAGTTGTTGGAGTGGGTAGCGCACAAAAGATACAAGTACAGGAAATGGTAAGGGTTATTTTGAATTTGACAAAGCCTCCTGAACCCTTTGATTCTTCGGATGCCCTTGCAATTGCCATATGCCACCTTCATAGAAGAAAAATTGATGATTTAGTCTTGACAGGTATATCATAAAGGATATAATTTCAGTTTTTTGAATTTAGTTTGTTGTCGCCGTAATTTAAATTTATAAGTGAAATGAATCTGCAAGCCACAAGTAATAAAATAAAAGACCATAATAGCATTCCTGATTCCATACTTGAGGATATATTGTCTCATAATGCCGATTTCGATACTTTGAAGGGTGGATTTACCAGAGACATATCAATGGAAGATGCAATCCGCAAGTCTAAGGCACTTATAGAGGCGTTGCCGTACATCCAGTCGTTCAAAGACAAAATAGTCGTAATAAAGTTTGGCGGCAGCGCTATGAGTAATATAAAAACTTTTCATGGTATTTTACAAGATGTGGTCTTTATGAAGACGGTCGGGATGAGACCCATAGTAGTACATGGAGGGGGACCGTACATAAGCAAGGAAATGAATAAAAGGGGTAAAAAGCCTCTTTTTGTAAATGGCTACCGTGTTACCGATAAAGAGACATTGGAAATTGCGATTGAGGTCTTAGTAAATCAGATTGGTAAATTAATAGTTGATAAGATAAATGAAGCTGGAGCGGACGCGGTATGTGTGTGGCACAAAAAAAAGAGCCCTTTGAAGGCAGGAAAATATGTATTTAAAGAACATGGCAAATCCGGGGAACTCGATCTTGGTTATGTGGGTGAAATTAGCAGGATAGAGAGTGAAATGCTCAATAACCTGTGTGAAGGCGGCAAGATACCTGTTGTGCCGCCAATTGCAGAGGGAGCAAACGAGGAAAATTTTAACATAAATGCCGATAATGTGGCTTCATTTATTGCGCGTTCTTTAAAAGTGGAAAAATTAGTATTTGTTTCTAATACTCATGGTATATTAACCGACCCGTCTGATCCCGATTCATTTGCATCAACCTTACACGAAGAGGAGGTCGACAAGCTAATAGAGCGTAATGTGATAAAGGGTGGTATGCTTCCAAAGGCGCAAGCCTGTATAACAGCCTTAACTGCAGGTGTGAAAAAGGCCCATATTATTGACGGTAAGATACCACATTCTTTATTACTTGAGATATTTACAGATAAGGGGATTGGGACCCAGATCATAGTTTAGAACCCCATTTGGTCCTTATAAAAATATTTTGACTATTTATGGCTGACATAAATCAGTTAGAGAATTTTTTAAAATGTTCATAAAACACTTGAGTTTCGACTCGTGCTACGAAGTCAGGGCTCGTTCGGGTTAAGAAATGGCAAAGACACTACATGTAACCTTTGATGGAGAGGTGTTACGTCCTGAAGAATCGATGGACTTAGAACCCAACGCTTCATATATTATAACTATTGAGCAGAAGGAACCTGTAAAAAGTCAAAGTTTGTGGAGTGTTCTTAATAGTCTTACTGGAACGGTTGAAGGACCAACCGATTGGTCAGAAGAACATGATCATTACCTGTATGGTACACTTAAAAAAAATAAGGTTGACTAAGATGGCTACTGATAGCTTTTTTCTTGATACTGCATATGTAATAGCATTACTAAATCCCCATGATAGTTATCATGAGAAAGCGAAGAGGTTGTTGTCTCAAATTAGCATTGCACAGAAAGTATGGACAACAGAATCAGTGTTAACAGAGGTAGGTAATACATTCGCTCGTACAAACCGTTCTGCTGCAATTGCATTTATTAACAGTTGTTATAGAAAGAAATTTAAATTAATTCCTTTCTGTAGCTAATGTATTATAATTTTGGATTAAGGGAAATAATAAATGGGAAGGTTTAAGTTGGTAACCTGGGTACTCAAAGAAATATGGAAGAATTACTCGTTTTAAAGTCCTATATAGAGGAGCAACGTTATACCGAAGCATTAACCTTAATAGGAGAAATGGAGGAAATGAGTAAGGATGACAAGATCAATAAGATATACAGTTATTCTGTTATTCTAATTCTCCATTTAATAAAAAAAGATGCAGAAAAGAGAACTCTGCGTTCCTGGGAATTTTCCATACGTAATTCTGCGAGGGAAATTAAACGTATTAACAAAAAAAGGAAATCCGGGGGTTACTATCTAACCAATGACGAATTACTGGAAACTATTGAAGACGCTTATCAGACTGCATTGGAAAGAGCGTCATTAGAAGCATTTGAGGGACAATGTGATGAATCTATGCTTGCCGCCAGAATAGATAAAGAGAAGTTGAAGAAGGAAGCCTTTGAATTGATACAGAAAGCATGATAACATGCAGAGTGTTTTGCATCTTTCTTGATATTGCATCATGGTTTTGATATATTTTAAAAGTAAGTCTTTTTGAATCAAACCCACTTCAAAAAGTACATACGAAACAAGACCCTTCCGTTTGTTTCCTCACATTGCAGGAATCCTTTATTTATGGAGTGTAGTATATGACTAAAAGTAGTATTCTTGAACTTTATAACAATTATGTAATTCCAAATTATGCGCGAAATCCCATAGTCTTTGTAAAGGGAGAAGGGGTGTACGTATGGGATGAAAACGGTAAACGATATTTAGACCTTTTCTCCGGGTGGGCAGTTAGCTCTCTGGGACATTGCCATCCCAACGTAACAAAGGCAATGCAGGAACAAGCTGCTACGTTAGTACATATGCCGAATATTTTCTATACCGGCCCACAGGGAATTTTAGCAAAATACATTTCTGAAAACTCCTTCAATGGCCAGAGCTTTTTTTGCAACAGTGGAGCGGAGGCAAATGAAGCAGCCATAAAATTGGCAAGGATCCACAATTCTCCAAAGGGTAAATATAAAATTATCACGATGGGAGATTCGTTTCACGGAAGGACACTGGCAACCATTACTGCTACCGCTCAACCAAAATACCACACTGGCTTTTCTCCACTTGTTGAAGGGTTCAAATATGTTCCTTTTAATAATCTGGGCGAAGTGGAAAAGGCTATAGATGATAAAACATGTGGTATAATGTTTGAACCAATCCAGGGAGAGGGGGGCATAAACGTTGCAGATAAGGAGTTTATGGAGGGGTTAAGAAAGATATGTGATGATAATGATATACTTCTGATTTTGGATGAAGTGCAGTCCGGAATGGGAAGAACGGGAAAGTATTTTGCATATCAACATTATGATATAATTCCTGATATAATGACGCTTGCCAAATCGCTTGGCAACGGCACCGCCATAGGCGCTATGGTAGCCAGTAAGGAAGTGGCTAAAAGTTTAATACCGGGCAGTCATGCGTCTACTTTTGGGGGTAATCCTCTCGCATGCGCAGCAGCAATTGCCGTGTTTGAAACTATTCAATCCGAAGGCCTATTGGAAAATGCGGCTGAGATGGGTAATTATTCTTTTGAACAATTAAGTAATCTGGCAAAAGAGTTTGATGTTATTAAGGAAGTAAGAGGCATAGGCCTGATGATTGGGATTGAGCTTAAGACCGGAGCAAGTGAAACAGTAATGAAGTGCATGGAAGCAGGGCTTTTGCTCAACTGCACTCATGAGAAAGTGATAAGACTCATGCCTCAATTAAACGTGAAGAAGGAACACATAGATGAGGGGCTGGAAATTTTGAAGAATGTTTTGCGGAGCAAAACAAGCATAAATTAGTGGCTGAAAGGAGCTAATTTAATATATCGGAAATTCTATAATCTATTTAAATATTTTTAACTTATAAAACTTATTAGTTATATCACATGTGGCAGTATGCAGATTGTGGGTATATTTCATTTTGCGAAGCAAAACCAAGAAGTTAGCGACTGAAAGGAGCTAAGTTCTATGCAGTGTAATAATCTGGTTACTATAGCGGATCTTTCCCTTGAAGATATTAACGATCTGTTTGCATTAACGGTCAGGATGAAAGAATCCTTGAAAAAAGATAATGAGTTTTCCCGTTCACTCGATGGAAAAACACTGGGGATGATCTTTGAAAAAAGCTCAATGCGCACAAGGGTTTCTTTTGAAGTTGCAATGACGCAGTTAGGAGGACATGCGATATCTCTGACTCAACAGGATATAAACTTAGGTGTACGCGAATCAGTAAAAGACGTGGCAATGGTTTTGTCTCGATACGTAGATTGTATTACTATCAGGACATATGCCCATGAAATAGTTGTTGATCTGGCTAATTACTCATCTGTGCCGGTGATTAATGCTCTTTCTGACTATACCCATCCATGCCAGGCGCTTACGGATTTATTTACAATTAAAGAAAAAACTGGTACTCTTGATGAAATTAAGTTAGCTTATGTCGGTGACGGGAATAATGTTGCCAGGTCATTAGCCATATTGTGTGCAAAGCTGAATGTTTCATGTCAAATAGCTTCACCGAAGAATTATGAACTATCTGATGAATTTATGGAAAAGGCCAGGGGGATGGCTGCATCCGGCGTAATTATTGAACAGCATAAAGACCCGAAGGTAGTAGTTAAAGATGCTGATGTTATATATACGGATACATGGGTTAGTATGGGGAAAGAAAAAGAGGCAAAGGCCAGGAGTGAGGATTTTAAAGATTACCAGTTAAATGATGAGTTAATGTCACATGCTAAAAAAGGTGCCTTTGTGATGCATTGCCTTCCTGCTCATCGTGGGGAAGAGATCACGGATGAAGTTATAGACGGGCCAAATTCAATAGTCTATGATCAGGCGGAAAACAGGTTGCACCTCCAAAAGGCTTTATTAAAGCTTTTAGTCTGCAACACTAATTAGGCTCTTTTATATGAATTGTAGGGTCTGTTCCCCGTACAGACATGATCGGTTCGTTCGGGGAACGAGCCCTACATTTACATTTGAAAATGACAATGATGATGGGTTCGCTGCGCTTAACCCATCCTACATTAAACTCTTTTTAGATAAATAAAATTTAAAAATTATATTATGCGAAAAGATGGCAGAAAAACAGATGAATTACGCACCGTAACTATTGAAAGAAACTTTACCAAGTATGCTCAGGGTTCCGTGCTTATAAAGGTTGGTGATACTCATGTGATTTGCACTGCTTCGGTAGAAGAAGCAGTACCTCCTTATCTTAAGAGCACAGGCCAGGGTTGGATAACGGCGGAATATTCATTACTCCCGGGCTCCACAGGTAAAAGAGTAGCGAGAGAGTCGTCGCGAGGTAAGGTAAATGGCCGAACACAGGAGATTCAAAGATTAATTGGCAGGTCAATGCGTGCCATATCCAATTTACAAGCGCTGGGGGAAAGGACAATATGGATAGATTGTGATGTAATTCAAGCGGATGGGGGGACCCGGGTCGCTGCCATAACCGGTGGTTATATTGCGTTGGTTGATGCTGTTAATTGGTTGAAAAACAGAGGTGATATTACAGGCGAGCCTCTTTTGGGTAGTGTGGCGGCTGTAAGCGTCGGAATTGTAAATGGAGAGTCTATGTTAGACTTGTGTTATGAGGAAGATGTGACAGCTCAAGTAGATATGAATGTTGTGTTGACGGGAGAGGGTAAATATGTTGAATTGCAGGGGACTGGAGAAGAAAGCACCTTTTCTGAAAATGAGCTTAACGAAATGATAAATCATGCAAAGAAAGGGATAAACCGGTTAACGCAGATACAGAAGAAAGTATTAGAGGAATAATTTCGGTGGAAAATGTTAAAAACAGACGGAATCGTAATAGGAACGTATAATGCAAAAAAGAAATCGGAAATTAAGGAGATTCTAATCGGAATCCCTGTAAAGCTTATAGATTTAGAAGAGTTTGATAACCCCCCATCTATCAATGAAGATGGTATTACCTTTAAGGATAATGCAATTAAAAAGGCAACTGAATTGGCAAATTTCTGTAAAACCCGTGTCATGGCGGATGATTCCGGCCTGGAAATTGATGCATTAGGTGGACGTCCGGGTATTTATTCTGCCCGTTATTGTGGTGAAGATACCGGTTATGAAGAAAAATGTTTAAAAATACTTGAAGAATTAAAAGAGATTTCTTTTAATGAAAGGACTGCAAGGTTTCGTTGTGCTATAGCCCTGGCAGAGCCCGGCAAATTATTATTTGCCGTAGAAGCAGGTTGCGAGGGTAACATAGATTCTAAACCCCGTGGTACTCATGGCTTTGGTTATGATCCAATATTTTATGTGCCAGAATATAAACGAACCATGGCGGAATTGGAACCGGAGGTAAAAAATCAAATTAGCCATAGAGGATTGGCTTTAAGGCTTTTCAAGGAAAAATTGAAGGAGTTGGTTTGAGGATTTCTTCCGCAACCCTAATTTATATGCACAAGTTTTTGTGATATATTTTTGTTATTATTTTTTGTAGAAAGGAATAATGATGTTAAGAAGTATTATGGCTGTAAGTTTCTTGTTTGTAGTATCGGTTTTTTGCTTATGTAACACGAATTTATTTGCTGATCCAATTGACACTGATCTGATTTATGCTGAGAAGTGTGCGTTGTGCCATGGCCCTGATGGCAAGGGTACAGAGACTGGTATTGGTTTTGGAGTTCACGATCTTACTGATGCAGAGTGGCAGGCTACACGTACTGATGACGACTTCGTAAATTCAATTACAAACGGTAATCCGGAAAACGAGAATTACATACCATTCGGTGATCTGTTAAGTGAAGAGGAAATCAAGGCAATGGCTGTATATGTTAGAAAGTTTGCACAGTGATCCGGATCAAATTGTGTAATAGTTAAATCTTAGCAGGTGAAGATGAAATAATCATAGTTGGGAAATATTCTCTCTTCCCTTGGGGAATGGCATTGCCCACAAGGGGCAATGTCATTGAATTAAGCAATTTGTTGTTCATTTTTGCAAATTTCTGTCGTAGGGCGAGGCTTTAGCCTTGCTTTTGTTTTATAGTA
>Ga0255058_10001837_pt1 | contig 11896 bp, 12 predicted proteins | sample Cases_109_9_MG_FD_188637 | JGI IMG/M metagenome (GOLD analysis project Ga0255058, IMG submission 188637) | Seawater microbial communities from Amundsen Gulf, Northwest Territories, Canada - Cases_109_9 | ecosystem: Environmental > Aquatic > Marine > Gulf | place: Canada: Northwest Territories... | reverse complement strand
GCGGCGCGGCCGGACAGGGCCGCGACCGCCGCATCGCAGGGGAGTCCGGTCAGCGTCACGATGATCCCCAGCAGGAGGATCTGAGGCGCCAGGGGGCCGGCCGCGACATCGGCGAACTGGGGCAGGAAGGCGAGGAAGAAGAGCGCGGTCTTGGGATTGAGAATCTCGACCAGGCTGCTTTGCCAGAAGATCTTGCGGAAGGGCTTGGGCGCCGCGGTCTCGAGCATACCCGGCGCCGGCCGCGGCGCGAGCAGGTAGGTTAGCCCGAGATAGATGAGATAGCCGGCGCCGGCCAGCTTCAGAAGCCCGTAGGCGACGGGGGAGTAAAGGAAGATCGCCGACAGCCCCAAGGCCGCCGCCGCGACATGGGCCAGGCTTCCAGCGGCAAGCCCGGCTGTAGCGACCAGCCCGGCCGGGGTGCCCTGGGCGATGCTGCGGGACAGGACGTAGAAGTTGGACGGGCCGGGCGAGATGTTCAGGATCAGTGCGGCGGCCGTGAAGATCAGCAGGGCCTCTACGCCGGGCATGTCACGCCGGGCCTCGCCGGGCCATGAGGGCCGATAGGCTCTCGCGCTGACGGCCGTCGGCATCGAAGTTGTCCGGGTCGAGCCAGGCTTCGAACGCCTGGCGCACCGCCGGCCAGTCCCGGTCGAGAATGGCGTACCAGGCGGTATCGCGGTTGCGGCCCTTGCTGATCGTGGCCTGGCGGAAAATCCCTTCGTGCCGAAACCCGAGGCGTTCGGCCGCCCGGCAGGACCGATTGTTGAGGGCATTGCATTTCCACTCGTAGCGCCGGTAGCCGAGCTCGTCGAAGACGCGGCGCATCATCAGATACATGGCTTCCGTCGCCGCCCGGGTGTTCTGCAGGCGCGGGGCGAAGTTGATGTGGCCGACCTCGATCACCCCGAAGGGCGGATCGATCCGCAGATAGCTGGCGAGGCCGCAGGCCGCGCCATGGCTCTTGTCGACGATCGCATGAAACAGCGGATCGTCGCCGAGGCAGGTCTCCGCCAGCCAGGCCCGATAGTCGTCCAGGGTTTCGAAGGGCCCATAGGCCAGATAGGTCCAGATGCGCTTCTCTGCGTCCTCCAGGTTGGCTTGGTGGAGTGGCGCCGCATGGCGGTCGGGATCGAGCGGCTCGACCCGGCAGCTGCGCCCCTCCAGGGCCGTGCGCGGCGGCGGGGAGCAGCCTTGCCAGCCCTCGACCGGGAAGCCGACCGGGTCGCCGAGGTGGTTGTGGAATTCCGACACAGGGCTCTCCTTGGTTCGGGCACCGCTCACGACGAGGCCTCCATCGCGACACGCATCCGGCGCCCGGTTTCTTGCGTCAAGGGGTCCTCTATGGCTTCCAATTGTGCCGCGGCGTGGGCCGCCTGAGCCGGCGTCCGGTTCTGGCTCAGCTTGGCCTTGGCCTGGACGCGCGTGATTGCGATCTCGAAGGCGAATACGCCTCGCAGCATCCGGGCCATAAAATCCGGCTCCAGTTCCGCCGGCGACCAGGGGCGCGGTCGTCCGGCTTCATGACGGGCCGTGAGCCGCTCAAGCAGCGCCCCGACGTCCGCCGCCGCCGTCATCGCTCGGGGCACGCCATGGACATGCACGGCCAGGTGGTTCCATGTCGGCACGGTAGGCGCGCCGGGGCCGTAGTCGTTCGGGGAGACATAGCTATGGGGCCCCAGAAAAACGGCCAGCACCTCGCGGTTCTCTTGGGCCGCCGCTTCGAGATGCCGGACCTGGCCGTTGGCCCGGGCGAAATGACCGAGCAGGCGGCCCTGGGGCGCCGGCGCCTGGTCGAAGATGAGGGGCAGGTGGGTCGCTTCGGCAATGCCGTCCTCGGAGGTGATCAGCAGGGCGAAGCCGTAGCCGTCGAGGATCCCCCGGATGGTGTCCGGATCGCGGAGTTCGAAGTGCCGTGGGACGTACATGCTATGAGACTCCTGCTGGCGCATCCGGCGGTCAGCCGATCGTAATTTGCCCGAGGTAGTCCGGCGCGGGGATGTCCGGCGACAGCACGGGATCGGCCTCGGCCTCACCGAGGGTCGTGGCCACCGGCACCACCCCGGCCCAGACCGGCAGGTCCAAGTCTTCCTCGTCGTCGTTCGGCGGTCCGGTGCGCACCTTGGCGACCACTTCGTCGAGCTCGAGCGTGATGACCGTCGTCGCCTTCAGTTCCTGTTCGCTCGGCGGCTTCAATTCTTCCCAGCGTCCTGGCGTCAGGCGGTCGCTGAAGGCGGTGAGCGCCGCGAGCTTTTCGTCCCGGTCGGCGACCAGCCGTGCCGTGCCGAGCGCCATGACCGAGCGGTAGTTGATCGAGGAGTGGAAGCCCGAGCGGGCGAGGACCAGGCCGTCCAGCAGCGACACCGTGAAGCAGACCTCTACGCCGCCCTTCAGATGCCGCAGCATCTTGCTGGCCGAGGAGCCGTGCCAATAGACACGATTACCCTCCCGCCAATAAGCCGTGGCCGTGACGTAAGGCTGCCCGCCGATCACGTAGCCGACGTGGCACACCAGACCGGCGTCGAGAATCTCGGTGACCGTCTTGCGGTCGTAATGGCCCCGCTCGTGCAGACGCTTGATGCGTGTCCGCACCGTGGGCTCGAAGTCCTGTGCCGCCGAGGCGGGCGTTGAGTCCATGCTCATGGGCCTCTCGTTCTGGGAGGAGGGTTCGGTCCAAACCGCAACAAGCTAACGCAGAACTGGCTCTATACTAAGCGCCACTTTATAATATCTGTTAGAACCACTTTGGAGACTCGGCGCCGGCATGGACCAGGCCCGAAGACATCGCCGCAGCCGCGCCACGTTGCTCGACCTGGCGCTCGACCGGGCGCAGGGCCGGTCCGGGGCCGGATCGCTGCAACGCCAGCTTTACGGCCAGGTTCGCGAGGCCGTGCTGGCCGGCCGTGTGGCGCCGGGAACGCGGCTGCCGTCGACCCGGACGCTGGCCGGCGAACTGGCCTGTTCGCGCAATACGGTGCTCGGCGCCTTCGAGCAGTTGATGGCCGAAGGCTATCTCGAGTGCCGCGCAGGCTCCGGCACCTATGTGAGCCGCGTCCTGCCGGAAACGTTGTTGGCGCGCCCGGCCGGACGGTTGGAAGGGAAAAAGGACGAACCGTGCGCCACGGCTGCTGCCGAGCCCGAGGCCCTGGCCTATGCCGAGCGTATGCCGTTTGGCGCCGGGGCCGGCGGTCTACGGCCCTTCGCGCCGGGCGTGCCGGATTTGAGCCTGTTTCCCTTCGACATCTGGGGCCGGCTGTTGGGCCGCATATGGCGGCGTCCGGACCTCGACCTCCTGATGCCGGCGCCGCCGGCCGGTCACCTGCCGTTGAGGGCGGCCATTGCCGCCTATCTGCGCGGTTTGCGCAGTGTCGCCTGCACGCCCGAGCAGGTATTCATCACCGCCGGCGCCCAGCCGGCCCTCGACCTTGTAGCCCGGGTGCTGCTGAAGCCCGGCGATGCCGTCTGGATCGAAGAGCCCGGCTATCCGGGCTTGCGCGGCCCCTTGCGCTCCACGGGCGCCCGCCTGGTGCCGGTTCCCCTCGACGAAGAGGGTCTTTCTGTGGCGGCCGGCCGGGCGCTGGCCGACGACGCGCGTCTGGCCGTGGTCGCGCCGTCGCACCAGTATCCCCGGGGCACCACCATGAGCCTGGCCCGCCGGCTCGAGCTGCTGGCCTGGGCGTGCCGACGGGGTGCCTGGCTGGTCGAGGACGACTACGACAGCGAATACCGTTACGCCGGCCGGCCGCTCGCGGCGCTTCAGGGGCTGGACGCGGACCGCAGGCGATCCAGCGGCGGCCGTGTCTTCTACATCGGAACCTTCTCGAAGGTGCTGTTCCCCGCCATCCGCCTTGGCTATCTGGTCGTGCCGCCGGACTTGGTGGACGACTTCGCCCAAGCGCGGGCGGCGATCGACGCCTATCCCTCGGCGATCGTGCAACCGGTGCTGGCCGCCTTCATGGAGGAGGGTCATTTCGCCGCCCATGTACGCCGCATGCGCACGGTCTACGCCCGCCGCCGCGAGGCCCTGTTGGCGGCCGGCGACCGGCATCTGGAGGGGCTATTGGAGCTGGCGCCCGGCGAAGGAGGGCTGCACCTGGTGGGCCAAATGAGCGCGGCGCTGGCACGGCGATTGTCGGACCGGGAGGCCGAGGCGCGGGCGGTAAAGGCCGGTCTGGCGCCGCGCGCCCTCAGCCGCTTCTATCTGGGGCCGCCGGAGGTGAGCTACCGCGATACCCCGCCGCCGCACGGCCTGCTGCTCGGCTTCGCGGCGCTCGCCGATGATCAGATCGAGCCGGCCGTCAAAACCCTGGCGGAGGCGCTTCGGCGCGGCGCGCGCTGACGCAGTTGCGTTTCATTTCGTCGCGGTTCCAGCCCGCTCCCCCACCCGACCACCCCTAGCGTACGATGCCGTGGGTGGTCGGGTGGGGGAGCGGGCTGGAACCGCGATCTATCAACAAGATAGAGGGCGTCGGGCGCGGGCCGGTACCGATCGATACAGAACCGCGCTAGCGGTTCATGCGGTTGTCGACCAGATCGTCGACCACTGCCGGATCGGCCAAGGTCGAGGTGTCGCCGAGCGCGCCGTAGTCGTTCTCGGCGATCTTTCGCAGGATGCGGCGCATGATCTTGCCCGAGCGCGTCTTCGGCAGGCCCGGCGCCCACTGGATCAGATCGGGGCTGGCGATCGGGCCGATCTCCTTGCGGACCCACTGGACCAGTTCCTTGCGCAGCTCCTCCGACGGCTCCTCGCCGACGTTGAGGGTGACATAGGCGTAAATGCCCTGGCCCTTGATGTCGTGCGGATAGCCGACCACGGCGGCCTCTGCCACCTGGCGGTGGGCGACCAGCGCGCTCTCCACCTCGGCGGTGCCCATGCGGTGGCCGGAAACGTTCAGCACGTCGTCGACCCGGCCGGTGATCCAGTAATAGCCATCCTCGTCGCGGCGACAGCCGTCACTGGTGAAGTAGCGCCCCGCATAAGTGCTGAAATAGGTCTCAACGAAACGCTCGTGATCGCCATAAAGCGTGCGCATCATGCCCGGCCAGGCGTCCGCCATGCAGAGGTTGCCCTCGCAAGGTCCCTCCAGCTGCTTGCCGTCGGCGTCGACGATGACCGGTTTGATGCCGAAGAAGGGCCGCGTGGCCGAGCCGGGCTTGAGCGGCGTTGCCCCCGGCAGCGGCGTGATCAGGATGCCGCCGGTCTCGGTCTGCCACCAGGTATCGACGATGGGACAGCGTTCATCGCCGACCACCCGGTGGTACCACAGCCAGGCCTCCGGGTTGATCGGCTCGCCGACCGTGCCGAGGATCCTGAGCGAGCCGCGGTCGGTCTTCGTGACCGGCTCGTCGCCCTCGCGCATCAGCGCCCGGATCGCCGTCGGCGCGGTATAGAAGATGTTCACCTTGTGCTTGTCGCAGACCTGCCAGAAGCGCGAGGCGTCCGGGTAGTTGGGCACGCCCTCGAACATCAGCGTGGTCGCCCCATTGGCAAGCGGCCCGTAGACGATGTAGCTGTGTCCGGTCACCCAGCCGACATCGGCCGTGCACCAGTAGATGTCGCCGTCGTGATAGTCGAAGATGTAGTGATGGGTGATCGCGGTGTAGACGAGATAGCCGCCGGTGGTGTGCATGACGCCCTTGGGCTTGCCCGTCGAGCCGGAGGTATAGAGGATGAACAGCGGATCCTCGGCGTTCATGACCTCCGCCGGGCAATCGGGCGACGCCGCCTCGCAGGCCTCGTGGTACCAGACGTCGCGGCCGTCGGCCCAGGCGATATCGCCGCCGGTGCGCTTCACCACGAATACCGTGTTGACGCCGGGACAGGACTCGAGCGCCTTGTCGGTGTTGACCTTGAGCGGGATCTTGCGGCCGCCGCGAACGCCCTCGTCTGCGGTGATCACGACGGTCGATTCGCAGTCGAGGATGCGCCCGGCCAGGGAATCCGGCGAGAAGCCGCCGAACACCACCGAGTGAATCGCGCCGATGCGCGCGCAGGACAGCATGGCATAGGCCGCCTCGGGGATCATCGGCATGTAGATGGTGACCCGGTCGCCTTTCTCGACGCCGCGCGCCTTCATGGCGTTGGCCAGGCGGCAGACCGCCTCGTGGGCCTCGCGGTAGGTGATCTGCTTGTCGTCGTTCGGGTCGTCGCCTTCCCAGATGATCGCGGTCTGGTCGCCGCGGGTCTCCAGGTGACGGTCCAGGCAGTTGGTGCAGGCGTTGGTGGTGCCGTCGTGGAACCACTTGATGTGGACGTCGCCCGGCCCGAAGGACACGTCCTTCACCTGGGTGTAGGGCGTGAACCAGTCGATCCGCTTGCCCTGCTCGGCCCAGAAGCCTTCCGGATCGTCGATCGATTGGCCGTAGAGCCGGAAGTACTCCGCCTCGTCGCACCACGCGTTCTTGGCGGTTTCCTTGGAAACCGGGACCACGATGTTCTCGGACATGCGCTAACGCTCCCCTCTCAATCCCTGCCGGTCTGACTGGCGGCCGGTTCGAACCGGGCCCTCCGATGCCTGGCCGCCCCCATTTGCGGCAAATTATTCACGCAAACGCCAGGCTGAACAAGGTGCCGCGCCCGCCAAACCCACAGCCGGGCCGCTGACCGGCCCTACGGCATGTCGGAGACCGCCTCGCGGAGCACGACGTTGCCGGCCGCGTTCACCTCGACCGTGACCGGCCTCAGCTGATCGCCGGCGCACGGGCCGGCGATGCAAAAGCCGTCCTCGATCTCGAACAGCGCGCCGTGGGTGTGGCACATGATGTGGCAGCCGTCCTCGCTCATGAAGTCGTCCGGCTGCCAGTCGAGCGGCGGGCCCGTATGGGGGCAGACGTTCACGTAGGCGAAGACGCGGGAGCCGGCGCGCACCACGAAGATCTCGAGCGGCTCGTCGCCGTCGCCGAGATCGAAACCCTTCCCGGTACCGTCTGGGATCTTGTCTAGCCGGCACAGAACCTGGCCGGCCTGATTGGGCTTGGTTTGAGGGTCCGTCGTAGGTCTCGTGTCCATTGGCCTAATACTGCGGTCAAGGCCCTAAGGTTTGGTTTCGCCCATGGCGCAGATCAGGCGCCACTCCTCGTCCGTGACCGGCAGGACCGAAAGGCGCGACTGGCGGATCAGCGCAAGCTCCTGCAACTCCGGCGCGGCCTTGATCTCGGCCAGGCTGACCGGCCGGACGAAGGGCCTGAGCGCCTTCACGTCGACCATGCCGAAGCGCCCGCTGGCGTCGGTCGGATCGGGGTAGTACTCCGTCACGACCTCGACGATGCCGACCACCTGCTTTTCCTTCACCGAGTGATAGAAGAAGACTTTGTCGCCGATGCGCATGGCCTTCATGTTGTTGGCCGCCTGGTAGTTGCGCACGCCGTCCCACTCGGCCACCCCATCCGTCACCTGGTCGTCCCAGGACCAGTTGCCCGGCTCCGATTTCATCAGCCAGTTGGCCATCACTTTCGCCCTTCCCGCGACCCGCGCTCGCGAATGAACGGCATGGTTAGCCGATTTCTAGGAACGATGAAAGCATGCGGTCGATTGGCCCGAAGGACGCTACGCCCTCTGCCGGCTTGACAAAGCGCATGGCGCAGGGTGCTTGTTGGTCCCGCTCGAACGTGAAACGACCCGGAATATGGAGCTCAAGCGGTGCGTCTGCAACTCGAGACCTGGCAGGAGGTCGAGGCTTATCTGAAGCGCTCGACCGCGATCGTTCTTCCCATCGGCTCGACCGAGCAGCACGGGCCCAACGGCCTGATCGGCACCGATGCCATCTGTCCGGAGGCGGTTTCCAAAGGCCTGGGCGAAAGCCTGGAGGTGTTGGTCGCGCCCACCATCAGCGTCGGCATGGCGCAGCACCACCTGGGCTTCGCCGGCTCGATCACGCTGAGGCCCTCGACCCTCATGGCGGTGGTCCGCGACACGGTCAACTCCCTGGCGCGCCACGGTTTCGACCGCTTCTATTTCCTCAACGGCCACGGCGGCAACATCGCGACGGTGAGCGCCGCCTTTTCGGAGATCTATGCCGAGGCGAGCCTGGGCACCGCCGGGCGCAACCGCCCGGAGCTGCGCTGCCGGCTGTGGAACTGGTGGCAGGGCCCGAAGGTGGGTCAGCTCTCCAAGCGGCTCTATGGCAAGGCGGAGGGGTCCCACGCCACGCCGGCCGAGGTGGCGCTGACCTATTTCGTCTATCCGGAAGCCGTGAAGTCGGTGGAGATGCACCCCGAGATCGCACCCACCGGGCCGATCTACGACGCCGAGGACTACCGCCGCCGCTTTCCGGACGGGCGGATCGGCTCCAACCCGGCGCTGGCCAAGGGCGAGGACGGCGCCAAGCTCTACGAGGCGGCGATCGAGGACGCGACGGCCGATTTCCAGGCCTTCACCGCCTGAGGGCCGTCGCGCGAAGGGTTCTGTTTTGATAGGAACCGGCCCTCTCCCCCTCCCGGTGCGCGGGCGAAGCCCGAGTGCTTCGCACTCTCGCGCTTCGCGCGCCCACGGCATCGTAAGCTAGGGGTGGACGGGAGGGGGCGGCGTAGCCGGGCGCTGCGCGCGGCCGGCACCGAGGCCTAGCGAAGCGTAAACGCTTCAATCGGCCGGGATCAATCCGCCGAGCGGTCTTCCAGCGAGAAGCCGACCTTCACCACCACTTGAAAGTGAACCACTTGACCCTCCTCGATTTGGCCGCGGGTCTCGAGCACCTCGAACCAGCGCAGATCGTGCAGGGTTTGAGACGCCCGTGAGATCGCGTTCTGGATGGCGTTCTCGATCGAGTCCGGCGAAGAGCCGGCGAGCTGAATGATCTTGTAGATGTGGTCGTCCATGCCTCTTACCTCCTGATGTGCCGTCTCTCGTTCTTGTCTTTCCGTCGGTCCGGGGCGAAGCGCCGCCGACGGATATCCCGGCGCCTATCTCGGCGCTCCTTGGTATTAGGCGTGCTCGGTGCGGAACGGGCGCGCCAGCAACCCGGCGATGGTCTGGCCCAAATCGGCGCCGAGATGGAGCACCGAATGCACGGCCTCGCAGATCGGCATGTCGACGCCGAGGCCGGCCGCCAGGGCCGAGACCGCTTCCGCCGTGTAGACGCCCTCGGCCACGGTGTGCCGCTCGGCCAGCACGTCGGCGAGCGCGCGGCCCTCGCCCAGCGCCACCCCGAGGGAAAAGTTGCGCGACTGCGGACCGCAGCAGGTTAGTGTCAGATCGCCCAGGCCCGAAAGCCCCATGCTGGTCTCCGCCCGCCCGCCCTTGGCGCGGCTCAGGCGCACAACCTCGGCAAGCCCCCGGGTGATCAGCGCGGCGCGGGCGTTTTCTCCCAGGCCCCGTCCGATCACGATGCCGCAGGCGATAGCGATCACGTTCTTGACCGCGCCGCCCACCTCGACGCCGGTCACGTCGTCGGTCAAGTAGGGCCGGAACCGCCGGCTGCCGAGGGTGTTGACAAGTGGCAGGCCGACGCTTCGCTCGGCGCAGGCCAGCGTCACGGCGCAGGGCAGGCCGCGGACCACTTCGCCGGCGAAGGTCGGCCCGGAGAGCACCGCCAGCGGCTGTTCGGGCAGGACCTCGGCCAGCACCTCGCTCATCAAGGCGCCGCGACCTCGCTCGATTCCCTTGCTGCAAATCACCAGCGGCCGCTCCGCCGGCAGCACCGCCGCCAGGCGTTCTGCGAGCGCGCGCAGGTGTTGGGCGGGCACCACCAGCAGCAGGATCTCACAGCGCGCGGCGCCGGCCAGATCGTCGGTCGCGCGGAGCGCCGGCTCGAGGGGCATGCCGGGCAGGTAGCGCGGGTTCTCGTGGCGGGCGTTGATCTCGTCGACGAGGCTTTCGTCCCGCGCCCAGAGGACGACGTCGTGATTTGCCTGGCACGCCGCCTGGGCGAGGGCCGTGCCCCAGGACCCGCCGCCGAGGACCGCGATTCTGGTCATCGGCGAAGCCTCCCGCCGGCGCGCCGGAATCGGGTGAGGGCGGCTGTTCCTGTTTGCATCAGAGACTCAGATTAAAGGCGATAGAGATGCGCATTTTCTGGCCGCGATAGGGACGCACCGCGTGCTGCAGCCAGCTCGGGAACAGGACGATCATCCCGCTGTGCGGTTGCAGCGTGTAGGAGGCGCCGAGCGAAGGCCCGCCGGGCCCGGCGAAGGTCAGCATGGGCGCGTACATGGCCGGCGCCACGCCGCGCGGGTCCTGAACTTCGAAGGCGCCGCCGAGCGAGGGATCCTCGCCGATGCCGCCGTCGTCCACATAGTAGCTCCCGGACCAGAAAGAGCCCGGATGGGTGTGAAACTCGTTGGCCTCGCCGCTGCGGTTGATGTTGGCCCAGCAGTTGATCTTCCAGCGGACCTTCGCGGGCTTGCCCTCGCGGCTCACGGTCATGCTGTCGGCCAGGCTGCGCGCCGCCGTCAGGATCTTTCTCAGGGGAGGGCCGCCCCAGTCCTGCATGTCCCAGGTGGATTGCCAGCCGCCGAGATTGGAATGCTGGGTCCCGGGATCGTTCTCGGCGCGCTCCAAAATCGTTGTCGTGAGGGCCTGGTTGATTCTGTCGGCCGCGGGGACTTGGGCCATCACCAGAGGCGTCGAAAACAGCTTCAGGATGTCGACCTTGAGCTCGGTCTTGGTCACGCCGCATCCTCTCCGACCGCCAGCGCCTCCAGCGGCCAGCGCGGCCGCGGTGCGAAATCGAGACCGTCGGTCAGACCCAGGGCGAGGCGCTCGAGGCCCGCCCAGGCGATCATCGCCGCATTGTCGGTGCACAACCAGGGTGGCGGCGCGATCATCCGCGACCCGGCGGCCTCTGCGGCCTCGGCCAGCCGCGCCCTGAGGGCCTGGTTGGCGGCGACACCGCCCGCGACCACCAACGGGCCGCTGCCGCCGGCGGCCTGGAACCGCTCGAGTGCGTTCCCACAGCGATCGGCCAGGACCTCGGCGACCGCGGCCTGGAACGACGCCGCCAGATCCATCGCATCCCGGCGCGCGAGCGTGGCCGCACCCTCAGCGGACAGGTCCGCAACCTTGTGGCGCACCGCGGTCTTGAGGCCGGAGAAGGAGAAGTCCGCCCCCGGACGGCCCAGCATCGGGCGCGGCAGGTCGAAACGCGCCGGATCGCCGCCTTTGGCCGCCCGTTCGACGGCGGGCCCGCCGGGATAGCCGAGGCCGAGCAGCTTCGCCGTCTTGTCGAAAGCCTCGCCCACCGCGTCGTCGACGGTGGTGCCGTAGCGCTCGTAGCGGCCAACCCCCCGGACCGCCAAGAGCTGGCAATGACCGCCCGAGATCAGCAGCAGCAGGTAGGGGAAGTCCAAGGGTTCCATCAGGCGGGCGCTGAGGGCGTGGCCCTCCAGGTGGTTGACCGCCAGGAAGGGCTTGGCGCTGGCCGCGGCGATGGCCTTGGCCGTCATGACGCCGACGAAGACGCCGCCGATCAGGCCCGGCCCGCCGGTGGCGGCGACACCGTCCAGCTCGGCGCAGGCGACCCCGGCCTCCTCGAGGGCACGCTCGACCAGCTTGTCCAGGTGATCGAGATGGCTGCGCGCGGCGATCTCCGGCACCACGCCGCCGTATGGCCGGTGCTCGTCCAATTGCGACAGCACCAGGTTGGCGCGGATGCGCCGCGAGCTGTCGACCACGGCCGCCGCCGTCTCGTCGCAGGAGGTCTCGATGCCCAATACGATCATGGGGGTACGATCATGGGGGTACGATCATGGGGGGTACGGTCATGTGGGCAGCCTAGCGCCGCGCCCCGTCCCTGACTAGGGAGCGCCGCGCGGCGTTCGGGCCTTTCCTCGGCTGCGTGCGCGGCCTAAAAAATGACCATGACCAAGCCCATCTTGCGCATCGGTACACGTGGCAGTCCCTTGGCCTTGGCCCAGGCACGCGAGACCCGCGAACGCTTGGCCGCCGCCCATCCGGACTTGTCGG
>Ga0255058_10001836_pt1 | contig 11896 bp, 12 predicted proteins | sample Cases_109_9_MG_FD_188637 | JGI IMG/M metagenome (GOLD analysis project Ga0255058, IMG submission 188637) | Seawater microbial communities from Amundsen Gulf, Northwest Territories, Canada - Cases_109_9 | ecosystem: Environmental > Aquatic > Marine > Gulf | place: Canada: Northwest Territories... | reverse complement strand
CCTCATGAGATTGAGGCAAAAAGCTTTGAGATCATTCTTAGAAATCGCCCGGACCTTGGTAGCGGAGATTTAATAAATGAGGTAAAGAGCAGGATCATTCATGCCAGCGGAGATATTGGGATAGAGAAAAATATAGTGGTCGGTCCGCTCGCAACTGATATTGTCCAGGCAATGGTCGAGGGAAGCCCGGTTATAGCAGATGTGAATATGGTAAAAGCAGGGATAAATAAGACCGGGCTTAGTGAATATGGATGTTCGTTGCATTGTTTTATTGATGATGATGATGTCAAAGTAAAAGCTAAGGAATCATCAAAAACAAGAGCTGCAATAGCAATCCGAAAGGCATGCGGTTTATATAAAGGCGGGATATTTGTGATAGGAAATGCGCCTACAGCCTTGGATGAATTGTGTGATCTGATTGAAAGAGACGGAGCGCGACCCGGCGCGATCATCGGCACACCGGTCGGATTTGTTGGCGCCGCTGAAGCTAAAGAGAGGTTGATCCGCTTAGACATACCTTGGATTACAGTAAAAGGCACAAGAGGCGGCAGCGCCATAGCAGCCGCATCTATAAACGCGATTATTAAGATAGCACTAAAAAAAAGAGAACAGGTAATACCTTAAGAGAGGAGGAATTATGGAGAAAAATAAACTTACATTTATGGCTGTCCTATTAATAGATAGAAAGACGGTTTTTACTTTATCGATGTTGGCGATAATAGCATTCTCCGGATATGTTGTTGGTTTTAACCAACTACCTATTGCCCATGATACGTTTCATGAACTAAGACATTCTATCGGTCTATCCTGCCACTAAAGCAGGAAGCTGCTATTGATGAAGTGAAGGTGTCTTTAACCGCTAATTAAAAAAGGGGAAAAAGAAATAAAAGGATCTGAGCTCAATATAAAGACTTTGACCGGGTATACGACGGGCGTCTATGCCGCCGCCGCATCTATAGCCGCTGCTCGAATGCTTTTGTATAGGGAAAAGAAAAAAGAAGAGACCGTCGCGCTTCCCGGCGGTGAAAAAGCCATTATAGAAATATCTTCAGTAAAAGCCGGCGATAACTCAGCATATAGCCTAGTTACGAAGAAACCAAACAAAGATAGCGATGTAACTAATGGTATAGAGATTTCAGTTACAACCAGGTTTTTAGACAGAGAGACCAAGGATGGGATTGTCATTAAAGGCGGCACTGGTGTCGGCACGGTCACCTTGCCGGGACTGCAAGTACCAGTAGGAAAGCCAGCCATCAATCCAGTACCTTTACAGATGATAGCTTCCGGTGTAAACAAATTAAAAAAAACATCTAAAGCGGATAGGTCTCTCGAGTTGACTGTCGCTGTCCACAACGGTGAGGAAATAGCTAAAAAAACTTTCAATCCGAAACTGGGCATCGTCGGTGGCGTCTCAATAATTGGTACTACTGGAATAGTCAGGCCAATGTCGGACGATAGTTGGAAGGAATCATTGTTGCCCCAGGTAGATATGTCGCTTGCTGCCGGATATAAAAAATTAGTCTTAACATTCGGAAACCTTGGCGAAAGGGCAGCCTGCAATAATGGATTTAGTAAGAGGCAGATAATACAGATGAGTAATTTCGTAGGATTTATTCTGGATGCATGCGTTAAAAGGAAAGTAGAAGAGGTATTTTTAATCGGCCATCTTGGAAAAGTGATAAAGATAGCCGACGGCCATCTTGACACCCATAGCAAGAGAACTAAGCAAAACTTGTCTATCTTGACCACCCTTGCAGAAGAGGAAGGGCTCTCGGAGCCAAAGATTCGAAGACTTAAAACTGCGAAGAGCGGTGAAGCAGCCCTCGGTATCTTGGGTAATAAAGGCAAGGCCATAATGGATAAAGTGGCAGAATACGCAGGAGATAGACTGTATTATCATACAGGAAGGTCGATGAAGGTATCTGTCGCTATTACTGATCTTAGTGGCAGAATAGTAGGATGCCAAGATGAGGTAAGAGAAATATTAAAGAGACCTTCGAAATGGGGGAGCGGGTGATAACTGTCATCGGCATGGGGCCTGGAGAGCTCGATTATATAACCCCGATAGCTTGGTCAAAAGCCAAAGAGGCCAGTATTTTGATAGGGAGCGACCGTCTTCTAGATCTATTTCCAAACAGTAAGGCAAAAAAAATAAGTATTAGTTCAAAGATGAGGTTGGTAGTAGACGGATTGGAAGAGATAAAGGATGAGAAAGTCGCTGTTTTAGTCTCAGGAGATCCGGGGCTATTTAGCCTCCTTGGGATGATAAAGGAAAAGATAGACGCTGAGTATATTGACGTTATACCGGGCATAAGCGCGGCACAAATACTTTTTTCAAAGTCGCTTACCTCATGGGACGATGTGGCCTTTATATCGCTTCATGGTAGAGTCGGCAAGGTTGATAGGTTACTCAAAGCCGCTAAAAAAAATAGGAGATTGGCAGTTTTTAATGGGCCGGATTTTACAGCGGACAGGATCGCCGAGAGTTTGATAGCAGCAGGATATGAAGGAATTGCGGTCATCGGACAGCAGCTATCGTATGGTGATGAAACCGTTGAAGAAATGACATTAAAAGAGCTTGGCGAAAGAAAGGGTATTGAGATGGCGGTTATTTTACTTAACATAACTGACGGAAGGCAGATGCATGGGTAAGGGAAAGCTGTATGGAATAGGGATAGGTTCAGGAGATCCCGATTTTATTACATTAAAGGGGGCTAAGGCGATAAAAAGCGTCGATCATATATTTGTCCCCCGCTCAAGCGAGAAAGCGGAAAGCTTGGCGGAAACAATAGCTTTTGATTTTTTGAATGACGATCAAAAAGTCATAGAGCTTACTTTCCCGATGACTAATGATGCGACGGTATTAGACGAAAATTGGAAAAAAGCGGCGACTCAGATTAATGATAAATTGATGAGAGGCCAAGACGTAGCCTTTTTAACACTTGGAGACCCTTCTTTATACAGTACTTTTTCATATCTTTCCAAATCACTTAAAAAAATAGATAAGGACGCTGTGATAGAAGTCATTCCCGGTGTCAGTTCGCCTTTTGCTTGTGCGGCTGCTGCGGGTGTCACCCTGGCGGAGGGAAGACAAAAAGTAGCTATTATTCCGATGGATGACGACCATGAAAAAATGGCGAGGACAATAGATGACTTTGATACGATTGTCATACTCAAAATCGGAAGACACTTAGAAAGGTTGTTAGAACTGGTGGAAAGTAAGGGGTTGGAGAAGGCTTGCATCATCATCAAATCAGTAGGCCTTCCTGAAGAAATCATATTAAAAGACATGAGCGAAGCTAAACATAACGAGAATCTAGGCTATTTCTCGACCGCGATAATCAAGAAGGAGTTTGATCAGTGATGGTCCATTTGATAGGAGCCGGTCCGGGAGACCCTGAACTTATAACTGTAAAAGCAAAAAAAATAATTGAAAAAACTGATGTGATCATATATGCAGGTTCGCTCATCAACCATGAAATATTAGAGTTAAATGAAGCTGCGATCACTCATGACAGCGCTTCGTTAAGCTTGGATGAAGTGGTGGAGATATACAAAAGCGCTAAAAGTGAAGGTAAAGATGTGGCTAGGCTTCACTGCGGAGACTTAAGTTTTTATAGCACGATCCAGGAACAAATAGATATATTAAGAGAGAACGACATTGATTTTGAGATAATTCCTGGGGTAGGTTCGATGGCGGCCTCTACCGCGGCACTAAAAAATGAACTGACGCTGCCGGATGTATCACAGACGGTGATCATAAGCAGGATCTCAGGAAGGACAAAAGTGCCGCCGATGGAAAGTTTAGAGGAGCTATCTCGTCACAGGGCCACTCTTTGTATATATCTAAGCGTGCAACTTATTGACGAAGTAGTAAAAGCGCTTATACCGGCCTACGGGAGAGAAACCGAGGCCGCCATAGTTGAGAAGGCCTCGTGGCCCGAAGAAAGGCTGATACGGGCAACTCTAGATGAACTTCCCCCACTGGTAGCTGAGGCAAAGATCAAAGGTACCGCTCTTATAATCGTCGGTGATGTTTTAAAAGGAAAGGGTGAACTTTCAAAGTTGTACGATGGTAATTTTTCTCATGGATACAGAGGGTGATGTGAAAAAATACGCGCTTATTGCCATTAATGATCAGGGGATAGAGATAGGTCTCCAAATACTTGAAAGCCTAAGTGGAGCCGTACTAATGCTACCGTCGACTTCAAAAGTAAATGCTAAGCTTTCAGATGTAGAGACGATTGGCGACATTAAAGGGGAACGACTCGTCCGAGTAGTCGGGGCCGATCTTGGAAAGTTGACAAAAGAGTCGTTTAATCGTTATGGCGGTCTGGTGATGATAATGGCGCTTGGTATCGTTGTCAGAATGATCGCACCATATATCGAGAACAAGTACAAAGACCCCGCGGTCGTCGCGGTCGATGATAGCGGGCAGTATTCGATAAGTGCTCTTTCGGGACACGAGGGAGGAGCGAACGCATTAGCACTCGAAGTCGCGACAGCCATTGGAGCGGAACCGGTGATAACGACAGCAAGTGAGAGCAGTAGAATGCTTAGCATCGGCATAGGTTGCAGAAAGGGCGTTTCTAAAAAGCAGGTAAGTGATGCAATAAAAAAGGCTCTGGCAAAGATTGATAAAAAGATAGCAGATGTCAGGTGGATATCGACGATTGATATAAAAAAAGAAGAAGCAGCACTAAATGACTTTGCTAGCAGCATTAACCTACCAATAAGATTTTTTAACAAACAAGACATCGCAGAACTTCAGATACCGTACCATCGATCAGAAACTGTGAAGAAGAACTTAGGCGTTTACGGCGTCAGCGAACCCTGCGCCATACTTGCTTCATCAGGCGGTCAATTACTCCTTAAAAGGCAAGTAATAGGCGATGTGACCATTGCAATAGCTACAAGAAAAGAAAGAGATGTCTAGTCCGGTGAATCAAGAAAAGGGGAGCCTTCATATTGTCGGTATAGGTGTAGGAAGGCCGGGAAATCTTACCCAATACGCGAGCGAAGTCATTAGAAGAAGCGGGGCTATTGTCGGTTATAAAAGATACGTTGAAATGATCAGCCCGATCCTAAAAGATCAAGAGACCTTTTCTTTTGGCATGAGACAGGAAGAACTTCGCTGCAAAAAGGCGATCGAACTCGCTCTGTCAGGTAAAATAGTATCACTGATCAGTAGCGGAGACCCGGGCATATACGGGATGGCAAGCCTTAGTCTGGAGCTTGCTCTAAAAGATAAGATTAAAGATAAAGTAGAGATTGAGATTGTTCCAGGATTAAGCTCGCTTAATCATGCAGCATCTCTCGTGGGAGCACCGCTTAGCAATGATTTCGCCGTAATAAGTCTAAGTGATCTTTTGGTGCCCTGGGAAGCCATCAAGAAGAGGATAGAGGCAGCGGCTGGCGCTGATTTTGTGATCGTCTTTTATAATCCAAAGAGTAAAAAAAGGACAAAACAAATAGAGATAGCGCGCGATCTTTGCCTGAGATACAGAGACCCTGATACACCAGTTGGGGTAGTCAGACAAAACGGGGAACAGGCTATTCATAATATAGCTCTTCTAAAAAATATTTGTGATCAAGAAATTGATATGTTAACCACGATAATCGTCGGGAACTCAAATAGCTATCAAAGCGATGAGACCATGATAACGCCAAGAGGTTATAAGATATGATCTTGCTTTTTGGGGGAACAACCGAGGGTAGAGAGTTAACTGAACTTCTCCTCTCAAACGGCTATGAGGTCAAACTATCTGTAGCCAGCGATTTTGGATTTTCTATTGGTATGAATTCAATTAATGGAAAACCATCAGTAATCAAGGGACGGCTGGATAAGTATGCGATGGCTAAAGTGATAAGAGAGGAGCGCATTAAAATACTTGTCGATGCAACCCATCCTTTTGCCACAGCCGTCTCTTTAAATATAGACTCGGCTGCCAAAGCGACAGGCATACGCTGTTTTAGATTTCAAAGAGACAAGATTGAAATAATAGATAATGATCTGATATCGATAGTCGAAGATATTGAAAGCGCTATAGCGAGCGTAAAAGATACGAAAGGAATAGTTTTTCTAGCTATAGGAAGCAAACATGTAGTGAGGTTCTTGGAAGCCATCGATGATCCAAAGAACGTGATCGTAAGGATTCTTCCAGATAACGAATCACTTAAAAGATGCCTGGACGCCGGTGTGCCAAAAAAAAATGTTATACAGGCAAGGGGCCCTTTTTCAAGGAATGAAAACCTCAAAGATTTTAAAAGATTTTGTCCAGCTCTGGTCGTCACTAAAAATAGTGGCAGGGCAGGCGGAACGGCAGAAAAAATAGAAGCAGCGCAAGAGCAAAACATCCCCATAGTATTGATTGAACCGCCAAAAAACCGTCAACGCACTTATGTGACCTATGAATCATTATTATGTGGGATTGAAGAGGAGTTACAGTTGGTGAGCAAGAGTTGATAGTTGCGGCTGCCATAATCTTAGATCATCTAATAGGCGATCCGATAAATCGATTTCATCCCGTTTATTATATCGGAAAGACGATCTCTTCCTTGGAGAGTATTTTGATCGGTATTGGGCGAAGCCCTTCATTTAAGAAAATGGCGGGAATCTTGCTTCTTTTTTTGATGACTTCGATCAGCTTATCGGTAGTGGCTCTGATGATGTGGGCCGGGGCATTTCTGCCTTACGGCGTAGAAGCTGTGTCGGTTTTTTGGTTCTGGTCGGTGATATCTCCAAGATCACTTAAAAACTCTGCTAGCAAAATATCGGCGTTGATAAAAGATGGAGACATCAAAGGTTCTCGAGAGAGATTATCGATGTTAGTAAGCAGGGATACTTCAAAACTTGATGAGACAGAGATCTCTAGGGCAACAATTGAGTCGGTGGCCGAAAATAGTGTTGATGGCGTAATTGCGCCACTAGTCTATGCCTTGATCGGAGGCCCTTATTTAGCGGTTTTATACCGCACGGTCAATACCCTAGACTCGATGGTAGGATATAAAAATGAAAAGTATATAGATTTTGGATGGGCTTCAGCAAAAGCTGATGATCTGCTCAATTTTATTCCCGCTCGCATTTCAAGATATCTTTTTGCTATTTCTTCCATATTTACTACCGGCCGAGGCAAAGAGGCGTTATCTAAAAGTTTCGCCTACGGCGGAAAACACGACAGTCCTAATAGCGGCATACCCGAAGCTTCGATGGCCGGGACTCTAGGATTAAAGTTAGGCGGACCGGCATCTTACTTTGGCAACCTTGAAAAGAGGGAATATCTGGGTGATGGCAGACATCCACGCGTCTCAGATATCCTAAGGTCTGTCAGTGTTTTAAATACCGTAACTGCACTCTGTTTTTTCTCATGTATTGCCTGGGAAGTAGCTAAAGCATGGTAGATACGCAAAAGGTGATATATGAATGTCCGGGAAGTTGCGGAGAACTTTTTCAAGGAATGATCGATGGAAAAAGTCTCCACGTTACTTGCCCTATAGATAAACATTCAAGCGCCAGCGCTGTATCTACAACCGCCAGCGATGTTTTGATATCACCGCCGTTAAAGAAGGTAAGCAGTGCCGTAGCGGATTTTATGTCGATAAAAAAATTATCTGGCGGTGTTCAGCTTAATATCTCATCTGAACTTCCAATAGGAAAAGGAATGGCTAGCAGTACGGCCGATATAGCGGCAGCCTTAGCGGCCGTCTCGGATCAAATGGGTATATATCTGACACCGAAAGAGATTGGTGCAATAGCTAAGAAGATCGAGCCGACCGACGGTGTCTTTTTTGATGGCGTTGCCGTTTTCGATCATTGTGGAGGAGATCTGGTAGAAGTCGTTGACTTGATACCAAAAATAGAGATATTGATCATCGATACCGGTGGGCAGATAAACAGCAAGGATTTTGATAGCGGCCGTATAGATTATAGCAAGGAAGAATTGTATGGATTGGAAAAATCTTTTGAGGCCGTAATCTCAGGGTTAAAAAAAGAAGACCCGGAGTTAATAGGGCAAGGAGCAACTTCTAGCGCCATGATAAATCAAAGGTATTTGAATAAACCCTTGCTTAAGGAAGCCATCGAGTTCTCCAAAAGAATTGGTGCCTACGGGATAAATATTGCTCATAGCGGAACTGTTATCGGTTTATTGTTGGAAGCCGGTCAGACTGATCGACATATTGGAAGTGTGAAAAAGATATTTCCCGGTTTGATGATAATGAAGTCTAAAATTATCAGCGGAGGTATTAAACGCTCGGTTTATTGCGCGGACTAAGTAGACATCAATCGAAGCAAACTTTGATGCATAAGATGTTGATACGAAAAAATATCTTTTTTAAACTCAAATTTGTAGGAAATACTGTTTGTTTTTTTTAAATCTTTGATAAACTAAAGTGCTAGGTCGATAGGATTGAACCGGAGTGGAGGCGGTCGTCTTGTATATAGTTATTATGGGTTGCGGTAGAGTCGGTTCACAGCTAGCCAAAGTGCTGACACTGGAAGATCACGATATCAGCATAATCGACAAAGACACTGAAGCATTTCAAAGGCTGGGAAAGACATTTACCGGAAAGACGGTTACCGGTATCGGATTTGACCAAGATGTCTTAAAGAAGGCAGGCATCGAGAAAGCTGACGCTTTTATATCAGTTACTAACGGCGATAACAGTAATATTGTGGGAGCGCTTGTCGCAAAGAACAGATTCAGGGTTCCGAAAGTAGTAGCTAGAATATATGACCCAATAAGGGAGCAATTATATCAGCGTTTAGGTGTTCAGACTATCTCGTCGACAAGTTGGGCAGCCAATAAGATCAAGGATCTTATACTGCACACGCAGGTAGTAAGGCATTTGAGTTTTGGCAGTGGCGAGGTCGATCTCATAGAAGGAGAGATACTCCCGCCGCTGGCAGGAAAAAGCATCTCAGATATAAATATTCATGGTGAGATAATGGTAGTCTGTATCGTCAGGTATGGTCACGCCTTCATTCCCGGGCTTGGTACTACTTTCGAGGAGAAGGACGGAATCCAGATAATCGTTGAAAATTCTACTATACCAAGATTAAAAAAGATGCTTCATCTTGAATAATAAATGAGCTTGTTTATTAATTATTTTATAAAAAAAAAGTATTATAAATATAGCGATTGCAAAGAGTCGGGTAGAAACATTGAACGGCTTGTAATCGGACCCTTGTTAACATACAATCTTACGGGTTAAAGAATGAAAACAGTCTAACTTACGGAAAGGATCATTAAAAATGCATTCGTTTGGTAACAATTTCGAACTGGTACCGGGATCGCTGGAGTGGAACAGCCTCTGGGTTATCTTGGCCATAGCGGTACTGGCGTTAGCGTATGGCGCGGTATTAGTCTTTAGGATCCTACGCGAGGATCAAGGTACTGCCGAGATGCAAGAGATCGCTAAAGCTATCCAAGAGGGTGCGAACGCTTATCTAAGAAGGCAGTTTATGACGATAGCCTTCTTTGTTGCAATTATTACCGTAGTTTTATTTGTTACCACATCCGAACCTGAGACTTCCGAGGGGATTTCGAAATTAAGTATTCAGATAGGAAGAAGCGTGGCGTTCTTGATGGGAGCCGTATTCTCTGGTCTTGTAGGATATGTCGGAATGAGCCTAGCCGTAAGAGGGAACGTAAGGACCGCGGCAGCAGCTCGAACAAGCTTAAAGAAGTCGCTCACCATAGCTTTTCAAACAGGAGTAATCGCGGGAATGTTAACGGTCGGGCTTGGATTATTGGGAGCTACGATTATTTTTATGATTTATCAAGCTAGTGCTGGAGAAGTGCTCATCGGTTTTGGTTTTGGTGGGGCTCTTCTAGCATTATTTATGCGTGTCGGCGGTGGCATATTTACAAAGTCGGCGGATGTCGGTGCTGATCTGGTAGGTAAACTTGAGAAGGGGATACCTGAGGATGATCCAAGAAACGCAGCGACGATAGCGGACAATGTAGGTGACAATGTAGGTGACTGCGCTGGTATGGCTGCGGATTTATTTGAATCATACGAGATAACGCTGGTAGCGTCTATGATCCTTGGTGCGGCTGCTTTTAATCAAGTAGGTATCAACCCCGTTGTGGGTGTTATGTTTCCATTGTTTGTTAGAGCTATCGGGGTAGTTACCTCAATAATCGGTACTTTGGTGGTAAGAGCCAGAAGCGAGACCGAAAGCGCTATGGGCCCTATAAATCGGGGCTTTTTTCTTTCCGGGATACTCTCTGTTGTCGCTGTATACTTTATATCTAGATATTATGTAAATGATATGAGGACATTTTGGGCAACAACAGTCGGTCTGATTCTAGCTGCCTCCATATCTGCACTAACAGAGTATTACACCTCACTAAAGAAAAAACCTGTACAAGAAATTGCGGGTGCATCGAAGAGCGGACCAGCAACCGTAATTCTGAGTGGTATCGCGTCTGGCATGGAAAGTTCGGTATTCGCTGTGCTCGCTATAGCAATAGCTATTGGAGCGGCGATAATGATTTCTGCGGGAGACGTAGCCTTTATACTATATGCCGTATCCCTTACCGGAATGGGAATGCTTACAACTACCGGTGTGATCGTGTCTATGGATACTTTCGGACCGGTAGCGGATAATGCTAATGGTATATTTGAGATGTCGGGCGAGACAAGCGAAAAAGGAAAGAAGATCATAGACGATCTTGACGCGGTAGGTAACACCACTAAAGCGATCACTAAAGGTTTTGCGATAGCGTCAGCAGTCATCGCAGCCGTGTCTTTGTTCGGATCTTATATGGAGTCACTTGGAAATTCAGTGACGGCGATCAGGATAGATCAGCCGGGCGTATTTATCGGGCTTTTGATTGGTGGATCGATACCGTTTTTATTTAGCTCCCTAACTATACGCGCGGTCGGTCGAGGCGCGATGGCAGTTGTACTTGAAGTACGACGCCAGTTCAAAGAGATCCCAGGGATCATGGAGTATAAGAACAAGCCCGATTATGCTCGCGTTACAGATATAGTTACCAAGACTGCATTAAAGGAGTTGGTAGCTCCGGGATTACTTGCGGTACTTACTCCGATAATCGTCGGATTTGTTCTAGGAGCTGAAGCTCTAGGTGGTTTTCTAGCTGGCATTATCTTGACCGGTCAGTTGTTGGCGGTATTTATGTCTAATGCCGGTGGCGCCTGGGATAACGCGAAAAAATTTGTTGAAGATGGGAACTTGGGTGGCAAAGGGTCAGATGCGCACTACGCCACAGTTATCGGCGACACTGTCGGTGATCCCTTCAAAGATACTTCGGGACCCGCTCTAAATCCACTAATAAAAGTAATGAACCTAGTTTCTCTTTTGATCGCGCCGATGTTGATCATTTATTCCGATATGACATTAGCTCTCGGTCTAATAATGGGCGCCATGCTCATTGCTATAATAGTTGCAGTCTGGGTCAATAAGCGGGAATCATTCACTGCCGATCAGGGAGCGGACGATGAAAAGTCTGAGAAAAAGATAGAAGCACTTCAAGCAGAGCCTGAAGCTGAATAAAGTCTAGATAATTAGAGAAGAGTAAAGCGGCGACTTTTATGTCGCCGCTTTTTATTGTAGAAAAACAATAAGGTTTACATCTCATCTATTTACAGAAAAAGACGAGATGATAGAATGTAATATTGATATTTTGAAGAAAGATATAGCTAACAAAAGGCTAGATATGCATATAGTTGTCTGTATTAAACAAGTTCCGGATACGACCCAGGCTAGGATCGATCCTAAGACTAATACGCTAATAAGAGAAGGCATGCCGACTATCGTAAACCCTTATGATTTGCATGCCTTAGAAGAAGGCTTAAGAATAAAAGAGGAATATGGTGGGAAGGTCACCGTTTTGACGATGGGACCCCCTCAAGCGAAAGATGCCAT
>Ga0255058_10001835_pt1 | contig 11904 bp, 15 predicted proteins | sample Cases_109_9_MG_FD_188637 | JGI IMG/M metagenome (GOLD analysis project Ga0255058, IMG submission 188637) | Seawater microbial communities from Amundsen Gulf, Northwest Territories, Canada - Cases_109_9 | ecosystem: Environmental > Aquatic > Marine > Gulf | place: Canada: Northwest Territories... | reverse complement strand
GTTGCTAGCGGTCGCGAAAGCGATTGAGGAAGGAGCGAGGGCAGTGCTCTGCGCGTCCACCGGTAACACCAGCGCGTCGGCGGCTGCGTATGCCGCTCACAGTGGCCTCGATGCCTTCGTCCTCGTGCCGTACGGAAACATCGCTCAGGGGAAACTGGCGCAGGCCATTGTTCATGGCGCGAAAGTCATCGCCCTTCGCGGGAACTTCGATGACGCTCTGCGCCTGGCGAGGGCGATCACAGCGGACGAGCACGCTGTGGCGCTGGTTAATTCTGTGAATCCGTATCGGTTGGAGGGACAGAAGACCGCTGCATTCGAGATCGTCGATTCGCTCGGTGACGCACCGGACATGCTGTTTCTGCCGGTGGGAAACGCAGGCAACATCAGCGCATATTGGCGCGGCTTCGTGGAGTACTATCAGTCAGAGATCAGTACGAAGAAGCCGCGAATGATGGGATGGCAGGCAGAAGGCGCCGCGCCAATCGTTCGTGGCGCCCCTGTGGCCGATCCGCAGACGATCGCCACAGCGATCCGCATTGGGAACCCGGCGAGCTGGGAGCTGGCCGTAGGAGCGCGGGACGAATCGGGCGGCGACATCGGTACCGTAACGGATGACGAGATATTGGAGGCCTACCGCCTTCTGGCACAGGAAGAGGGCATATTCGCGGAGCCGGCTTCCGCTGCGAGCATCGCCGGACTTATCAAGCACACGTCGGACCATGATTTAGGTGGGAGTACTATCGTCTGTGTAATTACCGGTCACGGGCTGAAAGACCCGGACGTGGCGATTTCGCTACAGAATGAGATGATTGAGATCGAACCGGATCAGGGCGCCGTCGAGGAGGCGATGAACCTGCGCTAGCGAGGTTCGCGGTACAATAACATGACAGCCCCCCGCCCACTTTTAGTAGGTCGTTACCTTGAAGCAAATCACTGCCGGAGTCGATAGAGCCCGCATCCAGGAAGCGGTGGAGGAGATCATTGCTGCGATCGGGGAGGACCCCGATCGCGAAGGTCTTCGCGAGACGCCGCGCCGGATAGCCGAGGCCTATGCCGAGCTGTTTTCCGGAATCGACTGCGACCCGCGGGAGGTGCTGGCAAAGAGTTTCGAGGAATCTCACAAAGAGATGGTGGTTCTCAAAGACATTCCGTTCTATTCGTTGTGTGAGCATCACTTCCTGCCGTTTCACGGTAAAGCGCATATTGGGTATGTGCCGGACGGCCGCGTCGTCGGCGTGAGCAAGCTGGCGCGAGCTATCGATATCGTCGCGCGAAGGCCTCAGTTGCAGGAACGCCTGACGAGCGAGGTAGCTGATGCGATCATGGATGGTCTGTCACCAGACGGGGTGGCTGTCGTCATCGAGGCCGAACATCTCTGCATGACGATGCGTGGCGTCCAGAAGCCGGGAGCGGTGATGATTACCTCGGCGACCCGTGGCGGGTTCCGACGCCGAGGGGTCACGCGGTCGGAATTCCTGGCGTTGGTGCAGGGCAGATCATGACGGGTACGACCGAATCGGCGGCTTCTGCGTATGACACTAGTGAAGCCGGAAGTATTATGATCCTCAGTACGCATGTGTAACATCGCCGCCATTTCGGTTCATACGTCGCCTCTTGCCCGGCCCGGAACAAGGGATAGCGGCGGCATGAACGTCTACATTCGTGAGCTCAGCCGTGAGATGGCTAAGCGAGCGCATACGATGGATATCTTCACGCGTCGCGTTGAAGCGGATACGCCTGAGGTTGTGAACATCGACGAGAGAACGCGTGTCGTGCAGATAACGGCGGGCCCCCTCAACGCGGATAAGGCCGCGCTCCGAGAGTACACAGGGGAGTTCCATGATGGTGTGCTAGCGTTCCAGCGGCGTGACGGTCGTGAATACGATCTCATCCACAGTCATTACTGGCTCTCAGGACTTGTCGGCCGTGGCCTGAAGGCCGAATGGACGGCGCCGCACACGGCGATGTTCCACACTCTTGCGGAAGCGAAGAACCGCCACCATCTCAGCGAACGTGAGCCCGAATACCGGATCGACGGTGAGAGACTCGTAGCTCATTCGGTCGATCGCGTGATCTGCGCGAGCGAGGGTGAGCGCAACATGCTGGCCGATGTCTATGGCGTGCCAACTCACCACGTCTCGGTTGTCCCCTGTGGTGTTGACGTCGATCATTTCCGGCCTCAGGACCGCCAGGCCGCACGGAAGACCGTTGGGATTGACGGAAATGATCCGATCATCTTGTTCGTGGGACGCATCGAGCGCCTGAAGGGGATCGACATCCTCATCCGCGCCGCCGCTCAGCTAGAAGCTGGCTTCCAACTCGTGATCATTGGCGGCGATCGGAAAGATGCGAGTCGCAAGCAGGAACTCGTAGATCTTTCCAGGGAACTCGGTATCTCTGAGCGCGTCCACTTTCTAGACGCGGTGCCGCACGATCAACTGCCCCTGCACTACAGCGCTGCTGATGTCTGCGTGGTGCCTTCGTACTATGAGAGCTTCGGATTGGTGGCCGTTGAAGCGATGGCCTGTGGAGTTCCCGTGATCGCGTCGCGAGTCGGTGGCCTCAAGGATACGGTTCAGGACGGACGCACCGGATACCTGGTGCCCTGGCACTGTCCGGAGCCGTTCGCCGAACGGCTCGAACTTTTGTTGACCAACGAATCACTGCGGCGCAGCCTGGGCCGTGAGGCGCGGCTGACCGCGGAACGTTATCGCTGGTCCGAAGTCGCGGCGAGCGTTGAGGGCGTGTACCACGAACTCGTCTCCGCCTACCGCGGCGAGACCGTAGGCGCCCACGTAGCCTAGACTAGACCGCGTGGCGAAGCGTAAGAAGACTACTCCGAAGAGCGCGTTGGTTATCGTTGCGCATCCGGACGATGCTGAGTTCCTCTGCGGCGCGACAGTAGCTCGTTGGTGCTCTGAGGGCACAGAAGTGAACTACGTTCTTACGACGAGCGGCGACATGGGCAGTCGCGATCCGAAGATGACGCGGCCGAAGCTGTCCGATATTCGTGAGAAGGAACAACTCGGCGCCTGCAAGGTACTGGGCGTCAAGGAATGTACGTTCCTGCGTTATCCGGATGGGTTCGTTGAGGATACTGCGGAGCTGCGGGGACGGTTGGCGCACGAGATCAAGCGCTTCAAGCCTGAGCTGGTGGTGACGTGGAATCCGTATCGCAACAGCTTCACACATCGCGACCACCGGCTCACCGGTCAGGCGGCGATGGACGCGATCTACCCGCTCGCGCGCAATCCGCTCGGGTTCCCGGACCACAGCGCGGCCGGCCTGGAGCCGCATCGCGTTCAGGAGGTCCTTCTCGCTGGGAGCGAGGAGCCGGACTACTGGATCGACGTCACCGACCATTTCGACACGAAGATTAAGGCGCTGCGGCAGCACAAGAGCCAGATCGGCGCTGCTCCGGTTCGTGAGCTGCGTAAGCGGCTTCGGGAGCGGATGGCGGAAGCGGGCGAGAAGGGCGGCTACGAGCTGGCCGAGAGCTTTCGCCGCATCACTTGGAGATAGCGATGGAAGCGCTCTCAGACGCCACGTTCTGGCTGGCTATCGTCGCGTGTGGCGTAGCATCAGTAGGATATTGGGCGCAGATCGTCGGCGTTCGTCCCGTACTCCGGAGGCTGAGCACCGAGCTGGGTGACGGGCCGTTGGTGGCCTCGTTGGAGAACGATGACGGCCGTGCCGCTTGGACGGAGAACGCCGGTCGCCTGGGTACGTTAGCGGCGTGGGCCGCGCTCCTAATGCTGACGATCTCGATGATCGCCCGCTGGCAGGCGGTCGACTACGCTCCGTGGTCGAACATGTACGAGTTCACTGTCGCCTTTGCGGCGGGAGTGATCGCCTTCTACGTGGTGTTCGAGCGGGCCTACGGCGGCGAGACCGTCGATCGGTCGGCGGCGATGGTCGGTGCGGTGATGCTGCCGGTCGCCCTTTCGATGCTCGCCGTTTCGGCGGCGTTTTTCCCGTCCGACGTCCGGCCGCTCGTGCCGGCACTTCAAAATGGGGACCTGTTGGCGATTCACGTCGCGGCGATGGTGGTTTCGTACGGCGCACTTAGCGTCTCGTTCGGTGCGGCTGTGCTGTATCTGGTGCAGGGTGGAGGGCGAAACCGCTTCGCCCGGCTGCCCAAGGCCGCTACGCTCGACGATTGGGCGTACAAGTCCGTGATGCTTGGGTTCCCATTGCTGGCGGCTGGGATTGCGCTTGGCGCGTACTGGGCGAACTCGGCGTGGGGCCGCTACTGGGGCTGGGATCCGAAAGAGACGTCGGCGCTGGTGACGTGGCTCATCTACGGGGTGTACCTGCATATGCGGGGTCTACGCGGCTGGTCCGGGACGCGGTCGGCGGTGACGCTGGTGGCGGGCTTTGGGGCTGTGATCTTCACGTACTTCATCGTGAACCTCTGGGTGTCAGGCCTCCACAGCTACGCTGGCGTGTAGGTCTGCGCATGGCGTTGTTCGCGTCACGCTCCTAGAAATCAGCGGTCGACGGTGTACCTGTTTGTATTGACACGAACGCTCATCCGCTGATAACCTTTTTCTTTGGTGCTTCGGGCATTCGGGTCCGGTGTGCTACGACTTACGGTCGGAAGGTTTGGCCGACTGAGACCGGCGATTGAACGGCCCTCGATGGGTCGCGAGCCGTAAATATATCGGTCATACGCTTTCGGCTTTTTATATGCCAAAGTTTTCAGGCGAGAGGAAACGTAGTTGCCTACGATCAATCAGCTTGTCCGGCACGGACGAAAGACGCCAAAGAAGAAGACCAAGGCGCCTGCGCTGCGTTTTCGCTTTAACCAGCTGAAGAACCGGATGATCCGCAGTGCGCCGAGCCCTCAGAAGCGAGGGGTCTGCACCAACGTCCGGACGATGACTCCGAAGAAGCCTAACTCCGCGCTGCGGAAGGTCGCTCGCGTGCGCCTGACCAACGGTATCGAGGTCACGGCGTACATTCCGGGCGAGGGGCACACGCTGCAGGAGCACTCCGTAGTGCTGATCCGCGGCGGCCGTGTCAGGGACCTGCCCGGAGTGCGATACCACATCATCAGAGGTGCGCTCGATGCGTCCGGTGTTCAGGGCCGGAAGCAGCAGCGCAGTAAGTACGGCACGCGCAAGAACGCGGGCCCGGCGTAAGCCCGGAGGAATCCATTGCCACGACGTGGTAAGGTCACTCGTCATCAGACGCCGCCCGACGCGAGGTACAACAGCGTGTGGGTGCAGAAGCTGATCAATAACGTGATGAAGAACGGCAAGAAGAGCGTTGCCGAGCGAATTGTGTATACTGCTCTGCTTACTGTTGGAGATCGGTCCAAGGAAGAGCCCGCTCACGTATTGGAACAGGCTGTGCGAAACATCATGCCGGCACTTGAGGTGCGCCCCAGGCGCGTCGGTGGCGCGACCTATCAGATTCCGCTGGAAGTCAGGCCATCGCGTCAGCTGTCGCTGGCGATGCGCTGGATGCTGGACTCGGCGCGAGCCCGGTCAGGACGCGCCATGAACGAACGGCTGTCCGCGGAGATTCTGGACGCCTACCAAGAGCAGGGCGCCGCTGTGAAGAAGCGGGACGACACACATCGCATGGCGGAGGCCAACAAGGCGTTCGTGCACTACCGCTGGTAGTGCCGGCCCGGCCATAGCGATGTACTCCTAGGAGCGGTAGAAGTAGAAGCGATATGAGTGACGTTAGTGAATCTGCGCCCAGAGAACGGGTGCGCAACATCGGCATCATTGCCCACATCGACGCTGGGAAGACTACGGTCACCGAGCGCATACTTTACTACACCGGAATCACCTACAAGATCGGTGAAGTTGACTCCGGCACAGCCGTCATGGACTGGATGGAGCAGGAGCGAGAGCGCGGCATTACGATCACCGCCGCCGCTACGACGACGGAGTGGAAGGGCTACACGGTCAACATCGTCGATACTCCTGGGCACGTAGACTTCACCGTTGAAGTGGAACGAAGCCTCCGCGTGTTGGACGGAGGGGTCGTCGTGTTCGACGCGGTGGCAGGTGTGCAGAGCCAGTCCGAGACAGTCTGGCGGCAGGCGGACCGCTACCACATACCGCGAATCTCGTTCATTAACAAGGTGGATCGCGTGGGATCCGATTACTGGAACGCGATCCAGATGATCCGCGACCGTCTCAACGCTCGCCCGCTGCCCATCCAACTGCCAATGGGCCAAGAGGATGCCTTCGTTGGTGTTGTCGATCTTGTTGATGAAATCGCGATCAGGTTCGTAGAAGATGAGTTGGAGCCCGAGACCGGTCCGATCCCAGCCGAGTACGTCGAGGAGGCGAAGCAACGGCGCGATGAGCTGATCGAGGGCATCGCGGAGGTTGATGACCAGATGCTGATCAGTTACGTGGAGCATCACGAGGTCACGGCTTCCGAGCTGAAGAAGGCGATCCGACGAGCGACGATCGCCGGCCTGCTGACGCCGGTTCTCTGCGGCGCAGCGTTGAAGAACAAGGGAATTCAGCCGCTACTGGACGCGATTCTCGACTACCTGCCGTCGCCGACCGAGGTGCCGCCAGTGGAGGGACTGGATCCGAAGACGGGCGAAACGATCGAACGCGCGCCGCGTGACGATGAGCCGTTCTCGGCGCTGGCGTTCAAGGTGGTTGCAGATCCTTACGTGGGCCGGCTCGTGTACTTTCGCGTCTACTCTGGCAGTGCGAAGCAGGGCGAGACGATTCTGAACACGGCCCGCGGCGACAAAGAGCGTATCGGCCGCATCCTTCGTATGCACTCAAGCCGACGCGAGGAGATAGATGAGATCTTCTCCGGTCAGATCGCTGCGACCGTGGGCCTGAAGAACACTTTCACAGGCGATACACTTTCGGTTGTCGATCAGCCGATCGTGCTTGAGGCGATCAAGTTTCCGGAGCCCGTCATCGCGGTGTCGATTGAACCGAAGACTAAGGAAGACCAAGAGCGGATGGGCGAAAGCTTGGTGCGGCTCGTCGAAGAAGACCCGACGTTCAAAGTTCACTACGAAAAAGAAACCGGCCAGACGATCATCTCGGGCATGGGTGAGCTTCACCTGGAGATCATCGTCGATAGGCTGCTGCGCGAGTTCAAGGTGCAGGCGAACGTTGGCCGCCCAGAAGTCGCTTACAAGGAGACGATTACTGCGCCGGCTTCGGCGGAGGGTCGATTCGTACGCCAGACCGGTGGCCGCGGCCAGTTCGGTGTCGTTGAACTTGAGATTGAGCCGCTGAAGCCTGGCGAGGGCTTCCAGTTCGAGAGAAAGATCGTCGGTGGCGCCATCCCGAAGGAGTACCTCTCCTCTGTGGAGCAAGGGGTCCGCGAGGCGTTGGAGAATGGTGTTCTGGCCGGATATCCGGTACTCGATTTGCTGGTGAAGCTGGTGGATGGTAGCTACCACCCCGTGGACTCATCCGAGCTGGCGTTCAAGATGGCGGGTTCGATGGGTATTCAGGCGGCGATGAAGCGCGCTAAGCCCGTGATTCTGGAACCGGTAATGAAGGTGGAGGTGGCGACGCCAGACGAGTTTTTCGGAGAGGTGTTGAGCGATATCAACTCTCGCCGCGGGCAGGTTGGGGACGTCGATCACCGGGGTCACCTGCGCGTGATCGAGGCTGCTATACCGCTTGCGGAGATGTTCGGGTATGCTACCGAGGTGCGCTCGCTAACCAAGGGGCGCGCGAGTTATACCATGGAGTTCTATCATTATCGTCCAGTCCCGTCTTCCGTCGCCGAGCAGGTGATGGGCCGAACACAGAAAGCGCTGCGGAGGTAGCCGATGGCCAGTCAAAAGATCCGCATCCGCTTGAAGGCGTTCGACCATCGCATCCTCGACCAGTCGGCTGTGCTGATCGTTGAGGCGGCGGAGCGTACCGGCGCGGCGGTTGCCGGCCCGGTTCCGCTCCCGACGGAGATCGAGAAGTTCTGCGTAATCCGCTCTCCGCATGTAGATAAGGACTCACGTGAGCAGTTCGAGATCCGGACGCACAAGCGCCTGATCGACATTCTGGAGCCGACCTCCAAGACGGTTGATGCCCTGATGCGGCTGCAGTTGCCCTCTGGGGTCGATATCGAAATCAAGTTATGAGCATTGAAGGCATTCTGGGCCGCAAGATCGGCATGACTCAGCTATTCGAGGAGGACGGCACGGCCGTCCCCGTTACCGTTATCGAAGCCGGGCCGTGCACGGTCTTGCAAGTGAAGTCGACGGATGAAGACGGTTACGAGGCGGTCCAGGTAGGTTTCGGCTCGCGGAAGCGGATCAATAAGCCGCAGAAGGGCCACATGAAGGACCTGGGGCAGTTCGAGTGTCTCCGGGAGTTACGCGTTGACGACCTCTCTGAGTGGGAAGTCGGCAAGAAATATGGCTGTGAGATATTCGAGCCCGGCGACCGCGTCGACGTGTCTGGAATTTCAAAGGGATACGGGTTCGCGGGCGTGGTGAAGCGCCACGGTTTCAAAGGCGGGCCGAAGACGCATGGGGGGCCAACGGACAAGCACCGCTCGCCCGGTTCGATCGGTGCGGGGACGGACCCAGGCCGGGTCTTGAAGGGAACGCGAATGGCGGGCCATATGGGTGCGAAGCAGGTGACGGTCCAGAATCTGAAGGTGGTGAGGTCAGACCCGGCGAAGGGGATTCTCATGCTTCGCGGGGCTGTTCCGGGCAACGAGGGTGTGTATCTGAAGGTGCGACGTACGATAAAGGTGGCAAAGAGTTGAAGCTGCCTGTATTGGACGCTACCGGTAAGGAGCTCCGTAAGCTCGATGTCGACGACAGCGTGTTCGGAATTGAGCCGAACGGGAGCGTTCTTCATCAGGCGTACGTTACACACCGCAACAACCAGCGGTCCGGCAGCGCGAACACGAAGACTCGCGGCGAAGTACGCGGTAGTACAGCGAAGATCCGGAAACAGAAATACACGGGCCGCGCTCGCCAGGGAAGCGCCCGTTCCGGGACGCGCGTTGGCGGTGGTGTCATCTTCGGCCCGCACCAGCGGTCGTACAGCCAGACTCTTCCGAAGAAGATGAAGCGATTGGCGATAAGGTCGGCGTTGTCTGGAAAAGTTGCCGACGGTCAGCTCAAGATCATAGATCAGATGGACTTCGACACGCCAAGGACGAAGGACCTTCTGGCGACGCTGCAGGCCGTTGGCATCGAGCGTTCGGCTTTGATCGTCACTGGTGAGCCAAACCGTGCGGTTCACATCAGTGCGCGGAACCTGGAACGTACGAAGGTGATGCCGGCGAACTATCTTAACGTCGCTGACATGCTGAACCATGCCGGAGTCCTCATGACCGAGGACGCCGTTCGGGTAGCCGAGAGCCTGTGGGCGGTAAAGACCGCGCCCAAGACGAAGGCTTCGGCGCCTGGAAAGCCGAAGCGCTCCACGCGGAAGAAGGCGGAAAAGGCGCCGACGGTTGCCGAAGCCGAAGTCGTGGAGCCAGAGGCCAAGATCGAGACGGAGGCCGCTCCCGAAACAAAGAAGCCTGCTCCTCGTCGCCGCACGACTCGCAAGAAGGCAGAACCAAAGGCGGAGGCATCTGCGGACGAGAAGCCGAAGGTGCGGCGCACGACTCGCAAGAAGAAGGACGACACTGCCGAGCCCCCCAAGAAGCCTCGTGCACGCCGGACGACGAAGAAGACCGAAGAGGAGAAGAGCTAGGCGATGCCTAAGGAACTCCATCCTCTCAACATTGTTGTCAGACCTCTGATCACTGAGAAAGCGACGCGCCTTGGCAGCGAAGGCAAGTACACGTTCGAAGTGCGGAAAGCGGCCAACAAGCGTCAGATCAAAGAGGCCGTAGAGAAGGGCTTCGACGTGAAGGTTGAGAAGGTCAACGTCATGATGATGAAAGGTAAACCGCGGCGCGTGCAGGGTAACAGAATCAAGCACTCGCCCACGTGGAAGAAGGCAGTCGTCACGCTGAGGGCGGGCGACACAATAGAGCTGTTCGAGGGCGTTTAGAGATGCCGATTAAGCAATATAAACCGACGTCACCGGGAAAGCGTTCAGGCACCGGGTACACGTTCGAGGAGATCACTCGCACCAAGCCCGAGAAGTCGCTCGTCAGGCCGCTCAAGAAACACGGTGGACGCAACAACCAGGGCCGTATCTCGGTGCGGCATCGTGGCGGCGGCGCTAAGCGCCGGTTTCGGTTGATCGACTTCAAGCGAAACAAGTTTGGTATTCCAGGCAAGGTCGCTTCGGTTGAGTACGATCCCAACCGCACGGCTCGTATCGCACTCATCCAGTACGCGGACGGCGAAAAACGGTACATCCTCTGTCCGGTCGGTCTAAAAGTCGGCGACAGCGTGATGTCCGGACCGGACGCCGAAGCGAGGACAGGCAACGCACTTCCCCTGAAGAAGATTCCCTCCGGTACCGCGATTCACAACATCGAGTTGCATAAAGGGAAGGGCGCCCAGCTTGTGCGAGGCGCAGGCGGGTCCGCGCAACTGATGGTGGGAGAAGAGGCAGGTTATGCGCTGGTGCGGTTGCCCTCCGGAGAGGTACGCCGTATCTTTGCCGAGTGCATGGCGACTGTCGGCCAGGTCGGCAACGTTGAGCATAACCAGATAACCCTCGGGCGTGCCGGCCGCAAACGCTTGCTTGGACGAAGGCCGCACGTTCGCGGTTCGGCCATGAACCCGCGCGACCATCCTCATGGTGGTGGCGAGGGAAAAGCGCCCATTGGTCTGCCGGGTCCAAAGACACCGTGGGGTAAGCCGACGCTTGGCTACCGGACGCGGCGTCGCAAGGACACCAATAAGTACATCGTGAGACGGAGGTACGACGTTTAGCCGTGTCTAGATCAACTAAAAAAGGGCCCTTCTCGGACGCCAAGTTAATTGAGAAGGTTCTTAAACTGCAGCAGTCTGGCGAGAAGACCGTGATACGCACCTGGTCACGCCGTTCCACCATTCTCCCGGAGATGGTGGGACTGACGATCGGTGTACATGATGGCCGCCGCCATGTGCCCATCTTCATCACCGAGAACATGGTGGGGCACAAGTTGGGTGAATTCGCACCGACGCGAACGTTCCGGGGACACATCGGAAGGTCCGCTCAGCCTAGTTCGGTGCGGGGGTAGTTGAGCGTTGCAAGTTCGTTCTTACGCGAAGCTCGCCCCGGTCGCTCCAAAGAAGGCGCGGCTCATCGTCTCCGAGGTCCGCGGTAAGCGGGTCGATGAGGCGATGGCGATACTCCGCTTCATGCAGACTCCGCACGCGCGAATCATCGCGAAGGCTGTGCGTTCCGCCGTCGCCAACGCGGAGAACAACTACAGCCTTGATCCGAGATCGCTGCGAGTCAAAGAAGCGTTCGTCGGCAATGCAGCGATCCAGAAGCGCATGCGACCGCGTGCGCGGGGTCGTGGTGACATCATCCGCCACCGCCGTAGCAACATCACCATCGTGGTGGAGGACGAGGCTTAGAGATGGGTCATAAGGTACACCCCTACGGTTTTCGCCTGGGGTACATATACGACTGGAAGAGCAAGTGGTACGCGGATAAGACGTACACCGAATTGCTTCACGAAGACCTATCGATTCGCAGAGCGATCACAGGTGAACTTCCGGACGCCGGCATAGCCAAGGTTGAGATCGAACGCAACGCGAACCAGATCACGGTTACTATCAACACGGCTCGGCCCGGAATTGTTATCGGCCGTGGCGGTCAGAGGGTCGATGAGCTCCGAGGGATTCTCGAGAGAGTCACGGGGCGACGCGTACGAGTGAACATCACCGAAGTGCGGCTTCCAGAAATGGAAGCGCCTCTTGTCGCGCGTGCGATTGCGGAACAGATCGAGCGTCGTGTCGCGCACAGGCGCGCCATCAAACAGGCGGCGATGCGAACGATGCAGCGCGGGGCGCTGGGCATACGAATCCGCGTCGCTGGCCGA
>Ga0255058_10001834_pt1 | contig 11907 bp, 11 predicted proteins | sample Cases_109_9_MG_FD_188637 | JGI IMG/M metagenome (GOLD analysis project Ga0255058, IMG submission 188637) | Seawater microbial communities from Amundsen Gulf, Northwest Territories, Canada - Cases_109_9 | ecosystem: Environmental > Aquatic > Marine > Gulf | place: Canada: Northwest Territories... | reverse complement strand
ATATCCATGATGGGCCGCAACACCCAGGGCGTGCGGCTGATTCGCGTAGCATCCGGGCGGCGCCTGGTGGGTCTGGCGCGCATCGAATTCATCGACGATAGCGAAGAATAGCGACATGTCTCGCGCGCACAATTTCGGTGCCGGCCCGGCCGCACTGCCACTCGAAGTACTGGCAAGAATTCGCGAGGACATTCCTGACTGGGGCGGCAGCGGCATGTCGGTCATGGAGGTCAGTCACCGCGGCAAAGCATTTGTTGCTGTCGCAGAAAAGGCGGAACAAGACCTGCGCGATCTGCTGCAGATTCCCGACGGCTACAGCGTGCTGTTTTTGCAGGGTGGTGCGACCCTGCAATTTGCCATGGTCCCGCTCAATCTTTCCGCAGCCGGGGACAGCTGCGATTATCTGCAGACCGGTTCCTGGTCGAGGAAAGCAATTGCCGAGGCCGGAAAATTCTGCGATGTGCACATCGTTGCGGACAGTTTTGACAAAAGCTTCACCTACATTCCACCAGTGCAGGACTGGAACCTGAGCAAAAACGCGGCCTACCTGCATTACACGCCAAACGAAACGATCGCCGGCGTTGAATTTCACTTCGTCCCGGACGCCGGCGATACGCCGCTGGTTGCCGATATGTCGAGCACCATCCTGTCGCGGCCCATCGATGTCAGCCGCTTTGCGGTGATTTATGCGGGCGCCCAGAAAAACATCGGCCCGGCCGGCATTACGCTTGCTATCGTGCGCAACGATTTGCTGGACGGAGCACGGGCTGACTGCCCGACTTTGTTGACCTATAAGGCATTTGCTGATTCCGGATCGATGACGAATACACCACCGACATTTGCCTGGTATGTCTCCGGCCTGGTGTTCGAATATCTGAAAAGCCGCGGCGGCCTGGCCGCGATGGCCGAAATCAACGAGCGCAAGGCGGCAAAGCTATACGCGGCCATCGACGAATCCGGGTTTTACAGTAACCCGGTCAGTAAGGACTGCCGCTCGTGGATGAATGTCCCATTTGTTCTTGCTGATTCGTCGCTGGACGGCAAGTTCCTGGCCGGCGCAGAAGAGGCCGGTCTGATGAATCTCAAAGGACATCGATCCGTTGGCGGCATGCGCGCGTCCATCTACAACGCCCTATCAGAGGAAGCCGTAGATGAGTTGATCGATTTCATGCAGTTATTTGCACAGGCGCACGGCTGACAATCCGCTCGATCGCCGATTTTCCCACCCACCGAGACACAACGTAAAAATGTTCAAAGTATTGACGCTCAACCACATCGCCGTTGCCGGTCTGCGTCGCCTGCCGCGCGAGTGCTACGAAGTCGGATCGGAGGTTTCCAATCCTGACGCCATCATCCTGCGGTCGCACGATATGCATGATATGAGTCTGCCGGAATCGGTTGCCGCTATCGGCCGCGCGGGTGCCGGCGTTAATAACATCCCGGTTCAGGCAATGAGTGATCGTGGTGTGCCGGTGTTCAACGCACCTGGCGCTAACGCCAACGCAGTCAAGGAACTGGCGATGGCCGGCTTGTTGCTGGCAGCCAGGAATATCTGCGATGCGCGCGACTATGTGCGCAATCTGACTGTCAGTGAGGAAGAGTTGGGTACGGCGGTGGAGGCCGGCAAGAAACATTTTGTCGGATTTGAATTGCCGGGCCGCACACTCGGTGTCATTGGTCTCGGCGCCATTGGCGTCGAGGTTGCGAATGCCGCATTGTCTTTGGGCATGAAGGTGGTGGGTTTCGACCCGCAAATTACGGTGCGCAGAGCGTGGCAATTGTCATCGGGTGTGGAGCAAGTCGACACGCTCGATCGGCTGTTCAAGAAATCCGATGCAGTCAGCGTGCACGTGCCCCTGGTCGACGGCACCAGGAACCTCGTGAACCGGGACAGGCTGGCGTTGATGACGGACGGTGGTGTATTGATCAACTTCGCGCGTGGTGGGGTAGTGGATAGTGACGCGGCGTTGCAGGCGCTCGATAGCGGCAAATTACACGCTTATATCTGTGATTTCCCGACCCCGGAACTGATAGCTCATCCGAAAGTGGTGGCGCTGCCACACCTGGGCGCGTCGACGACGGAGGCGGAAGAAAACTGCGCCGTGATGGTGGCGGAAAACGTCAAGGACTACCTGGAGAACGGCAACGTGCGCTATTCGGTGAACTTCCCCGAAACGGTCATCCCCCGCAGTGGCGGCTATCGGATAACCGTGGCCAACGCCAACGTACCCAACATGGTTGGCCAGATATCGACCTGCCTGGCGACTGCCGGCCTGAATATCGAGGATCTGCTGAACAAGTCGCTGGGAGAACTGGCATATACCGTAGTCGATCTGGATGCACCGGTTTCCGATGAAACTCTTGCTTCTCTGAGGAAAATCGAGGGTGTATTGACGTTGCGAAATCTGGGCAAGCCATTATCCTGAGCTGTCAGGAATCAGGAAACCAAGCATGGCAAAGGCGGCCGACGACAAACCTGTGACACCGGATCTTGCGGAGATTCGCGATCGAATCGACGAAGTTGACCGGCAAATTCAGGCGCTGATTAACGAGCGTGCGCAGTATGCGCAGCAGGTCGGTGTGTCCAAGGGCGAACTTGCGGCAGCGGTAGACTACTACCGGCCGGAGCGGGAAGCGGAGGTGCTACGAGCAGTACTCGAGCGTAACGAAGGTCCGCTGCGCGATGAGGAAATGCTGCGCCTGTTTCGTGAGATCATGTCGGCCTGCCTGGCACAGCAGGAACCACTCAAAGTAGGTTACCTGGGCCCCGAGGGGACATTTACCCAGACTGCTGTTTATAAACATTTCGGGCACTCGGTGCGCGGATTGCCTTTCGCGAGCATTGACGAAGTTTTCCAGGAAGTCGAAAGCGGCGCAGCCGATTTTGGCGTAGTACCGATCGAAAACTCGACCGAGGGCTCGGTTAATCACACGCTCGATATGTTTCTGACATCGCCGCTGAAGATCGGCGGCGAGATTGAACTGCGAATCGAACAAAACCTGATCGGCTTGATGGAATCGCTGGACAGTATCGGGAGGATCTGCGCCCACGAGCAGTCACTGGCGCAGTGCCGCGGCTGGTTGCGCGAGTACCTGCCACACGTGGAGCTGATCGGGGTCAGCAGTAATGCATCAGGCGCGCGCCGGGCACGAGACGAAAAAGGCACCGCGGCAATTGGTGGAGAAGCTGCAGCCGAGGTCTATGGTCTCAAGGTGTTGGTCAATAGCATCGAAGACCGGTCGGATAATTCGACCCGTTTCCTGGTCGTAGGGCGGGAGTTGCTATCGGCCAGCGGTGACGACAAAACGACGGTACTTGCGTCAACCAGCGGTACCGGCGGCGGTTCGGGCATATTGCATGAATTGTTGCAGCCGTTCGCGACCCACGGCATTAACATGACCCGCATTGAATCGAGACCATCGCGCAGAAAAAACTGGGAGTACGTGTTTTTCTTTGACCTCGACGGGCATGCGGCGGAGCCGCCGCTGGTCGACGCGTTGCGAGAGCTGGACCAGATCAGCTCGCTGTTCCGAGTCCTGGGCGCGTACCCGAAAGCGGTCAAGTAGACAGAATCTTATGCCCTTCCTGGTACATCCGTCCGCGCTGACCGGCGGCGAAGTCTCTGCGCCGGGCGACAAGTCGATTTCCCATCGTGCCTTGATGCTGGGCGCCATTGCCGAAGGCCAGACGACGATCAGTGGTTTTCTGGCAGGTGAGGATTGCCTTGCGACGCTCAGGGCGCTGCGCGCGCTGGGGGTGGATTGCCGGCAGACGAATGCGACCAGCGTGGCGCTACGGGGTGTCGGTCTGCACGGCTTGAAAGCGCCGTCGGCGGCGCTGGATCTGGGCAACTCCGGCACGGCCATGCGCCTGTTCGCGGGGCTGCTGAGCGGGCAATCGTTCTCCAGCATGCTGAGCGGAGACCTCTCCCTGACGGCACGGCCGATGCAGCGGGTCATCACGCCGCTATCGCAAATGGGCGCGGACATCGAGTCCCGCGATGGCCTGCCGCCTCTGGTAATTCGTGGCCGGCAACCGCTGTCAGGTATTCGTTATGAGATGCCGGTCGCCAGCGCCCAGGTCAAGTCTGCCATATTGCTGGCTGGACTCTATGCCGACGGCGAAACCGCGCTGTGCGAACCGGCTGTCACTCGTGATCACACAGAACGCATGTTCAGGTCGATGGGGGTAGTGCTCGACACCGACGACATGCTGATCACCCTGGCCGGCGGGCAAAGCCTGGCGGCGATCGATGTCCAGGTGCCGGGCGACCTGTCTTCCGCGGCGTTCATCCTGCTGGCTGCGCTGATCGCCGAGGACTGCGAGTTGCTCATTCGCGACGTCGGCGTCAATCCGACCAGGACAGGCGTGATCGATATTTTACGTGCCATGGGTGCTGACCTGTCAGTGCAAAATGAGCGGCTGCTCGGAGAGGAGCCGGTGGCCGATATCAAGGTTCGTTCATCGGAACTGCATGGGATCGACGTTGACCCGGGGCTGGTATCACTGGCAATCGACGAGTTTCCGGTATTGTTCATTGCGGCTGCCGCGGCACAAGGGTGTACGCAATTCCGCGGCATCGGTGAACTGCGGGTGAAGGAGAGCGACCGAATAGCCGCGATGGCAGGTGGTCTGCGGGCGCTCGGCGTCGAAGTTGATGAGTCGGAGGATGGCGCCATTGTGCAGGGCGGTCCTTTCGCTGGCGGTACCATAAAGACCTTCGGTGATCACCGCATTGCGATGGCGTTTGCGGTGGCGGCTACGGTGGCGAGCTCTGCCGTCAAGATACTGGATACGGCTGTGGTCAATACCTCTTTTCCCGGCTTTGTCGATTGCCTGAACGCTATCGGAGTTGACATAAGATCAGAGGAGCAATAATCGAATGACTGATGCGGTGCCGGTGATCGCCATCGACGGGCCGAGCGGGTCCGGCAAAGGCACCATCGCCCGTCAGGTTGCAGCGGCTCTGGGCTGGCATCTGCTGGACAGCGGTGCTTTGTACCGTCTCGTTGCGCTGGCGGCGCAGCGCAGAGGCATGGGCGGGGCGCCGGAAGCGGCACTGGCACAGCTGGCAGCCGGGCTGGATGTTGGTTTTTCTGCCGACGCCACCGGGAAAGAGTTGATTTATCTCGATGGCCGGGACGTCACCGGCGAGGTCCGCACCGAGGATTGCGGGCGATTGGCATCCAACATTGCAGTATTGCCAATGGTTCGAGAGGCCTTGCTGGAACTGCAGAAGGCGTTTCGCCGGGCACCCGGCCTGGTGGCGGACGGCCGTGATATGGGCACCCAGGTGTTTCCGGACGCCAGCATCAAAGTGTTCCTTACCGCGAGCGCTGAGGAACGCGCCAAAAGGCGCTATAAGCAGTTGAAAGACAAGGGTATTGATGTTAGCCTTCCGGCCCTTTCGCGAGACATCGAGGATCGTGACAGGCGGGACTCCGAGCGATCGGTCGCCCCGTTACGAGCCGCGGAGGACGCCCGATTGCTGGATTCCAGCAGCCTGACGATCGATGAGGTCATCCGGACCGTACTGGATTGGGTGGATTCGGTCGTGTCCACGAGAAAGGAATAGGTGCTTTTACGGAAGAATCGAACAGGAGGTTCGATTTATTTTTTTTGGTAACCGTCCGCTGCAAGAAGTGGTGTGACGAATGGGTAGAGTCGCTAATCCGGCTCTTTGGTTTAATCTAATGTCTGAAAGTTTTGCTGAATTATTTGAAGAAAGTTTTGCCAGTCAACAAATAAAACCCGGTGCAATCATTACCGGTACTGTTGTAGCAGTAAACGATGATGTAGTGATCGTTACTGCAGGTCTCAAGTCCGAGGCCGTCATCCCTATCGAACAGTTTCAAAACGAGAAAGGTGAGTCCGACGTTTCAATCGGAGACGAAATCGAGGTTGCACTCGATGCTGTCGAAGATGGTTTCGGTGAAACCCGGCTTTCGCGAGAGAAAGCTATTCGTGCACGAACCTGGACCGAACTCGAGAAGGCGTTCGAGAAGAGTGAAGTCGTAAACGGCGTTATCAACGGCCGCGTCAAGGGTGGCTTTACGGTCGAAATCGACAATGTCCGCGCATTTCTGCCGGGGTCACTGGTCGATGTCAGGCCGGTACGGGACCCCGCTTACCTCGAGGGCAAGAGCCTGGAGTTCAAGGTAATCAAGCTCGATCAGCGACGTAACAATGTCGTTGTTTCAAGGCGTGCGGTGGTCGAGCAGGAATACAGCGCGGAGCGTGATGCATTGCTGGAGAGCCTGCAGGAAGGCAACACGGTCAAGGGAATTGTCAAGAACCTCACCGACTACGGTGCGTTCGTTGATCTCGGTGGTATCGATGGTTTGCTGCACATTACCGACATGGCCTGGAAGCGGGTCAAGCATCCGTCCGAAGTGGTCAACGTTGGCGAGGAAATCGAAGTCAAGATCCTGAAATTCGACCGCGAACGTCAGCGTGTCTCGCTGGGCATCAAGCAGCTTGGTGATGATCCGTGGCATGATCTGGCGCGCCGTTATCCGCCGCAGACCAGGCTGTTTGGCAAGATCACCAATATCGCCGATTACGGTTGTTTCGTTGAAATCGAAGAGGGTGTTGAGGGTCTGGTACACGTTTCCGAAATGGACTGGACCAACAAGAACGTCAACCCGGCGAAAGTCGTGCAGGTTGGCGAAGAGGTCGAGGTCATGGTGCTCGAGATCGACGAAGAACGTCGCCGTATCTCGCTTGGCATCAAACAGTGCCAGTCCAACCCGTGGGCTGAATTCTCTTCCACCGTCAATCGTGGTGACAAAGTCAGTGGGCAGATCAAGTCGATCACCGACTTCGGTATCTTTATCGGACTCGACGGCGGTATTGACGGACTCGTTCACCTGTCCGACATCTCCTGGGACCTGACGGGCGAAGAAGCCGTGCACAACTACAAGAAAGGCCAGGAAATCGAAGCCGCCGTGCTGGCCATTGATTCAGAGCGTGAGCGGATTTCACTCGGCATCAAACAACTGGATAAGGATCCGTTCTCGGCCTGGCTCGCAGCGCACCCGAAAAACTCGGTCGTCACGGGTACGGTTACCGAGGTTGACGCGCGGGGCGCGGTGGTTGATCTGGGGGATGGGGTCATCGGCAATTTACGGTCATCGGAACTGGCCCGTGGCCGGGTCGAGGACGCTCGAATGATGATCAAGGTTGGCGACGCAGTGGAGGCCAAATTCACCAATGTTGACCGCAAGAACCGTACGGTGGCGCTGTCAATCAAGGCGAAGGAGGTGCACGAGGAAGCCGAGGCACTCAGCAGCTACAAATCTGATGCCGGGGCAGCGCCTGCTGGAACCACGCTGGGAGAGCTTCTCAAGGAAAAAATGTCCGGCGGGGCCAATTGACAAAAAAAAACTGGCCCGGACCTCCGGTCCGGGCTATATTTCCTTTATAATCGGCACCTTAGGCGGAACATCAACGAGAAGAACAAGCGAAGCGCGTTATGACAAAATCAGAACTCATTGAAATGATCGCCCGCAAGCAGAAGCATTTGCCGGCGAAAGATGTTGAGCTAGCGGTCAAGCACCTGTTGGATCTGAAAAGCGATTCGCTGGCGCGGGGTGAACGCATTGAGATTCGTGGTTTTGGCAGCTTTTCGCTGCATTTCAGACCGCCCAGGATCGGTCGTAATCCAAAAACCGGCGAGGCGGTCGCACTGTCCGGTAAATATGTGCCCCATTTCAAGCCGGGCAAGGACCTTCGCGAACGCGTAAACGCCAGTCGCGAATTCCCCATCAAGAGTTAGGCGCGGACTGGCGCAAGGCACCCGGTAGTAGGTCTTTCCCCTCAGGCCAGTTACCATATTACCGATGTTCAAGGTACGGTAGCGGGCTATGCTCAAGAAAATTGGCATCGTTCTGGTATTTCTGGTGATCCTGATCGGCATGCTGGTATTTACCCGGCTCAATCCGGGACTGCTGGAGGTCGATCTGGCGGTCGCCAAATTCGAGACTTCGATTCCTCTCGCATTCACCATCGCATTCATCGCCGGCTGGCTATTCGGCATTCTCAGTCTCGTTGCGTATGTCATCCGGCTGGTCAACGAGCGGCGCCAGTTGCGCAGATCGGTGCGGCTGGCGGAAGCCGAAGTCAGTAGCCTGAGAAGCCTGCCGATTTCCGATGCCGACTGAGTCAACGTTCCTGCTGGCTGGGCTGTTCCTGCTGCTGGCGGCCGCAGGTTGGGCGCTGGGACGGTTTGGCGAACGTGATGAGGTGGAGGGTGCTCCGCCCCCACTGAATATCGACTATCTCAAGGGTCTCAACTTCCTGCTCAATGAGCAGACCGACCAGGCGCTGGAACACTTCCTGAAAATGGTGCGGGTCGATGATCGCACCATTGAGACTCACTTTGCGCTGGGCAGCCTGTTTCGGCGCCGCGGCGAAATCGATCGCGCCATTCGCATTCACCAGAACATCATCGCGAGACCGGATCTTGCCTCGGAGCAGCGAGACCAGGCGCTGTTTTCGCTGGCCAAGGATTACTTGCGTGCCGGGCTGTTGGACCGCGCCGAAAATCTTTTTGAGCGATTGTCACAAGGGTCTCGCTACCAGGTCGAGGCTCTGGAGCAGCTTTGCCGTATCTACGAGCAGGAGCACGAATGGGAGAAGGCCATCGATGCAGGTCAGAAGTTGGAAGTGCTCAGCGGCAAGTCGCTCGAGCTGCAAATTGCCCATTATTATTGCGAGCTGGCGGAACGTGCCGCAGCAAAGAAGGACTACACAGCGGCGCGAGCGTTCGTCAAGAAAGCGCAGAGGGGACGCCCCCGTACCCTGCGCGGAGCGCTGACGCGTGCCAACATTGCCCGGGACACAGATGACACCAAGACCGCACTGCGGCTTTATCATCGCATCATCGACGAGAATACTTACCTGATTACCGAAGCATTGCCGAGACTGGTCGAGACGTATGGCCGTGACGGGTCGCTGGCACAACTCGAACGCAGTCTGGATGGGATGCTGAAGAAGAACCCGAAACTGAAAACTGAAATCGCGTACACGGCCATCGTTAACAATATTGCCGGCGTGGACATCATCGATGCCTGCGTAGAAGAATACATGTTGAATGAACAGACCCTGGCGGAATTCATCGATCTGCAAAATATTGAGCAGGGCGCGGAAGCTGATCGAGCCGAAGCATTGACCAGGGTGCGCTCTGCGCTGAGCAAGCTGGCTGCCACAACACCGCGTTACCAGTGCAAAGAGTGCGGATTCTCGAGCCAGAAACTGCTGTGGCAGTGTCCGAGCTGTAAGGGCTGGGAGACCCAGAGACCGTTCAGCCGGGTGCAGTTCGATTCCCTGCTGCAACGAAGCGCATCCGCGCTGTAAGTTCGTTCACAGCACTCCATTTCCCACCATATTCCTGAATTTTGCCGGCGGCGCCGGCGAGTTGTGCGCATTACCGTTGATCGCGTCACTGGCAATGCGGGACAGTCGGTGTATTCCGGGGATTTGCCCGGTACGTGTCGCAAAACAATCAGGAGAAAACCATGAACAGGATCAGGAAAAACATTTTGACCGCAGTGTGTCTGTTGCTCTGCCCCATGATGGTGACTGCAGGACCAGTCAATATCAATACCGCAGATGCTGCAACACTGGCGGCCGAACTGCAGGGAGTCGGCATCTCCAAGGCCAATGCGATTGTGGAATATCGCAAGGTGAACGGCCCATTCGGGTCGGCGAACGATTTGACCGCAGTCAAAGGAATCGGTACCCGGACCGTCGAGATCAACCGCGACAACATTCTGCTGCGGGCGCCGAAGGACAAGTCCAAATAACGGCGGGATAGGAATCTGTGATTTTGCGGGTCCCGTCGGCGGCATAGATTGGCTATGATTCGGTACTGCACACCATTAATGGAGCAACGAATTGGCACAGCCTGTCCGAGCCGCCGTATTCCCCGTCGCCGGGCGCGGGACCCGCTTCCTGCCCGCAACCAAAGCCAGCCCGAAGGAGATGCTACCTGTCGTAGACAAGCCGCTGATCCAATACGCCGTCGAAGAGGCGATTGCCGCCGGCGTCACGAAACTGGTATTTGTGACCGGAAGTTCAAAGAGAGCCATTGAAGATCATTTCGACTCGGACCCCGAACTCGAGCGAGCGCTGACGGAAGCCGGAAAAACAGAGTTGTTGAAATGTATCCAGGGGATAGTGCCGCAGGGTGTTAGTTGTATCTACATTCGGCAGGGGGAGCCTCTGGGTCTGGGACATGCAGTACTCTGTGCCAGGCCGGCAGTTGGCGACGAACCGTTTTTCGTCCATCTGGCCGACGACCTGATCGCCGGCGATCCGCCATGCCTGGTGCAGATGGCGGGCGAGTATAGGAAGCACGGCGGCAGCGTGATCGCGGTCGAGACCGTGCCGGTAGAAGACACCTCGAGCTACGGTATCGTCGCAATCGATGACCAGCGTAAGATTACCCAAATCATCGAAAAGCCAGCTCCCGAAGATGCGCCGTCCAGGCTCGCCGTGGTTGGCCGCTATCTACTTGCACCGGATATATTCGACAAATTGGAAACCACAGGCAGGGGTGCAGGTGGGGAGATTCAGCTGACCGACGCCATTGCCGATTTGTTAGGCGACTCGGATGTCTACGCCTATCCGTTCAACGGCGAGCGCTACGACTGTGGCAGCAAGCTGGGTTATCTGCAGGCGAGCGTCGCTTTCGGGCTGGCTCATCCGGAAATCGGTACGCGCTTTCGCGAACGGCTGCGAGCGCTTATTACCAGCGGAGATTAGAGCTCCTCCTGATCAAGCCGAAAATCCCGGTACTACAGCAACTCAACGGCGAGCGGATAGTCCATGCTGATGCCGCTGTCACAGCAGATTCTGCGTGATGTTTCCGCGGTAACTTCCGTATCTGAATCTGTGTGGGGATAGTCCCCTGCGCGGTCCATGGCCAGTTCGAGTGCTTTGAGGATCTTCGCCCCTTCTTCTGCCGGAAATCGACCCTTGATGATGAAGGAGCCATCATCGTCGACCTCAAAATACAGCTAGCGTGCTTAGCGGAACGCCAATCCTCGGGGAGACAGATTCTCGCGTAAGCCCGAGACCGTGCGTGATGCCCTTCACAAGTGCGACTTGAAATGCATACTTGGGGCGGATTCAAAGCAGGGCACAATTTCCATGAAGCATCCGAATGCTGCAATATTGTTGATCATTGCGCTGTCGCCAACTGCGTTTTCCGCATGAGGTCCATTTTTGACATCGTGCGGGGATGGTTTCGCTCGGGCGGGCGGCGTCCTTCGCAACAGCGTCGCGCTTCGCGGGCTGCCCGGGCGCCGGTTCGCACGAAACGAGCCAAGCCCGGCACGCAGAAGACGTCCGGTCATTCAGTACGCTCAAGTGGATCATCAGGGAGGCGTACGACGGTCCTGGAAGACACATCGGAATTGCTGCAGGAGTTGAGATCAGCCCCGGAGAGCCGGGTGAAAGGGCCGGTGTGGTCGCTGCCCCGGGTCGACAGCGGCGATCCGCAGCCGATGCTCAAGCATCAGGCGGAGTCCCTCATGCGACTGCGGGAGAACGAATTCTCGTCCGGGATCATTCATCTACCTACCGGCTCGGGCAAAACCCGAGTCGGTATCGAGGTCATTGCCCATTGCCTGCAGGATCCCCAGGGACGGGTGATCTGGGCGACCGGGGGTGTGAACCTGCTGCGCCAGTCCATCATTCGGCTGGTGGAGATGCTCGGCCGCTTCGACCGTGAGCTGTCGGCGCAGTGGGCGGGCTCGGAGGAGGTCCAGGAACCCACGCTATTCGACGATGCCGATGTGCTCTTCGTCACACGCGACACACTCACGAAGTGGCTCGCCCGCGCGGCGGATGGTCGCACGACTGATGAACCGCTGCGTGACGCGCTCACGGCGCGCACTGGA
>Ga0255058_10001833_pt1 | contig 11907 bp, 9 predicted proteins | sample Cases_109_9_MG_FD_188637 | JGI IMG/M metagenome (GOLD analysis project Ga0255058, IMG submission 188637) | Seawater microbial communities from Amundsen Gulf, Northwest Territories, Canada - Cases_109_9 | ecosystem: Environmental > Aquatic > Marine > Gulf | place: Canada: Northwest Territories... | reverse complement strand
TCACCGGCAGCTACGATCTGTCGTCCCTTCGACTCTGCGTCTCGGCCGGCGAGGCCCTGCCGGCCCCCGTCTGGCACGCGTGGAAGGACGCGACGGGCCTCGAGATCATCGATGGCATCGGCTCGACCGAGTTGTTCCACATCTTCATCTCGAACCGGCCGGGTGAGGTCAGGCCTGGAAGCAGCGGCAGGCCGGTGGAGGGCTACCAGACACGGATACTGGGCGATGACGGCCGCCCCGTAGACCAGGGAGCGATCGGCAATCTCTGGGTGAAGGGAGAGACCGCGGCCCCGTTCTACCTGAACCAGGAGGCGCTCACGAGGGGGGCCTTCGTCGGTGGTTGGGTCCTTACGGGTGACGAGTACCACGTCGACGAGGATGGTTACTATTGGCACGCAGGTCGGACGGATGACATGCTCAAGGTCGGCGGGATCTGGGTCTCGCCCGTCGAGGTCGAGAGCACGCTGGCCGGTCATCCCGCCGTCATCGAATGTGCGGTCGTAGGGATGCCGGACGCGGATGATCTGATCAAGCCGAAGGCTTGGGTGGTCGCAGCGTTCGATCTCGAGCCGTCCGCCGAGTTGGCCGAGGAGCTCATCGCGCACTGCGCCAGAGAGATGGCCGCCTACAAGCGACCGCGCTGGATCGAGTTCGTGACTGAATTGCCGAAGACCGCGACCGGCAAGATCCAGCGCTTCAAGCTGCGGAAGACCCGCAGCGGTTGATCAACCGCTGCTCTCGGGTCGCTCCCGGATGAGGAGGCCGGTCGTCGAGACGCGCACCTCGAGCTCCGCGGCCTCATCGACTTCGACGAAGGTGGCCGATCCGTACTCGGCGTCGACGAACGGGGCGAAGAGCAGCGGATAGCGACGCCGCAGGTCGAAGAGGTTGAACGGCTTGGGCGCCGCCAGCGTGTAGATGGTCCGGGGCTCGGCCCGCTCCTCATCCAGATCCGAGTAACGGCCCGCAACACGGTCCAGCTCGTAGGTCGTGTGGAAGCCCAGAAGGTTGAGCAGCGGCTTCCACTTCAGGATGTAGGCATCGACATAGAGCTCGTCGCCCGCGAGCGTAAAGGTCTCCTCGCGGCCGTCCGGGAAGATGAAGCGGGCGCTGAACTGCTGCTCACCGGCCGGCTCGGTGGCGACCAGGACCGCGATCTCTTCGCGGGTCAGCGCGCGGTAGCCCTGGGTCGCGACGGCGAACGTGGCGAACAGGGCAGCCAGGGAGAGGAGTAGGGTCGCGACCAGAAGGCCGAGCGTGGCGCCCAGAGCGCGACGCTTGCGGACGAAAGCGAGCCCGACCAGGAGGAAGGCGAAGCTCAGCAGCCCGGCGACCATGGCGACGATCGCGAGAGGATCGATGGCAAACATGGAGACAAACATACCCGGCTTTCATCTCCTCGAGGAATACCGGGAGTACCCGCCCGAGGAGATGCGGCGGCGTGCCGCCGAGTTCGCCGAGGAGATGCAGAGGCGCCGGACCGTCCGCCACTTCTCGGACCGGGCCGTGCCGAGAGAGGTGATAGAAGATTCCCTTCGAGCGGCGGGAACGGCCCCGAACGGCGCCAACCGCCAGCCCTGGCACTTCGTGGTCGTCACCGATGCCGCCGCGAAGAGCCGCATCCGGGATGAGGCGGAAAAGGAGGAGCGGGAGTTCTACGAGCGCCGCGCCCCGCAGGACTGGCTCGACGCGCTGGCTCCCCTGGGTACCAACGAGCACAAGCCCTTCCTCGAGACCGCGCCCTGTTTGATCGCGATCTTCGCGGAGAGCTACTCGATCGGGCCGGAGGGCGAGAAGCTCAAGAACTACTACGTGTCGGAGTCCGTGGGCATCGCCACCGGCTTCCTGATCGCGGCGCTCCACCACGCCGGCTTGGCGTCGCTTACGCACACGCCGAGCCCGATGGGTTTTCTGAACGAGATTCTGGGGCGCCCCTCGAACGAGCGTCCCTTCCTTCTTCTCGTGGTCGGTTATCCGGCCGAGGACGCTCTGGTGCCGAAGATCGGGAAGAAGGAACTTCCTCAGATCATGACCTGCGTAGGAGAGTGGAGATGAGAGGGTTAGCCGCCGCATGCTTGATGGGGCTCGCCGTGCTGGCCGGCTGTACCGGGATCCAGGTGGACAGCGAGTTCGCGCCCGACGCTTCGCTGGACGGTTTCGAGACCTACGCCTGGCTGGAGTATCCGGCCGAGGCCGGGTATCTGAGGGCCGAGAGCCGGTTCATGGAAGCCAGGATCTTCACAGCGGTCGACAGCGCCATGAGCTCGAAGGGCTATACGAAGGTGGAGGGGGCTGCGGCCGCCGATTTCCTGGTCGTGTACCAGGTGACCGGCACCGACGGTATCCAGGCCGGCCACACCTACGGCACTTTCGGATACACCACGCCGCGCGACCGAATCCTGTGGCCCGTCGGTCCCTCGGTCCCGTACACGAAGGGAACCCTGATCGTGGACATCGTCTCACCCGACATGGAGCTCCTGTGGCGGGGCAGCGCCTCGGGCTCCCTCGAGGTGCCCGATCAGGGCGAGCTGGCGAAGGCGGTGTACCAGTCCGCGGCGAGGATCATCGGGAGGCTGCCGAGCGCGAGCTGATCGGGCAGTGCCACCGGGCCGGAGAGGGCTACCCGTCCTCTTCCAGAAGGCGGCGCAGGGCCTCCCGCTCCTCCTCGCTCTGAAAGAGGGTCGCTTCCGTCTTCACCAGATCCTCGACCACCTTTCCGAGCGGCCGGATCGCCTGCTCACGCTGGCGCTCGGTCAGGTCCCCAATGAACGGCCACAGGCGGTCCTTTACATCCCTGGGAAGCACCTGCTCGAGGTATTCCAGCGCCAGGCTCAGCAGGCGATCGTCATCGCTGACGATGCCCTGATAGGCGGCCCGCACCGCGTCCGGGTCCAGAATCAGGGAGATCAGCCGGAAGGTGTGCTTGAGGCTGAGATGACCGCGGTGCTGAGCCCGTCCCGACACGAGGTCCTCGTCGGACCCCCATTCGTCCAGCAGCCGCTGGAGCTCCCACACCGGCTGGTCACGGTCCAGCTCCCGCCGAACCGCGCTCCAGATGATCTCTCTCCGATTTCGGTCGCTCTCCGATAGGCCCGCGCGGCGCCGCCGAACGAGAGCCGAGGCCGCGCGATATCGGATCTCGAATCGCTCCGCGGTCAGGGCGTCGAGGAGCGACGAGTCGGCGTCGTCCCGACCGCTCGTGGCGAAGACGCGCGGGACGCGGCGCCGGATCACGAAGTCGCCCGCTTCGTTGCCGAGCTCCGAGGCCAGGTAGGCGGTCGGAAGGTCTCCCATCTCCGCCAGGATGGAGATGACCCGACGGCTGAACGCGTCGCGGGCGAGGAGGCGGATCAGGGACGGGACGTGCGCTTCGGTCCAGATGTCGATCTCGTCCAGGGCGGACGCTACCTCGACGGGATTCTGGGAGGAGAGCCTCTCGAGTAGCGCTTCGGCCGCTCCCGTCGTTCCCGCGAACCACTCCGGCGGACCATCTCGTCCGCCGATCGCAGCGGCCTCGGGAGTAGCCATCGGTGCACTTTCCGCGCCCGCTTCGACCCGGATCTCGGCCAGCGCGGAGCGGATGTCCACCTCCGTGAAGGTGGCGCTCATGAGCAGGCTCTGATCCAGCCGTGCCACGCCCTCCGGGCCTGGCACGCCCTCTTCCACGAGCTGGTCGCTGATCGTTCGCCGGTAGGATCGCTCCATCCGTCGACTCTGATAGATGAAGAATCCGGCGATGACCATGGCGAACAGCGACAGGTAGCGCGACGGGAAGCCCGGAAGTGTGACCCAGAGGAAGATGATCACCGCGCCCAGCCCCTCGGCTCCGGCGTCCACGACGGAGTCGATTAAGGTCTTCGTCTTTCGTCTAAGTGACGACGATATAGGCACGTACAGCACTTCGAGCACCGAGCGGTGGAGAGACTTGCGAAGCGAGCTGTCCGCGCCTCGAACCAGGGTCGCGACGAGAAGGCCAGGCACGAGAAATAGGCCCGCGGAGCCGAGCAGCAGCACAGTCGGTAGGATCGCGATCGTGACCGCGATCCCGGCGCGCGCCATGAACCGCGCCGAGACGAGGAGCTGGATCACCAAAGCGATCGCTCCCGTCCAGCCGTAGAAGGCGCCGAAGAAGCCTGCCAGCTGCTCCTTCGTGGTGAGCATCCCGCGCGCGAGCTCCTTGAACTGGTAGTCCACGAGCGTGCTGGCGACCGTCGCGAACGCGACGATGAGGGCGATAGTGCGCAGATGGGGGGTCTGCCAGACCAGCGTGAGCCCTTCTCGAATCGCCGAGGGTCGCCGCTCCCTGGACTCCGGGACGTCGTCCCCGATCCCGAGGCCGCCGGCCATCACGGGAAGGAACGACAGGACGGCCAGAAAGGCGAGGAGCAGCCCGATCAGCAGCGGGACGAGCGAGGCGATGGAGAGTCGGCCGAGAAGCCAGGAGATCGAATTCCCCATGACCATCGCGCCCGCGGTCCCGCCCGCTCCGATGAGGCCGTACAGCCGCTTGGCTCCCCGCACGGGGAAGTACTCGGACGTCACGATCCAGAACCCCGAGGTGAGCAGCAGCGCGCCCAGGTCCGTCCACAGGTAGAAGGCGACGACCGCCGCCGGAACGCGGGTGGCGAAGGGCCACAGGACGGCCAGGCCCGCCGCCATGATCACCACGGTTCCCGCCAGCACCCGTCGAGGCTCCTGACGAGAGAGCTGCCGCGCGAACAGCCCCACGGCCGGGACGCTCAGAAGAGCCACGGCGGCTACGACATAGGGCAGGGACTCGACTGGAAAGACCGTGATGTAGACCGATTCGCGCAGGGAGCGCGAGAGGATCAGGAAGGCGATGACCAGGAACGCACCCAGGAAGGAGAGCGAGACGGGGCGCACCTCATCTGGCCGAACGTCCAGTCCGCCCAGCAGCCTCATCCGGCGATCACCGGCCCATCAACACCGCTCGGCCCGTCCGGGTCGCAGCGGGGCGGGTTTCAGCTCGGCTGCCCCGGGGCCGCAGCGACCGTGGCGCCGTGCTCCGGCGCGGCCCCGGCGCCCACGAGCTCGCTGCGGGCCTCGATAGCGGCCAGGTCGGGGGCGACGAACGGCGCCTCTTCGCCCATCTCGCAGTCCTCCGGCCGCGGGCTGTCGCAGCCCAGTTCCTCGGAGGGCGCGTGCAGCTCCCACCAGGCGCGGGCGAGCGCCTGCGACCAGGGATTCGAGAACTCGACCTCGTCGAGCGCCGCCTCGACCTCGCCCGCCGAGCGGAAGCGGTCCTCCGGCTTCTTCTCCAGCAGCCTCATCACCAGGGCATCAAGCTCCGGCGGTATCGGCACCTCGGACAGCTCGCTCGGCGGCGTCGGCACCGTCTTGACGTGGTCGACGATCAGCTCGACGGAGTTCTCGGTCGCGAACGGAGGCTGGCCGGTCAGCATCCAATAGGCCACGCCGCCCAGGTTGTAGAGATCCGAGCGATGGTCGGCCTTCTCGGTGCCATAGACGGTCTCGGGCGCGATGTACCGGGGCGTGCCGAACAGCATGCCGGTCTTCGTGAGCTCGGCAGCCCCTTCCGCCACGATCTTCTTGGCGAGGCCGAAGTCGAGCACCTTCACGAAATCGAACAGGCCACCGCGCTGAGTCAGGAAGATGTTCGAGGGCTTGATGTCCCGATGGATGATCCCGCGCGAGTGCGCCTCGGCCAGCGAGCCCAGCGCCTGGCGCAGGATGAAGGCGACGCGCGCTGCCGACAGCGGGCCGAAGCGCTTCACGAGCTCCTGGAGGTCCATACCGGCCAGGTATTCCATCGCATAGTAGAACGTGTCGTCCGGCGTTCTGCCGTAGTCGAAGATCGTGATCGTGTTGGGGTGCGTGAGCCCGGCCGAGAGCTGCACCTCCTGCTCGAAGCGCTGGAGCGCGCCCTGCTGATCCGCCTGGTCGCCTCGAATGACCTTCACCGCCGTCGGGCGGCGCATGAGCGCGTGGTGTGCCACGTAGACCTGACCCATCCCGCCGACGCCGAGCTCGCGATCGATGATGTAGTTGCCGAGTCGCTCCGCCTTCATCGCGGTCTTTCGCATCTGGTAGAGGGTCCGGCTCACCGCCACGGAAACGATCGCGACGATGAACGTTCCGGCCGTATTGAAGGCCAACGCCGACCCCTGCGCGACGGGTCCGCCGCGATCCGCCCAGAAGACGCTGATCTCCGGGACGAGCATGTACGTCGCTCCGTAGATCAGCGGTACGGACGCCGCCGCGATCCCCGACAGCCAGGCCTGGGCGATTCGGCACGGGATGAAAGCGGCGAAGGTGAAGAGCAGCAGCGAGATTCCGAGATGGGGCTCCCGCCCAGGCTCCAGGAGCGCCAAACCCGTGATAAGCAGCACGACGTTGAACACCGTGACCCACATGGCGAGTCCCAGAAGCCACGAGCTGCTCAGACGGCCGGAAAGCACCACGAGGAGCGCGGCGGCATAGCTGACGCCGTGCAGAAGCCAGAGCTCCGTTCGCCAGGCCTCGATCGGCGAGACGAAGGCGCGGTAGGGCACCGCGAAGTTGTCGATCACGAACAGCAGGAGGCTCGAGGCGGCGCCGATCGCGAACAGCAGGCGCACGCGGCGGAAGATCAGCCCGTGCATCTCCTCCTCGAAGGAGCTGCCGGTGCTGACCCAGTCGAGCGCTTTTCCGATGGCGGGGTAGGTGCTCATTCCTCAGACCGGGCTTCTAAGGGCCGTCTCGACGCACAGAAGACTCCTAAATGTTAACACCTGAGAGTTCCCACTGGTTCGTCGATGCGCTCTCCAGCTGGTTCGTCGACCCGCTCTCCAGAGGCTAGATTCGTAGGACATCGCTCCACCGAGGCACGGTGGGGCAGCAGATGTGTAGAGTCCGTGAAGGCGCATGGTAGAGGAGTCGGCGCCGGGAGCGAAAGTTGGCCGAAACCCCGGGGGTTAACGACGTGATAGGCTTCAGCGAGTCCGCCAGGAACCGGATCAAGGAGTTCATACAGGAGGAGGGCGACGACGACCTCGCGGTGCGCATCGAGGTTCTGAGCTCCAGCCCCCTGGCTCCGGAGTACGACATGGCGCTGGTCGGACGAGACGAGTTGGGGCCGGATGACCGCCTGTTCGAGGCGGATGGGCTCAGTGTCGCCGTCGACGCGAAAACCGCGTCACTCCTCGAGGGCACGCAGGTCGACTGGATCGAGACCGTCCAGGGCAGCGGCTTCAAGTTCGAGAACCCGAACCTCAAGCCGATCGGCTCGGAGCCCGTCACCGGGCCGCTGACGGACCGCGTGAAGCAGGTGATCGAGGAGCGGATCAACCCCGGGATCGCCTCGCACGGCGGTCACGTGACGCTGGTCGAGGTGCGGGAGGACGTCGCCTATCTTGAGATGAGCGGCGGCTGCCAGGGATGCGGCATGGCCGCCGTCACCCTCAAGCAGGGCATCGAGCGCATGTTGACGGAAGAGGTGCCGGAGATCCAGGGCGTGGTCGACGTCACCGACCACACGTCGGGCGACAACCCCTACTATCAGTAGGCCTGGCGCGGCCGCCGAGTCAGCTGATCCTGTCCCCGTTGAGGCAGCGGACGCCTCCGTCCGGCTTGCAGCGGCAGTCGCGGAGCTGAAGTCCGGCCGCCGGCCCCACGGCGACCGCCGCCTCCACCAGATCGGCCAGGACGCCGGCAAGGCGCTCGTCGTCATGCGGGATCGGAACGCGGTGGAACTCCAGGCCCGCCTCCTCGGCGACCTCCCTCAGATCCCCGTCCAGCTCGGCGAGCGTCTCTGACTGCTCGTGCACGAAGCTGATCGGGTCGACGACGATCCGGCGCGCCTCGCCCGCGGCCTCCTTGACCACATCCTCGATCTCCGGCTGGGTCCACTCGATGCGGCGGTTGCTGTGGTTCTGGTACCCTAGCAGATAGTCCTCGACGCCCACGGCATCGGCCACCCAGCGGCAACACTCCTCCGCGTACCGGTCGTATCGGCTTCCGGCCTCCAGGTACTTGACCGGCGTCCCGTGAACCGAGAAGACGAGACGCGTTCCCGGGTCGGTGAGATCCACGCCAGCGTTCTCCACGCAGCGCTGGATCGCGTCTCTTCGGATCTCGAGGTAGACCGGGTGCGGATGCCAGCCGCTGATCTGCGCGAGCGGCACCTGCCAGCCGGCCTCGTCCAGGGCTCGCTCCAGGTCCGCCAGCGCGGCCACCGTGGTCGAGTGTCCGCAGAGAGGATAGACGGGGAGCCCGACCAGCCTCTCGGCACCGGCGGCGCGCGCGGCCTCGACCGCCTCTGAGATCGTCGGCCGGGTGAATTGCATGCCCAGGAAGACCTGGGCTTCCACGCCGCGCGAAGCGAGCTCTGCCGCGAGCGCCCGCGCCTCGGCACGGCACTGTTCGCCGAGAGGTGAGCCGCCGATCTCCCGGTACTCCTCGACGAGGCCGGGGGCGCGCCGGACCGCGAGTTCGTGAGCCCGCTGCCGCATCCCGTCGCTCGACATGTCGGGCTCGAGGCTCGAATTGGAGTAGAAGATGCTCTCCAGGAAGGGAACCGCCTCCTCCAGGCTCGCCGTCTCGGGCTCCCCGAAGTTGAGCAGGATGACGCCGGTCACTCGGCGGCTCCCTTCATCTGATCATCCGAGCGTTCATCAAAGTGTTCATCAGTCGGTATCGGCGCCGTACTCGTGCACGGCCCGCACGACCGCCGCGATCACCTCCGGATCGGTCTCCGGGTGGAGTCCGTGACCGAGGTTGAAGATATGTCCCGGCCGGCCGGCGACGCGCCGCAGGATCTCTTCGGAGCGCTGGATGGCGATATCGGCGCCCGCCAGCAGGAGGGTGGGGTCCAGGTTGCCCTGGATAGCCCGGTCCAGGCCGATCCTCTGCCACGCCTCGTCGATCGGGATCCGCCAGTCGACGCCGACCGCATCCCCGCCGGCGGCGGCATACAGAGAGAGGTGGCGCGGGTTGCCGGTCGCGAAGTGGATCGACGGGACTCCGGCCTCCTCGAGACGCGCGAAGATCGTCCTCGAGTGCGGAAGCACGTGCCGCTCGTAGTCCTCGGTGGATAGGGAGCCCGCCCACGAGTCGAACACCTGCACGGCGGCCGCGCCGGCCTCGTGCTGCGCGACGGCGAATTCGGCCACATGCCGCGCCCAGTAATCGGCCAATTCCCGCCAGGCGCCGGGCTCTGTCCAGATGAAGCGCTTGGTCTGATCCAGACGGTGCGCCCGCGTGCCTTCGAAGAGATACGAGCAGAGCGTGAAGGGAGCGCCCACGAACCCGATCAGCGGAACCGGCAACCGCTCCTCCAGGAGTGCGACCGTCTCCAGCACGAAGGAGAGCGTCTCCCGCGGGTCGAAGGGCTGCAGCTGATCGAGGTCGGCCGGCAGGCTCAGCGGTGGATCCACCACCGGACCGATCGCCGGCTGGATCTCGAACTCCAGTCCCGCCCCGATGAACGGCGTGGCCAGATCGGTGAACAGGACGGCGGCGTCGACCGGATAGTACTCGAGCGGAAGCGCCGTCACTTCGGCGGCAGCCTCCGGATCGTGGACGATCTCGAGGAAGCTCCGCCGAGACCGTATCTCCCGGTAGCGCGGCAGCGATCGGCCGGCCTGCCGCATGAACCATACGGGCGTCCGGTCGACGGGCTGGCGCCGCAGGGCGCGCAGAAGGCGATCGTTGAATTCAGGTCGACTCATAGGGCCGAGAACGCTACGGCACCCTCCGGCTACTCGCCAGCGGTTCGTGGTCCGGCAGCGTCGGTTCGCGGCCCGGCGGCCCCGGATCTATCATGGAGTCGGCAGAGGCCGAACATGCGTAGACCTTGCAGGGAGCAGCGATTCCCGAACGGGCACTTCAGAACGAAGGGAGGAAGAGGGTGAGCGAGAACGGATCGGACGTCGTGATCACGGCCTTGGAGAACGGACCCTATCTGGTGTCGGGCGCGGCCCGCGTGAACGATCCCGATGGGGGCACGTGGGACACGGAAGGGCGCGCCACCTTCGCGCTCTGCCGGTGTGGGGGATCGCAGAACAAGCCGTTCTGCGACGGCACCCACTCGGCGGTAGGGTTCGCCGCGGCGGAGCGGGCGGTGAAGGAGGCCGAGGGCTCCTAGCTTTCGTCCTCACCGGAGTCCGGCCGGAGGCGCCTGGACGGCGGGTAGGGGAAGAAGTTCATGATCTCGCCCGCATGCTGGCGCTTTTGCATGTCCTCCCAGAACTCGACCTCGAACACCTCGCCGTGCGCCGCCCGGAAGGTCGAGAGGAGCTCGGGCCCAAGCCCCAGAAAGCGGGGGAACTCCTCCGGGAAGACGTCGTTCTCGGCGACACCGAACCAGCTTTGGGCCGCCAGCTCGTCCTCCGGGTTGGCCGCTTCGGGGATTCTCTGGAAATGGCAGTCGGTCACGAGGCAGAGCTCGTCGTAATCGTAGAAGATCACACGACCGTGCCGGGTCACGCCGAAGTTCTTGAGCAGGAAGTCGCCCGGGAAGACGTTGGCCGCGGCCAGGTCCTTGATCGCCTGCCCGTAGTCGAGCACGATGCGCCGTGCGGATTCCGGGTCGGCCCGCCGCAAGTAGACATCCAGCGGCGTCATCAGCCGTTCGGTATACAGGTGGTCGATGGCGACCGAACCGTTGGTCGCGTGGGCCGTTTTTCCCGCCTCCCCCTCGAGCTCGCGTAGGACCTCCTCGGCGAACCGGTTGGCCGGGAACTCCAGCCCCTCGAACTCCTGGGCGTCAGCCAGCCGTCCCACGCGGTCGCGCAGGAAGACCAGCCGATAGCGCTCCCGCACCGCCCGGCGCGTCGTGCGCTTGGGCGCCGGGATGCGGTCGCGGATCACCTTGAGCGCGACGTTGAGGGATGGGAGGGTGAAGACGATCATGACCATCCCCTTGGCCCCCTCCGCCGACTCGAACCGGGCTCCGGGGCGCTTGAGGTGCTCGCCGAGCATGCGGTAGAGCTCCGTCTTGCCGTGTCGATTGTAGCCGATCGAGGTGTAGAGCTCGTCGCGTCGCTTGTGCGGCACGATGGAGCCGATGAACTCCACCAACCCGCGAGGCCAACCGCTCTCCGCGTGGAAGTAGGAGCGGGAGAAGCCGAAGACGCCGCTCACGTCGTCCGATTTCGTGAGAAGCGCGTCGACGGTGATTCCCTCTTCCCGGTGGCAGAGTGCCAGCACGAACGGCCGGATCTCCTTTCCCACTCTCCAGCGGCCGACCAGGTACGCGCCCTTGTTCCGGAAGAACGGCTCCGGGATCACCTCCAGCAGTGGGATGAAGTCGCCGGGTTCTCCCCCATCGGGCGCGGTCGGCATGAGCCGCCTCCGCGCAGCGGCCGCGACGAGCTCTGCGTCGCGCTCGAGGTCGGCGAAGGGTGCCTCGAAGCCCACATCTCGAAGGACCTTTTCCACCAGGGCCGGCGGGATGTCCAGGGTCTGGAAGGTGTGGAGGGACAGGCCCTCTACCGGAATGGCGCCGCGCTCGTTCATCTCGGGACCCAGAAACTCGATGTCCGGCCGGACGCCGACTGTCGTGAAGGTGCGTCGGGTCACCGAGTTGAAGAACGTGCGCGCGATCTCCGCGTCCCTGCGATCGGCCGACAGGATTCGGTATTCCTCTCGGATCCTGGCCCATAGCTCGGTGTCGAGGACCCTCTCACCGAGTCGGACTCGGCTTCCCTCTACCGCCCGCGCCGAGTGCATGTTGTAGAGCATCAGGCGGCGCGAGGAGTCGCGCTGCATCCCGCGCCAATCGCGCGTCTCGAAGCGCCTCTTGGCCCGGCGGGAGACGGCTCCGAAATGGCGGTGGTAGCGACCGAAAGCCTCGAGAACCAGGGCGGCCACCTCCCGCGGAAGCTCGGCGTCGGATCTCATCCCGGCGCTGGTACGTTCACGGCGGGGCCGGTCGATTGTAAACCG
>Ga0255058_10001831_pt1 | contig 11914 bp, 11 predicted proteins | sample Cases_109_9_MG_FD_188637 | JGI IMG/M metagenome (GOLD analysis project Ga0255058, IMG submission 188637) | Seawater microbial communities from Amundsen Gulf, Northwest Territories, Canada - Cases_109_9 | ecosystem: Environmental > Aquatic > Marine > Gulf | place: Canada: Northwest Territories... | reverse complement strand
CCACATCGCGCGGCGTACCCTCGCTCGGTGCAACGTGCATGCGAAACCCCGGACCTGCATTAACTTCGCAAATGCCGCCACCCGCATCACGATACGATTCGCTAATGTCCCTGGTCAGAAAGTCGACGCCGCCTATGTCGAGATCGACAGCCCTGATTGCACGAATGGCCATCTCGCGATTATCGGGATGCATGATGTCGGTAACGTCTATAGCCGTGCCGCCGGTCGAAAGATTCGCCGTCGATCTCAGGTACACGACCTCACCTTTTTTCGGCACCGTGTTGCGATCATAGCCGCGCTTTCCCAGCAAGCGCTCCGCCTGGTGATCGAATTCGAGGCGAGTCAGTACTTTTTCATGGCCGACGCCGCGTCGCGGGTCCTCATTGACGATATCGACGAGCGCTTCGATGGTGTGCTTGCCGTCCCCCACAACGTGACCCGGCACGCGTTTCGCGGCCGCCACGAGTTCGCCGTTGACCACCAGCAAACGATGATCGAAGCCTTCGATATGGCTCTCAACGATCGTCGTTCGGCCATGTTCGCGAGCCTTCTCGAAGCCGACCCTGATTTCGTCGGGCGTGCGCAGGTTGATCGAGACGCCGCGGCCGTGATTGCCCGCAAGCGGCTTTACGACGACCGGATAGCCAATTCTTTCGGCCACCCGAACAGCATCCGATGCACTGCGCACGATGCGCTGCTTTGGCACCGGCAGCCCGAGATCTCTGAGGATGCTGTTCGTCTCTTCCTTGTCCGACGCCAGCTCGACCGCGATATTGCTGGTCCCGCCCGTCGTCGTCGCCTGGATGCGCTGCTGATACCGACCGTGACCGAACTGCACAAGGCTGTGGCGATTCAGGCGCAACCACGGTATGCCGCGCTCCTCGGCTGCCGCGACCAGCGATGCGGTGCTCGGACCGAAAGCGCGGCGCTGCGCATAGCGAATGAAGCGATCGCGCTCTTCGGCGAAATCCCAGTCGTCGCCTGGCGCATCATCGGGTTTCACAGCGTCGGGCACCAGGCTGTGAATGAACTTCAGCGCAAGTAAACTCGCTTCGCGACCGACAGCGGCGTCCTTGTATTGAAACACCATATTGTAGTGACCGGCTTGTCCGTCGATCGACCGCGTGCGACCGAATGTCACCGCGGAGCCGGCCACATTTTGCAGTTCGATCGCGACGTGCTCCATGACATGGCCGAGCCATGTGCCTTCGTCGTCCGTGAGGCGGCGCACGAATCCGCCGGGCTCGCCATAGGAACAGCCATGATCGTGCAACCCGGGCAGCGATTCGAGCATTGGGTCGATAAAGTCGCTGCCCAGGCACCCTGTCGGCCAGTCCTCGAGCTCGCCGAGATCGAGAACATGGCGAATCACGGGAAAGTGCGCGTAAATATTCGGCCCGACAAAGACATCGGTGCTGACGATTTTCATTAATTTTTTCCTATCGTCCCGGTACTCCGTCAAGGTGGTATTGATGGGTACTGGTTATTGCAGTTATTCGGCGTGCGCTTCTCTTGTTGCGGTCAGGAATTTTCCGCCTGTAATCAGGATGTGCAGCTTGACGCCGATGAGGCTCACGGGTTCGCCGCGGCGCGCCCGGTCCATCGAAGAATAACTCAGATCGGTCGGATCGATGATTGTGATTCCACCGCTGCCAACCACCTCGAGGTCGTCGCCGGGGCGGATAAACGCCGCCGTATCCTCATCGAGACCGATGCCCACAGCAAATGGATTGTAGGCGAGCGCCGTCAACAGCCGTCCGAGGCGGTCGCGCTGGCGGAAATGCTGATCGATGATGAACTTGTTCGTCAGGCCCAGGCCTGGCGCCATCGTCACCATGTCCGGACTCGGCGTACTGCCTTCGGCGCCGCCTGCGATCATGTGCTCCGCCATGAACGCGGCGCCGGCAGACGTTCCCGCGACATGTACACCGGCCGTGTTGCGGCGGCGAATTCGTTGCGCTACTTCGGTGCCGCCCAGTGTCGTCGACAGACGCAACTGATTGCCGCCCGTCATAAATATGCCGTCCGATTTGTCGATGTAGTCGAGATCCGTGCTGGTCTGGCAGTCCTCGCGTGTTTCGAACGGCAATACGCGTGCATGCTTGACACCGAGGCGGCGAAACAGCTTTTCGTAATTGCGCCCGGTATCGTCAAGCTCCGACGCCGTCGGAATGATGCTGATACGCGCACTCTTGCCCCCGCAGATACTTACGAATCGATCCAGAATCTCCGGGTTCTCCAGCTTCTCTTCGCCGCCGCCTATTGCAACGATGTAGCCGCGCTCGGTGTTATTCGTATTATTCGACGGGCTCATTGAATCAACCACGAAAAACGGCCGGTATTGTACACGAGGATCGCCGCAATCCCGCTATTTGCGAGGTGAAATTCCGACGCAGGCATTCGTCGCGTACACTCCCAAAACCTTCCCGGAATGGCAGCAACAATGACCGCTCAATCACCGCTCGGACGGCCGACGACGCAGCCACAGCAATACTCGCCCGAGTCGCTTTGGCCGATCGCGCGTGCCGAAAGCCGCTCGATACTCGGTCTATCTGAACCACTGCCGTTTCACGGTATCGATATTTGGAACGCGTGGGAACTAACCTGGCTGGCGCCAGGCGGATTGCCACGGGTTGCAATGGCCGAGATGCGCGTGCCGGCCGATTCACCGAACATTGTCGAGTCCAAGTCGATGAAGCTCTACCTGGCTTCCTTCGCGATGACACACCAGGAATCCATCAACGACGTCCGCGCTACCATCGCCCGGGATCTTGGCGAATGTGCGGGCTCAACAGTCGACGTCAGGCTGACAAGCGCTGCTGATACGGATCGCCGGAACGCGGAACCGCTGCCCGGAGACTCACTCGACGATATCGATGTGGACTGCGACACGTGGCGTGTCGATGCGGACCTGCTGCATGCGGATCCGGACACGGTGGTCACCGAAACGCTCCATACGGACCTGCTACGCAGTCTTTGCCCGGTGACGGGCCAGCCCGATTCGGGCAGCGTCCTTATCCGCTACCGCGGGCCACGCATCGAGCGCGCGGCATTAACACGCTACATCGTCTCGTATCGACAGCACAGCGACTTCCATGAGAATTGCGTGGAGCGCATGTTTGTCGACCTTGTTGACCGCTGCCGCCCGGAAGCGCTGACTGTCTACGCGCGTTTTCAACGACGTGGCGGCATCGACATCAACCCGTTTCGCTCGAATTTCGAGCAAGACCCGCCCAACCTGAGGCTCTGGAGACAGTAAGCGGAATCCGGCCCCGTTCGCCCCGATCGCAAAAAAACTCCTTGCTGACCGGCTGGTCATTAACTATACTTAATGACTCGTCAGTCAGTAATGGACAAAAATCATGGCAGAGCCGCGCTACCGGCGCCGCAAGGAAGACCGGCCCGATGAAATCACGGCGGCAGCGCTGTCTGCTTTTGCCGAGAACGGCTATGCGGCAACCCGTGTCGAGGAAGTCGCGAAGCGGGCCGGAGTCAGCAAGGGGCTGTTGTATCTCTACTTCAAGACCAAGGAGGAATTGTTCAAGGCTGTCATTCGCAGTGTCGTTATACCGCGCGTCGACGCGCTGGAGCTGGCGCTCGACCAGTCCGCGCTGTCTGCCGAGGCGTTCCTGCGCGGACCGATGCTCGACTTCATGCGGAGCATCCCCGGCTCGCCCGTCGGCATCATCGTACGTCTCATGATCGCCGAGGCGCCCAAGCATCCGGACCTGGTGGACTTTTATTGGCAAAACGTCGTCTCACGCGGGCTCGGTGCGCTGCAGCGAATTCTCGATCGCGGCGTGGAAAACGGCGAATTTCGTCGCACTGCGGTCAATGAGATCCCGCACTTGCTGTTTGCACCGGTCATGTTGTCTGTGATCTGGAAGCTCCTGTTCGAACAACGCTCGCTCGACACTGACAGGCTCATCGAGTGCCACATCGATATGATTCTCAACTACATCAGGGCCTGACTGGAGCCGGACATGCACGCCAAATCATCACTTGTCATTGCAGCCGCCGCATTCCTGATCGGGGCCTGCGATGATTCGAATTCCGTACGGCGGGTCGTTGGCGACCTCGCGTCCGACCGCGTCGAGCTAACGGTGGAAGCGAGTGAGCCGATCGTCGAGATTCTTGTTGCCGAGGGCCAAGCCGTTATTGCAGGGCAACTCCTGCTGCGCCAGGACGCGACGCGCGCGATGGCGCGACTGGCAGAGGCCATCGCGGCGCTCGCACAGGCTCAGGCGCGTCTCGACGAGCTGGTTCGCGGTCCGCGCCAGGAGCAAATAGCGGCCGCCCGTGCGAATGTTCAGGGCGCAATCCGCGACCTCGAATTTCGCGGAGCCGAATACGAGCGCACGAAGAAAATTCACGAGCAGCAACTTGCTTCTCCTGACCTGCTTGACCGCGCAAAGGCCGCGCTCGACGCCGCACAGGCTAATCTCGATCTGCGACGCGCGCAATTGCAGGAGCTGCTGGCAGGAACGACCGTCGAGGAATTGACGCAAGCCGAACAGGCGCTGCGTCAGGCCGAAGCCAGGCGCGACTACCTGCAGGTTGATGTCGAGCGCCACGAAGTGCGGGCACCGGTCGCAGGCATTGTCGACAGCCGCCTCTTCGAGCCTGGCGAGCGGCCGGCGAGCGGGCAGCCGGTGCTGATCCTGCTCGGTGGCGTGCAACCGTACGCTCGCGTCTATGTGCCCGAGGCAATCCGCGTCAACATCGGACCCGGCACCGCCGCGCGGATTTTCGTCGACGGGCTCGAAGAAGTTCTCGACGGACGCGTCCGTTGGGTTTCCAGCGAATCGGCGTTTACACCCTATTACGCACTGACTGAACGCGACCGCGGCCGGCTCAGCTATCTCGCCAAAGTCGATCTCGTTGGACGGCAGGATCGATTGCCTGACGGAGTGCCGGTCGAGGTCGAGTTCCTGAGCGACAGTCACGTCCCGTGAGTGACGAATTCGCCATTGAAGCCCGTGGTCTCAGCAAGCATTTCGGCACCTTGCGGGCCGTCGACAGGCTCGACCTGAAGGTACCAAAAGGCCAGATCTATGGCTTCCTCGGCCCCAACGGCTCGGGCAAGTCGACAACGATCCGCATGCTATGCGGCCTGCTGCTGCCGACCGAGGGATCCGCGACCGTCCTTGACACCGATATTCCCGGCGATTCCCGAGCGTTGAAACCCAGGATCGGCTACATGACGCAGAAATTTTCCTTATTCGGCGACCTGACGGTTTTCGAGAACCTTCAATTCATTGCCGAGATTTACTCCTTCCCAAAGCAGGACCGTGGATCGCGCATTGAGGCGTTGCTGCAGCAGTATGACCTTGTGCAACAGCGCGATCAGCTTGCGGCGACATTGAGCGGCGGACAGAAACAACGGCTCGCTCTTGCCTGCGCGGTCCTGCACCGCCCTGAATTGCTGTTGCTCGATGAGCCGACCAGCGCGGTGGATCCGCAGAGCCGGCGCGATTTCTGGGCAAATCTATTCCAATTGGCAGAGGCCGGAACGACAATCCTCGTTTCGACGCATTACATGGATGAAGCGGAGCGCTGCCACCGACTCGCAATCCTCGACCGCGGCGTCAAGGTCGCCGATGGCACGCCCGATGAATTACAGAAAAATACCGGCATGCACATCGTTGAAGTACTCGCCGACGATCCGTATCGCGCCCACGCTGCATTGAGCAATATCCCGGATATCGCGAGCGTCACTCAGCTGGGCATTCGATTGCGCGCGCTGATACCTACGACCGTCGACGACCCGTTGCGGCTCGTCGACCGCGCATTGCGCTCACTGGACGTACAGGCTCACGCGCAGCTGACGCCGGCAACGCTCGAAGACGTTTTTGTTGCGGTCACGATGACGCCGCGGGAGCGCGCGGCGTGAAATCCCTGTCTCGCCTGCTGGCCATCGTGCGCAAGGAGACCCGGCAATTGCGCCGCGACCGCTTGACGTTCGGCATGATCGTCGGATTGCCGATTATTCAGGTACTCCTGTTCGGCTACGCAATCAACACGGACGTGCGCAACCTGAAGACAGCGGTTGCGAATCAGGCGAACACGCACCTGTCGCGACAATTCGTCGCGGCACTCGAACAGACTCAGGTCGTAGATATCATCGCCACGGTCGAGAGCGCGGAGCAACTTGAAGATCTGCTGCGCGCCGGCGACATCTCTCTTGGCGTCGTTATCCCCCACGATTTCGATCGACGTGTCGCCGACGCCTCGCGAGCGGCCGTACACCTGCTTGTCGACGGCAGTGACCCGACGATACTCAGCGTCGCGACGCAACTGCGAAGCATGCCAATCGCTTTCGACGTCCAGAGTCGCACTGTACGTGAAAAAATGGTTGTAGGAGGGCCTTTAGGCCCGATTGAAATCCGGCCGTATTACAATCCGGAGCGCCGCACGCCGGTCAACATCGTGCCCGGCCTGATGGGAATCATCCTGACAATGACGATGACATTGTTCACAGCGGTTGCGATCGTTCGCGAGCGCGAGCGCGGCAATCTCGAACTGTTGATCAACACGCCGGTCACGTCGGCCGAACTCATGATCGGCAAGGTGATTCCCTACATTTTGATAGGGCTGCTGCAAGTGGCGCTAATCATTGGTATTGGCAGGCTACTGTTCGACGTCCCGATCAGGGGCAGCATTGTCGATCTTTATCTCGCAGCAACAGCGTTTATTGCTGCCAATCTCGCGCTGGGCTTGTTCATTTCAACGGCAGCGAAAACGCAATTTCAGGCGATGCAGGTTATGATTTTCTACCTGCTGCCATCCATTTTGCTATCCGGCTTCATGTTTCCATTCGATGGCATGCCCAAGGTCGCGCAGTACCTGGGCGAACTGCTGCCGAATACGCATTTCATACGTTTGACGCGAGGCATCATGCTTCGTGACGCGACATTAATGGAACTCTATCCGGAGCTCCTCTTCCTTATCGGCTTTGCGCTGATCGCAATGACAACCGCCGCGATGCGATTCTCGAAGCGCCTCGACTAGGCCGCTGCCAACACGGGCGCCCGGAAGCTGCTGAGGGATCATAGACACCGCTGATTGCGGCTAGTACTCGCAATACGCTGATTTTTCTGCTCCAATTACTGTATCGGCTGTCATCGCCATGAGAGGCGTCGGCGGCCGACAGCGTAAATGAGGCCATCAAGTGAGACAACGGAATCCCGAAGTATCATGACTGAGCGTGACAAGCAGGCACCAACGGTATTTGTCGTCGACGATGATCCCGCCATCCGAATCGCGATGCAGGCGCTAATGGAGTCCGTTCACCTGCAGCACGAAATATTCGGCTCGGCGGACGAGTTTCTCGAGCAATTTAACGACGACCGCGCGGGCTGCCTGATTCTGGATATTCGCATGCCGGGGCTTGGCGGCCTCGAACTTCAGGAATTGCTCGTCCAGAAACACAGCACCCTGCCAATTATATTCATTACTGGTCATGGCGATGTGCGGATGGCCGTAGAGGCCATGCAAAAAGGTGCTGTCGACTTTATTCAAAAGCCGTTTCGGGATCAGGATCTTCTGGACCGCATCCACCATGCGTTGAAGGCCGATCGGGAACGACGAGTGGAACAGCGACAGCACTCGGAGGTCGCGGAGCGGGTCGCACGCCTGACCAACCGCGAATTTGAAGTGTTCGACCTGGTCGTAACCGGCAAAGCGAATAAAGTTATCGCTTACGAACTTGGCGTCAGCCAGCGCACAGTGGAGATTCATCGTGCGCGCGTCATGGAAAAGATGGAGGCCAGATCGCTCGCCGACCTCGTCAAGTTGCACATGCAGCAGAGCTGACGCCGGCTACTGCAAAGTCCCGCGACGTTCTTCCAGCCTGGCACACTCGATACACTCTTCCGCATATGGGTGGGCCTGGAGTCGCGCGTCGTCAATCGCTGCGCCGCACTCCGCGCAAAGGCCGAAGTCGCCAGAGTCCATCCGCTGTATGGCCGCCGTGATTTTCGCCACTTCGTCTCTAGCCTCATTTCCCAAGGCATCAACGACCTCGCGATCCTCAAATTCCTTGGCACGTTCCTTGGAGTCGGCGTGATAACCCCGCCGCACATTCGCCGTGATTCGATCCAGTCTTGCGGTCAAATCACATTTTTGCTTCTCAAGCCGCCGGCGTAATGCCTCAATTGCGTCTGTCTGCATCGCCACTCCAGTTACGATCCCGCATGCCACGCTCTCTCTAATTTACGTGCAGTGCGCCCCATGACGGTATCAGTAAATTCCCTTATGGCAGCGTACGTAAAATCCGAGATTATCTAGGCATCACTTCCTATGGAATGCTGTACCGGCGAGACGTACGCTTTAAAGTGAGGGCTTGACAGCCAGCATGCGTATATTGAAGGTGTGAAAATGCAATCTGTGTCCAGGATCCTAACCGTAGTTGACCCGACCGTCGAAGACCAGCCCGCGATTCGTCGTTCGGCGTGGCTGGCCAGGGCGACGGGCGCCGAGTTGGAGCTTCTGGTCTGTTATTACAATGAGTACCTCAGTGGCGACCGTTTGTTTGACTCGCCATCGCTTGGGAAAGCACGTCATGAAGTCATAGAGAATCATGCGAGACATCTCGAAGAGCTTGCCGAACCGCTGCGCGACTCCGGGATTGTCGTTAGCACGTCAGCCATCTGGGATCATCCGCTCCACGAGGGCGTCGTTCGTCACGCAGTCAATTGCGGCGCCGACATCGTCGTCAAGGACACGCATCATCACTCGGCGTTGGCTCGCGCTTTGCTGTCGAATACGGACTGGAATCTGATTCGAACCTGTCCGACCCTGTTGTGGCTCGTCAAACCTCAGGATCCTCCGGATGAGCCGGTTCTTGTCGCTGCCATCGATCCAATGAATCAGCACGACAAGCCCGCTGCACTCGACGACGAAATTCTTCAGATCAGTAAATTGCTGGCGGAAGAACTCGACGGCCGAGTGCACGCCTTTCACTGCTACGACCCGCGCATCGCTGTCGCAACTGCCACCGCGAACGCCTACATACCGGTGTCTTTGCCATTCGATGAAATCGAACAACAGATGCATGAAGACCATCAGAAACGGTTTAGTGAAATCACTTCCTTTCATGGTATCGATGATGACCGTTCGCACCTCGTCGCTGGCCTGACCCACGAAGAATTGCCGGCCATCGCCAGCGAACTGGACGCCGCAGTTGTCGTCATGGGGGCCGTATCAAGAAACCGCTGGAAACGGCTCTTCATTGGCGCGACAGCCGAACGCACTCTGGAGCACCTGCCGTGCGACCTGTTGATCGTCAAGCCTGACTGGTTCACCACGCCCGTCAGTCCCGAGGTACACGAATCCGCACAGAAGGCGGTGGATCATTCGGCCCTTTAGGGTCAGGATGACCTTATGTCGCGGAGCACGGGAATGTACGAGAACGATCGGGCCTGAAGGCCCTCCTACAATGCTGGTCGGGTGCATGCCCGTTCGGGCCTGAAGGCCCTCCTACAGGGCTGATCGAGATCTGTAGGAGCGGCTTTAGCCGCGATTTAATAATTCGCCGTCAGCATAATCCAGAACTTGTTCGTGTCGTCAAAGGTCGCTGCATCGGCCTGGAAAAAGGCTCCTTTAAACAACACGCCATAGTGCTTCGCAAAGCCGCGCCCCACGGAGACATCAAATTCCGTACCGTAGTCGATGCTTCCGGTTTCGGCGGAAAAATCGTGATATACGGCCGCAAGATTCCACTTGCCTAACCGGTACTTCAGCGTTGCGGTGAGGTCATCAACGCCTGCATCCGGAGTCGTCGGGAACTTGTCAGCCCATCCCTGAAAGACATGCAAGGTTGCGAGCGGCGTACGAAACATCTTGTCCGGTTCCGAATCGCCACCCAATGACTCGAATCCCAAGCCGAACGAGAGCCCGTTTTGCATGGCCCACATCGCGCTGACATTCGCATATTGCGCGTCGTAGCTCAGCGGCGCGTTGCCCGCATCGGACTGTGTCGCAAATTCCACAACGAGCGATAGATTGCCGCCACCGGCCGAGACCTTGCCGGCAAGCCTCGCGCCCACAGTGGATGTCGAAAACGAAGCCGCATCGTCATTGTCGATGTAATAAAAATAGGGAACGACCGACCAGTCATCGTTGAGCGTCACTTTGGCATTGAGCAGGTGTGCATCGACGTCATGTCTGCCCGCCGCAACATCGCTGCCAAATATTCGTCGAACGAAGTCTACGTAGCTGTACGACAGCCTCGTATTTCTGATGGCCTGCATCGTCAGATTCAGGGCATCAAAGGTTTGTTCGTTTTGACGCCAGCCAACACTGCCGACGAAGCGCTGATTATCGAGATTGATGCGCTGGCGTCCCACGCGAAACGTCCAATCCGGTGACATGCTGTAGTCGAAGTACAACTGGTTCAGGTCGGTGCCCTTGGGATCCGCAACGATTGGGTACGCTCCCTTGTCGGGGCTCGTACCCGCACCGCTATTGAAGTCCGTTAGCAGCACATGAAAAATATGATCGTACTCAGCAAACGCAGACCAGCCGTTCCATTGACCTGTCCGGTAATTTAGCCGCAGCCGCGCCGTCGACGCATTGGCATCTTCGACGAATCCGTCCTGATCCACATTCTCGAAGCGGTAGCGCACCGAAACCGTTGCTTTGCCGCTTGTGATCGCACTTGCCGGGTCGGCAGCCTGCTCGTCGGCGGCGGCATATGCAGCCGGCACAAAAATTAATGCAACGATCAGGTGCGTGATAATCCAACTCTGTTTCGTCGCTGGTGCCTGTTCATGTTTGGCGATTCGTACTACTGCCATGGCTGTGTTCCTTGTGCTCAGTGGTAGTTCACTACAGTCAATATGCGTCATTTAACGTATTGAAAACATTAACTTTTCCGGTAGGCATGACAAGCTCCGGCGCATTGATAGCACCACATCGACGATCATCGCGCCCCGATTGTAAGCTTGCCAATACTCGGTTAGAAAACTATAAGTAGCTTCCCGTACCGGATTTCGGGTTGTCACCCGGACCAACCGTCATGTACTCGTTGCTCAAGATAATTCATGTCATCTTTGCGATCATAACGATTGCAGGCTTCTGTTTACGTGGCTACTGGATGATCACCGGGTCGGCGCTGCCCGAGCAGCGCATTACTCGAATTGCGCCACACATCATCGACACATTGTTTCTCGTATCGGGTATCAGTTTGATCGTCGCACTCGGCCTGAACCCGATGCAGCACAGCTGGTTGCTCGCGAAATTCGCTGGCTTGTTTGCTTACATCGTACTCGGCGCTATCGCGCTGCGTGGGGGCAGAACACTTCGTAGTGGTCGAACACTGCGTATTCGAATGATCGCGATACTCGCCGCACTGGTGGTCTATGCGTATATCGTCGGTGTGGCGCTATCGAAGTCGCCGCTTAGCTGGTTGGCGCCGATAGCATTGTAGGAGGGCCTTCAGGCCCGATTGCAGGGATGTGCGAGAGCGACCAAACCCGAATCAATCGCGGCTAAAGCCGCTCCTACCGTTCCTGATCAACATTGTAGGAGGGCCTTCAGGCCCGAATCAATCGCGGCTAAAGCCGCTCCTACAGCCGCGATCGGTTTTAGTCCTTTGGCACGACGCCCGTTCTGGTCGCCGTCTTCGCTGCGGCGAGCAAACTCGTTGTATTGACGGGTTTGCTCATCACAGTGCAGTTATCAAGCGCTTGTGCTTCTTTCACGACCTTGGACGTGTCGCCGCTGACGATGAATGCCGGAATATTCCTGTCATAGTATTTGCGAATGTCGCCGACCGCTTCGACGCCCGTTGAGCCATCGAGCAGATGAAAATCGGATATCAGCAAGACTGGCACTACATCGAGATGTCGAATCAATGCACCAGCTTCCGATGCCGACGCGGCTGTCGCAACGCGATAGCCTTCGGCTTCAA
>Ga0255058_10001830_pt1 | contig 11914 bp, 15 predicted proteins | sample Cases_109_9_MG_FD_188637 | JGI IMG/M metagenome (GOLD analysis project Ga0255058, IMG submission 188637) | Seawater microbial communities from Amundsen Gulf, Northwest Territories, Canada - Cases_109_9 | ecosystem: Environmental > Aquatic > Marine > Gulf | place: Canada: Northwest Territories... | reverse complement strand
CCCCTTCCCGTTTCGGTGGACTGGAAGTTGACGACGAACTGGACCGGGACCCGGGCCTCGGACCGAGATTCGGCGCGCGATACCCATTGGCGGACCAGGGTTGAGTCGACCGGTTGGTCAAAGGCCACTATGTGTGGAACAGTCGTCGCCGCGGGGGCTTGCATCCCTTTGTCAAACCAAATGACGCATCCGCGCCGGGGCTCTTCCTCATAGAACTGGATTGACACGGGAGTCCCGACGGGGAGAGCCTCGTAGAGCAGGAGTGAGACTCCGGCGGCACTGACCCACTTGGTCTTGCCGCCCAGTAGGTTCTGATGGGAGGGTTCGGCGCCCAAGGCAGTGCATCGAACGGGGATCTCAGCTTTGAACCGCGGCGAGTCGCGAAGTTTCACATCAGACATGTGTGCCCTCTACGAGGAACCGACGGCAGATAGAGAAAGCAAGGAACATGCCAGCGCGTGGGATCAGAGGCAAGCCATTGAAAAGCAGGGTGGTTCTCACTGAAGGATTGGGATCAGGTTTGCATACGTGAATTCGTCATCCTTTAGGAGTTTGGTGTAGAGTAGGGCCGGGGCAACCGGAGTTTGGGCTTGACAGGGGCTATGTCGATAGGAGTAGAAAGGGACCATCTCTCAGCGACAACCCAGGTCGTCGCGTGGGTGAGCAAAAGACTCGAATCGATCAGGGGTTGCGTGAGTAACAGGTCATGAAGCGGATTGTAGGTAAGAGCGTTTGTGCGGTTCTCGCAGCATTCGCAATCATGGGTGTTGTGGGGGTGGCCGAGGCAGATTTCCTCGTTGTCTTCCATAACGGACACGAATTCGAGGTTGAGGCATACGAGGTAGTGGGAGACAAGATTGTCTACACGCGCTTCACCGGGAAGGTCACGATTCCCAAAGCGCTCGTGGCGGAGATCATAGATCTCGACACCGGCAAGAAACGGGTTTTCGAGCGCGTTCCCCCAGGGTCGCCGAATGGGTCACGTCGTTAAGCAGCCGTCCGTCCGAACCCGATGAGCTCAATGGCCCCGCTCCCCCTAACGCCTTTTTCGAAATAGTACGGATCTGGCGGGCATTATTTTTTCGAAATCCTTGGCGCGCATCCCAAGAAGGCAGGAATGGGAACGCGGACAAGATCGTTACAGAAGAGGACGCCCCGGTTAAGAAAAAAACAGCAAGGGACGACCTGCTCGGCCGTAGATACGTCAGCCGGACGAGGGACTCCCTTGAGCAGGAGGAACGATGCGAAGGATCTGGTTGATCGGCGCGGTGGTGCTGGGGCTCATGCTCGGCGGCCAGCTTGGCTTTGCGGAGGCGCAGAATCCGGCAAAGCCGAAGAAGCTCAACTTGAGGCCGGGCTTCAACGCTCAAAGAGCAAAGCCGCAGCGGTCCTCGCTCAGCCGGACCGGGGAAAAAGCGAAAGGGCCCCGATCATCGGGACCCTTTCTATCCAGAGCTGGTTGCGGCCAGCTAGACCTTGACTACGTTGGCTGCCTGCTTACCCTTCGGTCCTTCCACGATATCGAACTCAAGCGTCTGACCCTCGGTCAGGCTCTTGAATCCGTCACCTTGGATCGATGAATAATGCACGAAAACATCGTCGCCGTCCTGGCGCTCGATGAATCCGAAGCCCTTGGCATCGTTGAACCACTTTACGGTACCCGTGTGTCGCATGTGCTGTTCTCCCTCCTTTCTTCTTAGGATGCCCGGGAGCTGCCCGGGTGTGAGGTCCCGTCGCGACGGGACCTGAAAGCATAAAAAAACCGCAAGGGCTTTTCATGAAGCCCTTGCGGTTTCCGTTTCCACAACAAGCCAATCACGAAAGCTGAAAATACCCTAACCCTTCCCTCGCTTCGTGTCAAGGGATATTCTCATGTGCTGGAGGTGGCAGCATTACCCCTAACCTCCGGCCCACCTCAGGCACAATCATTGCACTGCCTTCTCGGGCGACGCATCGTCCGGGAGGGCGCTTTGGTACACAAATTCTCTCGGTTTCCAGTGACCGCATGGGGACTCCTCGCGGCAGCCACGGTCATCGCTAGTAGCACGACGGTGGTGGGATTTTTGGGGCGGCTGTGGTGGCCCTTTGAGCTGGCAAGTCACTTTCGGGCCCAGTACTTCCTTTTTCTCATCGGAACGGCCTTCCTTTTCCTGCTCGGACGGAAGCAGCGGGCAGCCATCCTGGCAAGCGTTTTTGCGCTGATCAATCTCTCTCTCATCGTGCCGTTGTATTTTGGGAGTTCGTCGACTCATGCTGAGGGACGAACGGTTCGAGCCTTGCTGGTTAATGTGAACACGTCGAATCAGGCGCACGGGAGGCTACAGAAATTCATTCGGTCCGTGGAGCCCGACTTCATGGTTCTCCTCGAAGTCAATCGGGTGTGGCTCAATGAGCTTCAGAGACTGGTAGGGGTGTATCCCTTTTCACGGGCCCGCGCGCGCGACGACAACTTTGGCATTGCTTTCTTCAGTCGAATACCTTTTAAAAGTGCCGAGATCCGCGGTATCGGGAAGGCCGGAGTTCCCTCAGTCGTTGTGCAATTCGACGTCGATGGTCAGTCCTTGACTGTGATCGGGACCCATCCGCTTCCTCCGGTGGGCCGGGCCTACTCAGCGCACCGAAATCAACAGCTCACTGAGCTGGCACACCTTGTAGGATCACTAAGGGGGGGAGTGATGGTCCTCGGGGATCTGAACACCACATCATGGTCTCCCTACTTTCGTGATCTGATCCGCAAGACCGGTTTACGAGACAGCCGGAACGGATTCGGGCTACAGCCCTCCTGGCCGGCTGGACTTCCACACTTCTGGGTACCCATCGATCACTGCTTGGTCTCTTCAGGGGTCGTGGTCCATAATCGGAAGACCGGGCCGGATATCGGATCGGACCACTATCCCGTGGTCATCGACTTTTCGATCGAAGCACACCTACCACACAGACCCCCTCCCGAAATAAAATAGCTTGGGAGGGCGTTTTCCCTATAATAAGCAGAGAGATCGACCGCATAATCCTCGTATAGCCTGTGACGCCATGAGGAACCAAATGAATCAGCCTGTAGGGAAGAGAAAGTTCTCCTATGGCTGGGTCGTGGTGTTCGCAGGCATGCTCATCACCCTGGTTATTTACGGCATCGTCGCGTCCCTCGCGGTGTTCTTCAAGCCGTTGCTGCAGAGCTTTCAGTGGAGCCGCGGCCAGACCTCGCTCATCTGGGGAGCCAACTGGATAACGTTCGGTGTGCTCAGCTTGCTCATTGGCCCACTGACTGACCGGTTTGGTGCCCGGAGAACGATGCTTGTGGGTGGAGGCCTCTTTAGCCTGGGGATCCTGTTCAGCAGCCAGGCGACATCACTGTGGCACCTCCTTCTACTCTTCGGGATACTCGGCGCCGTGGGTCGAGCGGCCATGTGGACGCCGCTGGTGGCCACCGTGGCACGTTGGTTCGACCAGCGGCGGGGCCTGGCGCTTGGCCTGGCCCAATCGTATCAGATAGGAACCTTTGTCATCGCTCCATTGGTGGCATGGCTCGTAACCGCGTACGGCTGGCAGCGGGCCTTCATGGTGCTGGGGGTACTGGCGCTGGTCACGGTCATTCCGCTGACTCTGCTCATTCGTGAGCCGCCGGGGACTGGTGCCTCCGCACCTGACGAGCTCCCTACGGCGCGCCCATCGCATGACTTCTCTCTCAGCCAAGCGGCCGGCACGCGTGCCTTCTGGTCCATGAAACTCATGGTGCTGGGCTGCTGCGTTTGTCACTCGTTTCTTCTTCTGCATCTCGTGAACTACCTGACTGATGACGGAATCTCGATCACCCGCGCAGCGACCGTTTTCGGCATCATGGCAGGTTCTGGCGCGCTTGGTAAGATCGCGAACGGCGTATGTGCCGACCGCTTCGGCGCCAAGCCTGCCATCGCCGCTTTTCTCTTCGTGCAGGGCTTGGGGGTCCTGCTGTTTCTACGTCCTGACCAGCTCTGGCTCCTCTATCCGGGGGTGGTCGTCTGGGGCATGTCCCAAGGGGGGCCAATGACGTGTTACCCTATGCTCTACCTGGAATACTTTGGAAAGCGCCACTTGGCCACGGTGATGAGTGGTTTCTATGCCACGGCGGGCCTGGGGATGGCGCTCGGAGGCTTACTCGGGGGGATACTTTACGATGCCACAGACGGCTATCAGCTGTCGTTCACGATTAGCCTGATCGGGGGTGTTGGGGCGGCCCTTATCGCTACCACTCTGCAGCCACCTTACCGGCCTTGGGCGGCAGAGCGCGGAGGGATCGAGGAGGAACCTGCGCCAGTTCAGAAATCCATTCCTGAAGTGATCTAAATCATGCGAAGAGCTGCCCACCGTCATTGCTTTCTTCTTTATCTTCCCTATGTTTTTGAATGAAGGCTCAGCAAACCAGACACCTCGTCGGATGGAGTACGGCCCACGAGGGCGTGGTGTTTTTTGAAGAACGCACGTAGGGAGGTCTGGCCATGCCGATAGAGCAGCAAATTAAAGATAGGCGGCGCCATTTCCGGTGGCCTGCCGGGCGATCAGAAGGGTGGATTGCCCCCAATCACAAGTTTTCCGTCCATGACATCAGCCGGGGCGGGGCCCTGATCGAACACTCGCACCTTGTCCGGCCCGGGACCCAGTTGTTCATGAATCTCTTGATCCACGAGCACCCGGTGGGCCTGAAATGTAGAGTAGTTCGATCACGAGACTACCGCTATGAGGTCTTGCCCAGCGGAGCGCATGACCATTTCTATCGGACGGGACTCGAGTTTCTGGGGCTCTCGGAGGACTCGCGGGGGCTAATCGATGAGTACATTTCTTCGGTGACAGAGCAAATGTAAAAAGACAAGACGGGAAAGGGGGATCGCAATGAAAAAAGAAGACCTGCTGAAAACGTTCGCCCAGATGTCGTCCGAGGACCAAGAAGCCATCCGGGCGGAACTCATCGGGAAAGGGGCGTCCAGAGGGGCATGGGACCCGATGGCAATGTGTCAGGACATGATGGAGAAGATAAAGGCAAGTGGGGACCCGGTGGCGATGTGCCGGGACATGATGGAGAAGATGAAAGCGGGCGGGGACCCGATGACGATGGTCAAGGACATGACGGAGAAGATGAAAGCAGGCGAGGACCCGTGGACAGTTTGTCGAGAAATGATGGAGTCAACGCAGGGGAAATGTTGCTAGAGCCGCAAGGCCCTGATTGAGAGGAGAAGGTTTTACAACAGCATGGGACCCGGGTGCTCTTGACTCGTCCTTGAGGGATCTGGAGGAGTAGGGGACCGGGGCAACTGCGGTTTGCGCTTGACAGGGGACATACCTCTTGGGGTACAAAAGACCACCTCCGGGGGACTCTGCCACCCAGTACAGACGAGGAGGAGGGGAGGATGAGGATAGATATATTCACTAAAATGCTGGTGCCGGCCATCGCCATCTTCGTTGCCGTGATCCTCCTGAAACCGGCGCTTCGGGAAGGCCTTTTCGTTGACCCCCAGTAGCCCGAACGCGATCCTCAAAGGTTTCGAAGGATATTCATGGATGAAACCGGGGTGAATATAGCCCCCGGCCTACCTCCGGCACAATCGATGGCGCACCAAGAATCCAGATGCCCTCTAGGGCCTCGTACGGCTCGGAGGGCGTTTTACTTTATTGGTGCTTGGCTGGCGCGTGATTCGTGTGGATTGTAGATGAGTACTGAGCGTCCTGTCATGGCCTCGACGAGGTTCCGCCGCATGCGCCTTGCGGTGGCGGCGCTTGTTGGCCTCGTGTTGGTCACGGGAGCGGTGTGGGTCTTCGCACTTTGGGGTGCAGTCCCTGCCCTTCCAGGATTCGACCTGTCAGTCGAGGCGGTCGAAGAGCAGATCCACTCCTGGGGTCCCTGGGGGGTTGCCGGTTCGATCCTGCTCATGATTCTGCACAGCTTCATTCCTTTCCCGGCGGAAATGCTCGCTATGGCCAACGGCATGCTGTACGGTCCGCTGTGGGGGACCGTGATTACCTGGACCGGCGCCATGCTCGGTGCGTATCTCGCCTTCGGGCTCGCCCGCTGGCTGGGCCGGCCGTTCGTGCTGGCGAGGGTGGGTGAGCGGCATCGCGTGGTGGTCGACCGCTGGGCGGCAGAGCAGGGGGGCCCGGCGCTGCTGTTCAGCCGCCTCCTGCCGGTGATCTCGTTCAATCTGATTAACTACGCGGCAGGACTCACCACGATTTCCTGGTGGACCTTCACGTGGGCCACGGCGCTCGGGATTTTGCCGCTCACCTGCCTGATGGTGCTGATGGGAGACGGTATCTGGTCGGGTGACACGAACGTCTGGCTCTGGCTCGTGGCCGCTGCAGTCGCGGGATGGTTCCTCTGGTGGGTCGTAGTGGAGAAAGGCCGCCGCAGGGGCGGCGTGGCGGGGCGCCCGCTAGGGGAATAGGCACGTCAGTGAAAGGAGTCAAGCCTACAGTTGACAATCCTCAGGGGAGCACGCGGCCCGTGGCGCTTGGCTCTTAATAATAAGCTGAGCCGAAGAGGCCCTGGGCTTGACACTGCCCCCCCGCGGGGGGATACTGATAGGGTAGAGCACCTCGGATAGCATCTATGAGAAATAGATTCGAACAACTTCAGGCGTCGCTTCTGTACTGCAACACATGTCAGCGGGCGATGCCTGTCCGGCAACGGCTCCTCCTGATCCTTCCTGATGGGGAGTTATACGATTACCTCTGTCAGGGCTGTGGCAGTTCTGTAGGCTCCAAGAACGACCGGACAGACCCGAACCAACCATCGAAAGACCTCTGGCTGCGCCCGTCATAAGTACCCGTATTTAGACCCTTCCAGGCCAGGCTTCTTCGGAATTTGCCCCTCAAGTGATCCTCTCTTCTTGACGATGATGTAATAAGGGAACCTGCCCCCCCTGGGGGGGGTGTCGCTTTGTTGAGCGGAGAGGTGAAATGGCAGTCGTCAAGGAGCTAGTTCCGGCATTCCAGCATAGAAAGTATCTGTTTCGCCGACAGGTATTCAAGTTATTCGGCGGGGCGTTTCATGTATACGACGCGCTCGGAAGACTTGTTCTCTATTCACAGCAGAAGGCATTTAAATTAAGAGAGGATTTTCGAGTCTACTCAGATGAAAACCAGAGGCAAGAGCTCTTGACTATTAAAACTCCCCAGATTCTCGATATCAGCGCAACATATGATGTGTACGACGCAACGACAGGCGAGGCGGTTGGAGCCATAAAACGAAAGGGTCTGAAATCCATCGTGATGGATGAGTGGATTTTTTTTTCCAACGGAGGTCAAGAAATTGGAAAGCTCGTTGAAACCAGTATCGTCGGGGCCCTCTTAACCAGGTTCATCAACTTGATCCCGCAAGATTATGTCATCACGATGGCAGATGGCAGGAAAATTGCTGAAGTAACACAACATTTCAATCCGTTTGTTCTCAAATACAGCATGACAATACTCCCACCGGAACCGCCAATCGATCGAAGGCTTTTGATTGCGGCCGGAATCCTATTAGCCGGTATTGAACGAAGGCAACAATAGGGAGGAATCGAACGCATTGGTAGACACGCCTTCTCGGAGTCAGTGCAGGCCGGGAGGGCGCTTTTTTCATTTGCGTACAGGGGCGCCGGAAAGGGTCATGAGGAAGGTGAAGTCATGAAACGGTACGCACGCATGAGGGTGTGTGCGGTTCTCGCAGCATTCGCAATCGTGGGTGTTGTGGGGGCGGCCGATGCACATTACATTATAACGCTCCGTGACGGCAGAGAGATCAAAGTGACCCGATACGAGGATAGGGGAGATCATATTGTCTATAAGCGCTTTGCCGGAAAGGTGACGTTGCCCAAAGCGCGGATTGCAACGATCGTCAATATGTCAACCGGCAAAAAGCAGGTCTTCAATCCCCTCACAGAGTCAAAGACCGCTCCGCAAAGATCGACTGCGCCGGCGAAGAGGCGAAATTATGCCCAGGAGGCATTGTGGGACAAGCTGGATACTGAGCTCACGCGGCTGTATCACCAAGGACATTATGCAGAATCAACCAAGGTCGCTGAAAAGGCTTTACGGGTCGCAAAAAGCACGTTCGGTCCTGACCATCCCAAGGTGGCCACATCCCTGAACAATCTGGCCGAACTGGCTCGCGTCCAGGGTAACTATGCCACCGCGGAACGCCTCTACAAGCAGGCCCTGGCGATACATGAAAAGGCCCTCGGGAAAAATCATCCAGAGGTTGCGACAGACCTCAACAATCTGGCGGTGATGTATGCTCTGCAGGGCAAACACGCCGGGGTCGAATCCCTCTACCGGCGGGCGATCGCTATCCGGGAGAAGGCCCTCGGGCCACACCATCCCGATGTGGCCCAATCGATGAACAATCTGGCTGCACTGTATAAGGCGCAGGGCAAATACGCCAGTGCCGAGGATCTCCACAGGCGTGCGCTCGCTATTCGGCGCAAGGCCCTCGGGCCACACCATCCCGATGTGGCCAACTCCCTGAACAATCTGGGGGAACTCTATCGGGTGCAGGCCAAATACACCGGTGCCGAGACCTTCCACAGGCAGGCTCTGGCGATCCGGAACAGAGCGCTCGGGTCAGCCCATCCGGAGGTGGCGACCTCTCTGAACAATCTGGGGCTCGTTTTTCATGCGCGGGGCCAGCATGCCTCTGCCAAGTCCCTGTACGAGCAGGCTCTGGCGATACGAGAGAAGGCTTTGGGACCAGACCATCCCGCTGTGGCGACCTCTCTGAACAATCTGGCGGCATTGTATCAAGCTGAGCGCAAGTACGCCGATGCCGAGTCTCTGTTCACGCGGGCCCTGGCGATCCGGGAAAGGGTTCTGGGACCAAACCATCCGCATGTGGCGATTGTGTTGGAGAATATGGCAGACCTGTACACCAAGACGGGAAGGCAGTACGAAGCAGCACAATTGCAGGCACGGGCCAAAGCGATTCGCTGGAGACGACGTTGATATCGCAGTCCCCCCCGGCACCATTGCTCTTGTCATCAAGAGATTTAATACCGCTTCCTCGTGCCGTCAACTGTGTTTTCAATGACGAAGACGTGTTTGCGGGCAACACCGACGATACCGCCAAGCTTCCGATACTGGATTTCGTTCCCTCGTTCCCAGTAATCCTCCACCTCTATTTTTCGCCCGTCTCTCAGATAAATAATGAAATTTTTCGCCTCTTCGATTGAATCCTCCTGCTGAGGATCTATCTTCTCCCTGAAATACTCGTAGAGGTGCTTCAGCCTCGGCTTCAGGCCGAGGGTATCCATTTTCACAATCTCGCGCCACGACCGCGGTCTCTCCCACCGGCTCCAGTCTTTCAGCTCGGGTCGGACCGTAGTTATCAACAAAAAGGTCAAAGACAAAGCAAGCAAGAGGAACAACGGCCCCTTTACCTGGGGCCGGGTGTCGATGACTTGCGTTTCCGCAAGACGATCCCCCAAACGCCGTCCACCCAGGGCAAACGCCATCACAAAGAACTCAATGACTGGGCCGGGAAAGAACAGGAGCAGATTCCGCAGAATGGACTTTATGATGCCGCAGGCGTTTTTCTCACGATCCATGACAGTCAAACCAACGATAAACTTCCCTATGCTGCGCCCGCTGATCAGGGTATCGCGCACAAGAAAATACCCAATTGCAATCAGCCACCAGAACGTGCCGGGAAGCCACAGAGCCATGGCGGCCACGAGAAGTCCATCGAACACAAAGGCGCTCGTCCTCTTAATGATAAGCTTTTCCATCTGTTCCTTTGGTCTTTGCCGGGAAAGTCACCTGTGAGGCCATCTTTTTTGACCCTATACATGGGGTATCGGCACAGATATCTCGATTCTTGAGGGACCAGGCTCCTTGACACCCCCGGGCCGGTCGGGGATACTTATCCGAAGGCTGCGAGAACGTGGAGTTAAGTTCATGGAAGAGGTAAAGCGACCCAAGAGGCGCTATAACCGGTGGGAGGTTGGGGGTCAGCTCGCAGGGCATATTGGGCACATTCCCAAGGTGTCCCTCATCAATGTGAGCAAAGACGGGGCCCTGATCGAACACTCGCAAATCGTGCGGCCCGGGACCCTCTGTTTCCTGACTCTCTTGTTCCCAGGGGAAGAGTCCACCCTGAAGTGCCGGGTGGTCCGATCAGCGCTCCACCGTTCTGAGGTCCTGACCAGCGGGGAGCGAGATGTGTTCTATCGGTCGGGGGTAGAGTTTCTGGACGCCTCGACGGCCGCCCGGCAGCTGATCAATGAATATATCGACTCCCTGAAACGGACATCCCGGGCGGCGCGGCGGCGGGAAAGAACAAGGCCGCGGGTGAGTGAGCCAACACGATCCACGTCCGGGGCGGTCCCCAGAATACATCCAGGCAGCACCAGGACACGTAAACGGAGAAAGGATTCTTGATAGATGCCGTCCGGGCCTCGGTGGGCCCGGAGGGCGTTTTGTTTCTTGTGGGCGACGACATGCGTTCTCGGCTCCTCGTGCTATCCTGGAGGGCAGTTTGCTTTTGAGGAGGATGTCATTATGAAAAACTACCCCAAGGTGGAAAAGCTCCGCGACGGAACCGCCGTGCTGCTGCGCCCCATGGCCGGCGGGGATCAGGCCCGCGTGAAAGCCTTCTACAAGGGACTCCCAGAGCAGGACCGCCTCTTCCTGCGGGATGATGTGAGTCGGGACGAGGTGGTGGATCGCTGGTTCGCCGAGCTCAACTACGCGCGAGTCCTCCCGATCCTCGCCCTGACCGACGATGAATCGGAGGTTATGGCCTGCGCCACCCTCCACCGGTTCCCCCAAGGCTGGCAGCGTCACGTGGGCGAGATCCGCATCGTCGTGGCCCACGATTTCCAGCGCCGCGGCCTGGGAAGCCTCATGGCGCGGGTGGTCGTCAGCGAGGCCCTCGAGGCGGGCCTGGACAAGCTCGTCGCCGCCATGATGACCGACCAGATGCGCGCCCGAAGGGCCTTTAGCCAGCTCGGCTTCATCCCCGAGGCGACGCTCAAGGACCACGTCATGGACCTCAGGGGGCGTACTCACGACCTGCTCATCATGACCCGGAACGTCAAGGCCCTGTGGGAGGAGATGCAGCAGGCCGATATCGCTCAGACGCGTCCGATGGAGCACTAAGGTCCCCTAGAATCAGACGCTCCCTCGGGCCACAATGGCCCGGGAGGGAGTGGTCATTTTCCGTACAGTCAGTCCTTCCTGACGGGCCCGGACCCGGGTCCAGAATACTGGCCTGCCGGTGATAAGACCTTTGTAACTCCGCGTCATTATTAGCCTGCATCGATGTAAATATTATAGCTTGCGGCCCCCCCTCCGGCATCAGAGTTGCACTGGTATGCTTGAGGGAAGGGCATGGCAATGGAAGGATGTCGAAGAGGACTGAGGAAGCGATGCCCCAGCCGGGAGAAACCTCCCGAGGATGCCGCTTCTTGGCACAATAAAGGGTTGAACCTGTACAAGCTCGGCCGCGATGACGAGGCCCTTCATTGCTTTGAGAAGGCCGTTGAGCTCGACCCCGGGCACGCAGATGCCTGGCTCCACAGGGGCGCATGTCTGACCGAATTGTGTCGGACTGATGAGTCCCTCCATTGTTTTGAGAGGGCCCTTGACCTCAGCCCCTACAACGCACGGGCTTGGAGCCTCAAGGGCGCTTGCCTCTACGATCTGGATCGGTTCGAGGCAGCCCTGCCTTGCTTTGATTGGGCGCTGGAGCTGGACCAGAGCAATGCAGATGCCCGGGTGATCAAGGGAGCGTGCCTCATCAACTTGGCCCGGGTTGAGGAGGGCCTCCAATGTTGTGAGAAGGCCCTAGAACTGGACGCGGGACACGCACTGGGCTGGTACATCAAAGCGGCTGCCGAGGAGCGACTTGGGCACATTCAGGAAGCTGCCCTTTCTTTCCGGCAGTTCATTTCACTGGCACCCGGCGAGTATG
>Ga0255058_10001829_pt1 | contig 11916 bp, 9 predicted proteins | sample Cases_109_9_MG_FD_188637 | JGI IMG/M metagenome (GOLD analysis project Ga0255058, IMG submission 188637) | Seawater microbial communities from Amundsen Gulf, Northwest Territories, Canada - Cases_109_9 | ecosystem: Environmental > Aquatic > Marine > Gulf | place: Canada: Northwest Territories... | reverse complement strand
CGGCGAATTTCGCCCTTGCTCGCGGCATCAATATCGCTGGCGCCAACGCCCAATTTGCCGCGTTCGTAAAGGCCGATAATCACGCAATCGACCGCGCGTCGTGAGGCTTTGCTTGTTGTCGTGAAATATTCCATGGAAAAGCGCTTGTCCCGGGCAAAATAAAACGGGTAGTCTAACTGATTGAGTCGTCAACGGTTAAGTAAATCAATGTGATGCGCCGCATCCTCGACCGCTACATATTCAAGGAAATCGCCACTGCCTGGCTGGGTGTGACGGTCGTCCTGCTAATGATCCTGCTGACGAATCAATTTGCGCGCGTGCTGGGTGATGTCGCCAAGGGCAAGCTGCCCAAAGATGCTGCATTCGACATTATTGGCCTGTCTGCGGTGCAGTATCTGACCGTGCTCATCCCGATCAGCCTGTTTTTGTCGATCATAATGGCACTGGGGCGGCTGTACCGCGACAGCGAAATGCCGGCAATGATGGCCTGCAGAACCGGACCGGCGGGCATCTACCGCCCGCTGTTGTGGCTGCTGATTCCGCTAACGCTCGTGGTTGCCTGGCTGTCCATCGATATCGGGCCGCGCGTACTCACGGCTGTTGATCGCATCGGCGCCGAGGCGCGCCGGGAAGCGGACCTCGGCAGTATCGAGCCCGGTCGATTTACGGAATTTCGGACAAGCGATGCGGTTGTCTATGGTGAGCGCCTCACGCCAGACGGAGTTTTGGAGAACGTATTTCTGCAGCGGACCGTTGAACATGGCGGTGTGGAGGTCGTTGTTGCCGAACGTGGAGAACAAGTTGCCTCTGAGGACCCCGACGTCAGGCTGCTGGTTCTTTACAACGGGCGTCGTTATGAAGGTGTGCCGGGTACGACGCAGTTTCGTGTGGTCGAATTCGCCGAGCATGGCATTCCGTATCAATTACCCAGCCTCAGGACTCCGGAACCAAAGCCCCGGGCACGACCCGTTTCTGATCTGTTGGTGTCCAGTGATCTGGAGGAAATCGCGGAACTCCAGTGGCGTATCAGTGTGCCGCTGTCGACCCTGTTGCTCGGACTTCTGGCTGTACCGCTGAGCAGGGCGCGCCCACGCGAAGGCCGCTACGGGCGGCTGGCTATTGGCATGCTGGTATTTATTGTGTACCTGAACATGATGAGCGCGGCAAAAGCCTGGGTTGAGCAGGGCACAGTCTCACCGACACTTGGAATATGGTGGGTACACGGCTGCATGCTGCTGTTGTTGCTGGGTATCGTGGCTTTGCAGAACGGCTGGCACAAGAGGGTGTTTGGGTGAACGGCATCCTCAGCCAGTACATGATGCGGACGATTCTCGTGAGTACCGCATTGGTCATGGTCGTGTTGCTGGCGCTGGCCGGATTGTTCGAGTTTATCGGACAGCTCGACGATATTCGAAACGACTTTCAAACACCGCAAGCCATATTGTTCGCCTTGTTGCGAATGCCGGTACTTGCGTTCGAGCTGATGCCCGTGTCGGCCTTGATAGGGTCCTTGCTTGGGCTGGGCGCACTGGCGGCAAACAGCGAGATCATCGTCATGCGTTCCGCCGGGCTGTCGGTCGTCAAACTTGCGCTCATGGTGTCGCTGTCGGGGCTCGTTATGCTGATATTCACGGGCCTGATCGGTGAATTCATCGGACCTTCGCTGGACTTTTACGCGCGCGACATGCGGGCCGAAGCGATCTATGGTCAGGACGAAGAGCGACTGGGTAATGCGACGTGGGTCAGGGACGGGCCCGTATACCTGCACCTGCAACGCGTGAATTCGGAATTCGATTTCGGCACTATTTACCTGTATCGATTCGACGAAAATAACAAGCTGCTGTCGATAGCCAGGGCAGAGAACTCCGGAATTGATGATGAGGATCGCTGGCGATTCGAAAACTTTCGTGAAACACAGTTCATCAATGATGACGTCCAGGTCGTCGAATCAAGCATTGCCCTGGAATCGTTCGAAGTCAATGCAGAACTGCTGGGTAACGCAGTCGCAAAACCCCTGAGCTTGTCGCTTCGCGGCCTGCTCAGTTACGTCGACTACCTCAAGCGCAATTCGCTGGATGCCAGTCGGTATGAATCCGAGATGTGGCACCGGGTGTCACGCACGACTTCTGTCATGATAATGCCGGTTCTTGCGTTGGCGTTCGTTTTTGGATCGCTGCGCACAGGTGGCACCGGCAGCCGGCTGATGATCGGTATCGTGATCGGCCTCGCGTATTACCTCTTTAGCGAAATGCTCGCGAGTTCAGGCCAGGTATTCAACATGAATCCGGCGCTGATCGCCTGGTTGCCATCGATTATCCTACTTGGGGTGACGACGATCGCGCTGACACGAATACGGTAGCTGGCCGCTCCTACTTCGGGTAGTACATCAGGCGCGTGCCGCTGATGCGGTCGTGCCACGTCAGCTTGTCCTTGCCCCAGAGTTGCCACAGGAAGCCCAGCCCAAATGGAATCCAGGAAATGATCGCGGCGAAAAATCGTATGCTCGCGGCGCTCATCGAAGGAATTTCCCCGGCAGTTGTTTGCAGCTGCAGCCCCCAGGACTGCATGCCGAGCGTACGGCCCCGCGTGCTCCAGTAAACAACAAAAAATAGAAAAATAACAAGGAATCGCAAGGCGTTGTAGGCGCGAACGAACACAGGCCCACCAGCGTAGACGTTTTCTCCGCCGAGGACAGTGTTGGCGAGGATAGCGAGAATCACCAGGAACGCGAATATCAACAAGCTGTCGTAGACCATCGCAGCGAAACGCCTCAACAGGCTGGAATTTTGCGCCGTCACAGCGCGGCCACGAATTCGACCATTCGCTGGCGTGTCGGCGGGTCTGGTAATTCACCGAAACCGGCCTCGAGGTTGTCCTGCATGTGATGAATCTTGCTCGTCGCTGGAATCGCGCAGCTGACAGCCGGGTGACCCACAATGAACTTCAGGAAAAACTGTCCCCAACTTGCCGCGATATGATTCGCCCAATCTGGCACCGTGCGTCCGCTGACGGCCCTGAACAACGCGCCGCTTTGATAGGGCCGATTGATGAGTACAGCGATTCCCATGTCCGCCGCAAGCGGCAAAAGGCGCTTGTCCGCTGCACGCTCACCCAGCGAATAATTGATCTGAATGAAATCCGGCTGGTGTTTCTTCATGGCGGCCTCGAGGGCATCCAGTGCGTCAGCGCGGTAGTGCGTAAGGCCGTTGTAGCGAATACGGCCCTGCTCCTGCCAGTCGCGTATGGTCGCCATGTGAATGTCAGTATCGCGTAGATTATGAACCTGCATCAGGTCGATGACATCTGTGTGCATGTAATGGGCAGAGCGTTGCATTTGTGCAATGCCGGCTTCCTTGCCGTCGGTCCAGACCTTGGTCGCCAGAAATAGCGCATCGCGAATGTCCCCGGCCTCGATGATGTCACCAATGACATTTTCCGCGCGATTGTACATGGGCGATGTGTCGATGACGTTGCCGCCTGCACCGGCGAGCATGTCGACGATTTTCGTACGACTTGCGATCGCCTCCGCCGAACTTTCGACATCGAATACCTTGTAAGTACCAAGCCCGATGACGGGCAGAATCTCTTTGGACGATGGTATCGACCGGGTAATCATTGCGCGCTCTATTGATAGTCCATGTGTGGGTAACAAACTCATGGCGCCTGCGGCCATGACCTCTCGTCGATTCCAGTTTTTCCTCCTCATCCTGTTTCGCTCATTCTAAGTTGGTCTGCCTGACGACGATAATCCTGGCCGAGCCATGTCGCTATGGAGGCCCAAATGGCTGCAAATGGAAGCATGACGAGAGATATCGCGGAAATTCCCAGTCCGATTGCTCCCAGTGCCTTTAGCGCCAGTCCTGCAACGACGTCACCGCTGCGGTAAACGGCCGTGTCGATGAAGTTCTTCGTCTTGTATTTTTCTTCCGGTGTTACGACGGAATACAGCATGTCCGACGTCGGTTTGCTGAAACCGAATCCTAGCGCGCGCCGTACCACAGTGAACACAGTGACGACGCCAAGGACCGGATCAATCGCGAGTATGATAAATCCGACAACTGATGCGATGGGCATCAGCGATAATGAAACACCGATTCCGAATCGATGTACGACGCGTTTGACAATCAGTAGCTGCATGATCAGCGCGAGCGCGTTGGTCGCGTTGTTTACGTCGGCGAAAAATTTTATGCGTTCATCCACATTCGGAATTTCTTGTTCTACCAGCTGCGCCATCAAGATATACAAAGCCGTTCCCAGCAAGCTGGCTATCATTAATGAGACTGCAATGCCGGTGAAGTAGCGCGATGAAAAAACACGCGTAATGCCGGCGAACGGGTTACCGCCAAGAGGCTTTGCGCTCACAGCAGAGGTTGCAACTTTCGAAGCGGAGCTTTGTTCGATCCATGATCTAAGGCGGGTGATACAGAAAATTGCGATCGCCAATAGAATGGCGGCAATCGGAAACAGGTTTTGAAAACCAATGTGTGTGACCAAGGAGCTGGTTGCGGCGCCACCGGCGAGTGCGCCGATACTTCCGCCGGCAGTGATCACGCCGAAAAGACGTCGGCCCTGTTCCCGCGTATAGATATCCGCCATGAAACTCCAGAAAACGGAGACGACGAACAGGTTGAAGACGCTAAGCCAGACAAAGAAAACGCGGCCGAGCCATACATGCTCTGCGTTGCGGTCGATCGCCAGCGAAAAAATAACCCAGAAAATGACGATATTTGAAATAAAAAACAGATATACCCAGGGCAGGAACTGGCGCCGCGGATATCTTGACGCGACCCAGCCAAAAATCGGCGTCACAGTCAGCATTACAATCAACGTGCCAGTGAACAGCCACAGGATTGTATCCGGCCCGCTACCAACGGCCATCGACTCGCGGACCGGCCGCAGGATGTAGTACGACGAGAGTACGCAGAAAAAATAGGCGAATGACCATGCGACCGCTACGTACTCGTGTTTCTCGAGTCCCAATACATCGTCGAACAGCAGTGTGCGCAGGCGGTTTAGGCGGCTAACTGGCATAATGACTGCCATAATAACGACGCACCGACAAAAGTCACCGAAAACGCAGGAGAAGAGCGATGGAGTTAGTTGCGATAATTACAATTCTGGCCTTGATGCAGTTTGTTTACTTCGGATTCCGGGTTGGCCAGATGCGCGGCAAACACGGGGTCAAGGCACCGGACATGACAGGCGACCCAGAATTCATGCGCATGTTTCGCATTCATCAGAACACAATGGAACAGCTTGTCGTATTCGTTCCGGCGCTCTGGATTTTCGTTCAATACTGGGAGCCGAAGTGGGGCGCCGCGATCGGGCTCATCTTTATTGCCAGTCGTTTTGTCTATTACCTGGGTTACCTGAAAGATCCAAAAGACCGGGGACGCGGGTTTGGCATCGGTTTTGTAACGATCACGGTCTTGATGGTTGGCGGCCTCGTCGGTGCGGTAATGAAAATGATGTAAGTGCCGAAGATGCTATGAGAATGAGTACCGCTTACTGAGTGTCGCCCAGGGCGGTAAGTCGTCAGCAATACTGGCCCATTGTCTCGAGGCCTGCAGGCAGCCCCGACACCGATGTCTCGGCGCCACAACCCCCAAGGGCGAGAGCACACAATGCCAGAGTAGAACTGATCGTTTTTCGGATCATTGAATAATACCTGCGTTGATTCACACTTGGCGCCGGATACTACTACACTGGGAATCATGACTAACGGATCATCCCAGGGCGCGCAATGGACTTGCCCCATGCACCCGGAGATTATTCAGGACGGGCCGGGAAGCTGTCCGATCTGCGGCATGGCACTCGAGCAGATGCTGAGCACAGCCGTGCTCGATGAGGAGAATCCGGAGCTCCGTGACATGAGCCGGCGATTCTGGATTGCCGCGCTATTCAGTATCCCGATCTTCCTGATCGCAATGGGCGACTTGCTGCCAGGTGCGCCGGTCTCCGCGCTGCTGTCGCCGCGCGCCCGAGGGATGCTCGAACTCGCTTTGTCGGTGCCGGTCTGTACCTGGGCCGCATGGCCTTTCTACACACGGGCTGTGCAATCCGTGCGGACGATGAATCTCAACATGTTCACCCTCATCGGTTTGGGTGTCAGTGTTGCGTTCATCTATTCGCTGGTCGCAGCCATCGCGCCCGGCGTATTTCCGGCGGCGTTTCGGGACGCCCATGGAGAAGTCGCGGTCTACTTCGAGGCGGCAGCCGTCATCGTGACTTTGATTCTGTTCGGTCAGGTCATCGAACTTCGCGCCAGAAGTGCGACGAACTCGGCGATCAGGAAGTTACTGGGTATGGCCGCCAATTCGGCGCGCCGATTGAATGCGGACGGCAGCGAAGAAGACGTATGCCTGGGCCATGTGTCGGTTGATGACCAGCTGAGAGTACGGCCCGGCGAGAAAATTCCTGTTGATGGCGTGATCCTGGAGGGATCCAGCGTGATCGACGAGTCGATGATCACGGGTGAGCCGATGCCGGTACAAAAGAATATTGGCGACCGCGTCGTCGGCGCGACCATCAACGGCACTGGCGGTTTCATCATGCGAGCGGAGAAGGTCGGTGCAGACACATTGCTCGCACGTATTGTCGCCATGGTGGCGGACGCGCAGCGCAGTCGCGCACCGATTCAAAAGCTCGCAGACACGGTCGCCGGATATTTCGTGCCGACCGTCATTTTCGTCGCCGCGCTCACGTTTGTGATCTGGGCGCTCGTGGGTCCGGATCCTGCCCTGGCCTACGCGCTGCTTAATTCAGTCGCGGTACTGATCATTGCCTGTCCTTGTGCGCTGGGTCTCGCGACGCCGATGTCGATCATGGTTGCGTCAGGTCGAGGCGCAACCATGGGAATCCTGTTTCGCAACGCCGAGGCGATCGAGGTATTGCGTGATGTCACGACGCTGGTTGTCGACAAGACCGGCACATTGACAGAAGGCAGACCCAGGCTCGTCGCGATCGAATGTACCCGGGACGCGCCGTCCGAACTGGAACTCCTCGGGTGGGCGGCGAGCCTGGAGCAGGGCAGTGAGCATCCACTCGCGGCCGCGATCGTTAAGGGCGCGCAAGAGCGTGGCGCGCCAATGCCGGGGGCACATGAATTCGAATCTGTTACCGGCAAGGGCGTAACGGGCGTGATTGACGGATTCAGAGTCGCCTTGGGTAACGCCGCGATGATGGAACTGGGCGGCATTGACGTAGCGCCCGTTCTGGAACGGGTAAATGAACAGCGCGCTGCCGGGCAAACGGTCATGTTTGTGGCGACCGATGGTGAGTTGGCGGGATTCCTGGGTGTCGCAGATCCAATAAAGGACACCAGCCTCGAAGCCGTAAAGGCGTTGCACAAAGACGGTATTCGCCTGGTCATGCTGACGGGCGATAATCGGATGACGGCAGAGGCGGTTGCCGGGATACTGGGAATCGACGAGGTTGTTGCTGATGTTTTGCCCGAAGACAAAGTTGCCACAGTGCGGCTGCTTAAGGAAAAACACGAAGTCGTTGCGATGGCTGGCGACGGAATCAACGATGCACCGGCGCTTGCGACTGCGGACGTCGGTATTGCGATGGGTACCGGTACAGACGTTGCGATGGAGAGTGCCGGAGTGACGCTGGTCAAAGGTGATCTGCGGGCCATTGCGACGGCGCGCAAGCTCAGCCGGGCAACCATGCGTAACATTCGGCAAAACCTCGTGTTCGCATTTGGCTACAACAGCCTGGGCGTACCCATCGCGGCCGGTATCCTGTATCCATTCGCCGGCGTATTGCTCAGCCCGATGATCGCAGCGGCGGCAATGTCATTGAGTTCCGTATCTGTGATCGGGAACGCGCTGCGGCTGCGCCGGACAAAACTCTAAACGCGTATGTGCAAATTTGCTGCCATGAAAATCGCGGGTGTTCTGGCCAATCTGTCGGTGTTGCTGGCGTTCGTCATAGCAGCACTGCTCATTACGTATAACGAATCGCTCTATTACCTGAGCGTGCAGGAAGACGAAGTCCTCGAGTGGGCGACATTCTGGGGTTTTGTTGCCGCTGCCGGGATTTATTTTTCCAGCGCCTGGCGTCAATTCAAACTCAACCGTCAGCTGCCGTGGTTCGTTTTCGGTTTGTCTTTGTTTTGTTTCCTCGTGGCAATGGAGGAAATATCCTGGGGGCAGCGCCTGCTGGGCTACAGGGCGCCTGATTTTTTTCTTGAGCAGAATTTCCAGCAGGAATTGAATCTTCACAATGTCGTCGATACGGGTCTGCGAAAGCTCATAATGAAGATGATCCTTTTGGGCTATGGCGTCATCATGAGCGCCGCGAGTCTCTGGTCGCCCGCAAAGCGATTTTTTCTGCGTCTGCGCATTGTCGTGCCGTCGCCATTGCTCATCGTCAGTTTTCTGGCCATGTTCCTGATCTATGCGTGGTACCCGTGGAGTCATACCGGTGAGTGGGTCGAACTCACGATGGCTTTCGGCTTCGCTTATGCAGCTCTATTCGAGCGTGCGTCCGATGAATTGATCGCACGGAAAATATTGATTGTCTTTGCCGCAGTCTGGGTGCTGGCGGTCCTGACAGTTGGCTTCGTGCGATATGCGCATGCGGTGGATCCGGAGAGACTTGCCATGGCCAGGCAGGAAATCGACGCGCTGCAGGAAGATTTTTCCAGCGGACGTGTGCACACGCGCTGTGGTATTCACAAGCGACTCTACACATTTGTGCAGAAGTATCAGCAGCCCTATTTACTTGAGGGCGAGTTTTCCCGGTTGCTCAAGAGTAGCGGCAACGACTCCAGGGCCGAGTTTCTGCTTGATCCATGGAACTCACCGTACTGGATCAGGCACAAGTGTAGAAGCGGCCGCGAAGCCATGTTTATTTATTCATTTGGTCCAAACAGGCGTCGCGAATCCAGTGAGTGGGAGATTCGAGGTGAGGATTCGGGTGGCGACGATATTGGCGCCCACCTGGATCAGTAATTGCAAACGAGAATCACTCATTAATTGTTATGTAAATGTCGCCATTTGCAGACAGTTGAATGAACCATCAGGAGTAGTAGTGTTACTCGCTCAATAGGAAAGTCACAACATCATACAAAAGCGCCGAGCACGAATCGGCCGACCCGGAGCGAGTTACATGAGTACCTTATTTTATTCCCGTAGCGTCAGGACATCCCTCGTTGTTCTGAGCCTGGCATTTTTGTTTTCCGCATGTGGCGGTGGTGGCGGTAATGCGGATACCACCATCAATCCACTGGTGCCGACATCCAGTACGGGCACGGTTGTCATTCTTCTTACCGATGCGCCGGTCGATGAACTGAGCGCAATCAATCTAGACGTCAAGGAAGTGACCTTAATCTGCGGTACCGGACAGCATCAGGTCTTCAGCGGCGACAAGACAATCAATCTCCTCGATCTCGCCAACTACGATGAACCGATTGCTTTTGGTGAAGTTCCAGCGGGCACATGTAACAAGATTCGTTTGCAAGTGGAAAACGTGGAGTTAGTGGAAAGGATTAGCGGGGATAGCACGTTCACGAACTTACCGGCCAACGGCAAGATCGATTTGTTGGATCAACGTGGGTTTGCTGTTTTTCCCGGTAGAACCCTGCTTGCTGAAATTCACATGGATGCCAATAAATCGATTCACATCGTTGGCAACGGTAACGGAAATTACATTTTCCGCCCCGTTGTCAAAGTCAAGATCATGGACGGCGGGCTGCCGGCCAAGCTAGTACGCCTGGAGGGAATCGTTGCGGAAATATTCGACGCCGTCGCCGGAAGATTCCTTTTATGCCATGCCGATGATACAGAAAGCTGTGTCGTCGTGAATCTGGCTGAAGGTGGCAGCGTGTTCGATGCAGATGGGCTTCCAACCGAAATTGACCAACTGATGGTCGAAGACCCGGTCGTCGCGATCGGAAGATTCCGGCACGAAGACGACGATGACGGCGATAGCGACAGCGATCCCGACAGCGATAGTGACAGCGACAGTGACATGGATTCCGACGGTGATTCCGACGGTGACAGCGACAGTGATCCCGACAGTGACAGCGATAGCGACAGCGACACGGGCAATGGTGAAGATGGCGACAGCGATAGCGACAGTGATGTCGGCCGGGTCGATATGGACCTGGAACTCGATGCGATCGTGATCGAGATCGGCGGCAACGCGACCCAGACCAAGGGTGTCGTTCTCAGCGCGCCGGACGAAAACGGCAAGTTTCAGCTGGGTGTCGGCGAAGATGAGACTGTGACAGTCGTGATTCAGGACGGCACGAAAATCTTCGGCAGCGATGGCGAACTTGGAGTTGACTCGATCATTGTGGATATGACGATCGTGGTTGAGGGCGTCATCGTCGAGTCGGGCGACCCTGAGACGCCCAACGGGCTCAATGCCGCTCTGATCTTCGTTGATGATGCAGTTGAAGACGATATGCTCAGCGGGAACATTATTGACCCGCTGGCGGCGGATACCATGAGCTTCGGGCTGGCGACCGACAGTGGCGACCAGTGCGTCGAATTGGTCGAGGAAGCAGTGATCACACTCGTGTCAGAGAGTGGCGACGGGACGATGAATGAAACCGGCGAGTTCAGCGATCTCGCGGTCGGGCAGTCCGTCGAGGTATTTGGGCAGTCAGGGATCGGCGGTTGCTTCCAGGCTAACGAGGCCGTTGTTGATCTGACTGAGTAAACTTTCTGTAAACACTATTACTAAAAAGCCTCGCCGACGCCAAAATAGAACTCAGCGCCGTCTTTGCCGACCGCTACGTCTGCGGAAAAGCCGACCTTATGTTTTTTGGATAGAACGTAACGCACGCCAATGCCGCCTGCGGGCAGGAAGTTTTCTCCAAAGTCACTGAATCTCGGGGCCACTTCCCCAAATCCTGCGAAGCCTGTGAATATCCAGCTATCGTTGAATTGCCAACGGTACTCGCTTTGCAACGCGTACATCATGCGGTCGCGATAGCGGCCTGACGGATAACCACGCAGGTCGGTGCTGCCGCCGAATGTGCTGAACAAAAAAAACGGAGTGTCGCCACTGCTTGAGCGAACGTATGCACGCAAAGCGAGTACATTCTGCTCCCCCATGGGTCGGTAGTGATTAACAGCAATGTTGAATATATCAGTATCGAAGTCGCCGCCTGCCGACTCGCGGTAGAGCATTGTGCGCCCACTGACAAACCAGCCGTTGCGCGGAAATTGTTCATGATCCCGGCTGTCGAATTCGATCGGCACAACGTATGCACCGACGTCGAGTTTCAGGACCGGGTCGAAAAATGGTGTTTGGGGCAGAGTAATTCGGAGCCTGGAATCGACATTGCCGGCCAGGTAGCCTAGGCCGACATACAGTTTGTTCCAGACGCGCCAACTCGCAGTGCCGAAATACAGCGGCCCGTCCTGCAGAATTTCGAGACTAACGCCCGTATCCCCGACATCGTTTCCAATGCCGTAAAACCGGTAGCGGACGTCCGCGTAGCCTGCCCCCACTTTGATCCGCAATTTGTCGTCGAGCAGGTGCAGGTTGGCGCCACCGCCGTAGGCTTTGCTGCCGTTCTCAGCGACCATGGCGAAACCACCCAGCACAGATGGCGATACCTCAGAGTCCTCATCACGTGAGTTCAGGAAGTAACCGCCGGCCAGCGTAAGTTTCCAGCCCAACTGCGGGGAACGGCCGGGAATGGGTGCAATCACCAGGTCGGATGGCCATTTCTCCGCGAATCTTTTCAGCGGATTACCGACGTAGTCAACATCAGCTATTTCGATGCCGGTGCCGGCCTCCAGTACCGCCATCTCGTCAACCGGGAGTTGGATATCGTCCTGCGAGCCGGCGTCATCGTCATCGCCCTTACTTTCACCTTGGGCGAAGCTGGGCGCGCTAATCAATAGCGCCACGAGGGCCAGGACGGGTCGTACACATTTCACGGTAAATATC
>Ga0255058_10001828_pt1 | contig 11922 bp, 8 predicted proteins | sample Cases_109_9_MG_FD_188637 | JGI IMG/M metagenome (GOLD analysis project Ga0255058, IMG submission 188637) | Seawater microbial communities from Amundsen Gulf, Northwest Territories, Canada - Cases_109_9 | ecosystem: Environmental > Aquatic > Marine > Gulf | place: Canada: Northwest Territories... | reverse complement strand
ATTATACTCCTCCCCGTTGGAAGTGAGCTTCCCATGGAAATCCCGGCCATACCACGACGCGATCCCTTTTTGAACAAACCCTGAGGAACTGCTCAAAGGATAATAAACGCGACCGTCTACCCGATAGGGTAAAGTCTGGACGGAACCGGAATGGGTCTCGGGACCCGATTGGGGTTTTATGGGACGCGAGACGCAACCTGAGCCCACACTCATCAGTATCCAAAACACTATTATAAACGGCAATGGGGTGTTCAATACAGTGGATTTCATTTGATTGTAAGTTTTGATCGGTTTCAGCTGGGGGAACCGATCTGTGGGAGGTTATGGGATCCGAGCGCAGGCTCGGCCTGGCAAATCTCAGAGAATTCCTCGTAAATCATTTAAAAATATGCCCTTATATCGGAAATACTGTCATCAATTGTATGAATATCCGGGAATCAGGTCAACACAAATTTGACCGGATTTTACTATTCCGCAACCCAAATGGGTTGAAAATTGGTTTATAAATTTTTGAATTTTAACCTTATACTAGATCCAAGGAAAAAATCACCGGTGACGCCAGAGAAATTCGTCTCCGGCTTTTTAATGACCATTTATTGAAGTTTTGCAAGGTTTCTATGCTTAATGCGACCCAAGAAGGAATGCGGGGTACCCTCATTGCCATGGTGGAGGAAAAAGGAAATATTCCTCCTTTGCCGGATATTCTCGTACGCCTGGAATCAAAAATTGAAGACCCCAAAAGTAATATCAGCGATATTGCCATTTTGATTGAAACCGAGCCCATTTTAGCGGGCCGGATGATTCAGCTTTCCAACAGCGTATTTTTCAACCGTGGTGGCAACAAGGTCGAAAATCTGTCTCAGGCCATTATTCGGCTGGGACTCAAAATGATTCTCGATTTGGCTTATACGCTGGAAGTTCCTAAATTGTTCATGAAAGGTAAGGGGATCAAACAAAAAATGTTCTGGCAGCATTCCTTGGCCGTCGCCATTTTATCGAGAATTTTGGGCCAACGGTTGGAAGGTTTAAAAATTGAACAGGATTTGTGTTACCTTTCCGGATTGATGCACGATATCGGTATTATGGTGTTCAATTACCTGATTCCGGAAGAATACTCGGCATTTCTTAAACAGATTGGCGGAACGGACTGCTCTCTGCACGAGCTGGAAATTCGAAAATTCGGTATTTCGCATCCCGAATTGGGTTCGTTGTTTATTCAGAAATGGTGGCCCGTTCCTGAAGAGATCGTGACTGCCGTCGGCAGGCATTATCTGACCATGTCGAATCAGGGAAAAAAATATCCCATTCTTCTGGCTGTGATCATCGCCAATGCGATTGCCAATACTTACGATATGGGAAACGGGATTTCCGATTCCGAGGAACCGGTCAATTACGATTTCTTGATCCAACAGGGCATCTCCAGGGAAGACCTGGAAGAGATTGTGGAAGAAACCCGGGAAAGTCTGTATTTGGCTAAAGAAGTCCTTTATAAATAAGCCATCCTAAGTATAATAAAGTGCGTTGAGTCTGGGGATTCTTTCTCCCCCTGGCAATGCTCCGTTTAAACTGGTAACGAGCCTTTTCTTTCCTTCATTTGCAGACTATGGATCAACAGCCGTTCCTGGTTACATTTTATGGTGTCCGGGGCTCCCTGCCCAGCCCGATGGTGGGGCAGGACGTCCGCGAGAAGCTGGTGAAGGCTCTGGAACAGGCCAGTCCGGCCAACCTCAAGGATGCGGCCTCGCGTGAAACATTTGTTGACGGTCTTCCCGATTATCTGAAAAGTTGCTATGGAGGAAATTCTTCCTGCGTCCACCTGCAGGTGGGCGGCCATCATTTGATTTTTGATGGCGGATCGGGCCTCCGGGTTCTGGGCAACCATCTGCTGGAACAGGAATTCGGAAAAGGGCAGGGCCAAGCTCACATTTTTTTGTCGCATACCCATTGGGACCATATCATGGGCATCCCATTTTTTGTGCCCTTTTATAGAGAAGGCAACCAGATTAAGATTTACGGTTCTCATCCCCACTTGGAAAAACGGTTGATCGGCCAACAGCATTTTGATTATTTCCCAGTGCCTTTCAAGTCCTATCTGGCGGATATCGATGTCGTTTCCCTGGCAGACCAGAAGGAATGCGTGCTGGGGGATGTCCGCATTACCTGGCATGAAATGAATCATCCAGGCCAGTGTTTCAGCTACCGGGTGGAGTATCGGGGCAAGTCTTTTATTTACGCAACCGACTCAGAGTATAAAGACCTGGGGGATGAAAGCCTCAAACCCACCATCGAATTTTTCAAGGATGCCGATTTGCTGGTGTTCGACTCCCAATACACCTTCATCGAAGGAATCGAAAAAGAAGATTGGGGACACAGTTCCACGTTCATCGGCGTGGACATTGCCCTGGAGGCGAAGGTGAAAAAAATCGCCTTTTACCATCACGAGCCGACCTACAGCGATTTCAAACTGGTCAATATTTTTGAGCAGACCCAAAAATACCTCAAAGCCATCGATCCTGAAAGCACGCTGGAAATGATCCTCTCCCGGGAAGGCCTCACCCTCGACATGTTGAGCGGTTGACCCCTTCCATCTATTCCCGCCACAATTCGTCTTGGTTTTTCTGTATGGGTCGTTTTATGCTTACCTCATGTCCAGTCCCGACAAATTCCGGTTTTCAATTGACCGCGGTGGAACCTTTACCGATATCTACGCCGAAGTTCCGGGAGAGCCGGGTTATCGTGTACTGAAACTCCTTTCCGAAAATCCCGGTCATTACCCCGATGCCTCCATTGAAGGGATCCGGCACATTTTGGAAGAATTCGCGGGCCGGCCCCTGCCCTTGGGAAATTTCGATTCCTCCGCGGTCGAATGGGTCCGCATGGGGACCACCGTCGCGACCAACGCCCTCTTGGAGAAAAAGGGAGCCCGGACGGGTTTGATCATTACCCGGGGTTTCGGAGACCTGCTCGCCATCGGAAAACAAAACCGGCCACGGTTGTTCGATCTGGAAATCAAAAAACCCAAACCGGTTTATGAAACCGTCTTGGAAATTGACGAGCGCATCCGGGTACTCGAGAAAAATGATCCGGCGGCCTCTTCCGCCACGGTTTCCTGTCTTTCCGGAGACCGGGTTGAAATCCTGCAACCTCCCAATCTCAAAAAGATCCGAGGGGATTTGGAACCGCTTCTGGCAAAAGGGATTGAAAGCCTGGCCATCGTGTTGATGCACTCCTATATTTTTCCGGATCATGAAATTCAAATTGGTGAACTGGCCCGGGAGATGGGTTTCCCTCATGTCGTGCTTTCGTCGGAGACCATGCCGCGTATCAAAATTGTGGATCGGGGTCAGACCGCCTGCGTGGATGCCTACCTCACCCCCCACATCCGGAAACACCTGAATGGATTTCGTGACCGCTTTCGAAATCCCCGTACCGATCTTCTGTTCATGCAATCGGACGGCGGTCTGGTTCGCGCGAACCGTTTCAAGGGATGCAACGCCGTTTTGTCGGGTCCGGCAGGGGGAGTGGTCGGCTACGCAATGACCGCCTTCAACCCGGACATCAAACAACCCCTCATAGGTTTTGACATGGGGGGAACCTCGACCGATGTGTCCCGGTTCGACGGCGAATACGACTGGGTGCATGAAACCGAAATTTCCGGAATCCACCTGCAAAGTCCACAATTAAACATCCAGACCGTGGCCGCCGGAGGGGGATCGCGCCTGTTTTTCAAAAACGGAATGCTTGGTGTGGGGCCCGAATCCTCCGGCGCTTATCCCGGTCCCGTCTGTTACCGCAACCAGGGGTACCTTTCTCTGACCGATGCCAACCTTCTTTTGGGACGCCTGCTTCCCGGCTACTTTCCGCAAATCTTTGGTCCGCAACAAAACCTCCCTTTGGATAGTGAAATGGCCCGGAACAGTTTTGAAACTCTTCTTGAAAAGATCAATAGCAACCAGCGCAACCACGGACTTCCCGAATTAAGCCTCGCGGAGGCGGCCCAGGGATTTGTCGATGTCGCCAATGAAGTGATGTCGCGTCCGATTCGGGAAATCTCGGTGGCACGCGGTCATGATATCCGGAGGCATGTGCTGGTTTGTTTTGGCGGAGCGGGAGGCCAGCACGCCTGCGCCATCGCCCGTGCCCTGGGAATTTCAAGGATCCGGATTCCCCGCTTCGCAGGTATTCTTTCTGCTTACGGTCTCGCCTTGGCGGATGTGGTGGTGGAAAAACAGGAGCCCTCGTCCCAAACACTCAATCCGGATTCTCATTCTTATTTGAATGAACGCCTGCGATTACTGGAACAGGAGGCGGTGAAGGAACTGGAAGGCGAAGGGTTTGCCGCCCATCAAATAACCGTCCATCGGTATCTCGACCTGAGTGTCCAGGGTACCGATACAAGATTGATGATTCGAGAGCCGGAAGACCTGAACTATGAGCAGGCGTTTCGGGAGCAGTACCAGAGAGAATATGGTTTCCAGCCAACCGGGCGCGACATTCTTGTTGAGGGAATTCGTTTGCGTGCCGTGGGAAAGACCCGGCCTCTGCGGCCCATTCCCATACCTCAAAAAACTGGAACCCCCGCGCCTGAAACCATGACTCTGTCATATTTTTACGGCCAGTGGCGGGAGGCCCCCGTTTATTTGTTGAACAACCTGGGTTCGGGACAGAAATTTTTCGGCCCCGCCATCATTATTAATGAAAGCTCCACCTTGGTAGTCGAGCCTGGGTGCCAGGCACAAATTACCCAATGGGGTGATATTGAGATCGAGATCAGCCCATCGAAGAAACCAGCCCTTGTGACCGGGCGTGACCCGGTCCAATTAGCCATATTCGGAAACAAATTCATGTCCATTGCGGAACAAATGGGACAGACCCTTCAGCGCACCGCCATCTCTACTAATATCAAAGAACGTCAGGATTTCTCCTGTGCAATTTTTGATCCCGAAGGTGGGCTGGTGGCCAACGCGCCACATCAGCCGGTTCATTTGGGTTCCATGGGCGAAGCGGTTCGGGAACAGATACGGCTTCAAGAGAACCCGATCGGCGAGGGAGATGTGCTGTTGTCGAACCATCCTCTCGCCGGAGGGACCCACTTGCCGGATATGACCGTCATTACCCCGGTGTTCCTGGGCGGTAAACCGGTGTTTTATGTGGCCAGCCGAGGCCATCATGCGGATATCGGTGGTATTTCCCCCGGTTCCATGCCCCCGTTCTCCAAACGGTTGGAGGAGGAGGGCGCGGCCATTTTGTCTTTCAAACTGGTGGACCAGGGAATATATCAGGAAAAAGGAGTGATCGATCTGCTCACATCCCCAGCGCCCGAGGTGTCCGATGCCAGTGGCACCCGTGCCCTGGCGGACAATCTTTCCGATCTCAAGGCGCAGATGGCGGCCAACCAAAGAGGTATCCAACTGCTTTTGGAATTGATTGACTATTATTCGCTCGCCACCGTTCATGCCTACATGCGGTTCATCCAGGAGAGCGGGGAAGAGGCCGTTCGCCAGGTGCTTCGGGAAATCCAAGGCCGCCAAAGCGGGAGTGAGGAATTGCGGTCAAAGGATTTTATGGATGACGGGACGCCGGTCTGCCTAACACTGAAAATTCATGAGGACGGCAGTGCTGTTTTCGATTTCGATGGTACGGGTAACGAGGTGGAAGGCAACTGGAATGCCCCTCTTGCGGTCACGCATTCCGCGGTTCTTTATTGTTTGCGATGCCTGGTGCCCTCCGATATCCCGCTCAACCAGGGTTGTTTGAATCCGGTGCAGATCAAGGTGGAAGAGGGGTCTTTGCTATGCCCCTCGGAACACGCTGCGGTGGCGGGTGGGAATGTGTTGACGTCCCAGCGTGTGACGGACGTGGTGTTGAAAGCCTTCGGCGCCGCTTCCGCCTCCCAGGGGTGCATGAACAATTTGACGTTCGGGGACAGCAGTTTCGGCTATTACGAGACCATCGGCGGCGGGGCCGGGGCCGGGCCCGGTTGGCACGGCCAATCCGGGGTTCATACTCACATGACCAATACCCGTATTACCGATCCCGAAGTTTTGGAGAAAAGGTACCCGGTCCTGTTACGGGAATTTTCCATTCGTAAAGGATCAGGTGGCAAGGGAAAATACCGGGGAGGAGACGGCTTGGTGCGGGAAATCGAATTTTTGAAACCCCTAAACGTGGCCATCCTTTCCGAACGCCGCGTTTACGCCCCTTATGGATTGGAAGGGGGTGCGCCGGCAGCTCTCGGGGAAAATTGGTTCGTTAAAAAGGATGGAACCTCTCTCAATCTGGGAGGAAAAAATGAAATCTCCGTCCACCCGGGTGACCGCATTCGCATCCTCACTCCCGGCGGCGGCGGATATGGCAAAACAGATCATTGAGACAGGCGTAGAACGATTTTGTCTTCCTGCTCCGCCTTTTCCAAAGCGTTTTGGATTTGGGTGAGAGGTTGGACGGAAATGATCCTCTCCCGGGAAGGCCTCACCCTCGACATGTTGAAGGATTAACCTCTCTCCGTTCGAACCTCTTCAAGACATGCGTAACACGACTTTGTTTTCCTGATAAGCGCTTCCCAAATCAATTTAAGGAAGTTTGAAGTTGTTAGTGCAGACTTTTGGAGTCGCTCTACATCTTCCTGGCAATCACCACCAGGGTTTGCGGCCTTCCCAGTTTCGGCAAACGGCGTCCGATTGTGTATCTGAGAAAGTGCAAAAATGCATGGGCCAACATTTTGATCGGTCCCGGCAGGGGTACCCCTTGATTTCCTTTCGGCGCGGATGGGGAGGACGGGGACTTCGTGCTGGCCGCTCCTTCATTGGCGGCTTCCTGCCGGTCTCTTCCCGGCTTTATTCGTTGGATGCTTTTTAAAACCCAATGTAAAAACTGGCGGACTTTCAACTCCGGAAGAATCGAATATCGCCGAATCTCCAGCAGTTCAAAACCGGTCCTGTTAAGTAAGATTTTAAGGCTGTTCTCCCCAAAGAAAAACAAATGGTCGGGGTATTGGAATTTTGCAAAAGCCGAATAATATTTTTCAGCGATATCCCCGATGTTACCGGTTTCAAAGAGTACCAACCCTCCCTTATTAAGGTGTCCGCTCATGATGTGAAATTCGGCTATGGGGTCATAAAAATGACTGATGACATCGCAGTGATAAATCACATCAAACTTTTGATTCCGATAAACCTCCTCCAAAGGTTGGGTTTCGCAAGGAATGCCTAATTCCTGGTGGACGTGATCCCGCTGGCTGGGATTGAGTTCTATCCCGAAAACCTCATATCCGGCCTTCTTTGCTTCCAGAAGAAACTTTCCCCCTCCCGCTCCAATGTCCAACAGGGCCCCTTGTTTTTTGAAGGGTTCCAGAATGGAGAGCATGTGGCGGTCGTGCAGATACTTACCGAAGTTTTTTTGGAGGTGGTCTTCCGCCGGAATATGGGCCTGGCCATGCCCGTAGAGGTCTTGAATCTCTTTCAAATCCGGACGGGGTGATATGTAAATCAAACCGCAGTTCGCACATTTTCTGCCGGCGAATCCGTTTTCCTCAATAACTACGTGGGATTCAGTTTCTGGGTTGGCGCAGAAAATACAGGAAATGGAACTCATGAAAACAATCAGAATGTGGGTTTCCAAATTATGATAGGGGCAACCTTTTCATTATCTCATGATTTTTTCTTGCGGCTCTTCTTGTTTTTCCAGGTCAACAGCCAGTGTTGAATGATCCGCAGTTTCTGCGACCCGGTGAATTTGCGGCGTTTGATTTTTGGGGTCGTCTCGTATTGCAGGCGGGCGATAACGGTCGGCGCCACCGCTTCTTCCACCAGCACGCCGCGCTGTGCGTGCTCCAGGTTTTTGGAAGCGCAAACTTCTCGGAAGGCCACCATGAGTCGGCAGTCCAAAGGCCGGTTCTCGTGAATCATGCAAGACTCCTCCTCGTCCAGAAACGGGCACCGTTGATTGATCACCATGTGGTACCAGTCCACCGTTTCCGGGTCGATTCCGGACTCCAGAGTCTTCGCCACCTTGCGGATGGTTTTCTCCGACTTTTCGATGATTGCGTTGAGGTCGATACCCTTGTCGCGCGCGGCGTTCATCATGCCGTCCCATTCCAGCTGGGTATGGGCGACGCCGGTGTAACAGCAGTGACTGCATCCCTTGCGGCAGGTCAGGTGCGGGGCCTTGCTGACATAGGCGCGGTCGAGCACTTTCCAGAACGCTTTCAGGAGGGGAATCTTCTCGGCCTTGGCCAGCGCTTTGGTGTCCGCCAACATTTTTTCATAGGCATACTGGATTTCGGCTTCGGAAAACTTCTGCTTTATAAATTGGCGCAACTCCTCCGGGTCCGTCACTCCCTGGATAAAGGCGCCAATGTGATCGGAATAAAGGGTCATGGGGAATAAGGCTCAATTCTATTTAAAGAAACAAAATACCACTCCCTTGATAAGGAAGGCAATAGGCTTAAGGTATGGAAGGGTTGGTGCGGAGGGTAGGGGGTACAATAACCGTTATTTAGGTGCTTTGGCCACGTACTTCATTTGCATTTCGTAGATCAACTGCTCCATCAGTTTGGTTTCATCCGCATCAAGATTATTTTTGGTTTTTTCCTTGAGCATGGTGAGGATGTCGATGGTCTGCTTGACGGCCGGCAGGTTTTCCTCTTTTTTCCCAGTTATGGGATCAGGGATGTCTCCCAGGTGGTAAAACGCGGATGAGGTCAGGGACAAAACGAAAGTGGAAAAGTTGAGCTCAAAGGCCTGGCCCTCGGTTTGGGGCGGCGGCTCAGCCTTTGTGGCCGGCTCCTTTTTTTGAGATTCATCGGAAGCCTTGGCTTCCTCTTCGGACTGTTTGGACGAACGCTTGTCTTTGATGGTAAAGCCGGGTCCTTCCACGTCGCTCATGATCCCGTCTCCTGTGGTTACGTGTTTTCCTATAGATAGCAGCAATCATAGCAGTTTGGTTGTGCGTTGTCAAAATGGGGTATAAGTTGTTGCCCTAACGGGGTTTTGTTATGATAGACCTATGATTTTTAAGCTTCCAGTGGGTTTTATTCTATTAATTCTCCTCCCGGGATGCACCACTCTATCCATCCGTATGGCCACCCCCATGGTCGAAAGCCAATATGCTTCTATCAATGAAGAAACCGATCCTGTGTTGGCGGAGCAGGCCATCCCGGCCAGCCTGAAAATGCTCGAAGGCCTGCTGAGGGAGGATTCGGGAAATGAAACTTTATTAAAAAATCTTGCGCAAGGGTTTTGCGGGTATGCGTTCAGTTTTGTGGAGGACACCGATCCAGAACGCGCCTCGCGCTTGTATCTCAGGGGCCGCGGTTATGCCGAGCAATTGCTGGTGGCCGCCGGGGCGCCGGAAAACCTGACCGGGCAGAACCCCGCGCAATTTAAAGAAGCTATAAAGACCTTGGACGCGGATCATTTGCCTGGATTGTACTGGATGGGGCAGTGCTGGGCGGGTTGGCTGATGCTCAATCTGGATGATCTCCAGGCCTTTGTCGCCATCTCCAAGATAGAAGCAACTTTACAAAGGGCATTGGAATTGGACGAGTCCTATCACTATGCCGGACCGCATCTGTTGTTGGGCGCGTTTTACGGCGGCCGGTCCAAAATACTGGGCGGAAACCCGGACAAGGCCCGCGGCCATTTCGATAAATGCCTCGAACTCACCCGGCATAAATTTCTGATGGCAAAGGTGATTTATGCCAAAACCTACGCGGTTCAAATGCAGGACCGGGATTTATTCAAAAAACTTTTAAACGCCGTTCTCGACGCCCGGTCGGATATCCTGCCCGAACAACAACTGGCCAATGCCGTGGCGAAACAGAAAGCCCAAAAACTTTTGGAGTCCGCAGATGATTTATTTTAAGCGCAATCAAACTTCTCGTTTCAATTGGCGGGAAACTAAAAAGCGACTGCTTCGACCCGCCACCTTAGGGTGCATCGTGTGTGGCATTCTGGCATCCCTGTTATTGGCGCTGGTTCTGATTTTCGGACAGGCCCCGGAAGCGATAGCCGCCCAAAAAACCCGCATCAAGTTTTCCACCCTGGCTCCGGAGGGTTCTTCTTGGATGAAGGTGATGCGACTATTGGAAAAGGAATTGGAAAGCGTGACTGGCGGCGAAGTGGGATTCAAATTTTATCCCGGCGGGGTATCGGGAGACGAGATTGACGTGATCCGCAAAATGCACATCGGACAGGTGCATGCGGCTGGGTTTACCGGCGTCGGTCTGGGGCAGATTCTGCCGGAAGTGCGGGTGCTGGATTTGCCGTTTCTGTTTCGCAACGACAAGGAAATCGAAACCATCTATGAAAAAATGAACGACTATTTCACAGCCCGCTTCGAGGAGAAAGGTTACATTCTGCTCGGCTGGGTTCCGGTGGGATGGATTCATTTCTTTTCCAAGGAACCGGTCTCCTCCGTTGCCAGCCTGCGCCCCAAAAAAGCTTGGATGTGGGAAGGCGATCCACTGGTGCAGGCCACCTACAGTGGGCTGGGGGTCAGCCCGCATCCGCTTTCGGTCACCGACGTCCTGCTGTCTCTGCAGACCGGGATGGTCGATACGGTCTACGCCTCACCCATGGGCGCGTTGGCTCTGCAGTGGTTCACCAAGGTGAACTATATGTCCGAACTGCGCATGGCCAACGCGACCGGCGGTGTGTTGATAACGAAGCGCGCGTTCAACCGCTTGCCAGACAAACATAAAAAAGCCATGCGGGACATCAGCAAACGTTATCTGAAAAAACTAGTACAGAAAATCCAGGAAGACAACAACCAGTCCATCACCATCATGAAACAGAACGGATTGAAGATAACGCCGCTGCCCAACGGCCGTGAACTGGAAAAATTTTATGCCGTGGGGAGAGAGGTTCAAAATAAAATGAACGGCAAGCTGTTCGGCCAGGCCGTCCTCGATCAAGTCATGGCCCACCTCAAGGAAGTCCGGTAGTCCGTACCTTCCCATCCAACCGCGTTTCAGTTTAGAGGTTGTGGGTCAATTGGGCTTCCGCCCAGCGCGCCAGTTGTTCCCGTCCGATTTTGGCGTTGTGGCGGATGTCCACCGGAAAGGCCGGGTGATACAGCACCCGCCGGATCGGTTGGGTGATAGCGTGCGACGCGCCTAGCGTTAACAATTCTTCGGTGACAGCTTCCTCATTAATATCACCTTCCGCTTCAATGAGTATCACGGGTGTTTGCTGGCCCGCCGGACCCACCCCCACCAGCGCCGACCGTTTTACTTTTTCATGCGTGTTGAAAATCGCTTCGCAGGGAATGGTGAATAGGGTGCCCTCAGCTGTTTGCACCCGGTGACTCTTGCGTCCGCAAAACCACAGGCGGTTCTGTTCATCCAGGTAACCGACATCGCCCATGCGGTGCCAGAAATTTTCTCCATCGGGAATCTTGGCCAGGCGCGTGGCGTTCTCCAGGTTGAAATACTGGCGGGTCACCCAGGGACTTTGCACCACCACCTCACCGATGGTGCCATTGGAGACTGTCAGTGAATCGTCCCATTCCTCAATGACCTCGTCGCTAACCTCGATCACTTTGAGTGTCAACCCGTCTACGGCCTTACCGACACAGGTGCCTTTGCCTTCCCGGGTCTGTTGCCAGGTCTCGTTCAGGATTTCGCGGTGGGAGATGGCGGCGACCGGTAACGCTTCCGTCGCACCGTAAGGGGTATGAATTTGAGCGTCGGGAGAAAGGATAGGGTTGAAGCGTTCCAGCAGACTGCCCGGCACCGGTGCGCCCGCCATCAATATCCGTTTGAGTGTGGGAAGCTGAACCTTTTGATCCAGGCAGTACCGCGAAACGGTGTTCCACAAAGCCGGTGACCCGAAACTGTTGGTGATGTTGTACTCCTTAATGTGTCCGACTATTTTTTCCGGGTCTACATCGGCGGGACGGGTCGGGTCCATGTCCGGAATC
>Ga0255058_10001827_pt1 | contig 11922 bp, 9 predicted proteins | sample Cases_109_9_MG_FD_188637 | JGI IMG/M metagenome (GOLD analysis project Ga0255058, IMG submission 188637) | Seawater microbial communities from Amundsen Gulf, Northwest Territories, Canada - Cases_109_9 | ecosystem: Environmental > Aquatic > Marine > Gulf | place: Canada: Northwest Territories... | reverse complement strand
CGAATCGGTACCGTGACGCGCTGCAACACGACCCCGACTTCGCCCGCGCGCACTACCGTCTGGGCCTGGGTCATCTCGAGCGCGGAGAACTCTCACGGGCCGAAGAGCACCTCACGCGGGCTTCGCGACTGGCTCCCGACGATGCCGACGTGGCACGGGCTCTCGACCGCCTGAAGCGAATACGGAGACCGTGAGCCGCCCGCGCGGCTACGGGGCGTCCAGATCCGTCGTCGGAGAGGAGCCGACGGGGTCCAGGACGAAGCGACCACCGCCTGACGGTCGTTCGTCAGCGTCAAGGTCTCGTCGCGCCGAAGGTGATCGATCGGACGCGGCCCGCGATTTCGTCGAAACCGATCTCGTTGCGCTTCATGAACGACCGCACCTCCTCGGGCAGCAGCTCCTCTCCGACGGCGGCGAGGTAGTCCTTGTCGTCGAAGATGAGGACCTCGCGCAGGCCGGCCTTCTCTACGAGATCGAAGTAGTCGTCGCGCTGCCGGGCCCCGGCGACGCAACCGACGTAGGCCAGCAGGTCCTTCGACAGCGCCTCCGGCAACTCCCCGTCGAGCACGATGTCAGAGATGACGATCCGGCCCCCGGGCCGCAGGACCCGCGCCACCTCCGCGAAGACGCGGCCCTTGTCCGGAACGAGGTTGATGACGCAGTTGCTGGTGACCGCATCCACCGAGCCGTCGTCGAGTGGCAGCTCCTCCAGGCGGCCCAGCCGGAACTCGACGTTCACGTGGTTGCCGCGCAGGGCGTTCTCTCTCGCGCGCTCGATCATCTCGGGTGTCACGTCGACGCCGATCACGCGGCCCTTCGGCCCCACCAGCGACGACGCCAGGAAGGCGTCCATCCCACCGCCCGAGCCCAGGTCGAGCACGACCTCGTCCGCCTGCAGTCGCAGGTGCCGGATCGGCGCGCCGCATCCCAGGCCCAGATTGGCCCCCTCGGGCACGGCGTCGAGCTGTGCGGCGTCGTAGCCGACACGCTCGGCAACCTCATGCTCACCACCGGCGCCGCAGCCGCAGCTGTCGCCCGATTCGGCAATGCGACCGTAACGTTCGCGCACGCGCTCGACGATCTGGTCCGGCGACCCGGGAAGTTGCGCGGCGCCGCCGCAGCAGAAAGCATCGTCTCGGCTCGTCTCACGGTTCTCGGTCATGGTGCCGTTCTCCCTCGGGAAACTCCCGCATCAGATGATCGAAGGCGCCGGCGCAGCAATGTTCGGTCGATTGCCGCACGGCGATCAACAGGTCGTTGAGCACGGCAGGCAGCTCCCGGCACCGGCCGGGCTCCAGGCGCCGGAGGACGTCTGCGGCGAAGTCGAGCTCGCCCCGCTCGACCGCGTCGGCGGCCCGCACCCCGGCGGCGGTCAGGTGCACCCGGCTGACCCGCCCGTCCGCCGCGTCGGAAGCGCGCCGCACCCAGCCCCGCTCTTCGAGACGGGACATGTTCCGTGTGAGGGTGCTGGGGCTGACGCCCAGCCTGCGTCCCAGGTCGCCCATCCGGGTCGGGCCCTCGGCCTGCAAGGCCTCGAGGGTGGCCGCCTGGGCGACGGTCATGTCGCAGCACTGGACATCGGCGCGCTCGGAAATCGAGAAGCGCCGCACGAGGGCGCGGATCGCCGCTCGCAGGGCGCGAGCGTCGGCGGTCGGCGTCATGGTGCGCGTCTTCACAATAGTTGTAATATACAACTATTGTTGCTGACGTCAACTCGAAGGCCAAAACGCAACCGTCCGTCCCGCTCCCGGGCATTGGACCTCATCCCCATCGGGCGCGTCCGGAGTTTCCGGAGCGCAACCGCGGGACCTGACATCGGCTCCGGGGTGGGTCAGAATACCGGCCCGTGAGTGACACCGCCCTCGAGCTTCTTCGCACCACCTTCGGCTACGGCAAGTTCCGCACCGGTCAGGAGGAGGTCATCCGCCAACTGGTAGACGGCGGCGACGCGCTGGTGCTGATGCCGACCGGCGGCGGCAAGTCCCTGTGCTACCAGATTCCCGCAATCGTCCGCGCCGGTACCGGTGTCGTCGTCTCGCCGCTGATCGCACTGATGCAGGACCAGGTGCAGGCGTTGCGGCAGATTGACGTGCGCGCGGCCTTCCTCAACTCGACCCTCGAGCCGTCCGAGGCCTACCGTATCGAGCGCCGGCTTCTCGACGGCGAGCTGGACCTGCTCTACGTCGCGCCCGAACGCCTGATGGGCGAGCGCACGTTGTCGCTGCTCGATCGGACCCGGCTGTCGCTGATTGCCATCGACGAGGCCCATTGCGTCTCTCAGTGGGGGCACGACTTCCGTCCCGAGTACCTCGAGTTGCGGGCTTTGCAGGAGCGGTTCCCGGACGTTCCTCGGGTCGCTCTGACCGCGACCGCCGACGACTCGACCCGGCGCGAGATCGTGCGTCGCCTCGGCCTGGACGCGGCACGGTCCTTCATCTTCGGCTTCGACCGGCCCAACATCCGCTACCGGGTCACCGAGAAACGCGGTGCCCGCGATCAACTCCTGCGCTTTCTGGAGGCCGAGCACCGCGGCGACTCGGGCATCGTCTACTGCCTCTCCCGGCGCAAGGTCGACGAGACGGCGCGTTGGCTCGAGGATCGCGGCTGGCCGGCCGTGCCGTACCACGCCGGGCTCCCCAAGGACGTCCGCAGCCGTCACCAGCAGCGGTTCCTGCGGGAAGAGGGGTTGATCGTCGTGGCCACGATCGCCTTCGGCATGGGCATCGACAAACCCGATGTGCGCTTCGTGGCCCACCTCGATCTGCCCAAGAGCCTCGAGGCCTACTACCAGGAGACGGGTCGCGCCGGCCGCGACGGGCTGCCGGCCAACGCCTGGATGACCTACGGGCTGCAGGACGTGATCCTGCTGAAGCGGATGCTGCAAGAGTCGAAGGCGGATGAGCAGCACAAACGGGCGGAACGACAGAAGCTCGAGGCGATGCTCGGCTACTGCGAGGTTGTCGGTTGTCGCCGCCAAACGTTGCTGAACTACTTCGGAGATACATTGCCCGAGCCGTGCGGCAACTGCGACACCTGTCTCGAACCGGTCGAGTGCTGGGACGGCACCGAGGCGGCGCGCAAGGCGCTCTCCTGCATCTACCGCACCGAGCAACGCTTCGGCGTCAACTACAACATCGACGTTCTGATCGGAAAGGACGACGAGCGGATCCGCGGCTTCGGCCACGACCGCTTGAGCACCTTCGGCATCGGACGGGAGCTCGACGCCTTCCAGTGGCGTTCGGTCTTCCGGCAGCTGGTCGCCCGCGGGCTGCTCACCGTGGACCTCGAGGGCTACGGATCGCTAAAGCTGACCCGGGAATCCTGGCCGGTGCTGCGCGGCCAAGCGTCGGTACAGCTGCGGCGGGACGTCCGCCCGGTGAAGGCGCGCAAGCCCCGCGGAAAGCAGGCCGTCACCATCGAAGACCGCGACGTACCGTTGTGGGAGGCGTTGCGCCAACGTCGAAAGGAGATCGCCGGGAGCCAGGGCGTTCCGCCCTACGTGATCTTCCACGATTCGACGTTGGCACAGATGATGGAACTGAGGCCCAACGACCGCGAGGCCTTCGGCCGGCTTTCGGGGGTCGGTGAGCGCAAGCTGCAGTTGTACGCCGATCCGTTCCTCGAAGTGCTCCGCGACCATCCCCACGCCGCGGACGCAACCGCATCCCGGTCTAACGATCCCGGCGGAAGGGATCCGGTGAAAAACCTTCGTCGATGAAGCCGCGGGCGTGCTCGCGCCGGTCCAGCGGCCCCCCGATCCAGGCCGCTGGGTCGGGGAGAACGCCCAGACGCACCAGGGCGCCGTGATACTCGTAGCGCAGCTCGAGCAACGCGGTCGGCGCGGCCTGCGCCCGGAACTCCACGCGCTGGACGCGGTGGTCGAGCTCTCGCCCGATGCCCGTGGCCGCCAGGTCGTCCGCGACGTCGGACTCTCGGATCGCCTCGCTCTCCACCCGCGAACTCGCTGCGTCTCTCGACAGGTCACCGCGGCGCTTGCTCTTCTCGGGCGCGTCGTTCGGTCCGGGTTCACCGGGACCCGCTCCCTCCCGGCGTCCCGGGGCGTAGGGCCGCGGGGTCGGGAACGGACGATCTTCACGGAAGACCGCCGCCGACACCACGCCCAGGTTCGTCGTGCGGCCCAGCCAGGCTCCGTACGATCGCTCCTCGGTCGTGAAGAAAAAGCGTCGCGCCGTCGACGAGCTGGTCTGCCAGCCGTCGACGGTCAGGGTACCGTACGGGCCGACGATCCACTTCGAGGCCTGACGGAGCGTCGTCGATCGGGCGTCGATGGAGTTGAGTCCGTCGACGGACAGGGCGATCGCCACTCGTTCCGCGGTGTGATTCGTCATCCGCACCGAGTACTCTCGACCCTCGAGAGCCTCGACGTAGGTCGCGCCGCGAGCGGTCAGCTCCTGCAACGGTACGCCCTCGACGAGGATTTCCATTGAAAAGCCCGGCCGTTGCACGGCCAGCGCCGGTCTTGCCGGGACGAGGGCGAGCAGCAGGGCGGCGCCGGCCAGGGCCAGGCGCCGAATCGAGGTGGTCGTCAACGTGTGCATGGGTGTCCTCCAGTTGGCCGGATCGAACCGAGATCCGGCGGCCCGGTCTGTTGGGTCTGGTGGAATGGACACCGCCAGCACCGCGGAGTTCCCTGGAACCGAAAAACCCTACGATCGCGGGCCATCCTCGGCGGTCTGGCTCCACCAGGTCCGACAACGCTGACGCGGCGTCAGGGCGGGGTGGGCGACAACCTGCGCAACTTGCCGATGACCCTTCCGCGAATGTGTTGCCGCGGGACCGGGCCGACCCTTCGCGAATCGGTGCAGTGGTCGCGGTTATCGCCGAGCAGGAAGTAGTGCCCGTCGGGAACCTCGAACGGTCCGGCGTCGGCAAGGCTGCAGCCGCCGGGAGTGTAGGTGATCGGATGGGCCGGGCCGGCGCCGTGCTCCTGCTCGACGGTCTCGCCGATCCGGTTCTCTTCGGCCAGCCCGGCGAAGTCCACCGCGTCCCGTGGCCGGTAGCCCAGTTCGACGCCGTTCAGCACCACGCGGCTCCGGCGTACCTCCACCGTGTCGCCGGGGAGGCCGACCACACGGCGGATCACGTCGTGGTCCCGGCCGGGTGAGCGGATCAGGATCACGTCGCCCGGACGCGGATCGCCGTGGGAGAGGAGCGTCAAGCGCGTGTAGGGAAGACGCAGATCGTATGCTGCCCGGTTGACGAGGATGATCTCGCCCCAGACGTACGACGGGGCCTCGGACGGCCCGTGCACGCGGTAGGCCCGTACATACGCGGGGACGATCAGCAGGACGAGCAGCGCCGGGACGGTCCAGCGCAGGTTGCGCCGGTTTCGTCGTCGACCGGGTGCTGTCGGAGTCGGACCCTCGGGACCGGTGTCGTTGCTGGCGTGGTCGCTCACCGGGTGATCAAGTCACCGCGCTCGTGGCGAGATCGATCTCGTCCGGGTGCACGTAGATGACGTACCCGTAGCACCCCTTGCCATCGGTGACCGCGATCGCGGAGAAGACGTTCACCCGCGCATCGTACAGCTTGGCATGGATCTCGGCGAGCGCGCCCAGGCGGTCGTCGCCCTGGACCAGCAGCGCCGGATAGGGCCCCTCGAGGACGAGGCCCGCGTTCTCGGCGGACTGAACCATGTGCTCGACGTTGTCCGGAAACAGCGTCAACTGTGCGACGTCGGGCCCCATCGGCACGACGCTGAACGCGAGCAGGTTGACATCGCTGTTCGCCAGGTGGCTGAGCAACTGGTAGGCCTCTCCCGGCCTGTCCTTGACCCGGGTATAGAAGTAGTCCACTCGCCGCGCCCTGTATTGCATCGAGCACCTCCGGTTCCCCGCCGTCCGTGGTCAGTAGCTTACTACTCGCGCCGATCCCGGTGGTATGCTCTTCGATCCCCGATCGGATCGGAGGTCCGGAACATGTCGCTTTCGAAGCTCAACGTCGCGCTGGAACACGAGGTCGCCGGCCTGCGCAGTGAGGGCAGAGCCAAGGTCCCCGAGCGCGTGATCGTGGGTTACGTCCCGCCCCAGGGCGAGTTGGGACCGCGTTACCGCCTCCAGGGCAGCGAGATCGCCCACCTGCGTATGAACTCCAACAGCTACCTCTCCCTGTCCCACCACCCCGACGTTCTCGAGGCGGCGGATCGTGCCTCGCGAACCTACGGCGCGGGCCCGGGCGCGGTGCGATTCATCGACGGAACCAGCGCCCCACATGCCGAGCTCGAGGCGCGCATCGCGCGCTTCGTCGGACGCGAGGCGGCGCGAGTCTTCAATTCGGCCTACACCTCGACCCTGGGGTTGGCGCTGACGATCACCAGCAAGGAAACCTACTGGATCGGCGACGAGCTGAACCACAATTGCATCATACGCGCCATGCGGATCGCCAGCGTTCCCCGCGAACGCCGAGCAATCTTCAAGCACAACGACGTGGACGACCTGAAGCGCTGCCTCGACGCCGTGCCCGCAGGCATCCGCCGGGTGATCGTGATCTTCGACGGTATCTTCAGCATGCGCGGCGATCACGCGCCACTGGACAGGATCTCCGCACTGATCGAGGGGCGCCAGGAGGACTACGACGACGGCGTGATCAGCGTGATGGACGACTCCCACGGTCTGGGGGCCTACGGTGCGACCGGCCGCGGGACCGAGGAACACTGCGGAGCGCGGGCCGATATCATCGTCGGCACCTTCGGCAAGGCCTTCGGCGTCAACGGAGGCTTCATCGCCGGCAGCGCCGCCCTGGTCGAGATCATCCGCCAGAAGGCCGACACGTACATCTACACCAACCCCCTGGGCGGAGCCGATTGCGCGGCCGCGGTGTGCTCTGTTTCGATCGCCGACGGGGCCGAGGGCCGCGAGCGGCTGGCGAATCTCGCCGAGCGTACCGCGCAGTTCCGCGACGGCCTGGCCGACCTCGGCCAGGAGACGATCCCCGGCCCGCATCCGGTGGTGCCGTTGCTGGTTCGTGACACCGAGCGCGCGCAGCGCAGGGTCCAGGGCCTCTACGAGCGGGGAGTGCTCGCCGTCGGGCTGACGTTCCCGGTGGTTCCCCGCGGGGACGAGACGATCCGCTTCCAGATCAATGCCGCCCACACCCGTGCCGACATCGACCAGGTACTGGAAGCGGTGGAGGCGCTGCGATAGCCTCCCGCACCGACGGTTTCAGTGTCGCCCCAGCCAGTCGGCGATCGTCCGGGTGACGACCTCGCCGGCCTCGTGCTGGACGAAGTGGCCGACACCGGGCAACGAGACGATCGTCAACTCGCCGTCGACCCACTCCCATGTGCCGTTGAACCCCTCGGGCAACAGCGCCTCGTCGTCGAGGCCGTGAATCACCAGGACCGGGCAGCCGATCTTCCCGGGTGGTGGCGGAGGCTGCGGTGCCGGGGCGTTTCCCGATGCGCTCGCCGGCCGCGGATAGTTCGCCTTGTAGTAGTTCAGCATGCCCTCGATGCTCGAGCGACGGAAGGCCTCGACATATCGGGCGCGGACCTCGGTGTCCTCGACCCACGACGCCAGTTCCTCGGCGGTCAGCGACTCGTGCGCACCGTCTTCCTGGAAGCGGCGGGCGTAGGCGCTGTTGCGCTGCTGCTCGGGGTTCTCCCGCAGCTCACGTCGCAGTCCGAAGGGGTGGGGCGTGCTCAGCACCACCAGCCGTTCGACCAGGTCGGGCACGTAGGTCGCCACCATCCAGGCCACGGCCCCGCCCCAGTCGTGACCGATCACGGTCGCTGGTGTGCCGTCGAAGTGATGGATCACCGCGACCACGTCGGCGATCAGCCGACTCATCGCGTAGCTCTGAACGCCCTCGGGTTTGTCACTCTTGTTGTAACCGCGCAGGTCGATTGCCACGACCCGGTGGTCCCGACTCAGTTCCGCCATCTGCTCGCGCCAGGTGTACCAGTAGTCGGGAAAGCCGTGGAGCATCACGACCAGTGGGCCGTCACCTAGACTGGCGTAGTGGATCTTGATCCCGGCGTTGTCGACGAAGCCGTGCTCGACGCCGTCCAATCCCTCCAGGCCGTCCGGGCGGCCGGCGCGCCGTGCCTCGATGAATCCCACGCCCTCGAACCAGGTCTCGCCGCCGTCGTAGCTTCGGTCCTTGCGCCACCTCCACGAGTCCGATCGGATGTCGTGGAACGTGTTGCGGTCGATGAAGCTGCCGACGGCATCCGTTCCCTCGCCGCCGATCATGACCATCGTTTCGCCGCGCTGCTCGGATTCGAACTCCTTCCACTGCAGACTGCCCTGGGGCAACCAGCGGTTGTCCCACTTGCCCGTGGCGGGGTCGAACGACCGGATGTTGGTGCCCTGGAATCGAGACCCCTCGGGGGTCTCCGACTCCCAGAGATCCTGAATGGCCCAGCCGTCGAGGATGTAACGGCCGATCCAGGTCGCCCGACCCTCGACGTAGTTCCGGTCCGGGCCCATCATTCGCGTCGTGCATTCCCATTCGCCGATCAGGAACGCGTACTGGGAGGTCTCCGCGGGTGCTGCAGGGTTGGGAGTTTGCCGGTCCCCGGCCAGTGTGGCCGGCGACAGTAACGAAGCGAGAAGGGCAGCGGCGAACGGAAATACCCGCTGCCGGGTTGCGCAGGCTGTCATGATTCCCCCTCGAGCCGGCTGCCCCCCGGCAGCTTGACGCCGGATCCCGCGAACGGGGGAGTGCGCAGCACCATCAGCCGGATCTCGGTCATGTCCTCGATGGCGAAACGGATCCCCTCGCGGCCCAGTCCCGAGTCCTTGACCCCGCCGTAGGGCATGTTGTCCACCCGGTAGCTGGGCACGTCGCCGATCACCACGCCGCCAACCTCGAGCTCGTCCCAGGCCCGATGCGCTCGATAAAGGTCGCGGGTGAAGATCCCGGCCTGAAGTCCGAAGTCGCTGTCGTTGACCGTGCGCAGGGCCTCGTCGAAGTCGCTGAACCGCCACAGCGCGGCGACCGGACCGAAGGCTTCCTTGCAGCTGATCTGGGCGTCGCGGGGGACGTTTTCCAGCAGGGTGGCGTCGAGCATGGCACCGTCCCGTTGGCCACCGCAAAGCAGCGTGGCGCCGCCGGCGACCGCCTCCTGGATCCAGCCCTCCAGGCGGGCCGCCTCCTTCTCGCTGATCATCGGGCCGATGAACGTCTGCTCGTCCTTGGGGTCGCCCTTCTCGAGGGCGCGGGTGGCCGCGGTGACGCGCTCGCGGAACTCCTCGTAGACCGCCTCGTGCACCAGAATCCGCTGGACGCCGATACAACTCTGTCCGGACTGGTAGAACGCGCCGAAGACGACGCGTTCGACGGCGTCTTCGAGCCGTTCGCCGACCGTGTCCTCGTCCACGATCACCGCGGCGTTGCCACCCAGCTCGAGCACGACCTTCTTCTTGCCGGCCTTGGCCTTGAGGTCCCAGCCCACGCCCGGAGAACCGGTGAAGCTGAGCAGCTTGAATCGCTCGTCGACGGTGAACAGCTCGGCGCCGTCGCGACTACAGGGCAGTACGGAGAAGGCGCCTTCGGGAAGATCCGTCTCGGCCAGCGTCTCGGCGATGATCAGGGCGCCGATCGGCGTCAGGCTCGCGGGCTTCATCACGAACGGGCAGCCGCAGGCGACCGCCGGCGCGACCTTGTGTGCTGCCAGATTCAGCGGGAAGTTGAAGGGGCTGATGAACGAACAGGGGCCGATCGGCACTCGCTTCCACATTGCGGAGTAGTCGCGGGCTCGGGGGCTGACGTCCAGGGGCATGATCTCGCCGTATTGCCGCACGGCCTCTTCCGAGGCGATGCGGAAGGTGTCGATCAGGCGCGTGACCTCGCCGCGGGAATCGCGGATCGGCTTGCCGGCCTCGATGCAGAGCGCCAGCGCCAGCTCGTCGAAACGCTCGCTGAATCGCTTCACGCAATGTTGCAGCACCTCCTGCCGCTGGTAGGCCTTCATGCGCCGCATCGGTGCGGTCGCCCGTACCGCCGCGCCGATGGCCCGGTCGATGGCGGCCGGATCGGCCCGGGCCACCCGCGTGGCGACGGTGCCGTCGTACTTGTCGGTGACCTCGAGATCGGTATTGGCTTGGACCGGCCGGTTGGCGAGGTAGTACGGGTACTGGTCCTTCAGTTGCGCCATCTTCGCTCCTCGTCAGATCGAGACGCTGATCTCGCCCAAGCGCTCGGTCAGCTTGCGGTTTTCGCGGTAGTCGATGGGGATGACGACCAGGGATGGCCCCTTGGCCTTGAAGGCTCGCTCGAGTGTCCCGCGCAGTTTCGCGGCGTCTTTGCAGAAGTAACCGTTCCAGCCGAGGGATTTTGCGAACGGCACCCAGTCCGGGTTCGTAAACTCGAGGTCGGTGCTCTTGCCGCCAAACTGGTTCTCCTGCTTCCACTTGATCAGGCCGTACGCTTTGTCTTCCCAGACCATCACGACGATGTCGGTGCCCAACCGCGCCGCGGTCTCCATCTCCTGCACGTTCATGAACAGTCCGGCGTCACCACTGATCGTCATCACCCGGCGGTCCGGGTGGACCAGCTTGGCGGCGATCGCGCCCGGCAGCGAAAAACCCATCGAGCAGAAACCGTTGGGGATGAGGCAGGTGTTGGGCTCGTGGCATTGGTAGTGGCGGGCGACCCACATCTTGTGGGCTCCCACGTCCGACAGCAGGATGTCCGTGGGACCCAATACCTGACGCGCGTCCCACACCGCTTTTTGCGGTCGGATGCGTCCCTTCGTCTTGTCGTTGCGATGTTGCTCGAGATCCTTCTTGAGCAGCTGGCGTGCCTTGCGCGTGTGGGAGTGGTCGTAGCGCAGGCGCTCGTTGCCGTAGGCCCGAACCCGCTCGTTGAGCATCCACAGCGTGTGCGCCAGGTCGCCGACGACCTCGACCTCCATGCGGTAGTTCTCGTCGATCTCGGCGGGGATGAAATCGATATGCAAGATCTTCTTGTTGCTGCGCGGGTTCCACAGCTTGGGGTGGTACTCGACCACGTCGTAGCCTAGTGCGATCACCACGTCCGAACGATCGATAGCCAGCGCCGGATAGTCCTGGGCCTGCAGGCCGATGGTGTACAGGCAGGTCTCGTCGTTCATGTCGATGCAGCCCTTGGCCATGAAGGTCGAGACGACACCGATGCCCGTCTTCTCCACGAACAGCCGCAGCTGTTTGCTGGCACGGCGCCGGATGCACCCGTTGCCCGCGAGGATGATCGGCCGCTTGGCCTTTCGAATGACGTCCCATGCCCGGTCGACGATCTTGTCGTCCGGCACGGGCCGCCGGAAGCGGCGCGGTTCGATGGGGCGGGTCTTGGCGTCGTGCTTGGCGATGTCCTCGGGGAGCTCGATCAGGCAGGCCCCGGGCTTCTCGGTACGCGCCACCCGCACCGCCTTGCGAACGATCTCCGGGATATTGTCCGGGTGCAACACCGTCTGAGCCCACTTCGTCACCGGCCGAAACATCGCTACCACGTCCATGATCTGGTGGGACTCCTTGTGGAGCCGCTCGGTGTCGCCTTGGCCGGTCAACACCAGGATCGGGGCGCGGTCCATGTTGGCGTCCGCAACGCCGGTGATCAGGTTGGTCGCGCCGGGGCCGAGGGTCCCCAGGCAACCCGCCGGGTTGCCCGTCAGCCGTCCGTAGGCCTCGGCCATGAAGGCCGCGCCCTGCTCGTGTCGCGTCAGCACGAAGCGAATCTTTTTCGACTTCTCGAGGGACATCATGAAGTCGGCGTTTTCCTCGCCCGGCACGCCGAAGATGTACTCGATGCCCTCCAGTTCCAGACAGCTCACGAACAGATCCGAGGCCTTCATAGTTGTCCCCACCGGATGTCCCCCGCGACCGGGGAGCCGGATCCCGGTAAAATGCCCATGGCGCACCCGGGCCTGGAGCCCGTCAATCGAGCCCGAAGTATAACCGCGAGGGGGGGGCTGGAAACTTG